>SXGQ01738965.1_pt1 | contig 11435 bp, 12 predicted proteins | sample 3178371 | NCBI WGS metagenome assembly SXGQ01 (sample SAMN11356859, study PRJNA531348) | freshwater metagenome | isolation source: freshwater sample F1-20 | place: China: Fuxian Lake, Yuxi | collected 2017-12-25 | reverse complement strand
GTGGGGCTATTCCAACCGCTGCGTCGAGCTGCTGAAGAGACTGTAGGGCACCCCTTTATGGGTGCCGGCTGCCATGACCAAATACTCGATCCGGGACTTTGCCGTCAGTGGCAAGCGCGTGTTCATCCGCGTCGACTTCAACGTGCCGCTCAAGAGCGGCGTGATCACCGACGACACGCGCATCACCTCGTCGTTGCCGACCATCCAGCACGCCCTGGATCACGGTGCCACCGTGGTGCTGGCCTCGCACCTGGGCCGGCCCAAGGGCAAGCCGGCGCCGGAGTTGAGCCTGAAGCCGGTCGCGACGCGACTCGGTGAGCTGCTCAAACGGCAGGTCACGTTTGCCGACGACTGCGTCGGCCATGCCACGACCCGCGCCGTGGAAAAAGCGCACGCTCCGGGCGGCTCGAAAGTCGTGTTGCTCGAAAACCTGCGCTTCCACGCCGAGGAAGAACAAAACGATCCCGGCTTCGCCAAGGAACTGGCCTCGCTTGGCGATGTCTATATCGACGATGCGTTTGGCGCGGCGCACCGGGCACATGCCTCGGTGTCGGCCATGGTGAGGCACTTCACGGAGGCCGGTGCGGGGCTCCTGATGGAGCAGGAGTTGACCTACCTCGGCCTCGCGCTCGGCAATCCTGATCGACCGTTCGTGGCGGTGATTGGCGGCGCCAAGGTCTCCGATAAGATCGACGTCATCGACCACATGATGGGGCGCGTCGACCGCCTGCTGATTGGCGGGGCGATGGCCTACACCTTCTTCAAGGCGCTCGGCATGCCGGTCGGCAGGTCGCTTGTTGAAGATGACAAGCTCGACGAAGCGCGCACGATCATCGCGCACGCGAAGGCGCGCGGGGTGGTGCTGCAGTTGCCGGTCGACCACGTGGTGGCGGCGACAATCGATGCGGCGGCGCCGACCGCAGTGCTGAAGGTGGGAGACGCGACTATTGGCGACCGCATGGGACTGGACATCGGCCCTGAGACCGCGCGGCTCTATGCCGGCCTGCTATCCGATGCCAGGACGGTGGTGTGGAACGGACCGGTGGGCGTCTTTGAAGTGGCGCCGTTCGCCTCGGGCACCATGGCCGTGGCGCACGCGGTGGCCAACGTCCAGGGCACGACGATCATTGGCGGCGGCGATTCGGTGGCGGCCATCAACGCGGCCGACGTCACCGACCAGATAACGCACATCTCGACCGGTGGCGGCGCGTCACTGGAATTCCTCAGCGGCGCCGTCCTGCCAGGCGTCGCGGCGCTGCCAGACCAGAAGTAACGGACATGCGGACACCACTGATCGCCGGCAACTTCAAGATGTTCAAGACCGCGGCCGAAACGGCCGCGTACGTCGTCGAGTTGCGTGGCTTGCTGGCGGACGTGCGCGGCGTCGACGTGGTGATTGCGCCGTCGTTCACCGCACTACCGGCCGCAGCGGGCGCGGCGGCGGGCAGTGCGATCGGCGTCGGCGCGCAGAACGTGCATTGGGAACGTGACGGCGCATTTACCGGCGAAGTCAGCGCCGGCATGATCCGCGACACCGGGGCGCGATTCGTGATTGTCGGCCACTCGGAACGCCGGACGCTCTTTGGCGAGACCAACGCCATGGTGAACAAGAAGGTGAACGCGGTGATTACCGCGGGCCTGACACCGATTGTCTGCATCGGCGAAACGCAGGAACAGCGCGACCGCAACGAAACGCTCGCCGTGCTCGATCGGCAAATCAAGGAAGGCCTGGACGGCGCCACTGGCGAACAACTGGCGGCGATGGTGCTGGCCTACGAGCCGGTGTGGGCCATCGGCACCGGCCGCAACGCCACCCCGGCGCAGGCCGGCGAGGCCCATGGCCACATCCGCCAACGGCTGAAGCAGTGGTTTGGGCTGGAATCTTCCGAGCGCTGCCGTGTTTTGTATGGCGGAAGTGTGAAGCCCGACAACATTGCCAGCCTGATGGCCCAGCCAGACGTGGACGGGGCCCTGGTGGGAGGGGCCAGCCTTGACCCGAAGAGCTTTCTTGCCATCATCCGTGGCGCGGTCGTATAATTCGAAGTTCTTACCATGGTGTATTACGTCATCGTCACTCTTTACGTCATTGTCTGCGCGCTGCTGATTCTCACGATTCTGTTGCAGCAGGGCAAAGGCGGCGATATTGCGAACGCGTTTGGCGGCGGCAGCTCCCAAGCGGTGTTCGGCGCGCGCTCCGGCGCCACGTTGCTCACGCGGGCGACGTCGGTGCTCGCGGCGCTCTTCGTCATTTTCGCGATTACGCTGACGGTGTGGGGCCAGCGTGGTCCAGGGTCAGTGGTCGGCGGCATCGACGGACCGCCCCCGGCGCCAGTGCCAGCCGCAACGCCGCCGGCTCCGACCGCGCCGCCGGCGACGGCGGCGCCGGGTAACACCACGCCGTAGCCGGGCGCACTAACGTGCCTCCCTGCAAGAAATTGTTCTATACTTTCTTTCTGCCTGCGGGAGTGGCGGAATTGGCAGACGCACTAGCTTGAGGTGCTAGCGGGAGCAATCCCGTGGAGGTTCGAGTCCTCTCTTCCGCACCAAAACGAAAGGCCAACCTTGGGGTTGGCCTTTTTCTTTTGGTGCACCGATCGACGGACCAGGGCGTCCAAACAGGGTCTTGGGCTGGTCGTCCTTCAAATACACCTCTCTGCTCAACTACCTGTTCTATCAGACGGGTTGGTTCGCCTGCGTACTTGGCGCCGCGGCCACCCGGCCCTGGGCGGGATTCCTGATCGCCGCCGTGCTGGTCGGCGCACACCTGTGGCTGTCGGGCGATCGCCGGCGAGACATCGGGCGTATCGCTGTCGCGGTGACCGTGGGCAGCGTGGTGGAAGCGCTCCAGATCGCCGCCGGCACTTACCAGTTCACGTCAGGGACGGTCTATGCGGCACTGCCGCCACCATGGCTGCTGATCATGTGGGCGCAGATGGCGACGACCTTTGACTTCAGCCTGCGGCCGATCGTCGGTCGTCCGGTGGCCGCGGTTGTGTTCGGTGCCCTGGGCGGTCCGCTCGCATTTGTCGCCGGCGAACGTCTGGGCGCGGTCACGCTGCAACGGCCGCTCGTGTCCGGGCTGATCCTGCTCTCGGTCACCTGGGCCGTGGCCATGGCGATCCTGGCATTCGCCGAGAAGAGGAACCCGGTGGGGCGTTCCGAAAACCAACGGGCCGGGTCATGAGAAGATCGCGGAAGTGACACGCCTCGCCGCCCGGGCCGCCGTCATCGCTGCCGCCGTGTTGCTGGCGGCGTGCGGTGGCACGACTGAATCGCCGGCTCCAGCACCCGCCCCGGCGGTGGTGCCGGCCGCGGCGCCGACGATGGAACGCCGGGCCATCGAGGAAGCCCCCGCCGAGCCGCCACCCTCGGCCCCGGCGCTCGCCGCCATCAAGGCGCCAGCACTGGGAGACCTCGATGCCATGGCCAGCCGTCGGCGCCTTCGCATCCTCGTAGCGGCCAGCCGCACCTACTATTCCGTCGATAACAACCGGCAACGTGGCGCGACCTACGATGCCGGCGTCGCCTTCGCGCGCTTTGTCACCGCGCAGTCGGACTCTGCGCAGGCAGCGGTCGCCGTGGTGTTCATCCCGACGCACGAAGACGCGCTGGTGGCGAATCTGCTGGCTGGACGCGGCGACATTGCCGCCAACGTGCGGCAGACCTTTGAACGCGACGACCAGGTCGCGTTCGCCACGCCCACCAGGATCGGCATTCGTGAGCTGGTCGTCACGGCCCCGGGACAGCGGCCAGTGGTCAGCCTTGAAGACGTCGCCGGCCGCGCCATCCATGTGCGCAAGAGCAGCGACCACTACCGCAGCCTGCTGCGGCTGAACGAGCAGCTCAAGAAGATCGACCGGCAGCCGAGCCGCATCGTGATCGCCGACGAGACGCTGACCGATGAAGATCTGCTCGATCGCGTCAACGAAGGGAGCTTCCCGGCGACGCTCGCCGACGACTACGTCTTCGCCGCGCGGCGGCGCGAGCTGTCGAGCGCCGGCGCCAACAAGGATGTGGCCGTGAGCCAAGACGGCGTGCTCGCGTGGGTGACGCGCAAGGACGCGCCGCAACTGCTCGCCGCAATCAACGCGTTCTTCGCCACCCACAAGCCGCGGCCCTGACCGGCAACGCACCTGCCCGCCGAAGCCTTGGCGGAGGTGGGAGTAACATGGAGGCATGCGCCTCGACAAGCGCCTCAAGGAGGCGAATCCCGATCTTTCCTGGCGACAGATCCGCGAGGCGATCGCCAAGGGACAGGTCACCGTCGCCGGCGCCATCGAGCGCGACGAGGCGTTCGCGACCCACGACGCCGCCGTCGAGATCAACCGCAATCGGCCTGCCCAGTCACGAGCGCGGGCCAACTTCGAGATCCTCCACGAAGACGAGCACATCATCGTGCTCAATAAGCCCGCCGGGCTGCTCTCAATCCCCTCAAGTCCTGACGCCGGCAGTTCTGAAGACACCGTGCTGAAGCGCGTGCGCGAGTACCTGGCCTTCAAGCTTGGACATAAGAGCTACGTCGGCATGCTGCATCGCCTCGATCGCGATACCTCGGGTTCGCTCGCCGTGGCGCTGTCGAAGGACGCGCACGCCGCCGGCCGCGAAATGTTCAAGCACCACGAGTTCGAGCGCCACTACCTCGCGATCGTCCAGGGCATTCCCAGGCCGTCGCACGGAACGATTGAAGCGAAGATCTCAACCGGCTATCGTAGCGGACGCCGGAAGCTGGTCGATGACGATGACGAGGGACTCGAGGCGTCGACCGACTACCGGGTGAAGGAATATCTGAACGACGCGGCGCTGCTGGAACTTCGCCTGCACACCGGACGTCAGCATCAAATTCGTTTGCACCTCGAACAGCTCGGCCATCCGTTGCTTGGCGAGCGGGTTTACGCCGAAGGCGACGCGCGACAATCGCGGGTGGGCAAGGTGAAGGTGGACGCCAGGCGCAACATGCTGCATGCCTGGACCCTGGCCTTCCCGCACCCGCTGACCGGCGCACCGATTGCCGTCGCAGCGCCCCGGCCCGAGGATTTCGAGACCATTCTGAACAAGCTTCGCTCGCGCAGCTAGCGCTTGCGGGCCGCCCGCACTTCGGCGCATGATGCCCGCATGAAACCGTTCGCGATTGCCGTCATGCTCGCCGCTGTCGCGGTCAGCGCGTGCGCCCCGGCGCCCGCCCCGCCGCCAGCCGCTCCGTTCTCTGTTGTTGAAGCGACGATTCCCGATATGCAGAAGGCGATGCAGGATGGCCGGGCCACGTCGCGGCAGATCGTTGAGCAGTATCTGGTGCGCATCGCGCTCTACAACGACCAGCTCAACGCCGTGGTCACCGTGAACCCGAAGGCACTGCAGGAAGCCGACCGGCTCGATCAGGAGCGTAAGTCGGGTAAGACTCGCGGGCCGCTCCATGGCATCCCGATCGCCCTCAAGGACAACATCCACACCACCGACATCCGCACCACGGGCGGCGCCATCGCGTTCGAGAACCTGGTGCCGTCCTACGACGCCACGCTGACGAAGAACCTGCGCGACGCCGGTGCGGTGATCATCGCCAAGACGACGCTCAGCGAGCTCGCCAACTTCGTGACCAACGGCATGCCCGGCAACTACAACGCGGTGGTCGGCTATGCGCTGAATCCGTACGATCCGCGCCGCGACCCGCGGCCGGTGACCGGCGATGGACGCGGCGTGCTCAACACCGGCGGCTCGAGCTCGGGCGGCGGCACGGCCGCCAATTTGTGGGCCGCCAACGTCGGTACGGAGACCTCGGGATCGATCCTGAGCCCATCCAACCAGAACATGCTCGCCGGCATCAAGCCCACCGTTGGCCGCATCAGCCGTTACGGCGTGATTCCGATCACCGCCGACCAGGATACGGCCGGGCCGATGGCCAGGTCGGTGACCGACGCGGCGATCCTGATGGGCGCGCTCGAAAGTGCCGCGCCCGATGCCAACGACGCCGCGACCGCGACCTGCCAGGCGCCGCCGAATCGTGACTACACGCCGTTCCTCAAGCGCGAGGGCCTGAAGGGCGCGCGCATCGGCATTCCGCGCGCCAACTACTACGACCGCATCACGCCGCCTGGCGAGAAGAACCCGCGCGGCGGCTTGAACGAGGCGCAGGCCAAGTCGATGGCCGACGCGATCGAGGTCCTCAAGAAAGAAGGCGCGACCATCGTCGACGCCGACATCCCGAGCGTGGTCGACCCGGATCCGAAGAACAACTTCCTGCTGTGGGGAGGCGCCTGCGAAAAGGGGCCGCGCGGTCCGAATTGTTCATCGGTGCTGTGGTACGGCATGAAGCGCGACTTCAACGCGTGGCTCGCCTCACTCGGCCCGGGCGCGCCGGTCAAGACGCTGGCCGAACTGCGCGCCTTCAACGCCGCGCACACCAATCGCAACGCGATTAAGTACGCGCAGGTTAACCTCGATAACTCGGACCTGCTCGACCTCGACAAGGACCGCGCAAAGTGGCAGGCCGACCGCGACAAGGACATCCGCCTGGCCGCGACCCACGGCATTGACGAAGTGATGACGGCGCAGAAGCTCGACGCGCTGCTGTTCCCGGGCGCGAGCGGCGCCGGGATCGCGGCGAAGCCCGGCTACCCGACCGTGATTGTGCCCTTCGGTCTGTTCGTGCCGCAACCGCCGCCGAATGGGCAAAGCCTGCCGACGTCGCTGGTGCCCACGTCGGGCGCCTATCCGGATGGCTTCACGCTGCAGCCCGCGCCGTACGGCGTGAGCTTTACCGGCATGGCCTGCAGCGAGCCGCGGCTGATCGAACTGGCGTACGCCTTCGAACAGGCGACAAAGAAACGTGTGCCGCCGACGAGCGCCCCTTGAGCAGCAGTGGGGACAAACCTTCAGGTTTGTCCTTCACACGAAGAACACGAAGCCCAAATGGAATTTGAACCGGACCAACGACCGCTCGAGCGCACGCCCACCACGACATTCGGCGGCCGTTCGCCTGGCGACGGACCGCCGCTTGTGCCGATCGCGATCGGCGGCGCCGCGATCGTAGCGTTGCTCGGTGCCGGCGCGTGGTGGCTGTCGCGAACGCCGGCGCCAACCAACACCACGCCCGCCGCCGTGACGGCCACCGAAGCGCCGATCACCGCACCGGAGCCGGTCGTGACGCTGCCGCCGCTCGACGAGATGGACGCGTTCCTCCGCCCGCTGCTGCAGGCACTCTCGAGCCGGCCCGAGCTGGTGCGCTGGCTGGCCACGGACGACCTGGTCAGGCAACTCGCGGCCGCCATCGACAAGGCCTCGCAAGGCGACAACCCGGCGGGCGGCTTCATGGAGCTGGCGCCGCGGTTGCGCCTGGCCGTGACGGGCAGCGGCAATCGCCGCACGATTGATCCCGCGGGCTACCGGCGGTACGACGGGCTGGTCACCACGGTCACGACCATCGACGCCTCGGCCATCGCGAAGATCTACAAGACCATCCGGCCACGGCTCCACGAGGCCTACCAGAACATGGGGCACCCGGGGGGCAACATCGACGCGGCGGTGCAACAGGCGATCGACCTGCTGCTGGACACACCCATGGTGAAGGGGCCGGTGAGGCTCGTGGCGGGGGCCGGGGCGCGATGGGCGTACGCCGATCCGGACCTCGAAGCGCTGACACCCACGCAGAAGCAACTCGTCCGCATGGGACCGGCCCACACCGACAGGATGCTGGTCTGGTTGCGGGCCTTGCAGGTGGGGCTTGAGGCCTGAGGCTTGAAGACAGATCCCAAGTCCCACGCCCCCCTAGTGCGACATTGCGTAGACCAGCACGTTGACGCCGAACGCGTAGCCCTTACTCGACATCTCGTAAAAGTACTGCGGGTTCGACGCTTCTTCTTCCCATGAATCGCCGAGATCGGTGTTGTGCGTGTTCAGGACGAGGATGCGTCCCTGTCCGTCGGTGATGACGCGCGCATGCGGCACGGCGCTGTCCTGCCCGCGCTCGGAGGTGCCACCGCCGCTGTTGAACCAGTGGCCGATCGACGCGATCTGCGGCACGCCATTCATGATGAACTGGGCGCGGAACAGCGGATGGTCTGGCGGCAGGTCGACCATCGGATACTGCGCCGGCGGCAGGGCCTTGGCCAGTTGCTCGGCCCACACCTGCCACGCGTACTGGCCCCAGAAATCGTCAGCCCACAGGAAGCCGCCCTTGTCGACGTAGGTGCGCAGCGCCGCCGCCTCGGCCTCATCGAGGTAGGCCGCGCCGACCTCGGTCATCATCACGAACGGACATTGAAACAGCGCTTCGTCCGTCAACCGGACCACGGCATGACGCGGCTGCTGCGGGCCGTCGAAGCTGACCGTCGTTTTGGTGAGTTCGGACAGGCGGATCGACATGTTGATGTCGGCGCGCGGATAGTCGACCGCCCAGTTGGCGCCGTCACCGGCACGGTTCTGCCGAAAGGCGACGCGGCAGAACTGGAAGCGGCCGTCGAAATCGTCGGCGGTCGCAAACTCGAGAGTGAAGCCCCGCCCGCCGCCACGACGCTGCGCCTCGCCGCTGGCAGCAGCGACGAGCGCCAGCACGACGACTAGCGCGGCGTGTCTTAACGGCGGTCGCATGGCCACAAGTATAGGAGATACGGACACCGGCAAAGCCACCATCACCCGCAGGTGGACATGTCAGGCGACGGCGAGTGAAGCGATGTTCCGCAACCCCACCACCTGGATTCGCTCATCCAGCACGTAGTCCTTCTCTCCCGGATAGACGACGATCAGCTGCGCCAGTTTCAGATCGTCCAGAGCCGCGCGCATGGATTTGGTGGTGCGCGGCGCGTCGGCGTACTTGAACTCGAAGCCCAGCCGCTTGGTGCCGCGAACCAGCAGCAGGTCCAACTCGGCGCCGCCATACGTACCCCAATGGAACGCCTCGCCTGGCTCGACCCGCATGACGCGCAGGGCGTGTTCGAGCGCCAGCCCTTCCCACGACGCACCGAGCTTGGGGTGTGACTGCAGGTCTGGCAGCGAGCCAATCCGTTGCAGGGCGTGAAACAGGCCGCTGTCACGCAGGTAGATCTTCGGCGCCTTGCGCACCCGCTTGCCGAGATTCTCGGTCCACGACGGCAACGACCGCACCATGAACGAGCCGGTGAGGATGTCGAGATAGTGCTGCGCCGTCTTGTAATTCACGCCAAGCGAGCCGGCGATTTCCGACGCGTTCCAGATCTGGCCGTGGTAGTGCGCGATCATCAGCCAGAAGCGACGCAGTTGCTCCGACGGAATCGTGATGCCCAGTTGCGGAATGTCGCGGGTGAGAAACGTGCGGATGAACTGCTGTCGCCAGTGCAGGCTCGCCTCGTCGGAGGCGCTCAGAAACGACTCCGGCAACCCGCCGCGCAACCACAGCGCGTCGAGTCGAGCGGAGCCAACTTCAGTGCCGTCGAAGCCGTTCAAGTCGACGAAGCCGACACGGCCGGCCAGCGACTCGGACACACCCTTGACGAGATCCAACGACGCACTGCCGAGCACCAGAAAACGGGCCGGCTGGTCCGGGCGGTCCGCCAGCACGCGAAGGAGCGGGAAGAGGTCGGGACGACGCTGGATCTCGTCAATGACGACGAGCCCCGTGAGCGCGCCGAGCGTTTGCCGGGGGGCTTCCAGGCGAGCCAGGTCCAGGGGATCTTCAAGGTCGAAGTAGGCATCACGCCCGGTGGCAAATGCCCGGGCGAGAGTGGTTTTGCCGCATTGGCGGGGACCGAGCAGGGCTGTAACGCGGAACCGAGCCAGGGAATCGGCTATCTGGCGTCGATAATTCTCCCTCTCGATTTTCATTGTCGAATAATAGTATATTTAGAACTAATAATCAATTATTGTCCGCGACGCAGGTGAATTGAGAGATGATAGGCACGCCATGAATGTAATGTCGCGTGTTCTGCTCGCCCTTCTGACAACCGGTGTCGTCGCCACCAACCTGTATGGGCAGCAACCCGCGCCGGATCCCATCCGGACGCTGGTCGGTCGTCTCGACCTGGAGAAATACAAGGCCACCGTCAAGGGCCTCACGCAGTTTGGTGATCGCCGCCAAGGCACCGAGCGCAATCGCAAAGCTGTGGACTGGATTGAGGCGCAGCTCAAGAGCTACGGGTGCACCAATACCGAACGGCTCAAGTACACCTACACGACCCCACCGCGGAACCCGAACGCCGGGGGTCAGCGTCCGGCGGCCAATCCCAACGCGATTCCGACGGCCTCTGGCGGCGGGCGGCCGCGCGGCGTACGCGCCCCGACCGGCGTCAACAACGACCCCATGAAGCAGCCCGACGAGAAGCTGCGTGCGCTCAACACCGAGCCCGCCACCGACGGCCCGCGTGAACAGGTCTACTGCACCAAGATCGGCGCGACGCGACCCGATGAGATGTACATCATTGGCGCGCACATGGACGGCCACGGCTGGGGCGAGGCCGCCAACGACAACGGCTCGGGCACCGCGCTCGTCATGGAACTGGCGCGCGTCTTCAGCTCACCGGACGTCGTCACCGATCGCTCGATTCGCTTCGCGCTGTGGAACAACGAAGAGACCGGACTAAACGGTGCCTACGCCTACGCCGAGCAACGCAAGGATCTGCAAGGCAAAGAAAACCCGCCGGGTTCGGGCCGCTATCCCGAACCGAAGTGGCTCGGCATGATCCAGCACGACATGATGATGTTCGACCACGGCATGCCGCGCGCCGATGGCACGCTCGCCCCTGAGCAGCGGCCGGAGGCTGACGTCAACATCGAGTATCAGGTGACGTCAAAGTTTCTCGCCGGGGCCAGGGAACTGGCGTTCGCGCTGCACGCCGCCAACGAGAAGTACGCGACCGACTATCCGTCCAACGTCGGTGAGCACATGACCAACACCGACTCCACCGCGTTCATGGACCTGGTGCCATCGATCAGCCTGCGCGAGAACGAACGTGGTGTTCACATCGGCAACGGCTGGAACCCGCACTGGCATCAGCCAACCGACGTATTTGCGACGTTCACGGACAAGGACTTCCGGCTGGGATTGAACGCGGCGCAAACCACGTTATCGGGTGTCGCGCAATTGACGAACGCGAAGCTGAAATAAAACGGACGGGCCTGAAGACCCGCCCTACGAGAAAGACGAAAGGCCGGGGGTTAGCCCCGGCCTTCGTCGTTGTCGGAAGTGTCTGAGTCCTCGGTTGGCTCGTCGACCAGGTCATCCAGCCACGGGTTGTGCTGCGGACCGGGCACGATGCCCGCAATGTCCGGATCCACTCCGCTGGGATCGTTCGGGCCAACCTGGCTGCGCCGCTGCTTGGTTTCCTCGCGGCGAACCACTTTCTGCTTCTGCTTTTCAACGCGGGCGCGTTCACGCTCGCGTTTACCTCTGCCGAGGGGTCCTCGCGTAGCCATTTAGCGTCGGCCTACCAGCGCGGCTCGCGCCGTCCGCCGCCACCGCCGCTGCCGCCACC
>SXGQ01594521.1_pt1 | contig 11437 bp, 11 predicted proteins | sample 3178371 | NCBI WGS metagenome assembly SXGQ01 (sample SAMN11356859, study PRJNA531348) | freshwater metagenome | isolation source: freshwater sample F1-20 | place: China: Fuxian Lake, Yuxi | collected 2017-12-25 | reverse complement strand
GATTTTGATTCTGAAGCATCTAAAGATATTGATAGCACCAAAGGAATAATTGCATTACGTGTGAAGATGAATGCTGATTTACTAACAAATGATTTAAAAAAACAACGTGGCAGTAACCAGTCTTTTTGGCTCATGGGCCAGCCAGATATTTCAGTTAATAAAACTAAAGATGGATTATGGCAAGTTGAAGTGAATGGTTTTGATTATTTCGATACCGTAAAAGGCGAATTAATTAGTGGCGGTAAGAGTAATATTGCATCGTGGATGCTTGATACTGACTATGACGGGCGCTCAACATTCCCTAAGCAAGTATTTTTTCCTATGGCTGGCTCAAAGGATGGTTGGGGCAAGCTAAGAAAAGAAATTAAGGCTGAGCTAGACGAATCAGCATTATCTAAATTTAGTGGAACGATTTCAATACCATTTGAGGCGGGTGACTTCAAAAAGATAGCCGTCAAGATTGTGGATGACCGAGGTATTGAGTCATTAAAAGTTCTCGATTTAGAGGATTAATTAATGGGCAATTCATTAATCATTAACACGCCTTATGAGTGCCCTACTCATTACTGGACTCCTAAGCGTGGCGGTGGTGGATTAGATTTAGTGGCAAGTCGGAGACCGGCTGGGTATGAGATCTTTGATACACGCCACAACACTCATAGAACGGAATCGCTAGACTTAGTAAATCAAATTCGTGGTCGCGTAGATCAATGGCGAGCCGATGACTATGCTGGAGTTACAAGCGTTACTCGCAATCTGTTGGCGCATTGGAATGACAAATCTGCAAGGATATTGCCTTTCTATTTTTGCCAACTAGAAGCAATTGAAACATTAATTTGGTGGGTTGAAGCCCCTGATAGCTATAAGCAAGGCATTCATTTACCCAATGATGGTGGTGAGTGGAGAAGACTCTGTAGCAAGATGGCGACTGGAAGCGGTAAAACAACCGTAATGGCGATGATCATTACTTGGCAAGTTCTTAATAATCTCGCCTATCCGAAGCGAAATAAGGATTTTTCTAAAGCAATCTTTATTGTAGCCCCTGGTTTGACTGTTAAAGAGCGCCTACAGGTTTTATTGCCAAGTGGGCCAAATAACTACTATGACGAATTTGTACTTTGCCCCAATGAAGCTTTAAGACAGAAGCTAAATCAAGCAGACGTTCTTATAGAGAACTGGCACACCTTGATGCCTTTGAAACAACCCGAAAAAAGTGTTGTGAAGAAGGGCTCCGAAAGCGACAAGGCGTTCTGTAAGCGAGTACTAGGAAGACTATCTAATTACAAAGATATCGTTGTTATTAATGATGAGGCACATCATGCATATCGCATTCCAGCTGATATCAAAGTTAAAAAAGATGATGATTTTGATCCTGAGGAAGCTACTAGATGGATTGAAGGTTTGGATCGTATTAATAAAGAAATTCGCATTCAAAAGTGTTTTGACTTATCAGCTACACCTTTTGCCCCAACAGGAAAAACCAATACTGAACAAGGATTGTTTGATTGGATATTAAGTGACTTTGGTCTTAATGATGCCATTGAAGCTGGTTTGGTTAAAACGCCGCGTGTAGTGGTTCGAGATGGAATTATTCCTGATACCTCTACATTGAAACCAAAGCTATACCACCTCTATCGCGATGATGCAGTTAAAGACGACTTTGCTCGTCGAGGTGCGGAACAGCATGAACCCCTGCCGTTATTAGTTCAGCAGGCTTATACATTGCTTGGTGCCGATTGGCGTGAAGCCGCGAAATCATGGAGCGAAGCAGGTCATAACTCACCACCAGTGATGCTCACTGTATGTAACAAAACTGAAACTGCCGCAAGGATCGAATACTTCTTTAACAATGGCGACTGCCATTGGCCTGAGTTAAAGGCATCACTCAAGACATTACGAGTTGATAGTAGGGTATTGGAGAAAGCAGAAATTGGAGAGTCTGCAACAGCTGATAAGGATTACGAAGCAAAGCTTGTTAGTATCATTGAGGCATCTCCAATGCCTTCAGATAAAAAGGAAAAGTTGCTAAATGAAAAAAAAGAGCAATACTTGCGTGAAATTGTTGACACAGTTGGTAAGCCAAATAAAGCTGGTTCAAATTTACAAAATGTAATCTCAGTTGCAATGCTCTCTGAAGGTTGGGATGCTAAGAACGTTACACATATCATGGGGCTACGAGCATTTACCAGTCAATTACTTTGTGAACAAGTTATTGGCAGAGGATTGAGGCGGGTAGGCTATGATACAGAAACCGTTGTTGGTCCTGATGGGGTTGAGCGACAATTATTTACGCCTGAATATGTAAATATTTTTGGCGTTCCTTTGTCAATATTTCAAGACGATAGTGGCGATGGCACGGCACCACCACCACCAAAACCATCGACTCAAATTGCATCGATGGTTGAGAGGGGTAACTTAGAGATTAAATGGCCTAATGTTCTTCGTGTTGATTCGATCATTAAACCTAAGTTAGTTGTAGATTTTGATGTAGTTCTTCCATTGAAGCTGGATCCTTCAAGGATACCTCTGGCAGTAGAGCTTGCCCCCGCAATTGGTGGCGCAACTAATTGGGACATGATTAGTGAGATTGACCTAGAGAAGCTTCCTGAAGAATTCAGATTGCAACGATTGATATTTAAAGCCGCTCAAAAAGCTTTTATGCAAACCAACAATGGTTACAAGGGTAGCAAGGAATACCTTGCGTTCCAGCTTATAAAGATAATTGAAGAATTTGTTAAGACTAATAAGCTTGAAATTCCATCAATCTTTCATCAAGAGCCATTAAAAAAGCGAATTCTTATTGCATTGAGCATTGATTTAATTGTTGAACATTTAATGCGTTACTTGGTAGAGCAAAATGAGGAAAGTTTAGAATTAATTTACGACGAAGAGAATCCTATTGGCTCTACTGCAAATATGCGGACTTGGTATACAACAAAGCCATGTCAACCGACTACTAAGTCACAAATTAATAATTTGGTTGTTGATGCAGGATGGGAGGCCCACGTAGCTAACGTAATGGAAAGCCCATCCATTAAAGATCGTATCGATGCTTATGCAAAAAATGACCATCTTGGATTCTTTATCTATTACATGTGGAATGGCTCCAAGCGTAAATACATCCCTGATTACTTTATAAAATTGAGTAATGGTAAAACTTTACTTTTGGAGGTTAAAGGTCGAGTAACCGAGCAAGAAGAGGCCAAGTGGGCGGCAACCAGAAAATTGATTTCTGCTATTAATGGTAAAAAGTCTTTTGGAGAGTGGGAATTTGACTTTGTAACTGATATGGCAAAAGTTCACGATGTAATTCTGAAGTATGCCTGATTAAAAAGCGTCCTTTTAAAGGACGTTTCTTGTTCAGGTTGTCCAACTAAAAGTCTGAAAATAAAATAGCTGTATGACAACAGCACGCCACCCGCAAAGTGACTAAGGTAATCAAAGTACCTGAAAGCCACCTAGACGTTGTCTTTTCACCTCGGCATGAATCTCAACCCATAGCCCTATAAAGTAGTGTCGTTTTAAACGACAATTCTTCGGTTGCCCAACCCCGTGTTCAGAATTTAAGCTGTGTTTTTCACAAACCAAAAATTTGGATGGCACAGATTCTTGCTTTTTCAGAAGCCCAAAGCTCTAGCGAGAGTCGCACCAATACCTACCTCAAAAAACTCGAAAATCTAGCCACAGGACGTTTAGTTCACATCCGTGATGGTGAGGTCACGCTGTATAAGCGAACCCGCAGTAACAAGTGGCAAATGACCTTCAAGCTGTATAACAAGCAGTGGTATCGGATCACTACAGGTTATTCAGACCTAGACTATGCCAAAAAGAAAGCGGGTGAGATCTATGATCGGGCTCGCTTTATGGAAGAAATGGGTTTCCCCATCTCTCCTAAAAAGTTCAAAGTAGTAGCCGAGCAATTGGCACAAGAACTGCAACGTGATCTCGATAGTGAAGTGGGCAAAAAAATCTACGTAGATTATTTGGCCGTGATCAAAGCCTATCTCATCCCATTCTTTGGCAACTACGATCTCGTGAAAATCAATCACAAGGTGGTGGGTGACTATGAAGCATGGCGCAATCAAAAGATGGGACGCAAGGCCAAATCCTCAACGCTCGCCACCCATTCTGTGGCCTATAACAAGGTCTATGACCTAGCCATTGCCAAAGGGTGGCTCAGTGATCGTCACTTGATCGCTAGACTTAACACCAAAGGTGAGAAGGGAGTGGCTAGACCCGCGTTTTCTAGGCAAGAGGTGGACTATTTAATGAACTTTATGACTACGTGGGTGGAAGGTGGTAAATCCGCTAAAGCTCATGCGGGTAGACATTTACTGCGTGACTACATTGAGATCCTACTCGCTACGGGTATGCGCCATGGCACGGAGTCATTGACTATTCAGTGGCGTCACTTGGAGTGGCACATGGATAAGTCAGGTACTAAGTATCTACGCATTTGGGTGGATGGTAAAACAGGAGGACGTTGGCTAATCGCGAGAAAAGAAGCGATCCCAGTGATTGAGCGCATTAAATCAAGATTTGCGGATATAGCCCATCTATCTTTAGATGAATTGCTTGCCGAGCAGCGTGAAGAGTATCTGTGGCGCTATCCCGATGGCACACGACCTTATGACTTGGTCAGTGCCTTTAAATGGCTGATGAAGGACTGTGGCCTATTGTTTGATAACACGGGACGACGGCGCAGCATGTATAGCTTTAGGCATACTTACGCGACCCTATCCTTAATCGAGCGTGATGTAGATATTCATACACTGGCTAAACAGATGGGTAATAGTGCCGCCATGATTGAGCGGCACTATTCAAAATTAACACCAACGATGGTGGCAGATAAGTTAGCTTGAGATTGTCGTTTAAAACGATAAAGAAAAAAGCCCACTGATAAATGGGCTTGATGAAGTAGAAAACGGTCTCTAGATCAATTACTTGAAAATGGTAATTAATAATTATTGCTAGTGCTTATAGGTTGACTCTACTTCGTCTAAATCTAACCTGCAAACATAGGCTTTATCATAAGCACATGCATCGTCCATGCATTCTTGAGCAGCATTTTCATTATCAAATAGACCTAAGAATATGACTTCGCCATCATCCTGATCAGTAATTACTATTAACCAAATCTCTTTCATGGAATTCTCCTTTAAAAAATAATGTTGGCTGGAATATTTTTACGACGCACTAATCGTTCCACGTTATGCGTGATATTGCGAAACGATCCATTGGCCGCCTTAATGGTCGGTAATAGTTCCTCATCCGCAACGGTGACACCTTGTTCTGCTGCAATCTGGTGTGCTAATGGCAGCAACTGTTCATTCTTTGCCGCATTCATTTCCACTAAGACGCAGCGATCTAATAAACCACGATCTAAATAGGCAATGTAATTGGTGGTTAAGATGAAGATGCAACGACTGGTATTCATTGCGGACTTAAGGCTCTCCTGCGCTGATTTAGTCAGCAAGTCCACCTCATCAATAATGATGTAGTGCAGACCACTGGCATTCAGTGAGTTCTTATCTAAGATTTTTGCGATGAAATCAATCACCTGTGGCCCATTAAAGCCTTGTTGACAACGAATCAAGTCTGCGGACATGGTTAACTCTTCTTGGGTTCTGCCTTTCTCAATTGCGTCAGGTAGCATTGTGGCCATCGTGGTTTTTCCAGTGCCCCAGGTTCCGTAAAGAAGGATTCCTGATTTGCCGCTTGCAGGTAGTGTTTCAGCACCTGTGACAATGTCGTAGATGCGCAGCTTACTTTCGGGATTACCGAAAATAATGTCGTTAAGTGATGTAGGTACATACATGGGTTTCTCCGTAGTGTGAAATTAAGTGAATGATTGAAAGATGGGGCTACCCGAAAGTAGCCCCTACTTACTTAGGCCTGTTGTGCAAGCGCACCGTCAGCGTCGTTGGCAGCAGCGACTTCTGCTTCTGCTCTAGCCTGTGCATCCTTTTGCTTGACATACAAGGCGGCATAGGCAGCTTTTAATGCCGTTTGATTTCGAATGACTGCTCGCACATGAAAGCTGCCATCAGACTGTTGCTCAGCCAATAACACGCAGGCCTGTCCGATAAAGCTGGGATCTGCTTCAACAGAGAGCCACTCGGACTGAACAGTTCCTAAATCAGCTTTGCCTTCAAAGTACATCTTGCCCACACTGGCTTTTTGCGCAGGGCTCACAAAGGTCGTGCTGCGGCTAAGACGAATCTCTTGAATACCGCCACGCTCTTCAATCCATGCTGGCAAATCGGCATACGCAATGCTTTCTTTTTGTGCTTGACGCAGCACCAGTGAGTAGGTGCTAATGCGACGGCGATTAATATCACCAAATACCGCACGCACCACCCGAGAGACCAACGGCGCTTCTTCTTTGTAGCGATAGCCACGCTCTTTATAAAAGGTTGCTAGTGCACCATTACGCAGCTTGGCCATGCTCACAGGCAACTCACCGCTATACGCTAGACACTCTGCTAACACTTGATAGAGTGCTTGATTGCTGGTGCGAAAGGCTCCAGTTTCCCAATCGATGCGCTTGGCTTCCATCGAACGTAGTTCGAGGTTAGCTGGCCCAACAACGGGAGTAGCGTTGTCGTTTAAAACGACAGTTGATACGTTAATTACTGCAGGTACTACTTGGTCTGATACGATCATAAAACCTCCGATATATATTCGAAGCGGGTTGATAAAAGTGTGAAACAGTGGCCTCGAATAAGTTCCATTAAACTGCCAAAACACTAAAAAAATTAGGGATTTGGCGTTGATGGGATCGACCTAAATGACTGTGAAATTCTTCTTAAAAGGCTTGTCTGCTGAGGATCGGATTTTTCCGCAGACCATTGACAGCTCTGTCAAATTAGCCAAAGGTACGCTCTACGAAGCGTGGTTTGAAACGCTGCAAACATCCCCGTGGTATCGAGACAGTTGTGAGAGTGGCGTCTTTAAAAGTAGAGCAGCTGAAGAGACATGGGAGAAGTTCGGTGATCTAGGTAAAACGGATTTTGCGTCGTGGTGGAAAACCAGAGGCTATGAGATCTTCGCGGAAGATGTTCCCTATCAACCCATTGAAATCACCGAGCCACAGATTAAGACGCAGACTCAAACGAGCAGTAAAAAGCTGCCCACTCTAAAAATTGAGGTACCACTAAATCTGCATCCCAAGGCGTTGCGAGAACAGTTCGAGGCGATCCTGCGCCAGCACAGTGACTATTACACCGAGAATAAAGATCGCTGGGACCACAGCACCGCCCCCGTGCATCAATATCGCGAAACCAAATTGACCTATCCGACCATCTCACGGTGGTTGGCAGTGTATCGTGCCTATGAAAAACAAAAAGACCGCAAGGATTTCAAACTCTACAACTTTGCCAAAGACATGGAGTTGCACCCCAGCTTGTTTAGAGGATTGCTAAAACGAGTGGATGTACCCGTGGATTTACGCATTGAAGCAGCCAATGTAGCCAGCGATATTCTCAAGCAGGTACAAAACCTGATGGCGCATGCCACTGAGCTGCGCTTTCCTTGTACTGACCCCCATGACTGGACTGCCTCCCAAAAGCGAGCCAAAAAGAAGTAATGTGAGTTCTTTGCTATCCTAATAACAATTAGTAACAGTTAATGATCGTTAATAAGGGTTATAGGAGACTATATGGACTTTTATCTAAAGGCACCGAAATGGGATGATAAGAAATGCCCACGTAAGGATCCAGATGCTAAATCAAAGAAAACTAAAAATCTCAGTGGTGTGACAGTAATTCGCGTGAAGAATGCCAATTACCGTTTGGCGACCATTGAAGGCGTCTTTGCCGTGGTCAATGGTCGGGATATCAAAGTCTCCAAATCAGGCAAACATACTAAAAAGGTATTTTGCACATGGTATGGCCATAGCATTACTTCAGATTATCCCGAGCTGACCTTAGATCCTAACCATACCGAAGTGATTGAAAATTACACGGGCAAAGTGGTGGTCGATATCGGCAAAGGCCCCAAGTTGGTTAAAGTTGCAGCGAAAGCTAAACCCAAAGCCAAGTCTAAAAAAGCCAAGTAATTAGACCAGTTCCACCGCTGCTTTGAGTTGATCGGGGCTGCTATATAGATAGGCCGCAGTGGTGCTGATATTGCGATGACCTGCCAAGCTCTTTAGGATGTGAATGGCTGTGCCTTTATTAGCCAAATGCGTGAGAAAGCTTCTGCGCCCACTATGACTACTGGCTCCTTCTAAGCCCACATTGCGATACAGGAATAAAAAGTATTGCGCTAGGGTATTTGGCGAAAAACTCGCTCGCTTTTGGGTATAGAACAGTGGCTTTTGGAGATCACTGGTATTAATGCATTTGATGTACTGCGCCAATTCCTTTTGTATACGTAAATTCAGATAGACAGTGCGGGCATATTTGCCTTTGGTTTGATCGGGTTTTAAGCGCACTTCTTCTTTGACGGTGCCGCTGTCGTTTAAAACGTCGTTTAAGCGCAAACTAGCCACCTCCGCTACCCGCATACCCGCGAAGTGGGTTAAAAGCAGCATAGCGCGATTACGTGCGCTGTGTTTACGAGTTGCCACGTAATCCAATACGCGACGCAGTTCTACAGAATTCAAAATCTTTGCTTGTGACATAAAAGTAGCTCCCTAAAGTAATAAATAAGCAACTACAGTATGTTTTCTTAGGTTCGGTTTGGGCAACCGAAAATGGCAGTTTTAAGACCTCTGTAAATTCAATGACTTAGCTACAAAACCTAATAGAAGCGTACTTCTATTAGGTTTTTTGTGGCATTTTTGCCACGATATTCCACAAAGTATTTTAAAAACGTATGGAAGGAAGATATAAGAGTCGTACTTCCTATTTACAGCTAAACATTAAAGAATTCACGAACATCATCATATAACTTAGAAGCATCTTCTTCCTCATCAGCTTCCCCATCCCAGTTTTCCCCCCGATCTCTTTCAAATTGATAGATTGCATACTTAACAGATTCAATGGCTATAACACCAGACTGTGATTCAAATATTTTTCCAGCATCGGATCCCAATAACCAATCTACGGATTCTTCAAAAATATTTTTGCGATCTGCATCAGATAGCCACTCTGAAATAATATTAGTACCCATTTCGATCATTTCATCTTGCATATGCTCAATGCGCCGTTCAAAATTATAAAAGTGATCTTTTAGTAACGTTTCTTTTGTGGATTTCTTTTTTGGTGTGGTTTTCTTTGTGGCCATATCTCCTCCTAAATATCTGTAAAGATATAGTACACAAAATTGATAGCGAATTGCATTCGCCTGTGATTTCGCTTGTCGCTCATCACCCCTTTCTTCTTTTGATAGTAGTTTGATTGATTTTCGCTAGATTCAACCTACACTGAGCCTTAAGCATGAGGCTCAGTGATAGAGAAGACTTTCGAAATAGACTTTCGCTGAGTTCTTTACTACACCACTTCAGGCATAACCCAAATGGGCAAGGGCGGTTTTGCGGTCTCCTTTTACATGCGGCTATAAAACGCAACATAGACAACAGCATGAAGTGGCTACCGCTGTCTTGTTTGAAAGTTGCTGTGTGAGCAGGGCTTTCTCGTGATCCTGTAAGACTGGGTCTTACTATCTTTGAGCTATTCATATACTTAATTCATGCTGGCTAGCTAGGCCAACGGCATCCTCGCGGGTAGTGAATCTAAGTCTCTGCTACTGCTTCAGAATTTCCATCCCTACGAACACGCTTGACTAGGTTTAGGGCGATAAAACATTGAGTATCGCTGCTCATTTCAGTAGTGGTACATGGCATACAGATTGCTCTGCTGTCCTGTTTATTTAGCGAGATCTAATAAAAGAAGGGGAATTCTGGCGAAATTTATTAGGTTCTGTGGCAGATTGGCAAATCTGGTTGCCCAATATGCAAGACCGAAACTACTGTGTATGTACTCATTCACTAATAGGAGGAAAACATGAGTGCATTAAACAGCTTGAAATTAACCAATAGCAAAAAACCCACTGCGATGCCGCCCGTATTACACAGGCGCAATAAGCTAGCAACCAAAGTCTGGGAGCAGATTCAGTTTGCCAAAGCCCAGCAAGAAGGTGGCATATTCACCGTCAAAAAGTTTAAGACCGTGAAAGACCTTGAGGGCAATCGCAAGAGCGTGGAGATTAATAAGCGGGTACGACCCTGGTGGTATGTGGCGCAAGATGGCAAGGTTTGTCTAAACGTCAAATACGGCGCTAAAACCATTGAATTTGTCAAAGGCAAATCAGCGGTTGAGGTTAATAGTCCCGAAGAGCTTATCAAAGCTCTGGAAATTATCAAAGGTGCTGTAGAAGCGGGTGAGCTCGACGGTCAGATAGAGCAGGCCAGTGGTGCAGTACGAGCTGGCTTTAGAAAGTAGTGTCGTTTTAAAAGACACAATTTGTATATGGGGCGCACCGAAGGTAGCCCCAAAGAGGGGTGATAGCTATCACCCCCACCAGCGAAGCACAAGCCGTTGACTCCGCACCAGCTGGTGCGCTTTAGGAGGAACGGCGTCAACGAATTTCTCGCCAGCTGGCGGGTATAGAAATGAGTTGGGTGCTGAAGCCCACATCGCAGAGGCGAGCCAGCTGGCCGAGAGCCGAATGCGACATGATTTAAAGCGTGGAACTTGAGGGTATAAATAAAATCATGCGCTTTGATGAATTCAAACCCATTAAACCCAAGGGGCCACTCACGCCAGCACAGGCACGAATTGTTAATCTAAAGCGCAATGCTGAACTTGCTAGACAAGCTCTCAAACGCGAGCGTGACTTTCAAAAGCAACATAAATTGGTTTTACAGCAGCAAAAACTCAGTCAACAAAAAATCAAGCCGTAACTACTTTTTCTCACCCCTAGGTGAATTTTGACCATAGGTTAAAAATACGTCGTTTGATTCAAAATCAGGGGGGTTATGGGGATTGGAGGATTGATAATAAGTCCTACGGGTCAAGAACCAAGGGATATAGTAAAAATAGTGTCGTTTAAAACGACAAATGAGAAAAGCAATATGTAAGGGGGGGGGTAAATCAGCCTTTATTCTTGCCCCATCATACATTTGTAATCTATCTATAAAAATATACTTGCTAAATTACTTAACTAAACACACCTCTTTCTTATTTCTTGCCATACTAGATTCAGGTTTATTGGTAATCGTAATCTCACTATTCTTTGCATTTGTGACTAACTGTGCTGAATCACAGACCCAATTACTCGCATCTGTGATTTGACACTTTTCAAGTGGTTCTTTAATATCTTTGCCACTAATATCTTTTCCTGAAACGTATATTTGTTTAGATTTCATTTCCACCGAATAGGTTAGTTTTATAACCTCGTAGCACTTTTTGCAGTTTGTTCCTATATCGCAGGGACTCAAAGTCACTTCATACGACTTGGCATGAACGGAAAGGGGAAATATAAAAAATAG
>SXGQ01314708.1_pt1 | contig 11437 bp, 15 predicted proteins | sample 3178371 | NCBI WGS metagenome assembly SXGQ01 (sample SAMN11356859, study PRJNA531348) | freshwater metagenome | isolation source: freshwater sample F1-20 | place: China: Fuxian Lake, Yuxi | collected 2017-12-25 | reverse complement strand
TTGAATATAAATGGAAAGCACATTACCTTAAAGAATTAGAACTCAAAAGAAAACGAGGAAGATAATTTGGTAATATCAAATATTTTTCTTATATTTAGTTAACAAACAAAAACAGCAATTATGGCTAGTAAAAAAGAACAACTATTCCAAACAATGAAAGAATTGTGGAATAAATTTGAAGAAGAACACAACAAGACAACAAAAGTATCTCAAAAGAATGCCCGTACATTGATTGGTGACTTAAAAAAAGTAGTAACCGATTATCGCCAGGCCTCTGTTGAAGAAACTAAAAATAGTAATTAACCCCCGAAGGGTGTGACATGAAGTCCACCCTTTTATTTTTTAACAAAAAAAACAAATATGAAAAAGACAATTTTGTCGTTAGTATTCGCAGCATTTACAATGGTAGGTTTTGGACAAATCACAACCTCAACCATTTCTGGTGTTGTAAAGAATGAGAAAAAAGAAGTGTTGGTAGGTGCAACCATTCATGCGGTTCACACACCAACAGGTACGGAGTACACTACTACAACCAACAAAGGTGGTGTATATGTTTTACCTGCGGTAAGAGTAGGTGGACCATACACAATCCACGCTTCGTTTGTAGGATTTAAGAAAGGAGAAGAAAAAGATGTAAACACTCAATTGGGACTTACATCAAATGTTGATTTCTTATTGATTGATGAAGCTAAGGCTTTAAAAGAAGTAGTAGTTGTTAGTGGTAAATCAATCTTCTCAAAAGAGAAGACAGGTGCCGCACAACAATTCGGACGTAGAGAATTGACTACTATTCCAATTACAGGAGCGAGAACAATTGATGGGATTACAAAGTATAACCCATTCGGTAATGGTTCTTCATTTGGTGCACAAGATAGCCGTATGAATAACTTTACTATTGATGGTTCTCAATTCAACAACAACTTCGGTTTAGGTTCATCTGCACAGGCAGGTGGTAGGACCGGCGCAAGTGCGATTTCATTGGATGCGATTGACCAATTACAGGTTAACGTAGCACCATTTGATATTCGTCAAAGTGGTTTCACAGGCGCAGGTATTAATGCAGTAACCCGTTCAGGTACTAACCAAATTGAAGGTTCGGTGTATCAAACACAGAGAGATAATAGTTCTCGTTATGTGGGTGATAATGCAAGAGGAACAACCGTAACTGCATCTAAATTTGATGAGAAAGTACAAGGTTTCCGTCTGGGTGCACCGATTATTAAAAACAAATTATTTATCTTTGGTAACTACGAACAAATTGAAAGAACAGAGCCAGGTACAACTTGGATTTCCGATGGTTCTCCACTTACAGGTACTCAAATTAGTAGAGTAAAGTATAGTGATATGCAAACCCTTTCTAACTTTATGAAAGAGAAGTTCGGATATGTTACTGGTCCGTGGGAAGGTTATTCTAATACAAATGCTTCAAAGAAGTTTTTGATTAGAACCGATTGGAACATTAACGATAAAAATAAATTGACAGTTCGTTATGTTCACCACAACTCCGAAGCACAGATTAATATTTCAAACTCACAATCTGCGGGTGCTGGTAACAGAACAACTCAATTCAACGCAATGAGTTTCCAAAATAGTGGATATACTATTCAGGATAATACTCGTTCAGTAGTATTAGAGTTGAACTCTAAACTTTCTAATACACTTCATAATAACTTAATCGTTTCTTACGATAAGCAAATTGAAAATAGAGGTTATTTAAGTTCTATGTTCCCAACTATTGATATTAGAGAAGGTTCAGCAACTTACACATCAGTAGGTTTTGACCCATTCACTCCTGGTAACAAATTGGACTATTGGACATTTAATGTAACTAACAACGTAACAAAGTATATGGAAAAACATACTTTGGTTGGTGGTTTCAATTTCCAAAAGTATCAATCTAATAATCTATTTTTCCCAGCATCAAATGGTGTTTACATCTTTAATAGTTTAAATGATTTCTACACAGCAGCTAATCAATCTTTAGCAAATGGTGGCAGACCATCTACATTCGCACCGGCTCGTTTCCAATTCCGTTATTCGGCATTGCCAGGAGCAGTTGAACCAATGCAAGTATTGAAGACAAATCGTTTAGACCTTTATTTACAAGATGAATATAATGCAACTCAAAACCTTAAATTAACTTTTGGTTTGAGAGCAAACGTAATTGCATTTGAAAATACAGCATTAGAAAATCCAGCAATCACAGCGATGACTTTCGCAAATGGTGAAAAGTGGAATACAGGTGTAATGCCTAAAACACAATTATTGTTTGAACCACGTTTTGGTTTTAACTATGATGTGAAAGGTGAGAAGAAAACACAAATCCGTGGTGGTACGGGTATCTTTACTGGTAGACCTCCATATGTGTTCTTATCTAATCAAATCGGTAACAATGGTGTGTTGACAGGATTTATTGATGTATCAGGTACTGCAGCAGCAAACTACGGTTTCACTGCTAATCCTAATCAATATTTCGTTCCTTCAACTCCAACATTACCTTCAACATTTGATTTAGCATTGACTGACCCTAACTACAAAATGCCACAAGTTTGGAAAAACAATTTGGCAGTTGACCAAAAGTTACCATGGTTAGGTTTAGTGGCTAGTGTTGAAGTTCTTTACAACAAAACACTTAACGCAGTTCATTACTACAATGCTAATTTGGATAAACCAGTTGGTACATTGTTAGGTGCCGATAACAGACCTCTTTACGCAGCAACTGATGCTGGTGTAAGAGTAAACGATAACGTATCAATGGCAGCAGTTCTTACAAATAGAAATGGTGCTTACAATCGTTCAATCACTTACAAATTGGAAAAACCAATCTCTAAAGGTCTTTGGGGTTATATAGCTTACACAAACGCACAGGCTGAAGACTTTATGAGTGCCGGTTCTATCGCAAGTGGTAGTTGGCAATCAGCAGTTTCCGTATTCGGTAACAACACATTAAACCTTTCAACATCTGACTTCGTAGTTAGAAATCGTATTGTAGGTTTATTAGGATATAGATTAGATTATGGTAAGAAGTATGGTGGAGCAACTACATTTACATTAGGTTATGTAGGAGCACAAAACAATCCATTCTCTTACATTGTGGCGGGTGACTTGAATGGTGATAGAGTATCTAATAATGATTTAGTATTCGTTCCACAAAAAGGTTCTGATATTCGTTTTGCACCTCTAACAATCGGTACAGGTGCAGCTGCAGTAACTTATACTGAAGCTCAACAACAAGAGGCTTTTGATAAGTTCATCAATCAAGACCCTTACCTTTCAACTCGTAGAGGTCAGTACGCAGAAAGAAATGCATTAGACCTTCCTTTCTTACATAGACTTGACTTTTCAGTTGCACAGGATGTTTTCGTAAAGATTAAAGAAAAGAGAAACGCATTCCAAATTCGTTTTGATATTCTTAACTTCGGAAACATGTTGAACAACAAATGGGGTGTTTCTCAAAGAGCAGGTGCTCCACAATTGTTGAACTTTGTTAGTAGAGATGCAGCAGGTGTTCCAACATATAGATTAGCAACACAAAGAGATGCTAGTGGTACTTATTTAGCAAGAGATACATATCAATACAATTCATCTGTATTTGATGTATGGACAGCTCAGTTGGGTATTCGCTACACTTTTGGTAGATAAACAAACAACAAACAACAAACAAAGTGGGGGACAGAAATGTTCCCCATTTTTATTTGGAGAATTCGGAAATAATTCGTATATTTATTTATAAACAAATTAAAAACAAAAGTTATGGCAAAGTATTACGCAGTTACCGTTGCAGTAGAAGTAGAGGACGCAAAAGGTAAAATTAAAAAGAACAAAGAGCAGTATTTAGTAGATGCATTATCTTGTACAGAAGCAGAAGCTAAATTGGTTAAGAAATTTACAGATGATGCAGTTCGACTTGAATACGAAGTGGTAAAAGTTTCAGAAACTAAAATCATTGAAGTATTTTAATGAAAATAGGGATAAACTATCAATCATTTAATGATTGTTCTAATATTTTTTGGTCTCTTAAAGATTTAAACTTGCAAATATTAGAAGATGGTAAATTTATTTTTTCTAATACCGAAGATAGTTTTATTTTTAGTAGAAGTTATGATATAAAACCATGCGATTATATTAAAAATTGTGATATTAAAATCAAAGCGTTTCACACATTTGAAGAATGGAAAAATATGAAAGATTATGATTTTCTATTACAATCTCAAATAGTAGAAAATTACCACATATCAAACTATGAATTAAAAGAATTTTTAAATGCAGGAAATATTAGTTTATCATCCGCATCTATTTCTTTTGAACATCCAAATTTTTATTATGAACCACTTTTTAATATAAATTATTTTTATCATTTTTATGGATTTAATTTTTTAAATTATTATAAATTAAATGTTGATAAAATAAATTTAATAGGAACATATCACAAGTCAGGTGGAAAATACTGGAGAGATGAAATATTTGAAAACGTAAAAAAAATAGTTGGAAATGATATATCAAGTTTTCCAACTAGTAATTATAATTTAAAATCTTTATTTGAACCATATGGGTATAGTACATTTGGTATGTGGGGATTAAATCACATATCAACTTATACGGATTACAAAAATAGTGTGTGTAATTTAATATTTGAAACATTGCAAGAAAATGCAAATAGTGAATCACCGACACAAAAAATGTATGGAAGAAGATATATTACAGAAAAAACATTGAAATCATTAATATTTTGTGAAGAAGAAATATTTTTTATGTGGTATGGCCCTAAAGAAATTTACGAATATCTATTAGAATTGGGATTTTGGTTTTATAATTCTGAATTTTATAAAGGTGATTTGCAAAAATCAATATTTGATGCAACCGAAGAATTAAAACATTTAAAAGATAAACTTAAAACTAATAATGCTGTATATGCATATTTAAAAGAAAATTATATTTCTAAATTAGAAAATAATGTAAAATTAATAAAACAACATTTGGAAGTTTATTACAAAAAAAATGATGTTATAAATCTTATAAAAAATGGAAAAAGAAATTAAGCAAGAAAAAGAATTGGTACTTAAAAGAGTTCCGCCGGGCGATAGATGGATATTTGCAACAACCCCAAAGGGTACAATCTGGCCATCTTTAACGGATGCATTGGAAGCATGGTATCAAAATACGGGTGATACTAATTTTTATATAGAAGCAAGAAAGGGAACTGTTGAAATTATACGAGAAGAAGAAGTAGAAGTACCACTAAAACGATTCTCACTTTATGGGGAAGATTAAAACACTAGTCATAGTAAGTGGATATTTCAATCCAATTCACGAAGGACACATAGAATACCTCAATCGTTCTAAAGCGCTTGGGGATTTTCTATTTGTTATAATTAATAATGATTATCAAAGGTCGCTCAAAGGCTCTAAACCATTTATGAAAGAGGAGCAGAGAAGAACTATATTAAAAAATATAAAAGCAGTTGATGATGTGATTGTTTCAATAGATGAAAATAAATTCGTAGATAGAACAATAGAATTAATTGTTAGAGAAGTGGGTGATAAATTTGATAGAATACTTTTTACAAATGGTGGAGACCAAACTGCGTACACTATCGGTGAAAAAGATATTTGTGAAAAATTAGGAATAGAAATGGTATTTGGATTGGGAGATAAAATCCAATCTTCATCTTGGTTATTAAATAGAAAATGAGTTATATAATTGGAAACGCATGTATTAGTTGTATTGATGTAAGTTGTGTCAAAGTTTGTCCTGTAGATTGTATACATGGCCCTATAAAAACGGATGATTCGGCTAGAGATGCTTTCAATTTAACAGATGAGGAAAAGCAGGGAAAACAATTATATATCAATCCTGACGATTGTATTAAGTGTGGTGCATGTGTACCAGAATGTCCTGTTGATGCAATATACAGAACCGAAGAAGAAGCAATTAAATCAGGTGATGAAATATCCGTACATAAAAACTATGAATTCTTTGGTCTTAAATTTTCGTAAAATTTTTTATATTTATATTTAACTTAAATTGTTCACTAAAACAAAACACGATGAGTACATTCGCAATTGTAGTAATTGTATTGGCAGTAGCCGGTGGAATTACTTACTTCCTTATGAAAAAAGGAAAAATTCAGGACGCTAACAACAACAACATTCCAGATGCCGTTGAAGAAAAGGTAGAGGAAGTTAAAGAGGTTGTTAAGAAGACTGCAGTAAAAGCTAAAAAAGTAGCAGCTGTAGTTGAAAAGGTTGCAAAAGAGGTTAAAGTAAAAACCCCAGCACCTAAAAAAGCAGCGAGTAAGAAGGCAGCTAAGTAAATAAGTAAAGTAAATCGGAGAAATAACCAAATATGGCAAAATCGTTAAGAGGCGAAAGTAGAAAAGTATCTTTTGGTAAAAGAAAATCAGGACAACCTGGTGGTAAAAAAAGTTACAATAAACATACTCCAAGACCAAAACAATATAGAGGACAAGGTAGAGGTAATTAATATGATAAAGTTAAAAGACCTGTTAAGGGAAGATGACATCGTTAAAAACAAAAAGACCGGGAACGTCTATATGGTAAAGAAGATGGACCCGTCTAAACACGATAAACCCACTCCTGCGGAAGTTGAAAAAACGAAAGCAGCAAATAATGGTCAAATACCAAAGGGTGAAAAACCAGCCGCACCTCAACAAGCACCCCAACAACAAAAGCAAGCACCTGCAGCACAAAAGATGGGTGCATCGGATTTCAAATCATCAGCAGAAAAGGGTAGTGATACTAAATCAACTACTGGCAAAAGACCAGGAGCAGATGATATGAAATTGAAAAACCTAATGCCAGGAATTGATACTACAAAGAAAACATTAGACCAAATTCCACCTACAGCAAAAATGGAACTATCCACAAAAATAGATGGACTAGTTGATATGGTTAAACAGGCAAAAGCAAAAGGTGAAAAGCCTGAATATTTTAATCTATGTAAAGTGACTGTTCCTGGAACAAACTTATATTGTGATGGTAATTTAGGCATTGATAGAAATGACATGCCACAATTTAAAGGTAATCCAAGACCTGGTTCACCTGCATCTGAAATGCCAAAAAACAAAGATGGTGAAGTTGATGGTGAGGCATTCTTTAAACAACTTTTACAAAGAGATGGTATTAAAGTTGATGGGCCACATGAAGTACCACCAGACCGTTTGAAAGCAACTCAAATGAACATGGTTGGTGATAAGGTAGCAGGAATGTATGATGCATTAGAACAAGACCCTACCAATCCGGCATTAACCGCACCGATATATGTTTCTAATGATGGTTATGTATTAGATGGCCACCACAGATGGGCAGCAATCGTAGCGTACAATGCAAAAAATCCAGATAGACCAATTCCAATGAAGGTAAATGTAATAGATGAACCTATTAAACCTTTGGTAAAAAGAGCAAACGATTACGCAGATTATATTGGAATAGAAAAGAAAGCAGCGGTTGCAGGGCAAGGCAACCCAGCACTAACACCTGAAAAAAAAAAGTAGATACTAAACCATCTAAAAGAGTTTCTTCTGAAGGTGAAGAAATGGGAACACTTCAAACTAAAAATGGTTCAACTATTTTTGGTGTAGAGCATGATAATATCGAAGGTGCTAAACAAGTAGTAGATGATGTTAAAAATATGTACCCAAAAGATACTAAAATTGTATTTTTAGGGGAGGGTGGTGATGAGAACGATAATTATGTAAAGGGTTCGGAACAAGAATATATCCACAATGAACTTAAAAAACATTATCCAAATTTCACAAATGATAGTTGGGATGGTGAAGAATTGGATGTTCACAATGACCAATCGGAATTATACAAATATCAGGAAAAAAAAACCGGATTACCACATGAAATAGTAATGGCAGGTAATTGGGCAAATATGGTAGGACAAGGTGAGGGATTAGATACAATGAATCCCACCGATTATCTAACCGATAAAGGTAGACAATTTTTACAAGATGCAGCTAAAGAAGCAGGGTTTCCACCAATTAAAAGTTTTGATAAACCAACTAAAAGGGATATACATACACTATATAGATTAGCATACCCACAAGATAATGGTGATAAAAAAACTAAAGTAGGTGAGTTATCCGATACATTTAACGATGCAAGAGATGAAAATCTAATTCGTAAAATGAAAAAGTACGAAGATGCAGGATATAAAGTAGTATCTGCAGCAGGATATGGTCATATAGATTTAATAAAAAACAGAAATCAAAAATAAACTAATATTTATAAGAAATTAAAAACTTATAGATATGTTGTTGAAAAAAGGTGATAACAATGAGAATGTAAAGTTGATGCAACAAAAGCTTGGTATTGAACCAGCTGTTACCAACTTTGGCCCAAAAACAGAAGCTGCAGTAAAAGCGTGGCAAGCTGCACATGGTTTAGATGCTGACGGAATTGTTGGTGATAAAACTTGGGCAATGATTATGGCAGAAGGACAATCTGTTCCTGCTCCAGTAGAAACTCCAATACCACAATCAACAGGTGGATTAAAATTAGACAAATTAAAAGGACATATTCCTGATGCAGTAATCGCAATGATTCCTGCAGTAGCACAAAAATTCCAAATTGATTCAGCATTAAGATTAGCACACTTTTTAGCACAATGTGGACATGAGAGTGGTGGATTCCGTTTAACAAAAGAAAACTTAAACTATTCAGCCAAAGGGTTGAATGGTATTTTTAAGAAATATTTTCCAACTTTAGAATCTGCTCTACCTTACGAAAGAAAGCCGGAGAAGATTGCAAATAAAGTATATGGTGGTCGTATGGGTAATGGTCCAGAAAGTAGTGGTGATGGTGCAAAGTTTTGTGGCAGAGGATACATTCAATTGACAGGAAAGGATAACTATACAGCATTTGGTAAATCAATTGGTGAAGATGTTTGTGCTAACCCACAAGTAGTAGCTGAAAAATACGCACTATTATCAGCAGCTTGGTTCTTCTCTAAAAACGGATTACACAAAATGGCAGATGGCGGTGCAACCGATGCAGTGGTAACATCTATTACTAAAAGAGTAAATGGTGGAACTATTGGATTAGCAGATAGAATTAAACACTTCAAAGAATATTATCATTTGTTAGCGTAATGAACAACAACATAATTGAAGCGAAACAGAAATTTGAAAAAATCGGTTATTGTACATTTTCTTTAAAAGATTTTGATTTAGAATTTTATGAATTAATTAAAGATTATATGTTCTGCACATCAGAAGATAACTTTAATGATTTCTTTACAACATTCCGATTTGATTCGGATAAAATAGAAACAGTTTTTAGAGAAATGGAATCTTTTGAAGTTGCTAATTCAAAGAAGGAAGAAATGTTACAAAATTCTGATAATGAAAACGTATCACAATGTTGGTTCTATGAAAATAAATTTATCGATTTTGAAAAATATTTAGTAGAAAAGAGAAATTTGAAAGAGAAAAAAATTGAAAAATATTTAGAAAATAAGCTAACAGATATTTGTAAATATTTTTATAATGATACATCATTAGAAAGTAAATTTAATTTTCAAGAATTACAATTAACATTATATAATAAAGGTTGTAGATTTCATCAACATATAGATGCGATTGGTATAAATTTTTGTTCAATTATTATATATTTGAACGAAAACTATAATAAAGAATATGGTGGATTATTACTTTTAAATGATGAACAAATAGTTCCTGAATTGGGAAAAGTAGCTCTAATGGATTTAGAAACACACACCACAAGACATGGAGTTAATGAAGTAACAGATGGTCCTGGAAGATTTGCAATATTATGCTTCCCAAGAAAAATATAAAATAAAATTTTGTAATTATATTATTTTTTTGTATATTAGATATATGGAAAAATTAAAAATATTAGGAAACATCTTAATTGTTACTTGTGTAATTGGTTTAGCATTATCCTATGTTACGGAATTATTAAATTTACCTTTTAAATTAAACTTTTTAGAAGCAGTTGGAGTTTATTGTCTTTGGACACCCTTACACCACACATTTACTAAAAAAGAAAATTAAAAGTTGTAGGTAGTTTTGGTTATAATCTTATATTTATGTATGAGAATAACCAACTATGAAACAAAAAGTAACAGCACTGGCATTAGGCCTGAAGGAAAGAGCTATATATTTTATATTAGCTCCGTTTTTAACATTTATTGGACTTGCGTTCCTATTCCAAGTCTTCTTTGTAATTTTACAATTTAGTGGAAACGAAAATCTTGCAACACAAATATCCAATGAAATCACATGGAGAATTGATGGTACATTCAAAAATAATCCAGATAATATTTGGTATGAAGCCGATGAACACATTTGGGTTGAAAGTGTTACAAACAATGTAAAGATAGGAAAATTAGCAGGAAATCGCAATTTAGAGTTTGGTGTAAAAAATGTATTAGAAGAATACCTACAAGATAAAGGGTACGACCTTACACCCTCTGCTCCAAACAAATTACAAGTACAAATCGTATATTTAGATGTTCTTACTACAAAAAAGAACGTATCTGTATTCCACAAAAATGAGGAAGAAGTTGTTATCAGAATGAAGGGTATCCTTTACAAAGATGGCAAAAAAGAAAAAGAAGTTATGGTTGAAGAATCATCTTCCGAAATTTCAATGTCCACACTCATTGTAGACCAAGGTGGAAAGTTCAATCAAACATCTTTAAGTAATGCATTAAAGAAAACAGCAGATAAACTCATAACTAAACTTTTTGAAAAAAAATAATATGAAAAAGATTTTAACTTTTATAGGGGTATTATTAATATCCCTTTCTTCGTATAGCCAAATCATAGTAAACCAATCAATATCATCAGGTCCTTACAGAGTTGGTGATACGGTAACAGTAACTTACAATGTTGATAAAGGAACTACAAAACCTAGATATTTTTGGTTGAGATATTCTTTTAACAATAAAGCCCTAACCTATGTTTCAACATTATGGAATCAGGGTTCTCAATCACAAACATATTATACCGGTTGGAATAACTACGCATTTACACCAGCTGCAAATATTGCAGATACTTCATTATATGCACAATATCAAGCTACACCTTGGGGATATGCAGTAAACAATGATTGGAATGTTGGACAATTATCAGTTCAAAGAGCAGACCAATCCGTAAATGGTGTTATAGCAACACAAAAGTATATCATTAAAGACCAAAATACTTACAATGGAATCTTTAAGTTAAATCTATCTTACGCAACAGATAGTGCTACAGGCGCAAATATACCATATGTAAAAACTACCGCAGGACCTACAACAATAACAGGTGTAAGTGGTAACACATCTTTTTTCAAAGTAAGGGTTTTATTCCCACAAGGATATAATATTACAGCACATCAGGCCCAACTAATGAAATTAAAAACCGATGGTAGTGGTGAAATAGATTGGACACAACCTGCTATCGCA
>SXGQ01299066.1_pt1 | contig 11437 bp, 8 predicted proteins | sample 3178371 | NCBI WGS metagenome assembly SXGQ01 (sample SAMN11356859, study PRJNA531348) | freshwater metagenome | isolation source: freshwater sample F1-20 | place: China: Fuxian Lake, Yuxi | collected 2017-12-25 | reverse complement strand
CTGGTCGGTTTCGCACGATGCACGGTTGCCGTCGGCGATACGGCAGATGTCATGGTGCCGGTACCGGTGCGCACTCTTGCGGTGCGTGACGTGATGCGTCACGACTGGCACCTTGAGGCTGGCGAGTGGGTATTCGAGGTCGCCCAGTTCAGCGGTGATCCGATGGGTGCACATGCGACGCTCAACCTGACGGAAGAACGATTCGACCGATGACCACTCGACGCGTCGACGACGTGTCGACGACCGGCTCACGACGCCGCTCTGACATCGAAGGGTTGCGGGCGGTCGCGGTCGCCCTCGTGCTGCTGTATCACGCGCACGTTCCTGGTTTTGGTGGTGGTTACGTCGGTGTCGATGTCTTTTTTGTGCTTTCCGGTTTCCTCATCACTGGTCTTCTCGTCAGCGAACGTGACGCGACGGGACGAATCTCGTTCGCCACGTTCTACTCACGACGTGTGCGACGCATCTTGCCGATGTCAACACTTGTCGTGGTCGCGACACTGGTTGCGTCGTATATATGGATTGAACCACTGCGACTTCGCGAACTTGGGTCAGACGCCATCGGGACTGCCACGTTCTCGTCGAACTTTCTCTTTGCGAACAGGGGGGCCGACTACTTGCAGTCGACGCTTCCACCCTCGCCACTACAGCACTACTGGTCACTCGCTGTCGAAGAGCAGTTCTATGTGGTGTGGCCAGTGTTGGTGCTGATCGCCTGTCTTGGTGCTCGTGGGTCGGTACGACGTCGGGTGGGCATGCTGTCAGCGGTCGTGTCGATCGGTTCGTTCGTTGCATGCATGCTGATGATGGAACGTGCACAGCCGTGGGCATTTTTCGCGCCACACACTCGCGCATTCGAACTGGCACTCGGTGCGCTCTGTGCAACTGTGCCACTGACTCGTCTGCAGCGCTCACCGGTACTTGCACCGTTGGTCTCGTGGATAGGTGTCGCACTTATCGTCCTCAGTGCGACGGGCTTCTCTGATGCGACACGATTCCCCGGTCCGTGGGCATTGGTCCCAGTTTTCGGCACGATGCTTGCCCTTCAGGGAGGCGATACGCACCGCTTGGCACCGAATGCAATTCTGCGACTCGCACCGGTTCAGTGGCTCGGTTCACGGTCGTATTCGGCGTATCTCTGGCATTGGCCCGTGCTGATCATCGCACCAGCCGTATTGGGTAACGAGCTTTCTGTTGCTCAGCAAGTGGTGTGTCTGCTGATTGCTCTCGGTTTCACAGAACTCGGACATGTATTCATTGAGCGACCGGTGCACAGAAATCATTCGCTGCAAGGGCGACGTGCATTGTCTTTGGCGATGGCGACGATTCTCATCAGTGGTGCGGCAGGTGCACTCGTGCGCAACAATCCGCCGAAGTTTTCGGGCGGCCAAGATGCTGCAGCACCGACGTTGGAGTCGACGACCACATCGACGACACTTGCGACCGCGACCACCGCAGGTATTCCGACGACGACTGTTCCTGTGGTGCCGACGTTGCCGCCGTATCAAGGACCCATACAAGCAATCGTCGATGCATCGAAGAACAATGTGTTGCCGGCAAATCTCACTCCGAGCCTCGGTGACGCACTTCTTGACTTTGCGAAGGTGTATCAGGACGATTGCCACACATCGTTCTCGTCGGTGCAACAGAAGAACTGCATCTTCGGAGATCCCAACGGCAGCTTGTCTATCGGCTTGTACGGCGATTCGCACGCTGCTCAATGGTTCCCTGGTCTCGAGAAAGTGGTGATCAAGCGCAAATGGAAACTCATCACCTACACGAAGCGCGGATGCCCACCAGCTGACATCGAAGTTTGGAGCAAAGTCCTCGGTCGTCACTACACCGAGTGCGATGCATGGCGCGAGAACGTCTACAAAAAGATGGTCGCCGACGGAGTGAAAGTTGTCCTCGTTGCTCAGTTCGACCGCTTGTTGTCCGTAGACACGAAGATCCCCATCTGGCAGCGCGATTGGCGCATCGGCCTGCAAGGGACGATTGACATTCTGAAGGGTCTTGGAATCACGCCGATTCTCTTTGCCGACACTCCTTTCCCGGCACGCGACGTACCCACATGTCTGTCCGCAAGTCCGAAGAACATCGATGTCTGCAACCCGATTCCGAGTGCGGCCTTGCGTGCCGACATCGCAGAAGTGCGTGAAGACTTGTCGGCGAAGAACTCGGTACCTTTGTTGCGTGTGAAGGATTGGTTCTGCACTGCCAACATCTGTCCCGTTGTCGTCGGCAATGTTTTGGTTTACCGTGATGACAACCACATCACCAGTGCCTACGCCAAGTTCTTGGGACCGGTGCTTGATGCGGCGTTGGACCCGGTAGTTAGTTGGTATTCGAAATGACGACACAGAAGACACTGCGACAACTTCTTGATGATCACATCACGGCTGGTCACCTCACTCATGACCAGGCGGACGACCTCAGTTCAGCACCTCGTTGGTCATTCAACGTTCAAGAGGCACTGTATTACTTGGCAGGACTCATCATTGCCGTCGGTGTCGTCCGGCTGTTCATCGCGGTGTTGGAAGATGCATCCGAAATCTCGATCTCAAGCGTTCTCTATGTCGTCAGCGTGGCGTTTGCTGGCATCGCCTGGTGGGCAGAAAAGGGGCGCGAGATACGTCGACGTTTCGGAGAAGTCTGCGAGCTGGCATCTGAGTTGTCGTTCGCCTTCGCCACCGGTGTGCTTGTCACAAACCTCTGGACAGAGAGTGAATGGACAGCAGTCGCCCTCGGCTCGGTCTTCTTTCTTTTCGGTTTCTGGCGTTCACGTCACACGGACTTTGCAGGTTCACTCACGATCATTCCGTCCGCATTCGTGGTTGCGGGGATGATCGGCTCATTGCTCGATCTGCGAGAGCCGAATGATTCACTGCCGATGATGGCTGGGGCAATCGTCCTCATCTTCGTGTCGCTCACCGACATCAATTTCTCGTGGGCGCCACGTGTGGCAGGTTCGGTCTTTCTCGTCTTTACGACCAGCGCATGGGTAGGTATGCACGAGGGCGGTTGGGCGGCGGCTGTCGCAGTCACTGGTGCCGCAGTGATGTTCACCTACGGGGCACGTATGTTGATGCTTGAGTTGATCATCAGTGCCGGAATCATCATCACCGCATCTGTTGCAATCGTGTCGTTCAACACATTCGACAACCAGGTGTTGCAGGGAGTCGTCGTGATCGTCGTCGGTGTGGCGATGTTGGCGGCAACCCTCCCATACGCTCGCAAGCGGAAGGCCTTGTAAGACCAACCCTCAACGCAAGCCGCCATACGATGGGCGGTGATGGACAAGTTGCGCATTGGCATCATCGGCACGGGCATGATGGGTTGCGAGCACATTCGCAACGTGATGTCGAATCCCGAGTGCACTGTCACTGCGATCTCAGAGCCGAACGACGAGCCACTCGGCTGGGCCCGTCTCGCCTTGGGCGATGCGGCCGATGGCATCGCTGAGTTTTGTCATCACGGCGACTTGCTGTCATCGGGGCTCGTCGACGCGGTCATTGTCGCATCGCCGAATCACACGCATCACGGCGTGCTCACAGACATTTTGTTGACGGACATTCCGGTGCTTGTCGAAAAGCCGATGTGTACGACGGTGGAGGATTGTGTCGACATTGTCCGTGCCGCACATTCTCGTAAAGCACTCACGTGGGTCGGTCTCGAGTATCGCTACATGGCTCCGATTGCTGCGTTGCTTGACGTCATTCGCACCGGAGAGCTGGGGTCTCTGAAGATGTTCGCAGTGCGCGAACATCGCTTTCCTTTTCTGGTGAAGGTCGACAACTGGAATCGTTTCTCGCGCAACACAGGTGGAACGTTGGTGGAGAAGTGTTGCCACTTCTTCGACCTCATGAACCTTGCCATTGGCTCACGACCTTCGCGTGTGATGGCAAGCGGTGGGCAAGACGTGAATCACCTCGACGAATGGTACGACGGTCAACGCTCTGACATTCTCGACAATGCCTATGTGATTGTCGAATACGACAATGGCGTGCGAGCGATGCTCGACTTGAGCATGTTCGCCGAAGCCGGACGCAACGAGCAAGAGATTGTGGCAGTCGGTAATCGGGGCAAGGTCGAGGCGTTCGTGCCTGGTGATGGTCTCATCGTCGTGGGGAATCGTGACACACGCGAAGTTCGCACCGTTCCGGTTGCTGTGAGCAAAGACGTCAATTACACAGGCGCCCACCACGGTGCCAGCTATGTGGAAGTCACGCGTTTTTGTCAGGCAGTGCGGGAAGGTTCGCAGTCTGAGGTGACCGTTGAGGACGGTCTGTGGTCTGTCGTCATCGGTGCTGCGGCACACAGGTCAATCGAGGAACAACGACCAGTGCTGATCAGCGAGTACGCGCTGGACTAATCCGTTTGCTCGGCGGCTGACGATTGACGTGACCGGTCCCTGCGGCATGCATCGCTGCAGTGACGCACGCTGTCCCAGTCACGTTCCCATTTTTTTCGCCACTCGAATGGTCGACCGCACGTGACGCACGTCTTGGGCGGATGTCCATTCTTTGTCTGCGCAACGCGTGCCACGAGTTCGAAGGGTACGGTGACGGCGTGGCAAATGCAGTACTCATCGCAAACTTCGCTGCGACTTGGACGATGGTCGGCATCATCTGGTTTGTTCAGAACGTGCACTATCCGTTGCTTGCTCGCGTCGGTCTCGACCGAGCCCGCGAGATCGCTGTCATCCATCAACGTCGCACCGCCCAGGTCGTCGGTTTGCCGATGGCTGTCGAAGGACTCTCAACGCTCGGCTTGCTTTTTGATCGCCCCGATGGCGTCGCGTGGATCTTGCCGTGGGTCGGTGGCGTGTCGCTTGCGGTCGCCCTTGGCTGCACGGTGTTGCTGTCGGTTCCTTTGCACGAAAAGGTGGCCAATGACCCGCGCATCGACACCGGTAAGCGGCTTGTGCAGACGAACTGGCCCCGGACAATCGCATGGACAGCACACGGAATGATCGCACTAGTGATGGTGGCCCAAGCATGGGCATAGGAAATGCACTCGACGGTTTGCTCGACGCGACCGTCGTCCCAGGTTTTTCACGCATCGGTTACGCCTTACGTTCCTCGATGTTCACCCCACTCGATCAGTACTCGCTTGCTGGCAAGACCGTCGTTGTCACCGGGCCAACGTCGGGTCTCGGCGAGGCAAACGTTCATCAGTTGGCTGTGATGGGTGCTGATCTCGTGCTTGTCGGACGCTCTGTCGACAAACTCGCAAAAGTCAGTGCCGATCTTCGCCGCATCCCGTCCTGTGGTCGCGTTGACACAGTCGTGGCTGACATGGCTGATCTTGCGACAGTTCGTGTAGCTGCAGCGCAAATTGAAGAGATTGCCCCTTCAATTCACGCACTCGTGCACAATGCTGGTGCTTTGACCAAAGAGAAGATCGTGACAGCACAAGGCTTCGAAGTGACGATTGCTTGTCATGTGCTCGGACCACATCTCATGACGACCGTGTTGCTGCCGACGTTGCATTCGTCACGAGGCCGCGTGATTACCGTGTCGTCCGGTGGCATGTACGCGGCCACACTCACTGACTTCTCGCGTGGTCAGTCGCCCGAGATGCCGGCGTCGTCCTATGACGGCACGAAGCAGTACGCAATCGCCAAGCGGCTTCAAGTGACGTTGAACGAGATGTGGGCAGTGCGGGAGCACGACGTTACTTTTGCGGCGATGCACCCAGGTTGGGCCGACACCCCTGGTGTTCAGTCGTCACTCCCTGCGTTTCGTCTGCTCACCAAGCCGCTCTTGCGCACAGCGTCACAGGGTGCTGACACCATCTCGTGGCTTGTCGTTGACGACAAGGTCATCGCTCAGTCAGGGAAGTTCTGGTGTGACCGAGCAGTTCGCGACATTCACCGTTTGCAACGCACGAAAAAGTCAGACACGGTTGCGGCACGCACTGCATTGTGGACGTGGTGTGATGAACAGATTGGTGCGTACCTCGCCTGATTCCTGGTGATCGGTTTCAGCGATCAGGCAATGAGGTTCTTGAAATCCGCGGCCTTCTTGGGGACGGTGCGCGCGAGCAAGGGGTAGACGTTCTTGCCGGGGCATGCGGTTTGACTCATGTCGCGGTGACCTGAAATCGGTCGCGCTTTCACGCGCGCACCTTTCTTCCATTTGTTCGACCCGCGCGACACAAACGTAACGGCCTTCTTTTGGTCCAACTCGATGTTGTACTTGACCCCAAGCCATCCGAGTAGTCGCGCGAGACCTTCGATCATCTCTGGTGTCGGTTCTGTCTTATCGAAGTCGCCGAGCAAGCAGATCAGTTGTGCGAACCCTTGGCTGCCACCCGTCGCGTCAGCCATGACGGGGCCAGCGAGGCTTCCGGTTCGACCTTCCCATGCTTGTCCGTAACGATCGACAAAGAAGTTGTAACACGTGTCTGGCCAAGCCTTACGTGTTCCTGTGTGGAACAAGAAGATGTTTCGGATGACACTTGGAACTTGGGCACGTGAGTACATGGTGGTGCCGGCCGAATGATGAACAAGCAGGAACTTCACATCCGGTTCGGCCTGAAGCGGTCGGCGTGCACGCAACTTTCCTGCCCACGCTTCACGTGGATAGATGGTGAGACCAGGAGACACTTCGACGGGTTCAACAACCTGGGGGGCAGAAGTCTTTGTCGGTCGACGCGCGACAAGTAGTGCAGGTAGTGACAGGGCTACAGCACCGAGGAAGGTACGCCGAGAGGCACCTCGCTGTAGTTCGCATTCACACATGGCCCACTACTACTACTGAATCGTAAGACCACAAGGTCTGATGAAGAAACCAACCCCTCGGAAATAGGTGTTATCGTTAGGGTTACATCTGGGAGGGTCCAATGACTTCACGTCTTACTGCTCGTGCCGCATGCATCGCGGTCGCAACTTCACTTCTCGGCGTTTTCGCCGCACCTCACGTGGCGAGTGCCGCAACAGTGACGATCACTGTCACCGACTCCGGCGGCACTGCCATTCCGCGCGCGTTCGTCGCCGTTGTCAACTCTGATGGTGACGCAACGGATTCGGCAGTCACTGCATCAGACGGCACTGCATCAGTGAACGACACTGGTGGTGCTGGACTTGTGGTCACAGCTCCTGGCTTCCAGACCAAGACGTCGTCGTCGGTTGCGGCGCAAACCGTGACAATGACGGCGACGACGAAGACGAAGCTGTCTTTCTCGAACGCCTTCGGTGGACAAGTCAGGACGCTGGCTGGAGATGGCGAGAGCGGTGTCTATTACGCGACTTCAGATGCGCAGCCGTCGGTGTGGCGCACAAGCGACTACGCCGGAAGTTGGTCACCTGTTCCAACCTCGGCAGACACTGACACTGGTGGAATGCCTCAGGAATCGGCAGGAGACATCTTCACGTCGGGTGTGAAAGGCGAAGTTGCGGTTCAATCAGGGAACAACCTTTACTATTCGCGAAACTATGGAAATACATGGACGGCTGCATCGAGCTATTCATCGGTGACTGGTATCAACAAGAAGCACTACTGGGTCCATGGTGGAGGTGCGAACGAAAACTCGTACATCTTTGTGCGCACAGACAACAGTCTGTGGGCTGCTGTCATGCCGGATAGCAACAGCGATGGAGCCCCCACATTCACGAACGTGACGTCTACAATCGGCCGATACTCAGCCGGTGATCGTGTCGCATTCGCGCGAGGAAGCGGTGGCGATATGTTTATGGCCGCCATCAATGGAACCGGTGTACAAGTCTCACAATTGAATGGGGTGACTGCAGCTGGTTCGATTGCCGCTACGGCTGTCAGCTTCACTTCTGGCCCGACAATGACGTTGGCTACGACCGGCACTGGCCTCATCATGATGAGCACTCTCGGTTCAGCAACACCTCAAGTCATTGCCACCCACCTTGTCGACGGCAGCACAAAATCGATTCAGGTTGCACAAAACAACAGTGGAACGTGGGCGAGCAACAGTGCCCTGAAGAAGGCTGGCAACAACGACAACAATTTCAGCACTGTTACCGACATCTCTGGAATCTGTGGTCAAAACGGTGGCACGCCACTCATTGGTTCGATTGCGCCGGCAGCACCAGCATCTGGTGTCTTGAACGGGTTTGAATCGGTGGGCACCATAGGCCAATGCATGTGGGCCTATAACAGCACCGGATCCGCCGTCACTGTCGGTTCGTCGCACTCATCTGGAACGCTGATTCTCGCAGAGATGAACGGTGCGAATAACAACACCGGGTTCGTGTGGGACAGTTCATATGACTTCAACACAAACATGGTGGCGATTTCGGGTGACGGTCAATTCGGAATTCGCAAGTCAGCACTTCTCGACGCGACTACACAAAATCGACCAAGTTTTGGAAGTGCAGGTGGGACGAGCGGTAGTGCCTATATCAACTCTCAAGCCTCTGCAGGTGTTACGACGACTTCGGGTGGAATCGCCGTGAATGGAATGGCCGCGCCGAATGTCACTGACATGGTGTACTCGCCTAACAAGACCGATGGATCATATGTGGTCACATCCATGACTGAGACTGGTGGCAGTCGCACGCTGCTGTCGACCGATGGAGGCAAGACGTACAGCACCGTTGGTGCCGGTGGAAGTCGTGCCGTGGAATGGTGGAACGGCGCAGGTGGGCTGCAACATATTGCGGGAGCATTCTCGAACAATCCCAGTGAGTGGTTGCACGTTAAGTCGTTCAATGAGACGAGTGGTAGCGGAGCACTTCAGATGGGAGACGAGCTTGCAGCAACAGCCACCGTTCGTGACGCAAAGGTGAGTGGCTCACCGTTCGTGTTCCCAAGCACCATCAGTAGTTCAGTCACTCTCGCGAAGTTCGCCAACGCTGAGGCAGGTAAGACCCTCCTGACAAAAGCCATTAAGGGAGTGCCTAGCTACAACAAGATGCTTGTTGCAGTGAATCGTTGCTCAGAGAATGTCGGCCCGACGGGCTGTAGCACGAGCGGTGGAACTGTCGGGATAGTTACGTTCACTGTCGACGGAACCTCAGGTGCGCAGGCAGTGACAGAGACTCGGTACTTCGGTGCTGAAGTCGCAGCCGCCGGAGTAACTACCGATGCAACGAGCAACTTTGGCGCTAGCAAGAATGCGACATACACAGGTGGCATTAATGGTGTCGCAGTCTGTCCTTCTGGTTCGGTTAGCCGAGTTGCTGACTCTGCTTTCATCGCTGTCAATGGACTAGGTGTCTACAAGATCTCTGGTCTGAGCGGTTCGACCCAAGCTCATTCAGGACCACTCGTAACAGGAACTTTCAACGACCTGAAAGTTGACTGCGATACCGGACTCATGGTTGCAGCAGGATCGGACGGTGCGTACTTCTCGCTGAATGGTTCGACGTTCACCAAAATCAACACAACGTCTGCTGCGCCGGCACCCGGACCTGGCCCCGGTGGACCAAGTAATGCACCAACAGCAGTCGCGGTGCAGGCCGACGCGACGTCTGGTGAGGTTCTCATCGGTGTTGCGTCGGGCAACGGCGACATCAAGGCTGTGGAGACCAATTTTGCGGTGCTAGGAACAACAGGAGCTGCAATGGCGGCGACCGGAACAGGTCCAACGACGCCGACCACGGCAGTGACTCCGGCAGCCGACGCGATAAACGAGGTAAATAGCTCGAATACCGGTCGAAACACTGGTGCGGTGAAAGACCTCGAAGTTCCAAAGTCTGCGACCGACAAAGTGAGCGCAGCCGGAGTTCGAGCCATGTCAGTCCGCGCAGTGGCAACGTCGCTCAGTCTCGCAGCCGGTACAGGCGGTGGTGCATTCACTGCACGGGTCAATTCCGGTGGAAGTTCCACGTCGAGTGGTTCATCGTCTCCATCGCCGCCGACAGTGACGCCAGTTGTTGTGAAGACACCGACAGTCGTGAAGGGCAGGACGCTCACAGTCGTGTCGGCACTCACTACGGCTGGCACGACGGTTGTCAAGGGTTCGAAGACCGCCGTGGTAGTTGCCACAGCATCAAAGAAGATCTGCTCTGCGACATCCACCACAATCAAAGGTCTGACGGCCGGTGTGTGTTCGCTCACTGTCACCGTCACGCCTGCGAAGGTGACGAAGACGACCAACACGACCGTGACGAAGGGTAAGTCCCTCACAGTCGCATCAATTGCTTCGACCAACAAGTTGCCGAGCACGACGAACGCGACTGTTGCAGTCACGGTGTCAGCTGGGTCGAAGCGAGTCTGCACCGTGTCGGCCAACAAGACGGTGAAAGCCATCGCTAGTGGCAAGTGCACGCTGACAATCTCGGTGACTGGCAAGAAGTTCACGAAGAAATTGTTGGTGAAGGTCAGCTGACGCTGACCGTCCTCAACTGATTGAAGATGTGAGCGACCGGCGCAGCCCTTCGGCTGCCCGGTCGCCGATCTTCTGAAATGCCACACGCAGGAACAGGTCAGCAGGTTTCAGTAGCCCGTTGAATGTCAATTCGGCGATGTAGGTGACATCGCATCCGTGTTCAGTGGCAACCACATTGATGGTGTCCACAGATGTGAGTAGCGCATTCTTTCCTCGCACCGTGACGGTGTGCGGAGCATCGAAAGTCGTTGTTCGATAGCGAAGTGTCGCGACTCGCCCTCCGGTTTTCACCACCACATCGAACACCGTGTCAGGGCCAGGTCCGTCACCTTGCACCTGGGTGACTTTGACCACGCCCGGATCCCACACCGCGAAATTCCTCAGGTCAGCCATGAATGCGAACGCCTCGTGGGCCGACATGGAACTGCGGACCGTGGTTTTGTATGTCGCCATGACCACAACCTAGGGCGCACTACTGTCGCTGACATGACCGCAGAGCCTTCGCATCGTGAGAGGTTCGACACAGTGGCAGAAGTGGGATGCCAGTCGTGCGGTTCTCCGACCTTCAAAGAGTTCCAGTCGCGCGGGGGAACGGTACGGATGTGTCAGGCGTGTGCCGCTATGAATGAGGTCGGATGCTCATGATGCGGGTTGGCGCGAGATGACGAAAAAGTTTGCGGTCATCACTGGTGCGGGTCAAGGACTTGGTCGTGCAATGGCCGAGCGGCTGGCGGCGGATGGATTCCATGTCATCTGCATCGACATCAATGGCGATGCCGCACGAGAGGCTGCTCGCATCGTTGGAGGAGAGTCTCATGTCTGTGACATCACGAACCGTGATGCAGTCCACCGACTGGGTGAACTAGTTGCTCACTGTGACGTACTTGTGAACAACGCTGGTGTCTGGTCCTTTGAGTCCCTTCTTGAATCAACAGAGCACGATGCCGAGCGAGTGATTCACGTGAATGTTCTCGGCACGATGTGGTGCACGCAGGCGTTCGTGCCTCACATGAGGCGAGCCGGTGGAGGGTCGATCATCAATGTCTCTTCGGCTGCAGCGTGGACACAATCTCCCGGAATCGGTGTGTATCCGGCAACAAAGTCAGCGGTCGAGTCGCTGACGAAAACG
>SXGQ01130884.1_pt1 | contig 11438 bp, 10 predicted proteins | sample 3178371 | NCBI WGS metagenome assembly SXGQ01 (sample SAMN11356859, study PRJNA531348) | freshwater metagenome | isolation source: freshwater sample F1-20 | place: China: Fuxian Lake, Yuxi | collected 2017-12-25 | reverse complement strand
GAGCCAGTCGGGGAATGTCGCCGCGTTGTAGGTGACGTTGACCGTCCGCGTCCTGATTCGCCGCGTGAGCCCCTCGTACAAGTCGCCTGCAGAATTCACAAGGGGATACCCGCGAGCGTCGTAAAATGCCGGCACCTCGATCGCCGAGGATCTCATCCCGCCCTTCACTCGCTGTGAGTTATAGGCCGCATCCTCCCGCGTCGTAATTGCTGTTGAATACCGCACCTCGACGAGCCACCGCCGAAGCACCTCGTCGTCGTGATCAGCTGATCGCTCGACCACAATCGCCGAGGCTCGCTCAGGGTGGGAGGCTCCCTTTGCCGGGATTCCTGTGGCTGTAACCACCGTCGTGATCGTGTCGGTCTCGGCGTCGGTCCAGACTTCCCAAACGTCGACGACCGTCTCGGAGCCGTCTTCGCTCTGCTGCCACTTGCCTCGCCTGTATAGCCTCGCTGTCGCTGCCATTGATTACACCTGATAAGCCAATGCCCCGCGTTCCGTGACCGCCAGAAGCCGCCGCTGTATATCTCGCTGCTCAAGCAAAATCTTTTGTTGCTGAGCCGTCACCTGTCCCGCCTGATTCAGAATCCGCGTGATCGCCGAGCTGCCCGCCGCCGTCCGCAGATCCTGAGCTGGTCCCGCGGACTGAACAGCCTTGTCGACTCGCGTCGCGATGTCGCCGGTTTTGAGATCCTTAATTAGCTCCGTGAACTTGCCCGTCGCAATGTTTGCCGTGTTTGGCTGGTCAGCTGCGACCTGTGCAGAATTGCGGGCTGTCTGCACCGCCATCGCCCATTCTGACCGAGCCCGCTGCAGCTCCTTTTGATCGCTCTGCTGCTTTGCGAGAATCGCAGCGTTTCGGACCGCGACGGCCCACTCCGCTCGCGTCTGTTCAAGATCGTAATTGATCGCGTTTACCGATCCTTCGAGGGCCTTCTCGCGTGCCGTTTTGGTGGCCTGAGCCTGCCTGTCGATCGCGGCGATTCGGGCCTGACCGAGAGCCGCCGCCTCTTTGCCGAACGTGCTGCCGCTGCCTGTGATGTCGATCGCATCCATCAGCTCGGCGACACTGGTCTCAATGAAGTTGTAGGTTCTGAGCCAGAGCCGCTGGATCGCGAACATCGCACTCTCAAACACCCCGACAAAACCGGATTTCCAGCCGGCCCAAGTGTCGCCGAGAGCGTCGATGCCGTCGCCCCAGATCACCTGTAGCCGCTTCCAGAAGATCTCGGCCGCCAGCTCGGCCTCACCGGCAGACAGAGCATCGACAATCCCGCCAAAGCTTTCGACTGAGGCGGAAACGGCTGAAGTGAGCGATCCAAAGCCAGGGATCAGTCCGGCGATCAAATCACCGACTTTCGCCAGCACCGGAGCCACCGAGCCCGCGATCGCCTGTCCGAGCGTGACCATTGCCGGGACCGCCTTCAGCACAAACTGCAGCAGCTCGACCGCGTAGGGGATCACCTGCACCGCGATCACGTTGCCCGAGGCTCTGAGCGCTGCTGTGAGCTGCTGCCACGAATCATCGAAGGCTGCCGCCGCTTTTGCCTGCGGCCCGCTGATTGTGAGCCCCAGCTGATTCGCTTCAGCCATCAGGCCGCGGATTCCCGCCGAGCCCTCCTCCATCATCGGCACCAGATCGGCGCCGCTTTTGCCCAGCAAATCCATCGCGAGCGAGGCCTTCGCCGCCGGATCTTGTATCCGTGAGATCCCGTCCGCGACTGCAAGGAATCGATCCTCGACCGACATGGCGGCGAGCTGACCAGCGCTTAACCCAACCGAGGCCAAAGCCGCGGCGGCCGACTTACTGCCGGCGGCGGCCTGTGTCTGGACGTCGCCGAGCTTCCTCATCGCCTTTTCGACAGCTGCGAGATCTGTACCGGATTGCTCGGCCGCGTATCGGAGCTGGCTCAGGCCTTCAGCGCTGGCCCCGGTCCTGTTGGCGATGTCGTCGAGGCCGGCCCCGGCGTCGACAAACCGCCAGACCGAGGCCGTCGCAGCTGCAAACCCCGACGTGACCAGTCCGATCCCGCCAGTGATCGCAGCTCCGCCGACTATAGCCCCGACCTTTGCTAAGCCTCCGGCAGCCCCGGCGATCGTGGTCTTTAGGCCAGACAGGCCGGCCCGCAAGTCCTTGTCGTCCATGTATAATCGGACGAAGGCCTTTGCCGCTTCGATCGCTCTCGCTGTCGCCATTTACAACCCCTCCGGCCTGTGAGCCTCGTCCCAAATCATCCCCGGAGCCATCATTGCCGCGATTCGCTGCAGCTTCTGCCGACCGCCGCCGGCCGCTGCGGGCCGCTGGTGAATCGGATGGAAGTCGAGGAACGTATAAACCGGATCAGACCGCTGTGCTCGTTGTACGTTGTACAAAGCCGCCACCAGCTCAGACACCCTCCGCGTGCAATCGTACTGCACCGCCTCGAAGCGGCTCAGCAGCTCTCGCAGAGACCAGCTCAGCCAGTCGCCTGGGGTGAGTGCTGATACTCTCCAGAGCCACTCGTCGACATTGTAGATCCAGAGATCTCCGAGTCTGTACCGATCGACCGCACCGCCGCCAGAAGCGTCGTCTCGATCGTCGTCGCCGCTGCCGTCCGCTGATCCCGCAGGGCCCTCCAGAGATTTTCCAAAGGCCGCCGGAGAGGGCTGGCGGCCGGGAAAAAATTTGTGAGAGCCTCCAAGAATGCCGAGGCCGCTTCCTCGTGAACTGTCCCGTCCGCCGCCTGCAGCAGCTCGTCGATCGTGCTGCCCGTCAGGATTGCGAGGATCCGCCAGAGCAGCTCGTCGTCGGACTGCAAAGCCTCCAGCAGGGCCTGCAGTCGATCCGGCTTGTGAGCCAGCTCGACGAGATCCCAGCCAGTTTCCTGTTTGATCGTTCGCCTGTGGTGGAGATTTATCGCAAGGCTGCGCACCACGCCAGCCGTGTCAGTAAATCTCGTCACTGCTGCACACCTCCCGCCGGAGCTGGTTCGGGAGCTGGGCCGGCTGTTGAGGCTACGACCGTGAGCTTAATCACGACCGGCTGCCCCTCGGGATTGAGCACCGGAGAGCCGTCGGGATTCTGGAGAGCCACCTCGTCGACCTGTCCAATATACGGGCCTGCCATTGTTGCACCTTCATTCAGTTCTGAGGACATGAGAGAAAACATCGAAGCCGCCGATCAGGCACTTACGACTGACCAGTTGCTCGCGTAGGTGTTGCTGGCGACTGGTACGATCTCGATTGCGACCTTAACCGTGTCATTATCGCCGCGAGTCTCATTCCACGACTTAATGCAGCCTTCCATGCGGAAAACATGCTGCCCCGTGTCGGCGATCGCTCCGGATGTCAGAGCGAAGTGCAGAACCGTTCCGGCGACGTAAGCGTTCCGCAACGTGACAAACGTTGCTCCGGGAGTGCCGCGCTTGAAGAGTAGATTCGCCGTGATCGCGTGCTTCGGTTTGCCGAGCAGCTCCTTGATCTCGGAGTCGCCGCGGCAATTGCTCTCCGCGGACCGCCGCTCGCTGTTGATCGCGTCGTCGATTACGACCGGGACCTCGGTGAGGGCTCCGGAGCCGCCGAGCGTCGCCGAGTAGTGAAGCTGGCAACTGTCGCCAAGAACTGATCCGTCTGCTGCTGCTGGCATGGGTTAAGATCCTTTCGCTTGCTGAAGATACGCTGGAAGGCGTGGAAGAATGTTTTCAAAGGCGGGCACCATAAAAGGCCAGCCGCGCTCGAGTTGCTGAACTGTTGCGAGATCGCCCTGTCGGCGTCGTCGCTTGTTTGCCCCGATCAGCTCGGGGCCGATAACCACTGAGGAGCCATCGGTCGAGAGCGCGAAGAATAGCCGATCTTTGAGCAGACTTTTTGGCTTAGGGTGAGCCAGCGGGGGCTGCCCGAACTTTGCCGTCTTGTCCGGCCGCCGCGGCTTAATCGTGCTCTTGCCTGCGGCGTAGCGCTCTTTCGCTCTGGCGTATGCGATCCGCTCTGGTTCAGTAAGCTGGCTCAGCGGCTTCTGAGCAGCCTTCCGGATCGAGTTTTTTGCGGTCTTGCGAATCGCTCCACCGGCTCGCGTGTAGTACCGCCGCAGCATCGGCGAGAGCTGCTCGGCGAAGGCTCGGTCGAGGAATCGCTGCTGCATCTTTGCGTCAAAGGTGATCTCGATCGTCATGCCCGAGCCCCCACTGAGACAAACCAGCTGGCCTCGATTGCACCGACGAAAAGCTCTTGCTCGTCGAGAGCCTGGGCGTCGCAAGTCGTAACGATCGAGACCTCTCGCCGCTGAGCTGCGATCGAGCCGCCAAGGCTGATTGTCTTGTACGTTGCCGATGTCCTGAGCGAGTCGCAAAGCGTTTCAAGAGCATCCTCGAAGGCGTCAGAGCTGGCCACCGCCTCGGCCGCACAGCGAGCTACAAGGACGATCGAGAGCCTGATCGTCTCGGCCACACCGGACCGGTCCGACTCGTCTTCCGTGCCGGGGCAAATTACAGCCACGCGGCCCGGCGTGCCCGTGCTGAAGCCGGACACCAGATAAGTAACCGATCGGACCCGCTCGGCTGTGATGCCAGCCGGCAGCAGTCCGCCGGCGTTGATTGCCGTGACCACTGCGGCGGCGAGTGTTCTGATTCTGCTGGCCACTATGTCCGCTCCTTCGTGTGGACGCGAAGATAGAGCCGATCTCTGTCGTGATACTGCCAGAGCTGATCAGCAGAGCCGAAAGGCATGACGCGATAAGTGATCCCGCCAGCCGTGATCGTGTCGCCTCGCTGCGGCGTGACCACCGCGGCGGAGATCACCAGATCAGTTGCAAGAATAATCCAGTCCTCGGATCGATCGCCAATCGACACACCGCCGGAGGGCTGTGATCGCTCCCAGCTGCGTTGCCCGCGTACCGCCTGCACCGTGACGGAGCTGGCCCCGCGTGCGAACGTGACGGTCTCCCGGCGAAGCCGGAAGGCGGCCGCCTGCGCTGCTGCTGAAGCTGCTGAGATTGGAGAGACCATTGCGGACACCAGAGAGATAAACAACAGAAGAGGAGCCCCGCCGGCGGCTCCTTGTAGTGCGGTAAGCAGCGCACCGGCGGGACCAGACACACAACAAATCAGGAGAGCAGCGCCTCGGTCGAGCTGATCGCGTCGGTGACGACGATCGGAATGTTTTCGTATTCCGTCGGCCGCGGAGCCGGCTGGCCTGTCGGGTTGTAAGTCGTCCGGCTCACCTGCAGCTGCCGCAGTGAACGGCGATTCATCGCGATATGAGTCGGCTGATCGCTCGCCGGAAACAGGGCCAGAGCACGAGCGAGAAGCGTGTCAGTGAGACCCTTGCCGCTGTCTTCCGTCAGATTGGCAATTCGTGCCACGGCGTACTTGCTACCGATCTGAACTCCCAGGTGACCGCCGCAGTCCTGAGCGTAAGCCGTCATCGACTTCGAGTTGCTGCCCGGGACAATCGTCTGGAAAATGTCCCCGACTGTAAAGTTGATATTCGGGCTGCTCAGCTGAGCATCACCGGCACCAACCAAGGCGACCGAGGCGTCGTCCGGAGTCGTTCGCAGGAACCAGACCGAGGAGCCAGTGTTGGCCGTCGTGCCTGCGGCGTTGATGACCAAAGCATCGCTCGCCCCGTTGTAGTTTGCGGAGTCCGCCAACCCGAGGAAGCCATCCGCCGAGCCGCCGACAGTGCCGTTGAAAAACTGCTTCTCCAGCACAAACAGAGCTTCCCGCAGCTGGCGGCGAAGCCGATTCGCCATCCATGCCGTTGCGCCACCGCGGTAAGCGTTGCAGAGTGCGACGTCCTCGATGATTTTCGCGTCGATATACTTCAGATCGATCGACGTCTGAGTGCTGATCGATGCCGTGTAATCTGCACCCGCGTTGATCGCTCGGAAGCCGATCACCGGGGCAGTCGTTTCGATATTAAACTTGTGAGTGGTGCCGTTGCTGCTCTGCATCGCGTGCAGGGCGGCGAGCACCGGAGCCTTGTTCAGGATGTCAGTAATTTCGGCGGGATTCACGTCGAGGCTGTTGAACCTCACCAGCTCCGCCAAAGTTGTCAAAGTGTCGGCCATCGTAGTAACCTTTCAAAGCGAGTGATCAAAACAGAATCAGAAGTAAGTGAGTCGGGAGTAATCAGGGCTTGCGGAAGCCGCTCACATCAGCGAGCGATCGGGGCTTTTTCGCGTCGCCATGCGGCACAGCAATCGGGGCCGTCTCGCCGCGGGCCATCGCCGAGGCCTCGGCAAGCCGAGCCTTCAGTTGGCCGATCTCGGCCTGAGCGTCCTGCAGCGCTCCCTGCAGCGTCTGCAGCTGAGCCGCCTGAGCTTCCTGCCATGATGTCCCCGCGAGGAACATCCGAGCCCCCTCGGCGTCGCCGAAGGCTGCCATGTACTGAGCCAGACCGGGAGCCTCCGGCCGCGGCTGTGTCTGCACACCGACAGCGGAAACCTCGACCGCTGCGGCTGGCTCCTGCGTTGCCGTCGCCGGCTGCAAGGTTTCCTTTGCCATACTCAAACTCTCCTGAAACTTCGCCCGGATCGCCGCGAGCACATCGCCGAGGCCTCCGAGCTGATCCACCAAACCAAGGCCAACGGCTTCGGCCGCGAGCCACCATCGTCCATCGGACACCGCCGCCAGCTGCTCAGCAGAGAGCCCGCGGCCTCCGGATATGTCTTGCAAGAAGCGGTGGTTCATTTCATCCACCTTCGACTGCAGGAAGGCCTGCTGCTCCTCGCTGATCGACTCGCCAACAGCTCCGACACCCTTGAGCGGGCCAGTCGTCAGCAGGACCGACCGAATCCCGTCGTTCGCGAAGGCCTGCGAGAAGTCGAGCAGCTGCCAGTATGTCCCGAGGCTGCCGACACTGCTTTCTTCGGAGGCCCAAATCGAGCCACACTGTGACGCGATCCGATAAGCGGCCGAAAGGCAGTCGCCATTGACCGAGGCGACGACGAGCGTCTGCTCGGCGAGCTGGCTAACCTTGCGACACACCGACTCCAGCCCTGCGACCATGCCGCCGGGACTGTCGAGCTTAATCACCGCGGCCAGCGGCGGAGCTTCGAGCAGCTCGTCGAGAGCGTCTTCGAGTGCTCCATAGCAGCTCACAAACGGCGAGGGCTTGCCCTTCACCACCGGGCCGGCGACCGTGACGATCGCGATCCCGTCTTCCGTGTAGTCGAGAGGGGCGCTCGTGTCAAAGCCGAGCATCTCGGACCACATATCATGGAAGTAATCGTCGATTTTGTCCGGGCTCATGCCGTCGGCCCGAATCCCTGCGCGTGCCGCAGCTCGGGCCGCGTAACCCTGCAGCCAGCGAGGATCGATCTGCCAGAGTCGTGATGTCATGCTGTCACCTGCTGATCCAGCCGGATCATCGCTCCGGCGTTCGTCGTCTGAACAAATCCCATCGCCGCCAGCTGCTCGCGTTCGCGCATGATTTCGGCGACATTGTCGAGATAATCTCCGAAGCCGCGCTCGTCGCAGATATCCTGCATCGACTGCAGCCCCGCCGCCACCGAACGGAGTGCGACGTCCAGCTCCTCCTGCGGCCGCCACCACGCGATACCGCGAGGAACCCACCGCCAGCGGAGATCGGAGATCGACTGAGAACCTGCAAGGGCCAGCTCGCCCGTTCCGCCGAATTCAACCGGCAGAGACCACTGCAGAAGCTTCCAGCTGGTAAATCTGTTGTGCAGCCGCTGCTGTGTCTTGCGTCGAGCATGGCAAGCCCGCTCAAAGAGCAGCCAGGCCGCCCGGCTGCCGAAGAAATTCGTGTAAGCTTCGTCGAAGAAGTTGTAAGGCAGATCGAGCACCTTCACGGCGAGCTGTATGCAAAGCTTCAAGAAGTCCTGCGTATTCGTCGCGGGATTTGCCGATTGAATCGCGTTCACCGACTCGCCTTCGTCCAAGTCAAACACGGCCGGACCCTGACCGAAATCGACCACCCGGGCCGCCTGATCTTGCGAGCCCTCGGCGTCGCTGTCCTCGTCAAAGGCCTCAGCGTCTTCCTTGCGGCTGAAGGCGATCCCGAACAGCTGGTCGAGCTTAATTTTGGCCCTCATATGATCGAAAGTCTCATCGACGTCCCGGAACTCATTCAGGGCGGCGACGATCGGCGACTGAGGCCGGATCTGATTCGGCCTCGCCTCAAACTGGCAATGTTGCCATACGTTAGACTGCCGGACCGTCCGCGAGCTGCGTGATCCCGTGAGAGGATCTTCCTCGTTGAAATTCCACGCGACGACGCGGCCGCTTTTCAATTTTGCGCCGTTCAGCCACTGGCCGCCATCGCGGCGAGCGTCAAGAGGATTCTGACACCAAGCACCTTCGACGAGCTGCAGAGTCCAGTCGGCCTGCTTGACAAAAAACGCATCGCCCGTGAGCAGCTTCTGAGCCTCCGCAACCCGGCGGAAGTCGTCCCAGTCCATGCGACCGAAGACGTCGACCCGCTCGGGCTCTGTGTCCCGGGCCATGAGATCCTTGAGCGCCGCGTCGAGCCCCTTGTCGCCGGTTCTGGGCTGGAAGTCCCAAAGGCAGCAGTAGTCGAGCGTCCGGCGGATCGCCCAGCCGAGGAGGCCCATGTTTCGATGAACGTCGAGGGCGTTCGCGGCGAGAGCCTCGCGGCGTCGATCCGTGAGCAGCCGATCTTCAAGCCGCACCCGCTGGGAAGCGGATCGTCGGCGATTGCCCGGGTTAAGGGCCTGATATACTGCATCCTGCCCCGGCGGCGGCGTGAGCGTGCTCATCATCGCCTCCCCATTTGCAGGTTAATCACGCGGGGCCGGCGTTTGCGCGTGCCGGCCGCCTGCTCAAGGCGGAGAAGCTCACGCCGAACAGACTCCAGATCAAACGTAGTCGAAGCGCCGTCGCGGGAGTCGGAGCTTACTCCGCTTTCCAGCAACTCGCGAAGGCGAGCGATCTTTTGGGCTGTGGTTTCTGCCATGCCGCCTATCTTGCGAGGCGGCCGGCAGATCGTCGAGTGCGTTAATCGGTCTCACCGATATCACCCGGCAAATAAATCCAAGTCCGATCGATTCGGGCCTGACCGCAATCCAAGCAGCTTGTCGGCCGCAGCTCGACAGCCGTGTAGGGCTTGCCCTGCGGATCAGTGCCGGAGCCCTCGACCAGATCGACTCGCTCGTAAAAAGCCCGCCGCGTTGAGTTGCACACCCGGCACCGACTCGCCGGAACGTCCACAAGATCTCGATCGGGTAACTTCTTGTCCCTCGGCCGCCCTGCTTTTCCTGTGCTCACGTTCTCACCTCCGTCTTTCGTCTGGCCTTTTTCTTCCGTTTCCGCTCCCCGGCTTCGGCGACCTCGGGGATATTGCACCCGAGCACCGAGGCCAACACCAAGCACCCGACCGTCGAGTCGAGCCAGTGATTCTCCTGACCGACTCTCAGCTTCCATTCCATGACCGTCCGGCCCCTGCCCTCGGTCTGTGTCGCATACTCCGCGACGAGCTGCTCGCTGTACATCCTGTGCATCCCGTCGTAAAGCGTCACCGCTCCGGGATGCCCGATCCTGATCGCCAGCTGGTCTGCAAGGCTGGTCTTCCAGAAGTTGACGTCGCTCAGCAGCGTCCTGATATCGCCGGCGTTTTTCCGTTTCTGCAGCACCCACCCAAGGCCGACTCGTGAGCCCGGATCATACTTCCGTTCCTGAATCGGCTTATCCGCCGCCCGGAAGGACTGCCCCAGATATCCGATCAGCTGCTTTGCGTGCGGCGATCGCCCGAGGGCCTGCTTTACGAGATCCGTTTTCCAGCGAGCATCGAAGGCGACCAGCTCCGGCGTTAGGTGGTTTCCAGTCTCATCCCGCCAGCTGGTCGAGAAAAGCCAGTCCGCGAAGTCAGTGATCGCGTTGCTCAGGGCCGCCAGCTCGCCAGCTCCGGGATATCGCGAGACGATTTTCTTGCGAGCCTCGCGGAGCGTGAAATAGGGCTCGTCCTGCTCGGGGAAAGTGCCGTATCGCAAGACGTGCAAGCTTCCGTCGTCCTTCGCAGCTGCGACTGTGTAGTAGAGCAGCGTCTGCTGCACATCGCACATCGCCACAAGTCTATGATACCCCGCCGGAGCCACCCCTCGCGGCAGCCTGATCCGGCGAGTCTCTGCGATGTCGTTCGAGTTGAGCCAGGTCCGCTGCTCGTTCTCGTCCTTTTGCGGCTCGTTCTGCAGTTCCGAGAAGAAGCCGCTTCGGCTGCGATAGTACCATTCCATCGCATGCTGCAGCGCTGAGATCTCGCCCCGGTCCGCGGCGAAGCGTGCCGGCCAGGCCACCTCGGAGCCTCGGTCCATCGCCTCACGATTGCGGCGATAGAATGCCGTCGCGTCCCGAATGTCGCCGTGTTGTCTGAGGCTGGTCGCCCGCACCTCGGCGTAGTTACCCCAGAGGCTCATCGCCTCATCGTCCGGCATACGCCGCACGAACTGCCGGCGGATCCCGCACCAGTCGGGATGAAGCTCAGGATTGAGCAGCCTGTCGGCCGCGTCGTCCGATCGGATCACCGTGCAAGTAACCAGCGCACAGAAAGGGGAGTCCGGGCCGGCCATGCCGACGAGATCGTTCTGAATCACCTCGGTCCGGCTGTGGCACTGAATCGGGCTCATCGCCGACTCCCTCGTTTGGAAGTCGTCACACAACAGCATCGAGGGGCGAATAACGCGGCCGTCGGGGAGCGTGTGCAGGGCCCCGCGGACCGCCTCCATAAGCCCCGCGGCTGAGACGATCGCACCCGTGCCTGGATAGCCTGCGAGCGTCGCGAAGACCACGGTCTTCGTGCTCTGCTGAATGTTTGTGTTCTCACCGCGGAAGAGCTGGCCCTTCGCTCTGTTGGCCACACCCTCGAGCGCTCGGAATGGAAAGCAGATCTCCGGCCAAAGATCGTAGAGCTGCTGATTGTGCGACACCTCTGTCGTAATGTCCCTGAGCAGCTTCTCGGCCTTCCCTGCGTTCGCTGCCGCGATCATCGCGAAGGGGTGAAGGCGTCGGCAGATCGCCCAGATCATCGCCCGCATCACGATCGTACTTTTGCCGGTTCCCCTAGGCATACCGATCGCGCGGAAGCCGCCCTGCTCGATGACTCGCTGCAGCTCACTGATCAGCACCAGATGATCGTCGCACCACCCCAAACGGAAGGCGGCGGGGAAGCATGTTTCAAGAAAGAGCCGGAGATCCGACTCGCAGCTGGCTCGCAGCTCCGGATCTCGCACCGGCGGCAGCTCGCCGATCTCGCGACCGCTCGCCGACTTCTGGCGGCTGCGTGCCGCCATGTCCTGCTTGTGGCGCTCGTATCGCTCCTCATTGCTGAGCGTGCTTTTGGGGCGGCCCACTGCTGCGATCACCGGATCAGCCTTCCGGAGCTGGAGCCGCGGCCCGCTCCGCCTGCAGCCGCTTCTGCCGTTGAATCTCCGCCGCAATCGTCGCCGGGGCCGTCGGTCCCGTCCAGCGAGCCACCGGCCACCG
>SXGQ01023000.1_pt1 | contig 11438 bp, 10 predicted proteins | sample 3178371 | NCBI WGS metagenome assembly SXGQ01 (sample SAMN11356859, study PRJNA531348) | freshwater metagenome | isolation source: freshwater sample F1-20 | place: China: Fuxian Lake, Yuxi | collected 2017-12-25 | reverse complement strand
CGTTGTGGAGGGGATTGCGGAAGCGTTTCGTATAGTCGCGTTGCAGGATGGTTTCGACGACGTCGAGATCGTGAGCGAGGTCGCTGACGAATACCGGGCCGGTGAACATGGCATCCGCGATGGGCTTGGAGATTTCTGATTTGCCGCCGCCCGAGACGGTGCACGGTTTGTGACAGAGGAGGCCTTCCGCGGCCGTACCGCGCAACAGCCAGCGTCGGCTGGCTTCGGGTTTAAACATTTCGACCTTATAGCCCGAGGGGAGCACGTAGGTAAAGCCGGGCAAAAGCTTGATGCTCTGAGCGCTAGCAGCGGCGTCATGCCAGCTGATTATTTGAGTGCGCAAATCGAAGCGGGCGTCAGCGGGGACGTAAAAAATATTAGAGAAGACTTGATCGCGGGCCCAGCCACCAGGCTGAAGTTCTGCGCGGTCGCCAAGGAGCACGAGCGCTTCGGCTAAGGTGTGGTTTACCTCGGGCAGGTTGGGGTTGAGCTGAAAGTTTTCACCTTGATCGTAACTGGGAAAAACAATGGCGCCACCGGCGTGTTCTTCTTCGGCGCTACCCAGTAAGTTAGCCGCAAAAGTCAACTGGGTTTTTACCTCTTTCTTGCAGTAGCCAAAATAATTATCCGAGATGAAAGTGACAATGACGCCCCCGGCCGTGCGGGCCGTAAGTTTGAAGGCGCCGCCATCGTTGTAGAGCTCATCGGGCTGAAGCCAGCACATGCCATCGCGGCGTTGCCGCTCGGTCGCATCGGCGTGAGCGGGAAGACCGAGCTCGCGTTTAGTTAAGTTGTTCAGGTGCGTCGCTAGGATAATGCAGCCGGTGTGGCCGGTCCAGTGGGCGGGATCGAGGCCGGCGTCATTTTCTGGGAGATGGGGATCACCCGCGTTACCAAAAATACTTTCAATGAAATCCAAATTAGCGACGAGCGCGCCCGGGACAAAGAAACGTGTTTCCATCGCCCGCACTGGGCTGAAACCGGGTACGGCTGGCACGACGACGGGGCGGAGGTGGAGCGAAACGAAGCACTCGGCCGGTTTGGGCGCGCCGGCGGTAAAAGGGAGGCGGAGCAGTTCGGCTGGCGGGTTGAGCGCGTGAGCCAGCAGCCGACCAAAGACGGCCGCGGGCACCGCTTTTTTATCATCAGGAATAGGCAGGCCGCCCTCCGCGACGTGGAAAATTCCGGAAGTGGTGCGGCGATCGCTGCGGGGATTGTGCAGGAGGCCTTGGCGCACGCGCACCGAGGCTAGAATGCTGCTATGATGTTCATCACACCCAGGCGGCAGCGACAACGCGCGCGCTAGGCCGGGGCGATCGAGCACCAGGGTCGTAGCCGGCAGGCGCGGAGTGAGGTCAGTCCCTTGAAGATAGTCGGTAATAAAATCCTGAATGCGCTGGTCAACGGGGCAAAGGTGACGGGTCAGCGCGCGGTCTTTTTCGCGGCTGAGCGTGAGGAAATGGTCTACTAAACTGGAAAGTCCATCGCCCGCTGGGAGGGTCACGCTGGGCTGGCCAATCTCGTGTAGCTTGAGATTAAGGTACGCCAACAGTTGCGGATCAGCGGGGTCGGGAATCGGGGTAAGCTTCTGGGGGTGCGCAGGCATGGATTAGAAAAGTGGCTGTCAATGAAACGCGGGAAGGTATCACTGGCAACGCGGAAGCTATTTTCAGGCTAGCTGAGTGGGAAATATGTCACACATTATCCGGAGGTCTTGGGTTTCTTGGCGGTGGCCGTGGCTGCTGGTGGCCGAAATTTAAGATGGTCAGTTCATAGTGAGCCGCTTTCGATCAGTACCTCTTTGATGCTCAACCGCCAACAATACTTAGTTCGCGAAAAAGTCGGGCTGCTCAAATTAAGTGATGTCTATGATATTTTAGACCCAGATTCGAAAACGAAAATAGGGGAGGCTAGAGAAGAGATTAGTCGTTGGGTTAAGTATCTGCGCCCGTTGATCGGTAAGAATATCATGCCGACGCAAATTGCGGTTTATGCTGGGGTCGGGCCCGCGAACCAGCAGTTGCTTTTTTCAATGCGCCGCGGGAGTTTTATGTTCTTTCGGGCTAAGGTAGAAATCAGGGATGCGCAGGGTCAGTCCTTGGGTTGGCTCAAATCAAAATTCGGATTCTTTAGAAGTGCTTTCCAGGTTTGCTCTGCGGACGGGCAGGAGATTGCGACGGTGAAAGGGGATTGGTCGGGGTGGAATTTTCGCTTTCTCAGCGGTGACACTGAGCTGGGTATTATCACCAAGAAATGGACCGGGCTCGGGCAGGAGCTTTTTACCGGCGCTGATAATTACTTGATTCGCATCAACGGTGCGCCTGATCCGACCATCAATTTACTGCTCTTAGCCGCGGGGCTCGCGGTGGATACGGTTCTGCATGAGCATAAATAGTTCTACGTTGGTTTTAATCAATCTGCGTGCAGCTCATCGCGTTCGACGGCTTAATCTGGCATGCGTCGGTGCGGCCCTGGCGTTGCTATTAGGGTTAGGTGGCTGTCAAAAAAGCCAGTCAGCGCCGCGGACCACAAGTCCCGTGATCAGCAATCGCGCTCCCGTGGTCGTTAACCTGATCGAGGATCAAGAAGGGCGCGAAGGTGCTGCTTTTCGTTTCGTTATTCCGGCGAATATTTTTAGTGATCCCGATGGTGATCCACTAACTCTATCGGCGGCTTTGGATAACGGGCAGCCTTTGCCGCGCTGGCTTACTTTTGATCGGCTCACCCGAGTACTCACGGGGACTCCGGCAGCGAGTGATGGGGGGACGATCATTCTGCGGCTGACCGCGATGGATCCAGCGCAAGCTTCTGCCGCTACCGCTCTGCGGCTTAAGGTAAAAACAATCAGTGTGATTCCGACGGATGTGAGTGATAAAATTAATATCCTAGGCCTCTGGAGCCCAGTGGCAGTGTCGACACCGAGCGATCATCCCGCTTCGCCGATTATTGCTGGCTATGCGGTGTTGCCGCTTGGTGCCGCGCGCAGCGAGGGCATTGCGCTGACGGCCTGGGCCTACAGCGGGGTGGATTGGGAGAAGAATCCCGCGGGGGCAGATACGATGCCGATCGATATTATCCTGCTTGATCAAACGACCGATGGGCATTTGCGGATAGCCACGGATAGATATGTGGATTCACAACGGACGAATGGCGGTAACACGCTCATCGTGACCGATCTGAATCAAGACAACCTCGAGGATTTGGTTTTCCTCGCCCATAATGAGAGTCCTTTCATTGCCAAACCAAGCACAGTTTTACTGAGCGAAGGCCCCCAACATTTTCGTCGCGGGTCGATCGCGGATCAGGTGATAGCGCACGATGCCCAGTTAGTCACCCGCCGAGGCAAGCCGACGATCGTCACCATGTCCTTTGGAACTGCTTTTCCATTTCGGGGTATGTTTCCTCCCGCCCTGCGTAATCCTTATTATACTTGGACCCCAGCTGGTTTAATTACGCCGCATGAATTAGTGGTTCCGGGTGGGGGCATGAGTGCCACGGCAGCGGATCTTGTGGGCAACGGATCAACCGTGCTGGTCGTGGGGGATAGTGCACCCTTGAACTATACGGCCCAGGATTATGCCGATGTGACCAAGCATGACCGGAATTTTTTTAGCATCAGATTATTTGATTGGACGACGGATCAATTAATCCCGCGGGGCGATCCATTACTCCCGTATTTTTCGGCGCGAATGGCTTATCAAAATAAGAGTAGTTATTGGGGAAAGTGGGTGACGCATATACCGCGAGTGTGGACCGATGATTTTAATCAAGATGGTCATTTAGATATTCTGGCGAGCACCTCCATGTGGCCCGAGGGCCTCGCAATGTTGCAGCTTTTGCAAAATGATGGTGGCGGCCGAGGCTTTACCGATCGCACCGATGATCTCAATCCTGAGTATAGCCCCGTGGGTGGAGAGGTGGATTATTCGATGCAGCGCCGGTCCATTGATCGCAGTGGTATTACGACTTATTTTTTGGCGAATATTCCGGATTACTCCGCCCAACCAATCACTAACGCATCGAAGGTGCTCTTGAATGATGGCACCGGGCGTTTATATCAGGCGCTGAGTGCAGAATTTAATCAGTGGAGTACGCAGGTGCAGAATTTATTCAGCAAGCGCTATCCCTATACTTTTAATCAGCCTTGCCGTTTTATTGCTTACGCTAATGCGCAAGGGCTTTGGAATTTTTTAGCCTTCGCCTCGGTGCCCGGAGCTGGTCCAGGTTTGCCGGCCCGGGTGATTTTAGCGTCAATCGCGACTGAACTCGATGTGCTCAAAATTTATCGCAAGCCGGTGGTAGTAGCCCAGCGCAATCAGAGTAAAAACATTCGGACCTTTGAGGGTGATGATATTATATTTCGTGAGAGCCGCGATCCTGATGCGACGGTCGATGGTCGCGGTGGGGAAGATGTGGCAGTCTATCCTTTAGCGCGGTCGGCCTATGCGATTGTTAAAATGGGCGAAGAATTTAAAATCACCCAAAAAGATTTTCCGGCTAAAAGTGACCTGCTGCGTCATGTCGAGCGGGTCCGGTTTAGTGATTTAACAATCGATCTATCAACTCTCTAGCGGGGCGTTGGCGCAGGAGATCCTCGTTTGACATTTTTGCTCAGCGATCAATAATGAGCAGGTGCAGTGTAAGATAATCCTGTTGCTGGGACTGATGACGCCAATCGGCTGGGCAGCCTCTGGCCTTGAAGTTTGGTCGGCGCGGATTAAAGCGGGCGAACAGGGCGATCTCACTGCTCAGCTCTGTATCGGCTATGCTTATGCGCAGGGGGAAGTGGTTACCAAAGATCTGCCGCCGGCGATCAAGTGGTACCGCGCCGCAGCAAAGCAAGGCGACCTGTCGGCTGGTTTTAACTTAGGCATGCTCTACCGTTTTGGGCTGGTCCCCTTGGATTATTCGATCATGGTCGATCTATGCTGGGTGGCGGCCGAACAGGGTGACGCGGTCGCTCAATTTAAGTTAGGGGTGACCTATTCATTTCTGACAACCTTGGATCTCAATAATTTTGTTGGGCAGGTGGAAGCGGCTCATGCTTAGGCGCTCGTTTGGTTGCAAAAAGCGGCCGGCCAAGATCAACCGGATGCGCACTTGCTCCTCGGCGAATGGTACGCAGAGGGTAATCATGTGGAAAAAAATCCGGTGATATCGGTTCAATACTTTAAGAAAGCCGCGGCACGTAATAATGCAGAAGCTCAATGGCGTTTGGCGCAGGCTTGTCTCGCCGGTGAGGGCACGCTCAAGAATGAGGCGGCCGCAACCCAGTGGATGCGGCTCGCCGCAAAGGGTGGTCATCACAAGGCCCAAGCCTGGTGGGGTATTATCCTCTTCGATGGTCGAGAGGGCCTAGCCGCCAACGAAAGAGAAGCGAAGAAATGGTGGCGGTTAGCGGACAAACCGGCTTCACCCCGACCATTTCGTACAGTGACAGAGTTTTTTGATTGGATCAATAAGCCGGCTCCGCTGGATATCGTCCAAGCGCATGCCTGGTTTAATTTAGTCGCTAGTAAAAATTACCAAATAAAAGGGAAGGGTGTGCTGATGACCCCGCAGATTATTTTGGAGCTCGTGGAGCAAAATATGACCGATCAAGAAAAACATCAAGCGGAGGCGGCCGCGCAGCGACTGGCGGAAGAGTTGCCTTAGCGCTAACTTCATAATTTTTTTGCTGCTCATTATTAGATTCGTAACAAATCGTCGGTTAACTGCTTTGGCACTGCTCAGTGTTTTGGTCGCGTATGGATTGATGGTTGACCCGTTGACTGGGTCGGGGGGCTTGCCCTGTTTGTGGACTCTGATCTTCCAACACGAATGCTGGGGGTGCGGTCTCTCGCGGGCTGGCGCTCATCTCATGCGCGGACATTTTACGGAAGCGCTGACTATGAATTGGCTCATTATCCCAGTGACCGGGCTTATTGCTTGGCAGTTGACTAAAGCTTTTTTACCTGCATTCTTTAGTAATAATTTAAAAAAAATAAATCTTATGGCCGAACTCAATGCTCTCGAACTCGCCGAAATGTCCAAGTCGCTCACGGACACCCAAAGAATGATTTTTAATCAGCAATACTCCTCTGAAAAAAAAGAGCGCGGCACCGTCGTTATTTTGGCTATCTTATGCTACGATCGTTTTTGGCTCGGAGATATGACCTTGGGTATTCTAAAGTACCTGACCCTCGGGGGTTGCGGGATTTGGTGGCTGATTGATCTCTTCACGGCTGCTGATCGCGCCGATGATTTGAATCGCCGCAAGGCGCGGGAAATCATCGACGGCATTCAGGTTTCCGCGCGGAGCTGAGCAGTCGCGCTGACTGGTAATTATCTGCGATCGTAGTGGGCGATTTCTTGTCCTAATAGCGTGGGGCCGCAAAAGTGACCCAGTGAGTAGACATTCGGCCGGCTTCCTCTCCGCTGAAATTCGGCAAGGACCGCCTATCTTGGGCCCGATAGTAGCCGCGCGAGGGCTATTTTTGCAGCAACTGCTTCGCCATATACCAGAAAGCTTTCGTTCCGCGGGTTTTCCCCGAGATCATCTGGCTGAGTGTCAGCATATTTCTGACAAAAAGTGGCTTATCGAACTCATTATTCTCAGCAGAATTGAGGTAGGCCATGTTCCAATCAGCAAAGGTTCTTTCTTCGATGTGGTTTTCGCCTAAAAATATAATATCAGTGTGGCGCGGGCCTTTGATTATGCGCTGATACAAGTCTTGCACGGTTTTTTGATCGCCCTCGATGAGCTGGATGAACTCATCACCGTAATATAACAAGCAGCCGGTAATCGCATTGGCCTGATTGTAAGTCTTCGATTTCAGCAGTAGCGCAGAAATATTTTCCGGCGTCATCGGTTTTACCGTTGTCGAGGAGTAGATCAGTTCATGCACAGCCGCAGCGCGCGGCTACGCTGGCTTTATTGCAATCAATTTGTTTTTTCCAGCGATCATCCATCCGCTCGGAAGCAACGCCGCGGGTGCCCGAACCTTTGCCCGCTCTTCCAGCAGAGCCAGTTAGGGTTGCGCCGGAGGTAGGAGCGAAGCGATGGCGGGATCGTTAAGATTCTCGATGGTCGCAATGCGCACACCGGTATCGACTAACGCGGGGACTTTTTCCCCTTGGAGGACTTGGATAATCGTCTTCACGCCTAAGTAGCCCATTTTTACGGGATCTTGCAGCACCAGACCGTGCAGGTCGTTGCGTTTTAGCGCCGCGGCAAAAGTTTGGCTATTGGCGAAGCCCACGAGCTGTACTTTGCCGCCGCCGAGACCGGCATCGTGCAGGGCGATCAGCATGCCCGCCATGGTGGATTCATTGGGGGCAAACACGCCATTCACTTGCGCGCCGAAGCGATTGAGCAAATTCTGCGAAGCGACGAGCGCGGTTTCCCGCGTAGCCCCGCCATGTTGGTTGGAGGAGATGACTTTTATTTGAGGGAAAGCCGTTTGGATTTCTTCGAGAAAACCAGCCTCACGTTCTTCACAACTGGCGGAGCCGACTTGCACGCGCAGGAGAATCACGTTGCCGCGGCCCTGGAGCAAGGTGCCAAGGCGCCGTGCGGCGAGTCGTCCCCCTGCGCGATTATCGGTCGCGATAAAGCTGACCAAGGCGGAGGACTGCAGTCCGGAGTCTACGATGACGACCGGAATACCCACTTTCATGGCCTGTTCCACGGGGGCGACTAAGGCCCGAGAGTCGAGGGGCGCTAAGACGATCCCGCTGACTCGGCGGCCAATAAAGTTTTCGACGACCTGGATTTGTTGGTCGCGGTCATCTTCGCGCAGGGGGCCTTTCCAAATAATATCGACCGCCAGTCCGAAGGCGCGCAGTTCGGCTTGGGCTTGCAAGGCCCCCGCATGAATCATTTTCCAGTATTCATGCGTCGTGCCCATGGGCACCACCGCGATGGTGTAGGCTTTGGTTGGGGCCGCTTGAACGCCGAGGGCGAGACTGAGTCCAGCGATAAGAATTAAAAAATAACGAGATGTACGCATGAGGGGAGGAGTTGGTAGGAAAAGAGGGAAGGGTAAAAGCTAGGCTGACACTTCGGTCAAGGCCACGGTGCGGCCTGTCACTCGGCTTTGCTCGACCGCCATCAATACGCGGACGATTTGCTCGGCAATTTCTAGCGTGACTGGCCACGGTTCAGCGTGATCAAGGCACCGTAAAAATTGACCCACCTCGGCCGTATAACAGGTCTCATAATTAAACCCATCAGGTTGAGGCAAGCGGGTCCATACTTTCGCCGCGGCGTCGTATTGCTGAAGACAAGGCTCCAGCGTGGACCACTTGAGCGTGGAATCGGCGGTGGCGAATCGAATCAGGCGCTCATGCGTGCGATCAACCAGATCGAGGTGCACCGACAAGGCCGGGCCGGCCGAAAATTCAATAACGATCGCCTGCTGGTCGGGGGTTTCCGGCGCCAATTCCAGCGAGCTGGTTTTAGTTGCTCGGCAGGTGACCGCTTGGATCGGCCGATTAATAATCCCACAAATCCAAACCAGTTCCTGTGCCAGCACGTCAAGGTTGCCGCCCCCCAAATTTTTATTGGAGGCGTAAAATTTACGATAATCCTCCGCCGGATGCCATTCGGGCAGGTACATGCCGCAAGCGTAGCTCGCCGCGAGAATCGGACCGCCGAGGGGACTCATGGACCAATCTTTTAGCGCGCGGCCGAGAGGATGAAACAAAACCTGACAACCCGGGGCGCCCACGAGGCCTTGCTCCCGCGTTAATTTTTTTAATTCAGCAAGACCCTCGAGGTTGATCGCGAGCGGGACTTCGCAGAACCAATGTTTACCGGCTCGCGCGGCCGCGAGGCAGTAGGACATGTGCAAAAAGCCCGGGACTGAAACCAAGATGGCCTGCAACGCTGGCTGTTGCAGCAAGGCCGTGAAATCGGTCGTGGTGTTGACGCCGTATTTTTCGTGGGCTTCTTGCAGGCGATCTGGGCGCGTATCAAAGACGGTGATTTGCTCCGCCGGCACCTGGTTGGCCAGCAAGCAACGCACGCGGCGTTTGCCCATCGAGCCTTGCCCTACAATTCCAAAGCGCATGGTGATTTCTCCTAAAGGGTGGTTAATGAAAGTTGCGGTCGGGTCTACCGCGGGAACGTCGCACGGGGAAAGGTGAAAATTTAAGGCCGAGTTATTTAAAGAGCGATGCGAAAGCCAATCGACTCATGCTGGAGATCGACGGGATCCTCGTGGCGGTAGGCGATCCAGAGATTCAGATAATGGCACGACATGAAGGAACCGCCCCGCAGCACCCGATTGCCGCCGGTCGGTTGGCCGGTCGGCTGATTGCTCGCTTTAAGGCCGCCGCTCACGTCCTCGAAACGATCGCTGCACCAAGCCCAAGCGTTGCCCGTCATATCGTATAAACCAAAACCGTTGGGGGGGAAGCTGCCCACCCGCTTGGGGGCAGCGTGACCGCCGAAGCAGGCCAGACTCGGATCAAGGGCATCGCCCCAAGGAAAAATAGTCCCCGCGCGACCGCCGCGCGCAGCGTATTCCCACTCGCTGTCGCTGGGTAGACGGTAGGGTTGACCCGTGGCTTGGGCTAGCCACGCGCAGTACGCGGTGGCGTCATGCCATGAAACCCCGACGACCGGTTGCTGCGGGTGGCTGAAGTCAGGGTGCTCAAGTTGTTTGGGCGGCGCGTGGCCAGTCGCCGCCAGAAAAGCGTGATATTCAGCGTTGGTTACGTGCGTGCGACTCAGCTGAAAAGCCGCCACCGCGGCCACGGCCCCAGTGGGCCAGATCCACGGGAAATTGGGCCGCGGGGGACAGGACGGCACGCCCAGAGTTACTTGACCCGCTGGTACCGCGATCATGGCTGGGATGGATATAGCTGGGGTACTCATAGAATGAGATGAACGAGAGTTTAGGCTGAGAGCCTGAGTCGAAGCGCGCTAGGCGCCGAAGTCAGGCGGCCAAGGCGGGATCAACTTAGATTGGCTCGGGCAAATAGCGGTTCACATCCTCGCGGCGTTGCCCGCGCAAATGAAATACGCCCGGCCACTGCGGGTCGGTGATCCGTGTGCTCGAAGCGATGACGCGAATGACTAGGTTGAGCCGCCACTGAGTGGCGGATTGATTAGAATTTGAGCCATGAATCACGTTCGGGTGATGCATGGAAATATCGCCGGGATTGAGCTCCAGATTCACCGCCTTAGCTTCGTCGACCAGCGACTCATCCATGCTATTACCGAGGAGGCTGGCTTGATCTTTTCTTTCCTGCAGCGCCTGCAAGTCCATGTGTTGCGTGCCGGGAATGACCCGCATGCAGCCGTTGTGGATTTTCGATTCGGTGATTGCTAGCCAGAGCGTGCAGACATTCATCGGTTCCAAGGGCCAGTAACTGCCATCCTGATGCCACAACACCGCCATGCTGCTACTGGGTGATTTGATAATATACCCGGTGGCAAAGAGCGCGAGGTCCGGGCCCAGCGACTGGGCGGCTAGATCGAGCAACTGGGGCTGGCGAATCAACTGCAGGTAGAAGGGATCGGTATGATAAAAGGGCATCTGATGCAGCTTGTCGAAGGCTACGCCCGGATGCTGGGCGAGGGTCGCGTGGACGTGTTGTTCTGCCGCCGCCATGCGGTCGCGGGCGACAACATTGCGGACAATAACATAGCCATCTCTCTCGTAGGCCGGACGGATTTCATCGAGTTGCGATCGTTTCATGGGATAGGGTGGGTTAGATCTGGTCGCGCTGGGCGGGCGGACCCGGGATAAAAATTAAATGGGAGCTATGCGGATCATCGGGGAATTTATTTTTCGCTCAGCCGACCCATAAACGTCCACTCCGAGCGGCGCCGAGGACTCTCAATACTATTTTCGCCGCCGGCGCCCACGATGAGGGGATCGATCCAGACGAAGGAACTGACACTGGCATCCTGGGGCAAGGCGGCCTCCGAGGAAAAACGAGCCGTAAGCGGATCGAAGCTCATCACGATATTTTTTGCGCCAATCAAAATAATTTTACCGCGGACATTAACCGGAGCCGCTGATTGCAGATCGGCGGGGAGGTCGGCGACCCGAGACCAGCGGTCATGCGCGGTATCATAGCGCAACACATCATTGAATAGGGTGGGCGGGGTATTTTGCGCGACGCTCTGTCTGCCGCCAAAGAGATAGATGAACGCACCCGCGCTCGCGGCCGTCTGGGTCCAGCGGGCGGCGCCGGGATAGCCGGTCAGGGGCTGCCACTCCCGCGCGGGGTCGGCGGTATCAAGGACCCAAAGCGTGTTGACCGCGGTCTGACTCGTGCAACAGGTGCCGATGGCATCAAAAGGCTCAAAGGCACTGGTGCCGCCGAGGGCGTAGATTTTTTTGCCAATCGTGACAGCATTGGCAAATAATCGTCCGGCCGGCAGGGGGCGATCTTGGCGCCATCTATAATTTTCACCAACCTTGCTCAAGACATAGACGCCG
>SXGQ01878443.1_pt1 | contig 11441 bp, 10 predicted proteins | sample 3178371 | NCBI WGS metagenome assembly SXGQ01 (sample SAMN11356859, study PRJNA531348) | freshwater metagenome | isolation source: freshwater sample F1-20 | place: China: Fuxian Lake, Yuxi | collected 2017-12-25 | reverse complement strand
TCAGTATCGCCCCGATGATGAACGTGCTTTCTCTTCCGCTTTGGTTGGTAGATAAGTGTCTACCTTTACGAATTCGGTCTCGACTACTGCAACGTCTAATAGATAATGACAAACCAGTGGTGCTTCATGCGTTGGAGACTCAGAACGCCGGCTATCTCGTTGCCCAGACGATTCCACATCTTAGTTTTTTACCGAAGGTGTTTCTCTCGATTTGGGGTAGTGATCTATTCTGGTTCCAGCAGTTTGCACGCCACCGAAAAAAAATCCAGTATTTATTAAGTAAAGTAGATAGTCTCGGCACAGAGTGTCAGCGAGATATTGAATTAGCAAGGTCTTTTGGCTTCAGTAGAAACCTGCTTCCGACGGTACCTGCCTCGGGGGGAATAGATTTAAATGTAATCAAAAGGCTTAGTAGACCCAAGATTCCAAGCCAGAGATCAAAGATTATGGTGAAGGGCTACAGCGGCTTTGTTGGAAGGTCGTTGACTGCACTCGAAGCTTTGCAGTGTTTATCTGTTGAGTTGGCGGACTACGAAATTCATGTCTATTCAGCGAGTTTGAAAACGATAAGACAAGCACGCCGCATAGTAAAAAAGCATCAACTCCGCATCATTTGTCACAAAAAGCATTCTTTATCTCACAGCGAAGTCATCTCGCTCCTTAGTGAGGCAAGATTATCGATCTCAATATCTCTTTCCGATGGATTCTCTGGGTCATTACGCGAATCCATGGTCACAGGGTGTTTCCCGATCGAGAGCATTTATTCGTGTGGAAACGAGTGGGCCCTTGAGGGAAAATCAGCTTTGTTTGTCGATCCTCGCGATGTCTCCTCAATCGTCGAGGCAATCAAACTGACATTGGATAGCGATGATCTCGTAGATAGGGCAGCAGAAATTAATATCAAACTTGCCAATGAAAGGTTCTCAAGTTTCGCAGTTTTAGAGCAAGTGAAGAACTATTACTTTGATTTTGGTCAACATGGTTAAACAGCGAGTTGAAGCAGAAATTCTTGGCGGCATTGGCAACCAATTATTCCAGTTTGCGGCCGCTTTGACACTGTCCAAACGTCTTGATGCTGAACTTGTTTTGGATGTTTCTTGGTATCGGCGTAATTCGCGAATTCCAAACAACCGTCAATTCAAACTTAACGATTTGGTCGATTTAGGCAGAGTTCGGTACATAAGTAAAAAGCGCCATCCTAAGGTTGAACTCGCTATTCAAATTTTAAAGAACCACAAACTGATCAGTGATGTGAATACCGATCCGCTGAAATTTTGTTCTTTGACATTGAGTCGCCATGTTCGACTGCGTGGATATTGGCAGAATGAGCAATACTTTGCGCCGATTTCAGCCCATCTACGGTCAATATTCTCTCAACATTTGATGATGTCCAAGTTGGCTAATGAAATTGCCAAACAAATCAAAAAAGGTGGTTCACTGGGGCTTCATGTTCGACGAGGTGACTATGTAACAAATCCCAAAACGAATTCATTCCACGGCGTCTGTGATGCTTCTTATTTCCACCGCGCAGTCAATGTTGTTTGTAATTTGGTTAATGTCGACCGAGTTTTTATCTTCTCAGACGATGTAGCTTGGTGCAGAGATAATCTTGATTTTAGTATCCGAACTGTGCTGGTCGAGACTTCGGTTATTGATACGGATCAACTGAAGCTCTTGTCGATGTGCGACCATCATGTGATATCGAACAGTAGCTTTTCTTGGTGGGCTGCATGGTTTGGTTATTCAGACAAACAAGTTGTGGTTTACCCTGAGGCATGGTTCTCAGATGGAAGCAGCCTCAAGAATATGCCTAGGCACTGGAAACCACTTTGACAACGAATCCATTAGTGAGCGTTTTGATTCCGGTCTTTAATGGAGAGAAGTATCTCTCAGAGGCGTTGGACAATATTCGAAAGCAGACATATGGCAATCTTGAGATCATTATTCTCAATGACGGTTCTACTGACGGCTCAGGCGCAATTATTGACAGGTTTGTCGAAAGTGAGAAGCGAGCCATCGCAGTACACAAGAAAAATACTGGACTTACCGACACTTTAAATCACGGACTCAGCCTTGCAAGCGGTATTTGGCTTTCAAGAAATGACCAAGATGACGTTGCGTCTATCACCAAGCTCGAGCGCCAAATGGAGACTGTCCTGGGTAATCCATCGTTAGTTCTAGTGGGTAGTGACTTCTCTACACTGGCCGAAGAAACTGGCCAAATACGCCGATACCACCTGCCCATAGGCCACAACCAGTTGCTGAGTCGACTTCGGCGGGTGCGAAGCTTCTTTCCTCACTCGTCAGCACTTTTTCGTTTAGACGTCGCTCGCCAAGTTGAAGGTTATGACATTGATGCGTTGTACAACGAAGATTGGGATCTCTGGCTGAGGCTTTCAGAACTCGGGGAGATTGGTTCAGTCGCAGAGAGTCTCGTTACGATTCGAAAGCATCAAACTCAAATGACAAGAAATTCGGGCGACGTGATTCCACAAGGTGAGGCATTCGTGAGTTCTGTCCTACACTTTCTCAGGAATGATCCTTCATTACAGTTAAATAGCCAAGAACTCAGGAAAATAGAGGTGCGGCGGCAAATTCGAGAGACAGAAAGTTACCAAAAATTTTGCAAAGTGATTCAATTACAAGAACAAGTTCAGCACATAATTACAGGTCGACGAACACTTTTCATGAAATCTATACACGTACTTTTCTCGCTAATTCTGTCAAATAAATCAATAAAGCTACTTATTTACCTTGTCGCTGGTACAACTCAACCAAAGTTAGTTTCAGCAATGATGCGAGAGAAATTGTTATCTGCATACTGAAAACATCGGGGAAAAGGGAACTCAAAGGTGAATGTTGAAGAGTTTCGTCAAGACGGTCGAAGAGTCGTGGACGTGTTTCCTTTTTTTAATGAACTTGAGCTACTCGAGTTACGCCTCACGATGTTGTCGCCGTATGTTGATAATTTCGTTATCGTTGAAAGCGAACAGACTTTTTCAGGAGGCGAAAAGCCACTTTATTTTTCGAACAATAGGCAAATGTTTAATAAATGGCGACACAAAATTACGCTACACATAGTCAATAATCCATTACAAAACAGACGAGATCTAAGGGCGAGATTATCTACGGTGGGTGATTCAAGTCTCGACCAGTGGATACTCAAGGAAACTGCTTCAAGCCCGCTGACCACTGGTTCATTTCATTGGAAACAAGAGTTTTTTCAAAAAGAATCTGCGCGTAAAGCACTTATTGGTCTCGACGACCGTGATGTAGTTTTTTATGGAGATCTTGATGAGATCTGGAATCCTCAAATGACGTTTGATTGGAATGAACAGTTGATCTACAGATTGAAGCAATCTGTTTACATGTATTGGCTAAATAATCGGTCGAGCGAGGTTTGGCAGAGTGCGTTTTTCGCACCTTACAGAACGGTACGCAACCAATTACTCAATGATTTGCGTGCCGGTCGATCAATAAACGAATATCGATATGTAGATAGTGGCGGATGGCATTTCACATTTCAGGGGGGCGAGGAGAGAATTCGCCGAAAAATTGAAGCTTATGGGCACCAAGAATTTAACAATAAGCGGATTAAATCACGAGTTATGGAGAGACTTAAGAAAAATCAGGACATTTTTGGGCGAGATCATAAGTTTGTCAGGGATGAGAATGACCTTCCACCAGAGTTAAAAGAATTTCGCCAAAAGTTTCCCGATTGGTTTGCGTGATGATGTTCAGGCAAGCATCGGCAAAAAAAGATAAGAAGCTAACCCTTGAAGCGGTAACCCTCGTGAGTGTTACTGGCATCAATCCTGTAAAGAATATTCGTGCTCTAGAGATCTCACGAGTTGGTATTGAATTCGGTGACGTACTACTTATTTCTCGAATACCTCCAGCGCGGTTACCGCGTGGTATCCGGTATTGCGAAATTGAAAGAGACCCATGGTCTTACAACGAATTCAGCAGGTTCATTCTTTATGAGCTTTTCAAGCACATTAAAACTGAGCACGCATTATTCGTTCACGATAAGGCCTGTGTTGTACGGCCTCAAAGCTGGAGCAACGAGTTTTTGAAGTATGACTACATTGGTGCTCCTTGGAGACCCAAAAGTCACTTCACGGATAGTGGCAAAGAGGTGCAAGTTGGGAATGGGGGGTTTTCACTAAGAAGCCAGAAAATCATGAGGGCACCAACTGAGTTGTCACTTCCATTTACTGATAATGGAACCGGATACTTTCATGAGGATGGTCAACTCTGTGTTTATCATCGAGATCAGCTGGAAAGTCACGGAATCAGATTTGCACCCGTCGAGTTAGCCGCAAGATTCGCGACTGAAAGCTGGCTTGAAGGTGCGGTAAGTAAACCATTTGGGTACCACAACACCCGAAGTGCAAAACCATTTTTATTCGAAACAAGAAACAAACTCACGAGACTACAAACCGATGATCGTTAGTGAGCTGTACGACGGACAGGGGTTCGGAAATCAGTTATGGACGTATGTTTTCACGCGGGTGTTAGCCCTAGACAAAGAAACGCAGTTTGGCATTCAATGCGCAGAAAAATTCAAAGGGCTTGGCTTTCTAGATTTAGACATGGGGCAACAGGTAACGGGCGGTTCTGGTCCTGAGGGTGGGCCACCGACCGAACTGCCGGATGGAATTGAGCACTACTACTCCGAGCGGGTGATACTGCATCCAAAACTAGACGTAGATATCCGCACCCTGGATTCAGGATTCCAAGAAGTTATTGACAATACGAAAATCGAGGGCATCTTTCAAGCCGAAGACTACATCGCACACCGCAAAGAAGATATTCGAAGATGGCTGCGGTACGAACCGAAACAGCTCGACATCGACTTCAGTGATCCTGACATATGCGTAATCAATTTTCGTGGTGGCGAGTACAAAGGCAACCCAAATATATTCCTACGCAGGAAGTATTGGAGTGATGCAGTCGCACATATCAAAAGTGCTAACCCAAAAGTTAAATTTGTCGTCATCACTGACGATCCGCCTGCAGCGCGAAGATTCTTCCCCAAATATCCCATTCGTCATTATGGAATACACGGTGACTACCAGGCAATCAACACCGCAACGTACTTGATTGTTTCAAATTCCAGCTTCGCCTTCTTCCCAGCATGGCTTAACAGTCGAGCAAAAATCTGCGTTGCACCAAAGTTCTGGGCAGCACACAACGAGTCTGACGGTTACTGGGGTTGCAGCTACAACATTGTAAGAGACTGGACGTATCTAGATAGAGACGGCTCAACTTGTAATTTTGACCAATGCACAGAAGAACTCGCAAAATTTCAGCAACTACACAGCTATATGTATGAACAGAAGAAAATATCAGGAGCACTTGTTGTTGTTTCCAGTTTTAATAATGACCTCAGTTGGCTACCTCGGTATTCTGATGATTATTTGGTTTTTGAGCAGGGTTCTGGGAGTGGGGTACCTCCTCAACTAGACCGTCAAAAACTTCGTTTTGTGCCCCACTCTGGTTCGAATTTTAAGGACTATTTTAGCTACATAATTGAAAACTATGACTCCCTTCCCGACGTGGTTTTCTTAATCAAGGGAAATGTATTTCCCAGACATGTTCGGCAGCACGTTTTTGATCGCTTCGTTTCTTCAACTGAACCATGCTCAATTTCCGACTCAAAACAGCATTCCCCACATTTTCCTTTGGGCTATTTTGACAAATCCGGTAAGTACAAGGAATTAAATAATTCCGTTACTTTTCAATTTCCGGCGAAGTATTTTTATTCACTCAATGACTTGTTTTACTTTTTTGATAGTCAATTCGCGCACACAATTTATTCGCGTTTCTCGATAGGAGGACAATTCGTAACGACTCGTGAGCAGATTCAAACATTAGCTAAATCTGTATATGAAATTCTGTTAGAAATAGTTTCTCATAACGGTAAAGCAACTGGTTATACATGTGAATCTTTCATAGTGGAGCGGGCACTTGACCGTTTATGGAGCGATAAAGAACTTCGGATTCCAGAATCTTCCACTTTGAATTTAACCCTGGCTAAGAATGCTCCTCAACTTCAAACCTTGAGAGTGAGATTGCTGCTAGCGCTTCTGTCTAATATTGCAAAGAATAGTCCGATTAAATTTTCCAAGTTTTTGTGGAAAGCGTCCACAAATCGGGTCAGATCACTTAGAAATTTCATTTCTTATTAGTTTTTAAGCGCAGTATTTGTTAGATCCGTGGCTGTGAATAAAAATCCGTAGAGTCTTCAAATTAAGCGATTACTATTCAGTTAGTGACGCTGACATTAAAAGAAATTTTGATTAAAGAAAATCTGATGCTTTCAGGAAATCCCCGAGGCACCGATAAGGGAGATTACAAGTCATATATTGAAAAATTTTACGAAGGTGCATTTCAACCGTTTAGAAATAAAAAAATAAGCTTGCTTGAAATTGGGACTCGGCACGGAGCCTCTCTCGCATTATGGTCGTCTTACTTTGAATTAGGACAGATAATGGGAATTGATAATTATTCCGATTTGGCCCTTTTGGATGATCCCCCAGATCAAAATTGGGTCTCTCGTCCAAATGTCAAAATCCTCTCAGCCGATGCCTACGACCCGGAATTCGCAAGGAGTATCAATATCGAATTTGACATCGTGATTGATGATGGTCCACATTCAAAGGCCAGCCAAAAGGCTGCTCTTATGCTTTATTTACCCAAACTGAAGATGGATGGATTATTTATTATTGAAGATATTCAGTCGTGGGCCCGACTCGCAGTTTTTGGTTTTATACGGTTTATTCCTATGCGGTATTCGATACACCCACTTGACTTTAGAGCTGATGGCAAGGGAGATGACAATTTTCTATTTGTGGTGAAAAGATGCAAGAAATTTCAGACATTTAATCATATTAAGGTTCTCATTTGTGCCATCTTTGGGATTATGTACGAGGTCTTGATTAAATTGAGGACATTTAGGTAGATTCATAAGTATGATTTAAATGCTCGAAAGTCTAGATTTAAGCGACGAAAAGTAATTGCTTAGCTTTCTAGACTTCGGAATCGATCTGACTGTAGCCTTAACTAATTAATGTCAGAACTTCCATCTGTGAGTATCGCAATTGCTACCTATGAGATGTCTGGGAAGGGCCGGTATTTCTTACGTCAGGCTTTCGACTCAATTTATACGCAGGAGTATTCGAATGTTCAGGTTGTTGTCTCGGATGACTCTATAGACAACGAGATTGAGTCCGAATGTCATGACTGGGATGCAAATCTAAGAATTCAATATCTACGACATACTGGGTCGCGCATCTCTGCAAGTGCCAAATTCAACCGTGCTATTGATGCGTGCGACGGTGCTATTGTCAAAATTTTGTGTCAGGATGACTTATTATCGGGTCCTGTATCTCTGCAACAGACTGTTGACGGCTTAACACATGGAAATGTATGGCTCGTGTCGGCATACTCACACATAGACGAAAAAAATATGAGGCTAGGTTGTCATACTCCCACGCTAAATTCAAGAATTGAGAGAAAAAATACTATTGGCAGTCACAGTGGTCTTGCATTTCTGAGAAATCAGCAATCTCAACGTTTTGACGAGACATTACTTTGGCGGATGGACTGCGAGTTGTATCGACGTTTATTTGATAATTACGGTGAGCCGTATTATCTGTCTTCAGAGACCGTAAGTGTAAGGCAGTGGCAGGGCCAGGCAACCAATAGAGTCATCAAGCAAGTAGATAAATTTCGTGAGTGGACGTATGTCAGGCGCAAATATCCAAAAAAAATAGACAAGCCGACTTCAAAAAATTTAGGCTAAGTCATTCCTTTAAGGTCATCATATTTCAATAGCATTTAGTTAATCGCAACTAATTGATCTAGCACTGCCTCCAATGATTTAAGTTGTTTTGGCCAATTGCAATTCGCATTAATAAGGTGATGCCCTTGTCTTGATGCATTAGACAGCATTTGGGGGTCAGAAAGTATACGAAGCGCATCTATTGACATCTGGTTGGGCGAGTGAGAGTAAGTGACGCCATTTTCATTTCCTGCCATTGACAGGAGTCCATCGAGTGGTGTTGCCACTGTTGGAACTCCACATGCAAGATATTGCAATACTTTGTTAGGGAGGGCACCGTGGGTAACCGGCTCGGGCCGAAATGGAAGAAGAGCGACGTGACCAAGGCGAATATGGTCTGCGAGAGAGTCGTATTCAATTCGACCAGGCATGATCACTTGATTGTGTAAACCAAGCGTATTTGAAAGTTGTTGGAGACGGTTGAAATCTTCTCCATCGCCGAGTATCAGGAATTTGAGCGCGGAATTCTCGTGTAGGGCTGGTGCAAGTTCGTGGAGTAATTCGAATAGCCCGCTGAAGCGAAATACAGTACCCATAAAGACGAGAACCTTGTCATTGGGCTTGATACCGAGTTTGACTTGGAGGTCAAGGCGAGGTGCCGCGGGGTAGAACCGCTCTAAATCGACACCAGGAAAGATAACAGATGACATTGTTGGTGAAGCACCAAGGCCTAAGCAGTATTGCCGGAGGGCTTCATTGTGTGTAGAGATGAAACTGGCATTTCTGAATACATAGCGCTCAGCCCACTTGATTAGCGGCTTGAAGCGAGTCTCACGCAGCGCATGTGGAATATCGATAACTCTGGCAACGACTGGGATATCTTTTGCTTTGCATATTTTGACGATTTGCCAACCACTAGTGGGTATTGAGTACGTGACAACTACGTCGGGCTTGATGCGCTTTATGAGTTGAACAAAAACAAGTGGTTGAATGATTGTGGCAAGTAGCCGTCCCAAGATTCCAGGCAAGAATCTTGGAGGAGTGGTAACCGCCACCCTCGAGCCCTCGTGAGCGCGAGTTTCAATAGTCGTCAAGGGCCGCCACTTGGTCCGTGGTTCGCCCTCGTCAAAGTCGAGAAAGTGAACCTCGTGACTGTTGAGCGAAAGTAGCTCAGGAAAGTCGTGCATTTCAAAAACGACCTTATTGAACCAACTAACTTCGTGAACGAAGAGTATTCTCATTCTTTACGCGTTTTTGTGCCAAGTCTTGCGATTGACATAACCGGTGTAGCTCTGAATTAGTTTTGCCACACGCCACGAAACATCAAGATCTTGATAGCTCAACGGCGTATTTCGTGATGGTTGGCTTTCGAAATGGTTACGCGCGATGTTGATTCCATCAATCATGGTGCTGGCGTCTATCCCAGTCATCACAAGTACTCCGGCATCCATACCCTCTGGTCGTTCATGTGTGTCGCGGGCGGTGATCGCTGGAAAGCCAACAATTGCAGCTTCTTCGGTGATCGTACCGCTGTCTGAAATTGTGCAGAACGAATCCTGTTGGAGACGTACATAATCAAAAAAACCAAATGGCTTCATTTCTTGGATGAGTGGATGAAGTTGTGAACTTAGATCGGCAAGCCGTTTCTTGGTGCGTGGGTGAGTGGAGAGAACAATGGGAACTTTGAATGAAGTTGCAATCGAGTTGAGAGACTCAACTATTTGTTGCAAACGCACTTTTTCATCAACATTCTCTTCTCGATGAAATGATGCAACTAAATATTCACTTTTTGAGAGATTGAGCTTTCTGAGTACGTCTGAGTTGTTGATGCCAAGTTGATGATGGTTAATGATTTCTGCCATTGGAGATCCAGTGATAAAGATTTGATCTGCAGGGAGCCCTTCGGCAAGCAGATTTCGGCGAGCATGCTCGGTATAAGCCAAATTGATGTCGCTGGTATGATCGATTATTTTCCTATTGACTTCTTCAGGTACTCGCGAATCAAAGCATCGATTGCCAGCTTCCATGTGGAAGATAGGTATATGCCGCTTTTTTGCGGCGACGACACTGAGGCAACTATTTGTGTCACCTAGGATGAGAACTGCATCTGGACATTCTGTAGCCAAGACTTCGTCAACCAATTCGATGCTCTTCGCAATTGTTGAGGCTGCTGTAGTGCCTGCAGCGCCTAGAAAGAAGTCAGGTTTACGAATATTCAGTTGATCGAAAAAGATTTGGTTTAACTCAAAGTCATAGTTCTGGCCTGTATGAACAATTTTTTGATCAAACAGTTTGTCAAGACGAGACATTACACGGCTGAGGCGAATGATTTCAGGTCGAGTGCCAACGATTGTCATAACTTTCATCATGAAGTAGTGCCCCAGTCAGATATCACGGTAAAAGTGTTTGTCGCTTGCAAATTCATCGAGCATGTCATCCCACGATGGTATGGCGATATTGGTTAAACTGGTGAATTCGGAACCATCAAGCGAACGATCGCACCAGAAATCAGTATTTGATTCAACAGACAAATCTAAAGTAAGTCGGGAATTAAGTTTATTAATGAGATCAAACTTATTAATTGGTGTTGACGCAACTTGGTGAAGACCAGCAAGATTGGGGTGTTTTTCAATAATATCTTGAACAACTCGTGAGAGTGCCCTGGTAGTAAGACCGGAGTAAATTGCATTCTTAAAGCCATTTACGGTTTTCCCTTTCTGCGAGCGCAGCCATTCGACTAAGCCCTCGGTACCAGACAGTTGTCGCCCAACGAAGCCTGTTCGTATCGTAAGTGACTGACCATATGTGACTTCTCCGAGTCGCTTAGTCGTGCCATACAGATCCGTGGCATTCGGTGTGTCGGATAGACGCTTCAAACCAGGAGTACCTTCAAAGACACAATCAGTACTGAAATGGATGAGCCTGATTCCCTTCAAGTCGCAGAGATGCGCGATTTTATGTGGGACCAAACTATTGATGTAGATAGCGTCCCGAACGTTGCCAGGTTGCATCTTTTGTTTTATTACACCGACACAATTAATTACAATTTCAGAATTCGAGTTGTTGATCGTCGACTCAAAAGTGCCCCAATCTCGCATATCGACGCGGTCAAGCCAAAAGTCGCGTTGCAGAACGTGCGCAAGTGGCGATTTATCGTCGTAGTTGCTTAAAGTTGTGCCCATAACCTCGTGATGAGGCGCCAAGACACGTACCAACATATGACCGAGCATGCCAGAGGATCCGAGCACAAGAATGCGTTTTCGTGTTTTGCTTTCGGCCATATCGGTTACCTAAGAGCTCTGTTCTTGAAGACCTATTGGCGACTCTGGAATAGGTCCAGAGTGCGAAGCAAAGTCACTACCTGGTCTGCGTCCAATCTGTTGGCATTTTGAGATGTGTACTCAGAGCTTTCACTTATTTTTAATTCACCGACTTCAACAAACTTTTCATAGTTGAGGTCACGTAGATCTGGAGGGATACGAAAGTAGCTCCCATGATCCTGTGCGGAAACCATTTCTTCGCGACTAAGCAAAACCTCAAAGAGTTTTTCACCGTGGCGGGTTCCGATCACGTTGACAGGGTGGTCAGGAGAATTGAAGAGCTGCTTAATTGCTACCGTCAATGTTGCAATTGTGGCTGCAGGCGACTTTTG
>SXGQ01154171.1_pt1 | contig 11441 bp, 8 predicted proteins | sample 3178371 | NCBI WGS metagenome assembly SXGQ01 (sample SAMN11356859, study PRJNA531348) | freshwater metagenome | isolation source: freshwater sample F1-20 | place: China: Fuxian Lake, Yuxi | collected 2017-12-25 | reverse complement strand
TCTCACCTCCTTATACTCAGTCAGATTAAGATCGTGAGTATTTGTTCCGAAATAAGTATAATTTAATGCCTTTTTATCCGGAGTACAGATCTTATCAAAGGTTCTTAGGTATTCTTTAACCTGTAGAGGATCAAACTGCAATGCTTCCGGATGAAAGTAGTTAACCAGGAATCCTTTCGGCTGAGAAACGTCTCTTAGATAGAGACATAACGGAGCGTAAATGCCTGGGTGAATTTCTGGATGTTTATAGACTGGTATAACGAATATCTCGCTACCTAACTCAAATTGGAGTTTATCGAACTGCTCTTGTGTTTCTACTAACCAAAACATAACCTTTCAATAAAGATAGTAAATTATCTTCAGAAAGCCTACTTCCTATAGAACTTTGTGTAGTCTTCTTGCAAAAACCTATCAAAGCCGAATAACTTTAGGTTTATAATTCTTTCTTGAACTATGTTCCTATTGGTCTGGTATACTTTAGGTTGTTCTCCGGTCAATGCCCAAGGTAAGGAATAAGCAAAATACTGTTCCCAAAAGAATTTAGGATCTTTACTGGAGATAGCTGTGTATTGCTGCTGATCTATTTCTAGATAACTATTCTGATTTGTTTTCTTACAGAAGTACCTTCTATACTCTCCGACCTTGTAGTCACTAGAATCTGGGATAGGTGTTACTCCATAGGGAAGTAACCTAGGTTGAAAATCTCTAGCTTGATACTTTTTAATTGCAGTGTAGTCGTTTACCAGTTGAGGTTGGTATACTTGGTAGTTTACGGAAGGTTGGTTTTGTACATTAAAAGAACTCTCCCCGGGTCTGATATTAACAACATCCAAATTAAAAGCAATCCCCACTTCTCGGTATTGAGTACCGGGTGCTACTTCACCGTCACCAAAAGGTAGTATCTCTTTTGCATTAGGATCTTGAGGTCCTACACCACCAAAGTACTGTCCTGTAGCTATTGCGTAATAAGGACCGGTATAAGGCTGACCTGTTGCTCTATCGATATACTCTCCAGGATTGGCAGTTAATCCTGTCTTTACGTAATGTTTGGGTAGGTATGCCATAGTCTATTAATAATCTGGATTTACGGTATAGCCTGAGTTGCTATACTGTTTAGGGTTAGTTGTTGTTGGATACCTAAATAAGAAACTGTTGTCTCTGTCTAGTACTGCCTGTGCAAGCTTAGTGAATTCGTCTTGAAATAGTTTCTTATGATCAACGTTTAATTTACTCAGCGGTAATTTATTTACCCACGGGGCGAGTTTGTTTCCTATGTTCTGTGAACGCATGTTAACTAAAGCTTTTAACCTTTTTGCTCCTTCTTCAACGTTGTCTGTGGTACCTTTTGTTGACTTCAGTAAAGGGTTTCCTTGGTCATAAACATCTTGTAGTAGTAACACCTTATTAATTTGAAGTACGTAATTTACATAGGTCTGGTAGGATTGTTTTGTATTATCTTGTGCAGGATTGGCAGAAGGATCTGCATACTTATTTCCATCTCTATAATCAATGTAGGTTACAGTAGGAACTCCAAATACTTCTAAAGCGTATGTTTCATTCTTAGACCCGGCTGGGTATAAGTAATTTAGGATTTCCCTCATTGCGTCTTTAGTATTTTGATTATCCGGAACTCCGTCTACGATCTTGTTATCTTTTTGCGGAGGAATACCTACCAAGATACATCCCTCAGTCTGTTCGTATGTTTGCCCTATATGCATTAAAATACCTCCTCTATAAGGTACTTTATCAAAACGTAGAACATCTCCTAGGCCTGGATTATCAGTCGCTTTTGATTTTGTAAAAGGATATCTTCCCGGAGGAATACAGCTTATTTTACTTCTATTTTCTCTCCAAGGCTCCTCTACTGTTGAATATGTTTTTAAAACTTTACCGCTAGCATCTAATACTTGCAGCTCACCTAAAGTTTGACCGGTGCCATTTGGAGCAGTTGCTCCAGTAGCAAATACCTGTCTTTTTCTATATAACCTCAGTCTAACAGGACCGCCAGCGTCGGACGGGTATACAACTTGTCCGGATGGAACAGCAGCATCACCGCCTTGACCTCCTGGTCCGGCTTCAGCTCTAATTCCTGAGAATGACTGATCGTTGGTTAATTTAACTACCGAGGTTGGTTCAGATACAGTACTTATCTGTGTAGTCCAGGTATTATTTTCAATTCTGTGAGTTATCCCTGTGATTAGGAATCGTAAACTCATTCCGTAGTTTCTTGGTAGGAAGGATGTATCTGCTGCAAACTGCTGGTATATTTTCATACCTGAGATTCCATCCATGGTTACATTTAGATCGATAGGTAAGAATCCTAAAATACCAGAAGCTTTCCCTTCATTAACTGCAGCAGCACTTTCCTTAAAGGTAATCATGTTAGTTAGAATGCTTGTAAAGCCTTCTACTTTCTGTTCGTCCCACTCGTAGTTTGCTTGGCCGGTTAAGAAGTTAATATATTCTTGAAGTATTTTTTTATACTTTTTTTGTAGGTCAGCTTCCGCTTGTGGATCACTTTCGTTTCTAGGTTCGTCTTTGTTTGTTTTTACTACTAAGATTCTATCTACTAACCCTCTATTCCATACTGAGAATGCAGTTGCATCTTCTCCTTTTATAGTTCCATTTGCTTGAGCACCAATAGTAATAGTGGAGGCTAGTTCGTTTGTAATACTGGTCTTAATACCGAAATCTCTAACAAACGTACCTTGTACTCCTGGGTTTAGTCCGTATAATTTTATACGGTCAGCATCTGGTATTTCACCTTGAGCTTCTCTGATGCTAGGAATTTGATGTTCATCTAAAATATAGAAACGTCCTGTATCAGGATCTACTGTTGGATTTAATGTATTTCTACCTCCTAGCGAGCTCTCTATTCCTTTACACACACCTTCAATTAGTTCGTAAAATTGAACTTTGTTTTTACTATCTTTATGCTGTCTAGCTTCTTGAAGGATCCATGCCATATTTACATAAACGTTCATTAACCTTCCGGCATCGGGGTATCGGTAATCTTGGAATGCTGCAATGTCTGGAATATCTGAATAAAGTTTACCGCTAAAATCTGAAGTAGCGTTAGCATCTATTAATTCTATGTCCCCTTTTACAATACAAATTAAAGGATTGCCAGAAAAAGTATACGGAGTTTTAAAAATTAAATTTTCTCCAGGTTCATTATCTAAAGAGACAACTGGAACAGTTGCTTCTGGATTAATGCAAAATACACCTTTATCCCATAAGTACTGTAAGAATGCTCCTAATCGGATATAGTAGTAATCTTCTCCCGATCCTTTATTAAAGGTCTTTACGGCATCATATCTCTTATAGCCAGAGATTCTAAAAGCATTAGCTGAGTTTAGTGTTCTACAATTCTCACTCCCCGGACCTGGGTTTCTTAAAATGTCTGTTTTTATATCCCAGAATAACCTCCCTATGATGTCTGTATTTTCTAAAATATCAATAACTTCCCCATCAGTAGTGGCTGTTTGTAGTAGAGTTTCTTCTGTGACTTCTTCCTCGGGTGCAGGGGCGGAGTTTCCTCCAGTAAAAAAATTTACGATTGGTGAAGTCATATCGCTAAGGAAAGTAGATATCGGGCCTGCTCCTACTATTGTCTGGTTAATTTTTTGCTGTTCCTGCTTTTGTTTTACTTGAGTTACTGCAACACTATCCCTGTCACCGTTATCTTCTGATAATACGTTTGATTTTAAAGCTTCAATAACATCCCCGTAACTCATTATGACTAAGTTAATATCATAAGAACCGTCTGGTAAGAAATTCCAAGTGTAGTTACTAATTCTACCGAAGATAGCATCGTAGTTAGCTGATGCAGCCTCTCTTTTTGCTTGAATATCTTTAAGTAGCTGGAATTGGTTTCCTCTATAAGTCCCGTCTAAAAACTTAGATGTTAATGTTTGTGAATCGTCAAATTTCTGAAAAACACCTTTATTATCAATATACAAACTATTACCAAACTCAATAAGAACTGAATATCCTAATCTAAGGAATAGTACATCAATGTATTCAAACTGCTCTCTGCTATAAGCTTTAATGTTGAATGTTGATTCTCTTACAGAGCCTCTATTTCGGTTTTTAGTCTCAAAAGAAGTAATGCCGGGAGCGGGTCTGTAGCCTTGTTCGTATCCAAATTCAGTATAGCCTTTTAATCCACCTAAAACGTTCTTATCTACCATCGTCCCACCAAATAGTGAGTATCTATCGGCAACGTCGGAAGGAAAATTAAACTTGCTCGTATCTTTAACTAGGATAGAAGATGTTAGCTTTATCCAAGCTGATTTAGCGTTTTGTTGAAAGAGTTGGGCATCTCCTCTTGTTACCTTTCCTAATTGCTCTTGACGCTGCTTTATTTGAGATGTAACATATGGAAGAAAGTGTTCACCTGTTATGTTTCCCATATTATTGGTTTATTGCATTAAATTGATTTATAACTGATGTTGGATTAGCAGGTATTCTAATTTGACTCCCAAGAGGTGGTACTAATGAGTTTTGTTTTAATTCACCGTTGGCAATTGAGATAATCCACCATAATGAACCATCTCCGTAGTACTGCTGTGCTAATAAGTCGAATCTATCACCCACAGTCGTGATAACGTAGATATCGTTTTCATTCAAAGGTACTTCTGGATAACGAGATGTTTGATAGGCTCGCTTACCTCTGTACTTTGTTTCTGGTATATTTTGATATCTATTCATTTACTTTTAAGGTGTTATTTGAACGTTGGTTCTAACTCTTTCTGTTTCATAGTTTACCCAGTCAGCATCAGTACCCCAGGTCTGCGATGGGTTTGTGTTAGTCCCTCTATCATTTTTATAGGTACCTACCGAGTCGTAGTTATTATCATACCCACTATTTAATGCAATGTATCTTTGAGGACCATTTCCTAGATCTCCACTGGCTATAAATTCTCCTGCGGCTGTTTTTTGAACCTGTGGAATAAATGTATGGATTGGAGTAAAGTTAAACCCGGTTACTTTAATCATGTGAGGTAATTCTTTCATACTATCATCACCTCTGTTTGTCACATCAGAGAAGCCTTGGTTGTTGATTCCTATCTCCCAAGTCGACTGTTCTGATAATTCATAAGTAAAGCCGGTAATGATACCCGGTTGGTTATATAAATAACCTCCTATCGTTAATTCAACCAACACTCCTCTCATATAGCTATCAGTACTGTAATCTGGAGCTAATGAGGAAGCTAAGTAGTTTAGTTTTTTATACATGGGTATAAGCTCTTCTTTAGATTGAGCATATACTGTCCAAGATAATGAAACTTTTCTATCAAAGCCACCGTAAGTGTAAAAATTTTCTCCTCTACCAACATACCTATGAGAACTCCAATCGCTAGTGTAACTATCTGAGATAGAATCTAGAAAAGCTCTAAAGTGAATAAATGTTTTGGTTGCACCTCCGTCCGGGCTTTTAACTGCAATTCTGAATTTAACTAAATCGTTAACGTCTTGGTCTTTATCTTGAGCTACATTACTAGATTGGTATAGAGGTAGTGCTGTAATTTTGTCTACAGGACCTAAACGGCTGCCTTCTTCGTTTGCTTTACCTCTTACAAAGTTGCTAACGTCTCCTTTTTTACCAGGATCACCTGCATGAACTCTTAGTTCAATATTCTGTTTAGAATATAAATCAGCTAGAACCTCAGCTCCGACTGCTTTTGCATTAAAATTATTTGTGTTTCTTAACTGCTTTCTAAAGTCTCTAATTTGACCAGTTTGTCTATAAGAAATACTTTGTTGAAGTTGATCCTGAGTATAGGTATATGCTTCTAAATTCTGAAGATTGTCAACATTGTCTTTATCAGCTGTGATTGTAGGCTGTGATACTCTTCTAAAATCGGTAGGTACATTCCCCGAGTTACTAGCACTACCTGTTACCGGAATGTATAAAGAACCTGTCAAGCTATTACGTATAGCATAAGCAGAATTTGCGGTTAGGGCTATGTTTGATTTAGTTCCTAAAAAAGGATCAATCCTCAGTGTATCTAAAGTAACTAAGTTGTTTGTAGTTGTTGAAATGCCGGGGAATTCTGCTATAAGACTGGCAGAGGTAGAAGCACCTAGTAGAGAATTTAAATTTGTTATACCTTCTAGTTTATACAGGGTTACATCTGGGAAGTTTTGAGCTGCATAAAAACTTTGAGCTCCTGGTATAACAGCTTTTACTGTTCCTGTTGATGTTGTATCAGCAAATTTTTGAGTAGTTAGTACATCAATACTATTCTCTGCGCCAAAGTCGATTCCAACTGTAAATTTTCCTAGTTTTTGACTGTAGTAGATTCCTGTCTCCGTCTCACCAAGTCCGGCTTTATCTGATGCGGGTGTAAGAAATTCTGGATGTACTAGGTTTACATACTTAACGATTTGTTTAGTATCTGAATTAATGTTGTTAATCCCTGTTCTTTGTTCAATAGGAATTTGAATCTTAGTTTTTCCTAAACCTAAAAGTGATCCAGGTCCACCGGAATATGAATATAAAGTATTTCCTAGTGTCTTTTTACTAACAAAGCTATCCGTTAAATTAACTAATCTATTAGTAGATATTGGTTGATCGTAGGATACAACGTCTGAATATGTTGTTAAACTGCCAAGTGTGCCTGGTACTGGGTTTAATCCAAAAGTATTGAAGTGTAGGCCTGCGGCAGAGATTCCTGCCTGAGCTATAGTACTTGTAGGCAGGTAAGGTCCTTGATTTAAAGCTTTAGGGCTTGCTTGAGTCCTAACGTTCTGTCTAGATAGTACGTTCTGCTTAATTGTAAATGCAGGTCCTTGAAATGTATTTGCTGTTAGGAGTAATTTACTTAATCTAGATACATCGTCAGCTGTTTTTTGAAATACTAACGAACCTCCTCTAGTTAAAACATCCAATCCTCCGGTATTTCCGACCGCATTAAACCCATCAGGTATAGGCTTCTGAACAAACGGTTGATTGCTTGATCCTCCACCTATCCTGTCCTTGGAGTATTTTAAACTCTTCAGATCGGTTTTTAGGTCAATTAATCCCATTATCTAGGTAAGTTATCTAAGTATGGATATTTTCCAGGTATTGTTGGTTTATTACCGTCAAAATCTAACTGTGATTTAGCTAGACCGGCTGTGTAGTTTGATTGCTGATTGTAACTCAAAGGAGTTTTACCATCCAAATCTAACTGTGATTTAGCTAATCCAACAGGGTATTTGGTTAACTGATCATATGCTTCAGGATCTTTACCGTCTAGATCTAACTGAGACTTAGCTAATCCTTCTGGGTACTTAGTTAACTGATCATATGATACAGGGGTTATACCGTCTAAATCTAATTGTGATTTAGCTAAACCTTGAGGATACTTGGTAGCGCCGGTATATGAAGCAGGGGTTGTTCCGTCTAGGTTAGTTAGGTTAGAGCCCTGGTTTTGTAGTTTATCTAAAAGTCCCATTATTTATTTGCTTTATTATAAATATTTACTTATTTCAGTTTGGAAGTACCTACCGCAAGTGCAACACCTACCTTAGTAGAATCTATAAACACTTCTCCTTCTTTTGCTAAGATTTGCTGAAGTACTGCTTTTACTGCTTGTAGTTCTGCTATAACCGGAGACATGTCGATAGTTGGCATTCTTCCACCACCTGTATTGTTTGTTGGAGTGCCTAACTCGGTTCCCGCAATCACTGTATCGTTCTTATCTAACTTATAAGTTCCTTTCTCTCCAGATACAACTAATCCTCCGTCAGGTCCAATCTGACCATCTTTTAGGAACTGGTATCCTAGAGCTGTTACTGCACCTGCTGCTGCAAGACCTAAGCCCCAACCTACAACAGGTATACTTGCCAAAGATGAAATAGCTTTCATTGCAGCTTCTCCTATTGAGGTTAATAAATTAGATTTTAGTAATTTTCCAAGAGTTGCTTCATACAAAAGTTTTCCTTTTGTTAGAACCATGTCTTTTAGCGCTAGTGCATAAGTTGCAATTTTTAAAGCTAAAGTTTCTCCTTCCAGAGCTTTTTTCAAACCTGCAAAAGTTAACATTCCTTTATCCATCGCCATCTGACGAGCCATTAAAGCTAATTCTGTTTCTTTTGCTACTGCAATACCTAATTGGATTCCTTTGAAAGTTATTAGTAATCCTACAAGGGTTTTTAATGGGACTATTCCGTCTACTAAGAATTTTACAAACTGTGATACTGCACCTACAATAGGTCCGAGTACGTTAAGCATTGAAGTTAAGATATCTAGAACTGGAAGTAAGGGTTGTGCCAACGAAGCAAATACCTCTTGTAGTTTTTCCATAGCTGCGGCAAATCGTTCTTGGGTATTTTGTGAAGCTAGCATATTAGCTAACGATTCATCTCCTAATTGCTTTTTAGCTTCTTCTAGACCTACTTCCTTAACTAAGTTATCAAATCTCTCTTTAGCGGAATCTCCTTCAACACCGGCAAGGTCGGCTAAAGCTTCCCTCTCTAAAAGGGATGCTGCTAGGTCTTCCCTAGTCATTCCGACAGCTTTAGCTAGTGCTTCCTGTTGAAGGACATTCATCTTTCCGAACTCAGCTGCTGTTCCTACTTGATTTGCAATTTCTTCTGCAACAGTTGCTATGTCGTTATTTAAAGCAGCTTGTCTTGCTTTTTCTAAAGTTAAATCTTTACCTAGTAGTAATTCTGCTTCTAATTCTGAAGTAATTGAATCTTCAAACTGTAGTAGAGAGTTACTAATTGCTGCAACTTTCTCAACAGTTGTTCCTAATGCTTTAGCTTGAACTACTGCTTTTGCCAAGGCTTGAGGTTGAGCTTGTAAAGAAAGTAAGGTAGCTTTAGAAATGTCTTTAACACTCTCTAAAATTTCCTTTTCGTTAAGTGCCAAATCGTTTTGTAAAGCTAGAGCTTTAGCTTCTCCTAAGAACTCTTTAGTTATACCTTCTACTTCTTTTCCTGTTAGTATACTAACATCATACAAAGCTCCTAAAGCTTCGCTTGATAACTGTACTGTATCTTTTAATTCCTGAAAGGTATTTAGGTTAGCTTCGCTTAATTTTGCAAAAGTACCATACCTGTTATTTATTTCAGTAAAAGCTTCTGCTTGACCTTGAGTAGTTACATTAAGTAAGTAACTGGCATTTGCAGAATCGTTTAATTCATCTGTTAATCCAGCGGCCTGTCTGTAAGAGATGCCAAAATTCTTAGCAATTTTACCGGCACTATCATCTGCTTCTAGTAGTTTACTTACAAACTGCTCTGTTAAAAATAAAGGATCTGTTAAACCTGATGCGATATTGCCACCTAGGCTAGATAGGCCGGAGCCCATAACCTTTAATTTATCTCCAAAAGTCGCTGCTTTTTGACCTCCGTCAGTAACTTTTTCGGAGACTTCGATCATCTTCTCCTTAGCTTCTGCTAAAGCATCATTTACAATTCCAAAATCAAGCCCTAATTTCTTTAAACCTTCACCAATCCCGCCGACAAGTCCACCTGTTGCTCCTAAAGCTGTATTGTAGTTTTGAGCAATTTTAAGATTTTCTTCAGCCTGAGCAATGTTTTCAGACTGATATTTGTTGGCATCAACAGCAGCAGTAATTGCACCTAAATCAACATCTAGTGCATTTTGAGCTAATTTTAGAAGATATTCCCTCTCGTCGGCTGTACCGTTGAGTATAGTTTTAATTACTTCTTGGCTGAATCCTTGGGATTTTAACTGTTTGTTAATTTCAATCCCTAAATTTTGCTGAGTTTTTAAACTTTTAGTAAGATCTTTTTGTGCTTGAGCGGTGGATTTTATACCTTTAGAAGCATCTTCAAAGTTACCTAGTACTTCTTTTGAGCTTTTAGCAACTCCTTTTAGAGCATCTTGTAATGCCTTGGCATCTACAGCGGATAGACTAGTAAGTCTGGCAATATCCTGAAAGTATTGAACAATGTCTCTGGATTGTCCAAGACGTTCTATAATTTCTTCAACCTTTTTGTCTATTGAATCAGCCATACTTTATAAGTATAAATAGTTCTATTACTTATATTGAACCTTACCGGGACTGGCTTTAAACGCTTCTGCTTTATTGACGTTTCCGGAAGAATCCATTAAGGTAGTACTATTACCTTTCTTTGTAGCAGCTTTCATCTGCTCATTTTGTTTAGTGTAGTATTCCTGAATTCTACTAAAAGTAAATTTTCTAAGCCATAACGGCATATTATATACTGTAGTATAGTCATACCCTCCCTGGCCGTGAAACACTATCTCATGTATCTCGGAAAACAAATTCATCCTTGCCTGACTAACTGTCTCAGGCGTCTGGCCAAAAAAAGGACAGATTGATCGGCATATCGATCACCTCCCCGGACTCTAATTCATAGGTTAAGTCTATGTCCGGCTGAATAGATTTCATGTATTCCCTAAATGCTCTTGAATCACGAGCTAAAAAGTGATTATCTACGAAATCTCTAATTACTTTTGAATCTCTTTGACCGTTCACCGACGTAATAATATACTTAAGTCTGGTTGATAGTTCTGGAGAAGCATCTTTGTTAATTTTCTTATAACCCTGGATTTCTTTATTAATAGTCATTTCATCTCCGTGGGTAAGTAACTTAAAGGTAAGTTCTGTTCCTGTAGACGGAAGTGAATATTTAAATTCATTAACTCCTTTAGTGATTAACTTTTCATCAAAAGGTTTATGTTCTAGTTTAGTTAAGTCAATAGTATAGCTTGTTCCGCCATATGTGATGTTGTAATCACTTCCGTATCCTAAAATTCTAGAAGCAATCATAACTGCGTTCTTATCACCAATCAAAAGATCGTTATAATCTACTTTAGAAACAATTAGTGACTGTAGTAGCTTATCTAAAACTGTTCCATCTTTAATATAAGACTGATTGGTAAGAATATCTTCTTCCTTAGCAGTCATATACTTCATTTCGATCGTACCAGATGATAAAGGATTTGATTCTGGGTAAAGAAGACCTTTTGAGGGAAGCTCGATAGTCTCCGTTGGCATTTTAAATTCTGACATATACTTGTTTGTTATAACTATTCTATTATAAATATATATGAATTAGGTTTATACGTCAACTAGAACGTAATTTCCTTTATAATTCATAACGTTTGTTGGTGACCAATCAATCTCATCTGGATTGATACCTGCTTGCTCAAATGCTTCTTTTAGACTAACTAAGAACTGTTTTAGTTTATCTGATAATTTAGGATCTAACTCTTCGTCATATACTAAATAGTCTTCTGCTTTAGTTCCATTAACTGCAATCTCCTCTGCTTCTTGAGGTGCTAACTGCTCGGCATCAGTCATATCAATAATGCCTGATTTACCTCCTGGTAGTCTTTCTACTTTGTAGATAGGGATGATGCATGAGAAAGAATGGTTTAACAGTTTCTCAGCGTGTTCTAGCTCATCAACATCTGTGGTAAGCTTCTTTACGTCGGATCCTTTTTCCAT
>SXGQ01399047.1_pt1 | contig 11443 bp, 8 predicted proteins | sample 3178371 | NCBI WGS metagenome assembly SXGQ01 (sample SAMN11356859, study PRJNA531348) | freshwater metagenome | isolation source: freshwater sample F1-20 | place: China: Fuxian Lake, Yuxi | collected 2017-12-25 | reverse complement strand
TCGAACTGGTCATGGAAAACCTCCGTCCGGTGGTCGGCGATGAGGCCTCCCGGCTACGAGCCATCGCCAAGGCCAATGGGCTTGGGTTTGCCGAAAAGCTGGTGGATCTCTGGCGTCTTGAGGCGGGGATTCGACCGAGGGTGCGGTTGGGGTCGGAGGCAGGCTGGAAACCGTTTCGTGAAGCCGTCGCGTCCGAGAAGGGGGTACTTCTAGTGACTGTCCATCTGGGAAACTGGGAATTGGGGGGGCCACTTCTCACAGATCTTGGGGTGCGTCCCCTCGTGCTCAGTGCCGAGGAGCCGGATTCGGGGCTCACCGCCCTTCGGGCGGCGGCGCGTGCCCACCATGGGGTCGACACCCTGGTGGTCGGATCTGACCCCTTTGCGTTCGTCGAGGTCATCCGCAGGCTCCAGGAAGGTGGAGTCGTCGCAATGCTCCTGGATCGGCCGGTGGGATCCGGGGTTGAGACGCGATTCTTTGGGCGTCCCTTCATGGCCAGCCCAGCCGCTGCAGAACTCGCCCGGGCGACCGGAGCCAGGATCTTTCCCATGGTGGTCATCCGCGATGCCGAAGGGCCGGTTGCGAGAGCCCTTCCCGAGGTGGTCTATGACCGTTCAGAACTCGCCGGTCGGGAGCGACGACGGGACTTCACCACCCGTCTGCTTATTACGTTCGAGGAAGTGATCCGGGAGCATCCCGACCAGTGGTTCCATTTCGTGTCGGTCTGGAAATCCGGTCGATCCGATGATGGAGTGTCGGGAACATGATTCGAGGACTCCGGAATCTCGTAGCAGGCCTCGGGGTTGGCGTGCTGGTGGGTTTGGGGGAGGGAGTGCCTGACCCCCACGAAGCGATCCTCCGATCTTGGCTCGAAGCCTCGACCCACCTCACCCGCTTCCAGGCCGAGTTCCAGCAGACCCGCCATCTCAAGGCCTTGACCCAGCCGCTGGTCTCGACGGGACGGGTGTGGTTTTCGGCGCCCGACCGATTCCGTTGGGAATTGGGTGACCCGCCACAGTCGGTCGCCGTGCGTTCCAGGGATACACTCCTGATTCTTTCACCCCGGCTTCGGAGGGCGGAATCCTATTCCCTTGGCGGCAACCCCACCGGCCCCGCGAGGGACCTGATGGGCCTGCTGGACGGAGCCTTCCCGAGAAGCATCGAGGACTGGAAAGGTCGATTCGAAATCACTGGAGTCTCCACCAACCAGGGGATGCTCCGGCTGGACCTGCGCCCGCGGAGTCCCGCTGCCCGGAAGCTGATGCCAGTCCTGATCGTGGGTTTGGATTCTAGAAGCCTGGGCCTGCGTCTTACGGAGATGATCATGGTGGACGGCTCGCGAATCCGGAGCGAGTTCGGCACTCTCCAGACCAACGTGCCGATTCCATCCGAACTCTTCCGGCTCGAGGTGGATCCTACCTGGAAGCTGACGCGGAACGAATCCACCCCGTGAACCCCTCTCTTGAAATCGCCCTTGCGACGCTCCCGCACGGGGTGGAGTTCCGATTCGTGAGCCGTCTCCTGTCCCTACAACCGGGCGTCCGTGCGGAAGGGGAGTATCAGCCGACGGCCGAGCTCGACTACTTCCGAGGTCATTTTCCGGGTGAGCCGATGGTGCCCGGAGTCCTGCTGGTGGAGGCCGTTGCCCAGCTGGGTGGGATCGCCGCACAAGCCGATCCATCGATCTCCCCGCTGAGAAACCTCAGGCTGGCGGGAATCCGGAACGCAAAAATTACCGGTACGGCTCGGCCTGGCCAGACGATCGTGCTCGAGGCGACAGTGCTGGGACGCATGGGTGGCCTGATCTTGGTCGGGGGGAGCGCTTCGGTGGATAGGACCCTGATTCTCCGGTGCGAGGTCTCCCTCTCGGGTCAGTAGGGTGCCTGACCCTGGGTGTCGGATTCGAGGAGCTGTTGGCGCCATGCCTTGCGAGAGCGTTTGCCCCGGATGTCGCTCCCCAGCGACTCCCTTCGCCACCAGCGGCGCGGGAGTTCCCAGGGGGCAAGTCGGTCCGCAAGCGCGGTCCGAAACCTTAATTCACTGATCCCGCTCTCCGTCGAATAAACCACCCCGACGCATTCCCCGCGTCCCGATTCGTCGGGGATACCGAGAACCAGGCAGTCCCGGATTCCCGGCAGCGTCATGAGGATCTGTTCAATCCGCTCAGGGGCGACCTTGCGTCCGGCGACGTTGATCAGATCGTCCTCCCGCCCTGCGATCCACAACGAACCCTCGGCGTCGATGTGGGCGAGGTCAGAGGTGACAAAACGCCCGTTGCCGAGGCTGGGTTCGGGAGCGGGCCAATAGGTGGAGGCGACGGCTGGGGATTCGACAATCAGCTGGCCGCGGTCGCCGCAGCGGAGGCGTACACCGTCCATGGGTTGGCCGACAAAGGAGGCCTCGGTTCGGGCTGTTGTGGAGCGATCGTAGGCGATGCCACCACATTCGGAAGCACCGAGGAAGTTGTGGATCTTGAGTCCCAGCCGATCGAGTGCGCGGTGTTCTATGGCGATGGCTAGGGGTGCGCCGGCCGAGATGGCCAACCCGAGGTTCGGTGGGATCGAATCTGCCTCCAACCAAGTCCGCCACAGGGCGGGAACCGCGGGCAGGGTCAGGCTTCCCCACGGTCGGGCGGCCATCCGGACGGCCTCCGGGAGTGCGGAGTCGACCAGGATTAGAGGAATTCCGTGGAGCAGAAGGGGCAGGACCAGGTTGGCAAAGCCGTAGCTGTGGGCCAGAGAGATGACTCCCAGGTTGGGCTGGTCTGCAGAAAGTCCCATGGTGGTGACAATCTGGTCTGCGTCCGCCGCCACCTGCGCAGCCGTGAGTGCCACCCCGCGAGGGGAACGCGTCGAACCGGAAGTCTGCTTCAATAGGGCGATGTTGGGACCCGGTTGGGCCCCTCTGAACGGTTCCTGACCCGACTCTAGCGGACAGATTGGAGATCCTGAACGCCAGGCTCTCAGGGTTTCACGAAGGAATCCAACATCCCGGCCCGAGGGGTGGATGAGGGGTCGATCCGGCAGGAGGGGTTCTGAGTCGGCCAGCGATTCGAGCTGGGCGAAGGTCCAGGACCGGCCGGAACCAGTCTCGTGGACGGCGAGCTCCCGGGCATGGGTCCGCGCTATTTCGCGCCATCTGGACTCCAGCAACATTTTGGATTCAGTCAGGTGTTGCAGTGGCAAGGGGGACTCACTTGGAGATACGGAGTCGTAGAGGAACGCCGATGCGGGGGCCTGTCATCGCGAGGCAGGTTTCGTGGCCGTGACTTGCGGTGCTCAGCCGCCGAAGGGCATGCGGAAGCCGCCGGGCATGGCGGGGAGCTTGCCACCGAACTTGCCCATCATCTTCTGGAAGCGCCCCAGCTTACGCATCATATCGCGCATCTCGTCGAATTTCCGGAGCACGTTGTTCACCTCGGCGACATTCACGCCGCTGCCCTTGGCGATCCGCTGACGCCGTCGGGCGTTGAGGATCTGCGGGGTCGCGCGCTCCCCTGGCGTCATCGCGCAGAGGATGCCCTCCATGCGGCGGAACTCCCGCTCGCTCTTCGAGAGATCCGCCCCCTTCACCATCTCGGATCCACCCGGGAGCAGTCCCACGAGGTTCTCGAGCGGACCCATCTTCTTCATCTCGCGAAGCTGCATCAGGAAGTCGTCGAGGGTGAATGTGCCCTTGCGCATCTTCTCCTCGAGCGCCATGGCCTTCTCCTGGTCCACGGCCTCGGCAGCTTTCTCAACCAGGCTGACAACATCGCCCATGCCCAGGATCCGCTGGGCCATCCGCTCCGGGTGGAAGGGCTCGAAATCCTCGGGCTTCTCGCCGACGCCCATGAATTTTATCGGCTTGCCCACCACGCTCTTGAAGGAGAGAGCCGCGCCACCGCGGGCATCACCGTCGAGCTTGGTCAGGATGGCGCCGGTCAGGTTGAGGGCCTTGTCGAAATGGGTCGCGACGTTCACGGCCTCCTGGCCGGTGGCGGCATCGATGACGAGCAGGGTCTCCTGGGGTTTGATGAGGTCGCGGAGGCGGACGAGTTCCTGGACCAGCGGCTCGTCGATCTGGAGCCGGCCGGCGGTGTCGAAGATCAGCGTGTTCCGCTGTTGGGTCCGGGCATAGTCGAGAGCCTCCTCAGCGATGCGATTGACGTTGGTCTCACCCTTCTTGAGGAAGACGGGCACACCGAGCTTCTCCCCGAGGACGGCCAGCTGGTCCATGGCGGCGGGGCGGTAGACATCGGCCGCGACCAGCAGGACGCTGCGTCCCTGTTTGGTGAGGAGTCGGGCCAGCTTGGCCGAGCTGGTGGTCTTGCCCGAACCGTGCAGACCGCACATCAGGATGCAGGCTGGGTTGCCACTGAGCTGGAGGGCGGCGTTCTCGGAACCCAGCAGGCCCACGAGCTCGTCGTGGATGATCTTGATCATCTGCTGTCCGGGGTGGACGGACTGGATGACCTGTTCGCCGAGGGCCTTCTGCTTGACCGACTCGATGAAGTCCCGGGCGACCTTGAAGTGGACGTCGGCGTCGAGCAGCGCCATGCGGACGTCCCGGAGCGCATCGCTCACATTGGACTCCGAGATCTTCCCGAGTCCCCGCAGGTTGCGGAAGACGTTCTGCAGCTTGCCGGACAGCGAATCGAACATGGGATGACGCTACGGGAGTCGTCGGATCGTGCAAAGGATGGAGCAAGCGCAGGAGGCGTTCCGAGGAATCGGGAGGATGAACCGTCGGCGCACCTCGTCTCGGGATTCGCAAACAGGTTCGGAGCCTTCCAAGGCCCTGGCATTTGCATCTGCACGTGGAACCTCCCATTGTTTGTCCCACATCGGACATGGCTGTCGAATTCAAGGACTACTACACCATCCTCGGCGTCCCGCGGAGTGCGGGAGCGGATGAGATCAAGAAGGCGTTCCGGAAGCTGGCACGCCAGTACCATCCGGACGTCGCCAAGGACAAGAAGGTCGCAGAGGAGAAGTTCAAGGAGATCAACGAGGCCTACGAGGTCCTCGGCAATCCCGCGAACCGCGGGAAATACGACACGTTGGGGGCCAACTGGAAGCAGGGCGGGGGATTCCAGCCACCGCCTGGATGGCAGCAGTCGGCCGGCGGAGGGGGGCGGCGGACGCGGCGGGCGACCCCCGGTGGAGAGGAGCACGAGTTCCACTTCGGGGGGACGGGATTCAGCGATTTCTTCGAGCAGTTCTTTGGGCGACAGGGTGGTTTTCCTGGGGCTGAGCCTTCCGACGACTCGGCGCGGAGCTTTGCCCAGCGTGGGGGCGATGTGGAGGGGGAGATCTCCGTCAGTGTCGAGGAAGTGCTCCAGGGTTCGGTACGCAGCGTCTCCTTCCAGCGTGTGGATTCGAGGACCGGTGCGGCGGAGACCCATCGGTTCAAGGTCCGCATTCCGGCTGGGGTCCAGGACGGCCAGCTCATCCGTGTCTCAGGGAAGGGGGAAACGGGTTCCGGGGGTGCAGCGGCGGGGGATCTCTATCTGCGCGTCCGCCTGGCGGCCCATCCGGACTTCCAGATCCAGGGATCGGATCTGACCGCGGACCTGGATCTTGCCCCGTGGGAGGCGGTGCTGGGGGCGACGGTGGAGGTGAAGACCCTTGGGGGCTCCGTGAAGGTGCGGATCCCGCCCGGAACGAATCCGGGTCAGCAGCTCCGGGTGCGCGGCCATGGGCTCCCCAGGGGAAGCTCTGGGGAGCGTGGGGATCTGTTTGTGAAGCTGGCGGTGAAGATCCCGGATTCCGTGACTCCGGCGGAACGTGAGTTGTGGGAGCACCTGGCGAGGATCTCGCCGTTCAAGGCGAGGTGAGGTTCGCCGGAGAAGAGGGGAACAGTGAGGTAAACGGGGCTGAACCGCCTCGTGTCCCATTGCCTCCAGTGAGGCGTCAGGCCCGTCATGCGTAGCGGCGCAGGTACCTCAGGGCCACCAGAAAATCCTTGGGCCAGGGAGCCTCGATCTCGATCGGGTTGCCGGTCTTCGGGTGGGGAAGGGAGAGCTTCGCCGCGTGGAGGGCGAGGGAGCCGATGAGGGGGCGCTCGTAGTCGTCGGGCTTGAGGTGGTAGTCCTTCTTCAGCGAGGACAGCAGCAGGGGCTTTCCACCATAGACCCGGTCGGCGAGGACCGGGTGTCCGCTTTCAGCCAGGTGGACCCGGATCTGATGGGTTCGACCCGTCTTGGGGTGCGCCTCGACCAGGGAGACGCCGCGGAATCTCTCGAGAACGACGAAGTCGGTGACGGATTTCTTGCCCGACCTGCTGACCCGCATCATCCCGGGTTTGAAATGGTCAGGAGCGAGCGGTTTGTTGACGGTGAACCGATCCTCCTTTGGAGTGCCCTGGACCAGGGTCATGTAGGTCTTGCGTGGGACTTCGGATCCGAACTGGTTGGCGAGGTGGACGAGGCTTGGCCGGTCTTTGGCGAGCAGGAGGACTCCGGTGGTCTCGAAGTCGAGGCGATGGGCGTTGGAGAGGTACTGGAGCTGCCGTTCGGCCGCCCAAGGTTTGCCGGCGGTGATGGCCTCATGCAGGAGGCGCATGAGGTTGGGTCGCTTGGGATCGTAGCGATCCGGGGATGTGAGGAGGCGTGCGGGCTTGTCGAGAGCCAGCAGATGCACGTCCTCCCAGACAACCGGGATCTCCCAGAACTCCCGCGTTGCCGGGGAGGAGAGCTTGATGACCGGCCGGGCCGGTTTCATGTCAGAATCCAATCTTCTCGGCGAGCTGGGTTGCTCCCGATTTCTGGTATTCCGTGAGGAACCAGGTGTTGAACGCCTCGCGCTCCCGCTGCTGGCGGAGTTCCCCGAGGAACGACACGACTCCGGATTTCACGAGGTCCTCGGCCGGGGCCTTGCGGTCCCGGAGGGTGAGGACGAAGCCGCCATCAAAGGTCGGGATGAACTCGCCCACGGCACCGGGGGCGAGGCGGCCTGCGGCCGTCTTGACCTGCGACGGATTGATACGCCCATCAAGTCCCGGGATGCTCGGCGAGCTGGGAGAGAAGCTGAACTCGACCGGGGTCAGCGAGGCTGCCTTTGCGGCGTCAGCGAAGGATCTGCCGCCGGCTGTCGCCTGGAAGGCCCGGCCGGCCGCGCGTGCGGCGTCGGTCGAGGCCGACGTCTTATAGTCGTTCTCGACCTGACCCCGGACGGCGTCGAGGGACGGTACGGAGCTGGGGGTGCGACCGTTGACGGCGCTGACGACGACGCCCTGCTGTCCGGCCAGGGGGGTCAGGAACGGCTGGGACGGAGTCACCTTGGACAGAGCCTGGGAGATGGCATTGGGGTTGATGTCGTCGAGGCCCTGGGCGCGTTCATTGTCGGAGAAGGGGGGCGTCTGCTCGACCGAAAGGCCCTTCTTGGTAGCAAGGGCCGCGAGGTTGACCGGGGCGACGGGCTCCATCTGGTACAGCTCGTTGGCGAACTCGTTGGCCTGCTGGGCGGCGAGCTGCACGGACCGCTGCTGGACGGTGACCTCTCGGATCTTGGCGAGGGCGGCATCCTTGGACATCGGGGCGCCGGAGGGATCGCGGAAGGCGTCGGGTCCGCGCTGGGTGTAGACCTGCTCGAGCTCGTTGGTGAAGTTCGGCCGGGCGGCGATCTCTGACTCCGCCGTGGCGGTGAAGTTGCTGGCCGGGAATCGCACGAAGGACAGGATCACGCGCTCTGGGATGCGGTAGTTGGCCAGGCGATTGGTGAAGAATTCGCCGAGTTTGGCGTCATTGATGGCGACGCTGGCGAGGTGGTTGGACGAAGAGAAGGCGACGAGGGACACGGTGAGGGTCTCATTGTCCCTGCGGAAGGAGGCCTCCGCCTCCTGAGGTGTGACGAGCTGGCCGGTGATGCCGACGACGCGCTCGAGTTCCTGCATACCAACCTCATGGCGGACGAACTCGAAGAATTCGGACTCGCTGAACCCAGAGGGCTCGAGCGCATTCTTGAGGAAGGCATCGAAGTTGACCACTCCGGTCTTGGGGTCCTTGAGGTATTCGCGGATCCATGTGGCGACGGCGTCGTCACTTACCTGGATGCCGGCTTCCTTGAGGCGCATGCCCAGGAAGAGGCGTTGCATGGTCTCCTGCTTGAGGTTGAAGCCCATCTGCTCGGCGCGCCCACTCTGGAAGGCCTCACCGTAGCGGAGGAATCCGCTGAGCTTGGCCTGTGAGAGGGCGGAGCGCACCTGCTGGTCGTCCACGGCCTTGCCGTCGATCGTGCCGATCTCCTGGCTGCCGGGACTTCCGTTGCCGGGTCCCTGGTTCGGGGAGAAATAGAGGACGAAGCTGATGATGACGGCGGTGATGATCACCACCCACAACCACTGCTGATGCTTGCGAATTGTGCCGAACATAGGGCTGGACCGGGACGAAAACGTCGCCTCCGGAATGGGGGAACCTAGCGATCCTGAGAAAACACGGTCAAACGGTATTTGGATTCGGACGCGCTTCGCAGGTGGATTGGAGCCGGCTCACGAAACATGGGTGGACGGGGGATCCTGTGGTTCAGGAACCAGGATCGGGCTGGGGGGTGGGGATCGGGGCCGACTCCTGGCGTCGCCAGTGGAAGGGATAGCTCCGGGTGATCTCGAGGATGAGTCTGGTCAGGCGATGGTCGTCGGACGCCGCCTTCCGGAGCACCTCCTTGACGCTGGAGATGTCGTGAAACTCGAGGCCGCGCCCCAGGGCATAGGCCATCAGCTTCTCGGTCAGGTGCCGCAGGAACAGATCCCGGCGGGCCATGAGCGCGTTCTTGAGCTGGACGGGTCCCTCCACCGACTCGCCGTTGGTCAGGACGCCCTTCGCGTCCACGGGCTTTCCATCGATGGAATCCCGCCAGGCACCGATGGCATCGAAGTTCTCGAGGGCGAACCCGATTGGATCCAGCCTGGCGTGGCAGGAGGCGCACTGGGGTTTGTTCCGGTGCTCCTCGAGGCGTTGGCGGAACGTGAGCCCCTCCTTGACCTTGTCGTCCGGGGGCAGGGTGGCCACCAGAGGGGGCGGAGGTGGGGGCGGAGTTCCCAGAACCTCCTCGAGGATCCACTTGCCCCTCAGGACGGGACTGGTGCGGAGGGGGTAGCTGGTCTGGGTGAGCACGGCAGCCATGCCGGTGATGCCTCCACGGTTTCGATCGGGAAGAGAGACCCGAACCAGGTGGGTCGCGGTGAGGTTGGTCAGGCCATACAGGCGTCCCAGGTCCGCATTGGCGAAGGTATAGTCGGCGTCTAGCAGACGCAGAGCACTGGTGTTGTCCTGGATCAGGGACCAGACGAACTCGACCGGCTCGGCTGCCATGGCGTCCCGAAGGGCGTCGGTGAACTGCGGGAATTTTTGTCGGTCGGGATGGGCAGTGGTGTGGAGGGTCTTGGTGCCCAGCCACTGGCTGGTGAACTGCTCCACAAAAACACGGGCCCTTGGGTCGGCCAGCATGCGTCGGACCTGGTGCTCCAGTTCGGAGTCACTCAGCAGGGATTGGTTCTCGGCCGATTTCAGCAGTTCATCGTCCGGCATCGAAGACCAGAGGAAGTAGCTGAGTCTGGAGGCGAGTTCGTAGGCGTCGACCCGCCATGGGGCGTCCTGGTTCCGCTCCTGTTCGACCCGGAACAGGAACCTGGGAGACACCAGCACCGCCTTGTAGGCCGCCTTGAGAGCCGTCGTTGGGTCGGCGCCACGGCGTCGGGCCCGGTCGTACAGGCCCATCAGGCGGGTGACGTCCGTGCCTTCGGCCGGCCGCCGGAAGGCCCTGCGGGTGAATTCCAGGAGATTGCGACGAGCGGTCTCGCGATCCATCCGGTACCACGCGGGGCGGATGGGGAACAGGCGCTCCTCCGGGGCTGCTGCAAGGAGGTCGTCGGCCGCACCGAGATACCGCTCCATCAGGATGGGGGGCACGTAGAGCGTGTCGGCGTTGTTGTCGAACCCAGCACCGCCACCGCCATCGGCCGGGAATGCGTCGGCGGGGCTCAAGGTCACCCCAAGGAGGTCTTGGACGGTCCGGTTGTACTCGGTGCGATTGAGACGGTGGATGGATTTGGCGCCGGGGTCCGCGACCAGAAATCGGGGATCCGGATTGTCGAGGAGCGTCTGGAGGGCATCCAGGAGCTTTAGTCGCTGGGTCTCGGTCGGTAGGTCAGCCTGGCTCGGCGGCATCTGCCGGTCCTCGACCGACCGCACCACGGTCTCCCAGACCTTTGGGTTGCGGTAGAAGGCCACGCTGTTGGTCTGGCTGGCCAGATCCACACCGCCCTTGGCTTTGGCTCCCCGATGGCATTCCCAGCAGAACTCGCGCACCAGCGGGACGACCTCCGACTCGAAGACGTCGGATGCTCCTCCCTTGGTCAGACAACCAAGGGCTAAGAGCCCAGTGATCAGGGGTGTCAGGGCCGCACGCATAGGGTTTCCCGTCTGGGCTTGGGACGGTGATGGATCGACCTCCATTCATGGTCGATCCGGGGCAAACATCGTCCTGCTCCTATTCCCCGACGTAGATGTTCTTGAGCTCGGTGTAGCCATCGAGAGCGGCCATGCCGAGGTCGCGTCCGATGCCGGATTGCTTGAATCCGCCGAAGGGTGCCTCCACGTGGACGCTGCTGTGGCTGTTGATGCTGAGCACCCCGCTTTCCACGGCCCGGGCAACCCGGAGGGCCTTGGGCAGGGACAGGGTCCAGACGGAGCCGCTCAGGCCATAGGGTGTGTCGTTGACCTCCCGGAGCATTGCAGCTTCGTCATCGAACGGCGTGATGGCCACGACGGGTCCGAAGATCTCCTCCCGCCAGCAGCGTTCGTCGTGGCGGACGTTGAGGAGGACGGTGGGTTCCAGATACCAGCCGCGGGGATGGGGACGTCCACCCCCACAGGCGAATACGGATCCGCGCTTCCGTGCATCAGCCAGGTATTCCTCGACCGTGTCGCGGTGTGCTTTTGTGACCAGAGGGCCGAGCTGGGTGGAATCCTGAGTGGGGTCCCCAATCGTCAGGGATCGGGTGGCCTTCACGAACCGTTCAACGAAGGGCTCAAAGATGGACTTCTCGACAAAGACGCGACTTCGGGCGCAGCAGTCCTGTCCCGTGTTGGCAAAAACGCTCATTGGGGAGCTGTCGGCGGCGCGCATCCAGTCGGCATCGGCGAACACAATGTTGGGGGACTTGCCACCGAGTTCGAGGGACACCCGTTTCAGATCCCGGGAGGCGAGTTCCATGATGCGTCGGCCGACGTCGGTCGATCCGGTGAACGAGACCTTCCGGATGCCGGGGTGGGTGACGAGGGCGTCTCCGATGCGTCCACCGGGTCCCGGCAGCACCTGAAGGACACCGGGGGGCAGGCCGGCCTCTGTGGCGATCTCAGCCAGTTTGAGGGCGGTTAGTGGGGAGATAGAGGCGGGCTTCAGGATGACGCAGTTCCCGGCGGCCAGGGCGGGGGCGACCTTCCAGCAGGCGATAGGGAACG
>SXGQ01716436.1_pt1 | contig 11444 bp, 6 predicted proteins | sample 3178371 | NCBI WGS metagenome assembly SXGQ01 (sample SAMN11356859, study PRJNA531348) | freshwater metagenome | isolation source: freshwater sample F1-20 | place: China: Fuxian Lake, Yuxi | collected 2017-12-25 | reverse complement strand
TCGGTTTGTTGCGGACCAATTCCTTCTTTATTGATCATGATTGTGAAACCATAAATGTACCAAGGTTTTTTCAGTGTAAATTTCACGGGAACATTGATGGTATCACCGGGCTTGCCACTGATTGATGATTTCACTTTCACTACACAATGTGAAGGCTCTGCAGAAAATACTGTTTGTTGCTGCTCATTGAATAATGCGCAAAACAGTAGTATATGCAGAGTATGGAGGATAATTCTCATCGACAATGGCCTGTCATGGTTGATTTTGATGGGACAAAATACAAAAAAAAGCCCAACTTCAAGGGCTTGTCATAGATGAGAAAAAGCCCGCAACATGGCAAAAAAGAGCATGATGCGGGCTTAGGTTGGATTTACTGGTTTTTCAGCAGGAATATTTCTTGTTCAACATAAGAACCTGAACCAAATACTCCCAAGCCACCGGTAACACTTGCAAGACGATAATCATATTGATTTCCACCCCAGCCGGCCTTGAACCATTTCAAGAAATTTTGATCCGGAGCAACAATGCCGAGTTTATGTTTTCCATACCATCTGAATGCTGTCCATACAACCGGGGCTTTAGTTCCTTGGAAAAATCCATAGAGCGTCATATTTCGCAGGCGTGGATTATCCGGATTTCTTCTGAAAAATCGAAAGATTTTCCGATTACTGTCTGCGGTTGGAGGATTGAGGTATTGTCCATATCCCAAGGTATCCAGAGATGTTATCACAATCAGATATTCAGGAATGCCTTTCACTTGCGTCCAGCTTATTGACAATGAATCTGGAGCGAAGAGATTCAATGTATCGGTTGGATATTGCAGCACTGATCGAGGAGGCGTTACCCATTTCACTCGCTCAGGCGTGAATGTGGTGCCGGTTATGCGTTTGCCATCAGGTAATTGCACGAGCAAATCATAACGAGTGGATGGCTCAACCAATTCTTGTCCATTCGGATAGCGATATTCCCCACCACGTTCAGAATCCACAAACTCAAGATTCAGTGTGTCTTTTTGATTGCGTATGATAGAAACCTTGGCATTTTTAACAATGCTGTTTTCATAGACAAATGAATCCGCCACGGGTTGACTTTTCGTGATCATGATTTCTTTGATGGGCTCATCAACCAAGAGATATGCTTCGACTGCATATTCGGGTACATAATCAAAAGCAACAGGGTCTTCACAACTTGAAAGACCAATCATTGTGCAAGCAGCACAGAAAAACAATGCTATATATTTCATGGTAGTACTCATTAGAATTTCACCTCCAAAGCTACTGTTGGAAGAATTGGCAAGAGTCGAACATCCGTCACTTCAGTTACTTCTTTTGATGTATCATAAAATCTAAACCATATGTCTCTTCTTGAATACACATTGTAGATGTCGATCATCAATCGTGCCGGCAAGCCCCACAAGGTTGTATTATAATTCACATTGAAATTCAATTGATGCGTATTTGGAAGCCTAAGTCCATAGCGATCGCCCGGAACAATATGAGGAGAATCGATTGTCTCACCGGGTTTCCTTGTGGCAAATCGCGAAGTGGCACCGGTATATGATTGACCACTTTGGAATGTGAATGTGGCACCAAATTCCCAGTCTTTGTTGATTTTGTATAAACCAACGAGTTTTATGTCATGCCTGCGATCATATTTTGGTCGGAAAATTCGGCCTTGATTCACACTGTCGAATTGACCAAAGACATATCCTAAGCCATAGCCAATCCATCCAGTGAAAGCACCCATTTTTTTTTGCAAGAAAAACTCTGCTCCATAAGCTTCGCCATCTCCGGTGAAGAATACATCACTCACTGTTCGCCCTTGGGTATTATTCACTTTCAATTCACTGATATTTCTCAGGTCTTTATAGTAAAAATCGAAATTCATGTCATAGCCATCGAATGGCTTTGTTTCAATACTCAAAATATAATGGGTTGCTTTGCTTGCGGGCACCGTATTGTCAGTGGGAAGCCATGTATCAAAAAATGTAAAATCAGGTTGTGTCGCTAGCCTTAAGTATTGATGGAAAATCCCCCATGATGCTTTGAGAACAATATCTTCCTGAAATTGATAACGAATGGCTATACGGGGATCAATGGTAAAGATCTTACTGGAATCCCAATAATTGAATCTGAATCCGGTTTGCACGGAAAACAAATCACTGAGTTGATAATTACCTTGCATATAATAGGCATGGGTAAAATCACTCACCGTAAAATTCGTGAGACCACCTTCGCTGATTGTTCCAGACTGTGCAACGGTATCGGAATTTCCTGAAAAATTCTGCAGATATCCAAATGTATATGAAGTACCTTCATAGCCGGTTTTGATTGTCAAATCTTCACTTGCATACCATTCGAGGTCGGCTCTTGCGGTATAATCGAGAATTGTATTTTCAATCTTGAAACTGAATCCACCATTATTTCCAGTGAAGCCATTCACATAACGACTTCCACTTAGATTAAAAGAAGTGAATAAGTTGTCTCCAAACACATGCGTCCAGCGGAAAGCACCATTACGATTACCAATGCCAACTTCGAAGTCGATTCCCGGTGCATCCAACAGAAGTTTGTCCGCACTCATGAAGCCGCTGAAGAAGATCTTGTCATTTTCACCCAAATCTTGCGTGACTTTTGCATTCAAATCATAAAAATTGAAATTCGGTAGTGGTTCATTTGGATCTTCAGGCAAAGCACCGAGAAGCAAATCGAGATATGTTCTTCGTCCACCAAAGAAAAAGGCACCATTGCCAAGGGGTCCTTGGAAGGAACCGCGGGAAGAAATCAATCCAAGTGATGCAACACCTTCATATTCATCACGATTTCCATCCTTTTGCGTAAGATTTAGTACTGCCGAAAGTCTGCTTCCATATTCAGCGGGATAACCACCTTTGATCAATTCCACATCTTTGATTGCATCCGGATTGAATGCTGAGATGAACCCGAATAAGTGAGATGGATTATAAACGGTTGACCCATCGAGCAAAACAAGATTTTGATCCGGAGATCCACCACGAACATAGAGTCCACTGGATATCTGAGATGAGGTCAATACTCCGGGAAGGAATTGCAATGCTCGGAACACATCAGACTCACCCCCGACGCGTAATTGTGTGAGTTGTTCCATTGGTATATTCACGCGAGAAATGGATATTTCTCTTTTCTCGACTTCGCGATCTGCTTCAACATTTACTTGATCAGCAAGTACATCCCCTTTTTTTAGTTTGATGGTGACTTTCTTTTGTTCACCGGTGCTTAAGGAATGTTCTTGAAGCATAGTGGTATAGCCAACGCCTGAAATCTTCAAGGTGATCTTGCCGGGATTGATGGAACGTAAAGTGAAGAATCCCTGCTTATTAGTATATGCCCCGATTTTGCTGCCTTTGACTGTGACCATCACTCGAATGAGCGGTTCTTTGGAATCTGCATCCACAACAAAACCGGAGATGGAAGCCATATCACTAGGTTCGGGTTCAATGGCATGAATGAACGAAGGCAATAACAATGAAATGAAAAACAGCGGGAAAAAGGTGCTAATGAATGATTGCATGGTGATAAATGGTTTCCGTTATAATTGAATTCAAATACGGACAACGCTTATGCAAGGTTACAAGTTCATTGTAATAAAAAAATCATGTCTTTCACTGCCTGAGAAATGCCGGTAAACAGCGCTCTGGATATGAGTGCATGACCTATGCTCACCTCTACAAGACCTGGTATGGCTTTTATTGGGATGATATTGTGATAATCCAAGCCATGCCCAGCCGTCACCTTTAAGCCAAGTTCATGGGCAATGGAACCACCAGTGATCAAGTGATTGAGTGCTTCTTCGGCTTTTGCTCCTGTGGCTTCGGCATAGGTACCTGTATGCAATTCAATAATGTCTGCACCAATATTTTTGGCTATCTCGATTTGTTTGGAATTGGGTTCAATGAAAAAACTCACATCAATACCATGTGCGTGCATTCTTTGCACAAGGTCTGCAAAACGAGAGGGGTCAGCAGCAAGATTAAGTCCACCTTCCGTGGTTAACTCTTCTCGCTTTTCAGGGACAATTGTCACAAGTTCCGGTTTTACATCTTCGGCAATGCAAATGATTTCTTCATGTGCTGCCATCTCGAGGTCAAGCTTGGTGAGAAGATCATGGCGTAATGCATATACATCTGCATCACGGATATGTCTACGATCTTCCCGCAAATGGCACACAATTCCTACGGCTCCTGCATCTATTGCAAGTGTTGCGGCATGTATGGGATCAGGTTGCATTCCACCTCGGGCATTTCTTACGGTGGCAACATGATCTATATTTACGGCCAAATGAATCATGATATATCCGAATTGAAGTGCCCTTTGACGAAGTTGGAATTCATATAGTGTTTAAAAACAACAAAGGGCATATTGCAAAATATGCCCTTTTCATGAATATGACCATATGATCAGTCTTTATTGACAAATGGAACGGTAACGGACTTGCCAGATGAAGTGGTAAACATCACATAGAGCATACCCTTTTGAAGTCCATTCAAAGGAAGTTGCTCAACATAGTCTCCGTTCATATAGTGTTTTCTAGGCAGCGATCTCAATACTCTTCCGGTTTCGTCATAGAGCTTGATTGATAGATGATCAGCTTCCGTTAGTGTGAAAGAAACTTTCAGGATATCTCCGTCTTTGGTAGTAATCGGCAAGATATTGGCATTTATTTGATCTGAATTGCCAGGGAATCTTCGCTCATTTATTGCATAACCATTCTGAATGGGTACTGTTCTCATGATTCGGGATTCATTTCTGATATTTAATGAACCGGTGAATCTAGTTGTATCTCTCATGAAATTATCCGATTTGCAGATGATGCGGAGTAATTCTCCTGAATGCTCAAGTCCTTCCGGTGCATCAATAATAGCACGAATAGATCGACCATCGATGTTTTTTGAACGAATGCGAATATTCTTCGTAATTGATTTTGCGGGATTAATATCGACATCCACAGGAATGAGATAGCCCTCATCAAAGAGCACATTCACCTCATACACCGAACCACCCCATTCTGAAGTATTGTCCAATGTTCTCAATACGATGATTGAAGAATTCTCTTTGGGTTTATCGATATTGTTCTCAATTTTCAAAGGATTGATGATGGGATTTATGCCCATATAACTATAAGGCATTTCACGGCAGATACTCAATTCTCCCTCCTTGGTAAAGCCTGTCTCATTTGATTGTATTCCTCTTGGAATATTTACATCTTCATTGTCGCAAAAACTTGAAGGACCCGGATCGCAAAAAAACATCTTCCAAGCACCTTCGCTCGCTTTTATTCCGAATTCATATACGGTATGTGGGCTTTTGTCTCTTGCAGAAACATCCATTCCAAATTTTCCGCCTTTAACAATGCTTGTATCATTCGAAACATCATTGCCATTTAGGAATACACGGATGCCTTTTCGAAGACTATGGTATACAAAAATACCCCAGTGTTCACTACCATTTCCAGTTGTCAATTCGAAAAGATTATAACAGTTTTCTTTATCCGGCTCCTCACTTCCAAGCACCCAATCATTAAGGATATACAATGTGCCATCACAATAATCCGCGTACAAATCGGAAAATCTTCCAGTTGCAGCTCTAACATTTGACCACTCTTGCGTGCTATCCGGAAAACGTGTGAATTTTCCATCAATTTCATGTTTTGACAGACAGTTTAAAACTGGATTGACGGATCCGGATCTTCCGATTACTGACCCACTATTACCTAATGTTCCGGCCATGACCATAGGTTCAGTCGTCAAACCTGCTGCTCCTGCCAGAGGGACATAGCGTTCATCTCTTCGCAATTCAATGCCATTCGAAGACAAAACTCCATGGAAATATGAAGGATCTTTGACCAATCCAAAATGCGTGGAATTACAATGAACGACGGGTCCGGATGATTCAACTGGATTGGAATACACAGGCATGATGAAATTACCCGGTTTCACTTTGATTGCGAATTCATAGATCGTATGTGAAAACGAAGCCAATGGAGAGGATGAAAATGAATAGTCTGCACCAATCACAATGTCAGGATTTTTGGAAATATCGATCCCATTTTTTTTGATGGTATAACCATTGTCGACATTATTATTGATTTTGATTTCCCAATGTTCAGTCCCATCACCTGTCAGAATTTCGAAATAACTGAAACAAGTTGATGCGTCTGGCTGCTTGCTAGTTTTACTCCAATCACTGAGTACATAGAGCATTCCCGTTTCGGCGCAATAATCCATATAGAGATTGGAAAATTTACCCTGAATAGGAATGATATCACTCCATTCATTTTTACTGCCGGATACTCTCCCCGAAAACACACCGTCAATAATATGCATTGGTGTGCAGTTTTCATAAGGAGTATTGGAATATCCACCGGGAGGATTATATACTATGGGACCACGAGGCAGTCCTGAAGGATTTTTTCCGGCTTCAATCGGCTTACCATATTGACTTGAAGGATCAGGATTGATACCATCCGGCAATGCATATTGTGACATTGCGCCATTGCGAATATTCATAATTGTGGTTAAGGGGTCACTATCACCGGATTCATATTCATGGGATACGAGCACTTCTCCCGCATTGGTTTCAATTGGAACCCTAAATGTGATAATGGTGCCGCTGACATTCACGATTTCGGCTTCGATCGAGCCTACTTTTACAATATGTTTTACTCTGGGACCGGATTGGAAAATACTTTCCTTGATCACCAATGAAACAAGATCACCTGCATATGCAGGATTTGGAAATACGGATAGTGTGGCTGAATGTAGTGCATGAGCAGAAAAACATATCCCCATCACCCCAAGTACAAGAAATTGTACAAGTTTACACATAACGTTACCCTAAGAATAATAAATGGGCGGCTCCCCCGAGCCACCCGAAAACTCATATGTTTATTTTGTGATGATCATCGGACGCATGATAGTCATTCCATCGATCTTTGTCACCACTGAATAATATCCCTGTGATTCACCTGACAAGTCAAGGGCAATTTTATAACGACCTTGATCTTGCGGTGCATTGAGAATAGTACGAATCAAAGTACCGTCTTGAGCATAAATTTCAATTGAAACATTTCCATAAGAACCTACTTCATATGCAAGTACTGCGTGTCCATTGCTAGGATTTGGCATCAGTTCGGAAACGGGCGAATCTACATCATCATAATTGATAAACACATTTGTCTCTTCAACAGATGTATTGACTGAATCACACTTTGTTCTGTAAGTAATTGAATTGATTTCAACGTTGCCATTGACCGGCATAAACACTTTGATAGTACGCATGGTATCACATGCGCCCTTACAAGGAGGAACTGGAACACGAATGACGCAGCATCGATCATTAATCACTTCACGTGTCAATTGCTCATAAACTGAATCCAAAGATGCAGATGAATAAACTTCAAATGTTTTTCCTCTTGTTAAACGTGCCAATTCTTTTAAATCTGAAAGACCTTGCTGATCAAGTGGGTCAAGTTTATTCAAGCCAAAAGCGATGGAATAAATCGGTAATGGATTGATTGTGTCTTCTTTTATCTTATTGACAACGGCATCAAAGTTTGGGTAACGATTATTACCTCCATCACTCAAAAGAATGATAGCTCTATTTGGATTCGGATGTTTTCTGATAGAATCTATCGCTCTAATGACAGCTTCGTTCATGGCGGTGAATCCTGATGGATTCAAACGATCAATTGCGCCTCTAAGAAAAAACTTATTGTTTGTCCATGTTTGATCAACAGTACTACTATCGGAAAATGAAATGATCATTGCCTCATCTTTTGGACCTAACCTATCAACAAATTGCGTGCTGGCTGTTCTTGCCGCTTCGATTCTTACCCTGCTATCTGTGGGGCTTATATAATCATTCATGCTTCCTGATCTATCGAGTACCATTGCCAAGGCAACTCCTTTTTCTTTCTTTTGATCGCAGGATATATAGTCAGGACACAAGAAAAATGAACTGTCCACAATCGAATTATTACTATCTAGTTTACATCCTACTTTGTGAAAGATCGCTAGATCATTTGCACTATCAAGAATATTTTTTCTTCCAGATACTGCATTTGAATCCTTTACAAAAACACCAACTGTTATGTCCAAAGCAATAAGCTCGCCACCGGAATTATAAACACCTATGGGTTTTTCACAAAATTGAATGACGGATTCTTCGATTGTCACTGTCAATTCATCAACATTGTCTGAATATCCTGGTATGAGTCTCTCCAGTGTCAAACTTTCAATCGAATCAAGGATATTGAATCTGAATGGATTTCCCGTACCCTGAATTTGGAATGTATATGTATGATTGGTTTCATATGATCCTGCATATCTTGGATTTAAAGGTTGTCCATCCAAACGGAATCCCAAATATTTGAACGGATTGATACGAGTTCTTACATTCTTGCGCAAATTTGGGATGGTATTCATTTGCTGAATGGTTGGATAATTATTTGTATCTGAATATGGAAGCTGTAGCGCATAAATTGGATAAGTGATATTTCCATTCACAAATGTCATAAAAGGCCAAACCGAATGAGATACATTAGAACTTACTGAGTAAATACCCCAAGCATCTCCCATTACTTTCGATGTATTACCGGTGAATGAAAAGGAGCCGGTAACTGTAATTGTGTATAATGAACCGGGATCAGAATTGAATGTGGTTTTTACGATTGCGGGTGAATTTGCCTTTATAGTCAATACTTCTTTGACTGCTTTGCCCGGTTGAGCCGTCACATATGTCTGCAAGAACCCCAGCATGCAGAAGACGATTGATAGTATGTGATTTCTTTTCATAATTGCTCTCTCATTAGAATATTGTGTAGTGTTCAGCATGATCTTTACTCCTGAATAATTATTTCATGCTGTTTGATCATGTTCCCTTTTGCGAACACTTTTGCTGTATACGTACCTGTCGGAAGACCATTTGTACTCAATGTCACGTTATTTGATCCTTTCTTCAGGTTTTTGATATTCATGGAATTGATCCGCTTTCCAGTTGCATCATATAGCTCCACGCGAACTTGGGTCGAGCCGGATAATTGCAAGGGGAATGTTGCATTCAATGCCGTAGATTTTTTCTTCGCGGGAATGACTTTCGTATACGATTCTTCACCGCTTAGTCTTCTACTGAGAAATGTCTTGGCACAATTTGTTTTATATGTGGTTGCTCTGGCTGTAACACCGCCCTCAAAAGGATAATATATCACGATTGTTCGCACCGTATCACCACTGCCTTGCACACAAGGATCAACGGGATATTCTATTGAACAACATTCCTGCTCTCTGATATCTCTGCTAATCAAAGAATATGTTGAATCGAGGGCTTTACTATTGGTGATCAAGAAAACTCTACCACCTGAAGCGACCGCTATGCTATCCATCCTACTTAATCCTGCCAGATTATTTTGAGCCCTAATACTATCAATAAACTTCTCTGTTGGATCTGTTATTGTGTTATCAATTGTGGTGTCCATACCGAGGGCCAAAATAAATACCGGAATATTGCGAGTTGATGGCAATTCATTAATCACAATCTGTGCATCTATTGGAGCTACATTATTTGCACCATCAGTCAGAGCAACAATCGCCTTCAAACGATTATTATGACTTTTCGTTCTGGCGATTGCAGTTATCAATGCTTTATGCAATGCAGTTTGCAATACTGTTGTGTTCAATCGAGCACTGAATGTATTGATGCTATTTTGCACGGTTTGTTTATTTGGAGTCCAATTGACATCAACATTTATATCTGATGTATCAGAGAAAGATAACATCAAAACGGAATCCCTATTTGAAAGTCTATTCAAAAAATTTGTGGCAGATTTTGTTGCAGCATCAATTCTGGCAGTTTTATCGTCCCTACTCACAAAATCCAACATGGAGGAAGTTCTGTCAAAAAGCATTGCGATTGATACCGACTCGACTGATTTATTACATTTTATAGTATCAGGACAAACAAATTTTCCATTATCATAAATTGCAACTTGGTTCTTATCAAATAAGATATTCCTTTTGCCTGTAGCTTTATTGGTATCTGTAACAAGAACTGAAACATCCACCTTGATGCCAGTCATTTTTGTGGAATCGGTCGGGTCAAGCTGTGGAGCCGCTGAACAAATATTCACAAAGAAGGGTATGATCTCTTCTATCATTACTTCGATTTCTCCTGAATTATTGTCATAATCACCTTTCAGCAATGAATCAGCATTTGTATAAACTGAATCAATGATTGCAAAAGTTAATGACTTGTCGTCTCCGGCTCTTTCAAATTGATATTGATGATTGATGGGATCATATGCTGTTTTGGCTATAGGCTCCCCGTTTAATCTGAAGCCCGTCCATTTATTCAAATTGAACTTGTAATCGGGAAACACAAATAGGGGGAATGATTCATATGGGAAGGACATGGTATCACCAACCCACATTGGTAATTTATATCCAGGATATGTATCACCTGAAAGTGTATCGATATATTCCTCTGCAGGCCATTGATTGTTTACGATTCTTGAAATAGGAGCATCATACACATATCCAGCATCTATACCATTGCCTAATTGTTCGGGCCAAATGGAAAATTCCCCTTTAAGCGTGATTCTGTATTTCTTTCCTGAACGCAATTCAGTGGAAACAACCGATGAACCGGAATTGGCTTTGATCTTCAATAATTGCGGAAAACTCGCATGTATTTCTACGCTGCCAAGAATCACCAGAAACAGTATGTAGCGCATAATATGTGTTGTATTAAACATCAATGTACCCTGTAAAAAATGTGTTTTCATAATGCCTGTCTTAGCAGGCCCCCATTAAATCTATCCAAGTTGACCTCATACTCAGGGGGTGTTTGTAATCGGTACACATTAATTAATTCAAATATAGTGCCAATATGGACAACATGATTCATAAAGCACGTAGCTCAAACTGTATAACTATATTTATATCAATAAGTTACAGACTTTTCAACATCTTTCTTGATACAATTTCTTGCTATATTTAGCTCTATAAATGTGTGTAAGATATTTCACACTATGTTCAATTGTGTTAAGGCAAAAAAAAAGCAGGTTTTTCAACCTGCTTTTGATGTCATCTTACGATATACATTTTCCTAATTATTGTCTCTGTGCCGTGCCTTATGACTAACATGTACATTCCCTGAGGTTCCGAGGATAGATCTACATTCAGTCGATACCTTCCAATATCCTGATAACCTTCCAGCAATGTCCGTACCGGCACTCCATCTTGATTAAACACTGCGATGGATACTTTATCATATGATGGTAATTCATAAGCAATTGTAGCAAATCCTTGCCCCGGATTCGGAGCAATATCCGAAACATTAAATCTTTCACCTGGGCTTGTCAACATTTCGTCGTATTCTTCAAATACAGAGATGAATGTTCCGCATTTGGTT
>SXGQ01537187.1_pt1 | contig 11444 bp, 7 predicted proteins | sample 3178371 | NCBI WGS metagenome assembly SXGQ01 (sample SAMN11356859, study PRJNA531348) | freshwater metagenome | isolation source: freshwater sample F1-20 | place: China: Fuxian Lake, Yuxi | collected 2017-12-25 | reverse complement strand
GGATTCCGCGCGTCATCCTTGGGGATGCCGTGCTCGACCTTGCCCACGAGATCAGCCCCCACGTCGGCTGCCTTCGTGAAGATGCCGCCGCCCACGCGGGCGAACAGCGCCTGCGAACTGGCTCCCATGCCGAAGCAGAGCATCGTGACGGTGATCTCTTCGAGCGAGAGCGGAGTGAAGCCGAGGCCGGGCACGAGCCAGTAGAGAATGAAGAACCAGAGCATGATGTCGAGCAGCCCGAGGCCGACCACGGTGAGCCCCATGACCGCACCGGAACGGAAGGCGATCTGGAGACCTTCGTTGAGCGATCGTTCGGCCCCGGCGGCGGTGCGGTTGCTCGCGAGCGTCGCCGTCTTCATGCCGAACCAACCGGCCAGACCTGAGAAGAGGCCGCCTGAAACGAAGGCGAACGGCACCCAGGCACTCTGCACCTTGAGCACATACGCCATCACGGCGAGCAGCAGGAAGATGGCCACGAAGAACATCGCCACGACCTTGTACTGCTGCTTCAGGTAGGCGTCGGCGCCGGTGCGGACGTAGCCCGCGATCTCGACCATCCGCGGTGTGCCGGCGGGCTTGGCCTCCATCTCCTTGAAGAACTGCCACGCCTGGTAGAGCGCGAGCACTGATCCGGCCACGCCGAGCAGCCACCAAAAGCCGTAGGCCCCGAAGAACCATGCGCGTTCGTCGCCGGCCGTCGCCTCGGACGCGGCCCGTGCCACGGTGGATGAGCACAGCGAAATCAGGAAGGCGGCAATCGCGGCCGGAAGACCAATGGCTTGTTTCACGTTCCCAGGCACTCCACGAGGAGAGAGAAAAAGTTCCCAGAGACTGGCGGGCGACATCGGCCGCCGCGAACCCCACTCAAGGTCGTCGATTGAATCCGACTGCACAGGGACTGTCAAACGCCCCCTGCCGGCCGCGACCGGACCGTGGCAGAGATCTTCCACGCCGATGAACGAAGAATCCCGGGGCATTCCCCGTCCGGCGGCCCGTGATTCCTCAGACCGGCGCTTTTCCGATCGAGTGATAGACGAATCCCCGGGCATGCATCTCGCCCGGGGCGTAGAGATTGCGGCCGTCGAAGATCACCCGTGCCTTCATCCTGGCGGCCATGGCATCGAAGTCGGGCCGGCGGAAGTCGCCCCACTCGGTGACGATCGCCAGGCAGTCGGCGCCGTCGACCGCCTCGATGCCGCCGGAGGCATACGTCAGACGGTCGCCATAGAGTGCGCGGACGTTGTCCATGGCCTCGGGGTCGTACACGCTCACACTGGCTCCGCCGGCGAGCAGTCGTTCGATCAGGTCGATCGCCGGAGCGTCACGGACATCGTCCGTCCGCGGCTTGAAGGCCAGCCCCCAGACGGCCACGTGCCTGCCCTTCAAATCGCCGGCGAAGTGGGCGACGATCTTCTCCCCGAGCACCCGCTTCTGCGCGAGATTGGTCTCGTGCACCGCCGTGAGAATCCGCGGGTTCACTCCCCTGCTCCGCGCCATGGCGGCGAGCGCCTGCACGTCCTTGGGGAAGCAGCTCCCGCCGTAGCCGGCGCCCGGAAACAGAAAGGCGAAGCCGATCCGGCTGTCGTGCCCGATGCCACGACGCACGTCGTCGATGTCTGCCTCCATCCGTTCGCAGAGGTTCGCGACCTCGTTGATGAAACTGATCTTCGTCGCCAGCAGCGCGTTGGCGACGTACTTGGTCATCTCCGAACTCTCCGGCGACATCACCAGAAACGGGTTCTCCGTCCGCAGGAACGGCCTGTAGAGCGACCGCAGGATCTCGCCGACGTCCGCCGAACGCACCCCGACAACGACGCGGTCGGGCTTCTGGAAGTCCTCGATCGCCGCCCCCTCCTTGAGAAACTCGGGGTTGCTGGCGACATGGCACTCACGGCCGATCGCGGCCTTCAGCCGCTGCTCGATGCCGGCGCACGTGCCGACCGGGACCGTGCTCTTCGTGACCACGACGGCGGCCGGGGCGAGGTGCGGGGCGATCGACTCCACGACCCGCCAGAGGGCCGACAGATCGGCCGATCCGTCGGCCGCAGGGGGCGTGCCCACCGCGAGAAACACAACCCCCGCATCGCGGATGGCCTCGGCGGTGTCGGTCGTGAACCGCAGCCGGCCGGCGCGGACGTTCCGGTCGACGAGTTCCTCGAGGCCCGGCTCGTAGATCGGCAGTTCGCCGCGATTGAGCCGGGCGATCTTGGCGGCGTCAATGTCGAGGCAGGTCACGGAACTGCCGCTGTCGGCGAAGCACGTTCCCGTCACCAGCCCCACATAGCCTGTCCCGACGACGGCGATCCGCATGTCCTGCCCTCTTTATGAGCGTGATGGAACCATCCCAGAAGATCACTCGACGGGCTCGTCCGTTCAGTTCGTCTCGCCGGGTGCATCGGGCGTATCCGAGCCGATCGGGGCGTCGGCTTCCTCCTGCTCGCTGGGTGGAACGGGCACGACGGCGGCGAGCGTGTCGCCGTCGTCCACCCGCATGATCCGCACGCCCTGCGTGTTGCGACCCATCGGCCTGATCTCGCGGACGTTCACCCGCTGAATCTTTCCACGGGCGGTCATCATCAGCACCTGATCGTCGTCGCCCACCGACACGATCGACACCACCCGTCCGTTGCGGGAGGTGGCCTTGATGTCCCGAATCCCCTTGCCGCCGCGGCGCTGCGTGCGATACCGCATGCCGCTCGATCCGCCGTCTCCCTCGCCGTCCGCCTCGTCCGCACCGCCCTCGGACTCCGGCGCCTCCTCGGCCGAGGCGTCGTCGGTCACGGCCTCACCGTCGGGAGCGGGCCCCGACACGGGAGTGCCGGTGCCGAACGGCGTCCGCTTCCCATAGCCGTTTTCACAGACGGTCAGCAGCGTGGCGGCGGGATCGGCCACGACCATTCCCACCAGGTGGTCGCCCGCCCCGAGCTTGATGCCGCGCACGCCGCTGGTGTCGCGGCCCATCGGCCGGGCGTCCGATTCGGGAAACCTGATCGCCATTCCCTTGGCCGTTGCCAGCACGAGCTCGTCACCCGGCCTCGTGATCACCGCGTCGATCAGTTCGTCCCCGTCGCGGAGCTTCACGGCGATCAGGCCCTTGGTGCGGCGGCGGCGGTATTGCTCGAGCGCCGTCTTCTTCACGATCCCGCCACGGGTCGCGAGCATCAGGAACTGGTTCGGATCCTCGAACCCGCCCACGGCGCGGCAGTCGGCGACCTTCTCGCCGGCCTCGAACTCCAGGAGATTGACGAGGGCCCGCCCCTTCGCATCCCGGGCGAGTTCCGGCAGCTCGAACACCCGCATCGAAAAGACCTTGCCGAGCGTCGTGAAGAAGAGCAGCCAGTCGTGCGTGCTGGCCACGAACAGATGCTCGATCGGATCCTCTTCGTCGGAGCGGGCGCCGGTCAGACCCTTGCCGCCCCGCCGCTGCGCCCGGTAGACGTCCGCCGGAGTCCGCTTCACGTAGCCGGAACGGCTGATGGTGACCACCATCGTGGCCTCGGTGATCAGTTCAGCCATGTCGCGGATGTCGCCCGCCTCGCCGCTGATCTCGGTCCGCCGCTCATCGCCGTGCTTCGTCTCGATGTCGAGCAGTTCCTGACGGATGAGCGCCTTGATGTTGGCCTCACTGGAGAGGAGCCGGCGATAGTCGCCGATCTTCGCCAGCAGTTCGCGATGTTCTCCGCCGAGCTTCTCCTGCTCGAGATTGACGAGTTGCCCGAGCGTGACCCGCAGGATCGCGTCGGCCTGCACGGGCGAGAGCCCGTAGGTGTCGCTCGCGCCCCGCTCCTCCTGGAGCACGGCGAAGCCGTCGTCGCCGAGCGCCCGCTGGAGGAGCGCCGCCGGTGCCTGGAGCTGACAGAGCCGTTCCTTGGCCTCCGCCTGCGACTTGGAACTCCGGATGATCTCGATCACCTCGTCGATGTTGGCCAGCGCGACGAGCAGGCCCTCGAGCGTGTGCTTGCGACTGCGGGCCTTCGCGAGCATGTGCTGCGTCCGCCGACGGATCACCGCCAGGCGGTGCCGGAGAAACTCCTCCAGCATGTTCTTGAACGAGAGAATCCGCGGCTTGCCATCGACCAGCGCGAGGAAGATCAGCGAAAACGTCGTCTGCAGCGGTGAAAACTGATAGAGCTGGTTGAGCACGACGTCGGGGTCGGCGTCCCGCTTGAGCTCGAGGATCAGGCGGACCGGCTCCTTGAGGTCACTCTCGTTGCGGATCGCCGAGATGCCCTTGATGCGGTCGTCGTTGACGAGTTCCGCGATCTTCTCCTCGATCGCGTCGCGAGTCTGCTGGTAGGGGATCTCGGTGACGACGATCCGGCTGCGGTTCTTGCCGAAGTCCTCGACGTGGGCCCGGGCACGGAGCGTGATCGTGCTGCGGCCGGTGAGATAGCCCCGCATCAGGGCCTCACGGCCCATCACGATGCCGCCCGTCGGGAAGTCGGGCCCCGGCACGATGTCGAGCAGTTCGGCCATCGACGTCGACGGGTTGTCGATCAAGGCGACCAGCGCCCGGCAGACCTCCCCGATGTTGTGCTGCGGAATGCTCGTGGACATGCCGACGGCGATGCCGCCGTCACCGTTGACGAGCAGATTGGGAAACCGGCTCGGCAGCACCACCGGCTCGGTGTTGCGCTCGTCATACGACGGCACGTAGTCGACCGTGTCGAGATCGAGATCGGCGAGCATCAGCGCCGCGATCGGCGAGAGCCGGGCCTCCGTGTATCGCATCGCGGCGGCGGGCAGGCCGGCGATCGACCCGAAGTTGCCCTGCTTGTCGACCAGCACGTGCCGCATGTTCCATTCCTGGGCCATGCGGACGAGGGTCGGGTAGATCACGCTCTCGCCGTGCGGGTGGTAGTTGCCGCTGGTATCGCCGGAGATCTTCGCGCACTTCACCCGGGACGCGCCGGGCGAGAGGTTGAGATCGTTCATCGCGACGAGGATGCGGCGTTGCGAAGGCTTGAGGCCGTCGCGGACGTCGGGCAGGGCCCGAGCCACGATCACGCTCATCGCGTAGGTCAGGTAGCTGTCCTTCAGCTCCTGCTCGATGGGCAACTCGACGAGCCGCCCCCCGGAGATGTCTCGCAATCCATCCGCTGCGGGAAGGTCGTCGGGCTGTTTCTCGCCATCTGCCGCGGGGTTCTGTTCGTCTGCCAAGAAACGTGCCTCCAGCCGCGATCGGACCCTGACTGTCCGTGGACAAAGTCATCCATGAACTTCGTCCACCTAGGGTCGATCGGTGAAAAACCGGCGGTTTCCCACGATCGACGATCTTCGCATCCTGCTCGGGCAGACCTGTTCCACAGTCTGCTAAGTCCCGGCCAACCTGGAGGGCCTCCGGCGATGCTTGAACATACCCGTCCCCGGGGGTCGGTCAACCGGCCCTGAACGCGGGAAAATCGCTTGTTTTTCCGATCACGCTCACGGCTTGACCCGCGCCCGGGCCGCCTCCTACTCTCCCGCCCCCTTCCGGCCGCGGCGGCACGGGGACTTTCCAGAGGTTCGCACCCCCGGCTTTCGGGCCTTCGCCATGTCGATCACCAGTCGTTCGGGCCTGATCGTCGCCCTCGTGGCGGCCCTCGTGCTGCTGCCGAATCTCGGCGGACCGCCGCTCTGGGACGACGACGAACCGCGCAACGCCGCCTGCTCGCTCGCCATGCACACGACCGGCGACTGGATCGTGCCGACCTTCAACGGCCGGCTGCGGGTCGAGAAGCCGGTCCTCGTCAACTGGCTCCACCTCGCCGGTTTCGCCGTGGCCGGCGTCAACGAGACGGGCGCCCGCATCGCGTCGGCCCTGCTCACGATCGGCACCTGCCTGCTCACCCTGCGCATCGGCCAGGCCCTGTTCCGACCCGACGTCGGGCTCTGGGCCGGGCTCGTGATGGCGACCTGCCTCTGGACCGGCGTGGCCGGGCGGGCGGCAACGCCCGACGCCCCGCTCGCATTTTGCACGACGCTGGCCCTCTGGTTCTTCATCCGCGGCGGCCGAATCCCCCCGAACGATGGCACCGGCTGGCGAAACGCCGCGGTGCAGCTCCCGGCCGGCGCGGCGCTCGGTGTCGGCGTCGCCTGCGGCCTCGCCGTGCTGGCCAAGGGACCGGTCGGGCTGCTCCTTCCCCTCGTCGGCCTGGGGGGCTTTTGCTGGTGGCAGGCAGCCGTCGATCCGGGCCGCGGAGGCGGCCGGTTCTTCCGCCTCGCGTCCGCTTTCATCGCCGCTTGCCGGGGCATGCGGCTGCACGTCGTGATGGCATCCGCGGCGGTGGTGTCGCTGCCTTGGTACGTGCTCGTCACATTTCGCACCGACGGCGCGTGGCTCCACGACTTTCTGCTCGTCCACAACGTGGGCCGCTTCGCCACGCCCATGGAAGGGCATTCCGGCTCCGCATTCCTCTACTATCCCGTGGTGGTGCTGGTCGGAATGTTTCCCTGGTCGATGGCTTCGGCCCTGATCGCAGCGCACGGCGGGCGAACCGTCCGGTCCGGTGCCGACTCGCCAGACACCGTCGGGATGCGGCTGCTGGCCTGCTGGATGGCCGCCTGGATCATCCCGTTTTCCCTTGCCGGCACGAAACTGCCGGGCTACATCTGGCCCGCTTATCCCGCGATCGCCGCCACGGCCGGACTGTTCCTCGCCGACTGGATCCGCCGGCCCAGCCTGGTGACCGACGGCTGGATGCGCTGGGCGTGGTCTTTCCTCGCGATCTCGGGCATCGCGATCGGAGTCGGCCTGCCACTCGTCACCCGCCGCATCGCGCCGGGGGCCGAGTGGCTGGGGCTCGTCGGCCTCGCGCCCGTGGTCGGAGCCGTGGTCGCATGGGCCTGCCAGTCGCTCTCGTCGCGGCGGGCCGCGGTCACGGCCTGGGCGGTCACGGCCTGCTGCACCGTCGGGATTCTGCTGGCCGTCGGCCCCGCCTGCGTGGGCCATGTCGGCGGCACGCGACAACTGCTTGCCGCGATCCCTGTCGATCGAGCCGCGCCCCTGCCGATCGCGTCGTTCGGCGCGCCGGCCAGCGCCGTGTTCTACGCGGGCCGCGTCACTCCCGCCGGCACGGTGCCGCAACTCGATCACCCGACCGAGGCGGCCGCCTTCGTCGCAGATCATCCGGGCGGCCACATCGTGGTCCACGCCCAGTTCGCCGACCAGGTCACCGCCGTGTTGCCCGACTCCTACGGCGTGCTTCGTTCCGCCAGTTCGTTCCCCACGTTTCACGAGGTGCTCCTCATCGGCCCGAAGTCTGCCGAACGGCCGGCCCGGCTCGCCATCGAAGACGCCGGACGCCCGCTCGGTCGCTGACCCGCCCGCTCACCCAGGAAGTCCCGACATGCCTTGGAATCGCCCCGTGCTCGTCGTCCTCCTCGCCTCGATCGCGGCCCTCGCGATCGGCACCGCCCCGACGCCCCTCTGGGACGAGGACGAGGCCCGATTCGCCGCCGTCGCCCGTGCGATGGTCGAGACGAACGACTGGATCGTGCCCACCTTCAACGGCGCGCTCGCCGTCGACAAGCCGGTGCTCATGCACTGGTGCATGGCCGCGTGCATGCGGGTGTTCGGGGTCAATGAGTTCGCGGCGCGGCTGCCGTCCGTGATCGCCACGCTGCTCACCGCCCTGGCCCTGCTGCGGGCGGGCCGGCGCTGGTTTGACGACGCGACCGGCGTGGTGGCGGCGCTGGCCTACGTCGGCTGTCTGCTCGTCTCGATCGAGGCCCATGCGGCGACCCCCGACGCGATTCTCACGGCGCTCACCGCGTGGGCCACGCTCCTGGCCGCCGAGGCACTGATGCCGGCCCGTGATGGACGACTCGCGCGGCTCGACCTCTCCCGGGCCTTCGGCATCGGCATGCTGCTGGGGCTGGCGGTGGTCTGCAAGGGACCGATCGGCTTCGTCGGCCCGCTCGCCGTGCTCGGACCATGGGCCTGGTGGCTCGCCGTCGAACGGCGGCTCGGCGACGACGTGACGGGCAAGACGGCCGTCGCCCGGATCGCACGGGCGACGCTGCCGGCCATCGGTGACGTGCTCGCAGCCATCCGACCGCTCACGATCACGGCCGGTGCGATCGCCGCCGCCGCCCCCTGGTACGTCGCGGTGACCCTCCGGACCGACGGCGCCTGGACCACGGGCTTCTTCTTCGTCCACAACGTCGGCCGCTTCATGGCGCCGATGGAGAAACACGGCGGCAGCGCGTTCTTCCATCCCCTGGCGATGCTCGTCGGCTTCTATCCGTGGTCGTGCTTCCTGCCCTTCGCCATCGTCGTGGCCGTCTGGCGGGCCTGGAAGCGAACGGCGGGGGCTGGAGTCGCCAACCACGCCTTGCTGCTCTTGCTGGCGTGGCTCGCGGTCTGGGTCGGCGGATTCTCCGCCGCCGCAACCAAACTTCCCAACTACGTCCTGCCGGCCTACCCAGCCGCCGCCTTTCTCGTGGCCGTGATCGGCGTCGATGCGGCCCGCCGCGCGACGGCCGGCTCGTGGCCCCATCCGCGCTGGATGGCGACAGGCCTGGCGGCGCTCGCCTTCGGGGGCATCGCCACCGCGGCGACGATCTGCGTCGCGGCGCAGTATGGCCTGCCGGGCGGCGAGCCGGCGGCGCTCGTGGGCATCGTGCCGCTGGTGGGGGCGATCGCCTGCGGCCTGCTTGCGACCCGACAGCCGATGGCCGCCGTCACCGCGTTCGCGGCCACGGGCCTCGTCTATGCGGCGCTGGCGGTCGGGCCGGCCCAGTCACGACTGGCCCAGGCCAACACGATCCCCCCGTTCGTCAGGCAGTTGCATGCCCGCACCGACGCGGCGCCGCGGCTGGGCACCTACCTGCTGGCGAGCCCCAACATCGTCTTCTATGCCGACAAGGCCGTGACACAGATCGGCGACAAACAAGCCGCCGCTGCGGCCACGTTTCTCGGGTCCGATCCGGAGGCGGTGCTGCTCGTTCCCGAACAGCACTTTGGCGACCTCGAACGGCTGCTGCCGGAGGGCTACGGCGTGGTGGCCCGCACGAGGCCCGTCTTCCGCCGGCAGGACGTGCTCGCGATCGGACGCACGCCCCCGACGACCCCGCGAACGGCCGGAAACACGGAGGTGACCCGATGACCGACATCCATTCCGCAAGGACGGGCCATGGCCTCCTCTCGATCGTCATTCCCTGCCACAACGAAGTCGAGGTCATTGATGACACGCACGCCCGACTCGTGAACGTCCTGCCCGCGACGGGCATGGATTTCGAGATCGTCTATGTCGACGACGGCAGCCGCGACGCGACGCTCGAGCGGCTGGAGGCGATCGCCGGCCGCGACGCCCGCGTGCAGGTGATCGAGCTGGCCCGCAACTTCGGCCAACAGGCGGCGATGTCGGCCGGCCTGGCCGCAGCCCGCGGCGACGCGATCGTGATCACCGACGCCGACCTTCAGGACCCTCCCGAGGTCATCACCGAAATGGTGCGGATGTGGCGATCGGGCGTCGACGTGGCCTACGGTCGGCGACGGACCCGCGACGGCGAGACACGCTTCAAACTCGTCACCGCCAGCCTCTTCCACCGGTTCTTTGCCCGACTCATCCCCTATCCCATGCCGGTCGACACCGGCGACTTCAAGCTCATCGACCGGGCCGTCGCCAACGCCGTGATCGCGTTGCCGGAAAAGCGCCGCTACCTGCGGAGCCTCGTACCGTGGGCGGGCTTCCGCCACGAGCCGGTCTGGTATGACCGTCACGCCCGGGTCGCCGGCGTGACGAAATATTCCCCGTGGAAGCTCCTCAAACTCGCCGGCGATGCGCTCGTGCTCTCGTCAGACGCACCGGTGCGGTTCACCTGGGTCGCGTCCGCGGCGCTCGGCATCATCGGCATCACGTCCGCCGCGGTGGCCACGCTGTCGTCGCTCACCGCGGCCGACCCACAGCCCGGCGTGTCGCTCGCGGCCATCACCGCCGTCGCCACGCTCGTGGCCGGGGTGCAGACGGCGGCCGTGGCCATCGTCGGTGAATACGTCGTCAGGGCCTACCGCGAGGCGCAGGGTCGGCCGACCTGGGTCGTCCGCCGCACGATCGGCCCCGGCCGCGCTCAGACCCGCACCTCGTCGAAGGCGGCATGATCGGCCGTCGCGTGGGAAGCGGGGGGCGATCCCGCCTGCGGCGGCCTATTTGGCCAGCGCCGCTTCGACGGCCGCGATGAGTTCCGCATCAACGGGGCCGACGCCTGAACGATAGCGACCGACGATCGTGCCGTCCTTGCCGATCAGAAACTTCTCGAAATTCCACTTCACGTCGCCGGCAGGCTCGGCCGTTTCGGTGAGCGACTTGTAGAGCGGGGAGATGCCGGTCCCCTTGACCACGATCTTGGAAAACATCGGGAAGGTCACACCGTATTTCGACGAGCAGAACTGGGCGATCTCGGCATCGCTGCCCGGCTCCTGCCCCCCAAACTCGTTGGCCGGGAAGCCGAGGACGACGAGGCCCTTGTCCTTGTAGGTGTCGTAGAGTTTCTGCAGGCCGGCATACTGCCCGGTGTAACCGCAGCGGCTGGCGACGTTCACGATCACCACGACCTTGCCCTTGTACGACGCGAGATCCACGGCCTTGCCGTCGATCGACTTCACCTCTCCGGTCAGCGGCGATTCGGCCCGGGCTGCGGAGACGACACCGACGGCCATCGTGAAGGCGACGAACAGGATGCAGATTTTGTCGAGCGACATCGGGAAACCTCCTGAAAGCGGGCGGACGACACCAACTCATTAAAGTCGGTCAGTCCAGACGCGTCCACTTGTCGAACGTGGCCGCCTGGCCCCGATGGATTTCCCGGCCGTCGGCGAGATTCCAGACGACGGCCTCCTCGATGCGAAACCGTCGCCCGGTGCGCGAGATGCGCACGCCGGCATAGTCGTCCACAAACCCGTCGCGGCGGGTCCGTTCGAGGAGTCGGGTCCGTTCGTCGCGGTGCACGGGCTCGGCGGTCAGCCGCGACGGGGTCCGCGTCAGCGCATCGGCGTCCATCTCCCAGAGAGCGAGGGCGGCGGCGTTGCCGTAGTTGAGGATGGGATCCTCTTCGGTGCCGTGAGAGACGACGACGAACGGGGCCCGGTAGAGCCGTTCGGCCTGGGCCAGGACGGAACCCTCGCGGGCCACGAGTTCCCGGCCAAGCCTCTGCCGAAACGAGTCGAGCAGGAGCCCGGCATGGGCGACCCATTCCGGCCGGCTCCAAGGTTCTGGGCTGGTCGCCACGGGAATCTTCCTCCGGGAACTGCTGCCGAACCCGCCGCAGGCGCGGCCGCGTCACGAGTCTAACTTCGACTTTTTCAGTTTGTGAGGAGTGTCCGCTTCATGACTGAATCCGGTCACGGGAGGGGGTGCCCATGCCCCGGAAGCCGGCGTTGGCGGCACGCGAAGGCAGGATGCCGGGAGCGCGGCCGGCATCGAGTGAGCGGATGCCACGATGGCATCCGCGAACGTCCGGCG
>SXGQ01583384.1_pt1 | contig 11445 bp, 12 predicted proteins | sample 3178371 | NCBI WGS metagenome assembly SXGQ01 (sample SAMN11356859, study PRJNA531348) | freshwater metagenome | isolation source: freshwater sample F1-20 | place: China: Fuxian Lake, Yuxi | collected 2017-12-25 | reverse complement strand
ATGGGCCTGACATTGCTGCATACTATGAACGACCCTGGCTGCGACAACTGCGCCAGCTTTACACTGGCCAAGGTATTGAGTGGAACAAACTCACTGTGTCACAGGTTTTGCATCAGCAACTGGGATCACAAATTGACTTTGGGCGCACGCACTGCTTCAATCATCACAGGTCTCATGCCGCAGCTGGATTTCAAACATCGCCATTTGATCATGCCACTGTGGTAGTGATTGACGCAGTGGGTGAGTGGGACACAATAACCATTTGGGCAGCCGAGTACAATCGCCAAGGGTGTGCACAATATCGTAAATTGTGGCGTCAACGTTATCCGCACTCAGTTGGATTGTTTTACAGTGCTGTCACTCAACGTGTGGGGCTTCATCCCTTGGACGAAGAATACATCACTATGGGCATGGCCGCCTGGGGTAACAATCGCTATCAAGACTGCATGGAAAACTTGGTGCTAGACGATGGTTGGCAAATCAAGTTCAAAAACAATTTGCACCTAGGTCTGCCAACTGATTGGATGAATGGTCTCAGTAACGAGGACATTGCGGCCACTGCACAGGCTGTGACTGAAAAGTTGATCAACAATGTCATGAGTCGAGCTAGAAACTTTGAGTGGAGTGAAAATCTTGTTTATCAAGGTGGCGTGGCACTGAATTGTTTGGCCAATAGAAATCTCGGACAATATTTTGACCGTATATGGATCATGCCCAATCCTGGCGATGCTGGATCAAGCCTAGGAGCCGCAGCCTTGGCACATGGTGGGCGTTTGCACTGGCATCACGCATTTCTTGGGCATAACATACCGGGCGCTTACCCTGTTCAAGATTTAATCTCTGAACTGTTGACAGAAAAAATTGTAGGTGTGGCTTCGGGCCGTGCGGAATTTGGTCCAAGGGCATTGGGCAACCGCAGCTTGTTGGCAGACCCGCGTGGGAAAAAAATCAAGGATCAAGTCAATGCGATCAAACGTAGACAAAAATTTAGACCCTTTGCGCCAGTTATACTGGAAGAATTATGTGATCAGTACTTTGATATGCCTAGCGGCTGGACTGACAGCAGGTATATGCAAACAGTCGCTAGATGCCGGCGTCCTGACCTTTTTCCCGCTATTGTGCATCGCGACGGCACTAGCCGTGTTCAAACTGTGCCGCAGGATGGATCAGGAATTAGACAACTGCTTGAAAAGTGGTACGACCTAACTGGCTGTCCAATGTTGCTTAACACCAGCTTGAACATACGCGGTGAACCCATGGTAAACACCAGATCAGATGCTGATAGATTTGAAACTGTTTACGGTGTTAGAGTTTGCAGTTAGAAATAAGTCTCTAATCCGCCACGACGTACAAGATCTTGTGTGCAACAGCTGATACCGCCGTCCCAAAAGTAGCTGTGGCGTAGTTCACATACAATGGGTTCGATACGATGTCGACGACAATAATCAAACACTTCGCGATTGTAGGCTGAAAAGATCACGTGCGATTCATCCAGCACCAGGCAGTTGACATCAAACACCGTTTCTGCTACAAATCCAGTCCACTTGGTAAGATAGGTATTAACAAACTCTGTGAACTCGGGCGTGGGAGTTTGTCCTTGCACATACCAAGCACCTGGACTTTGTTCATACTTAAACTTGCCTACCTCCATGGCGGCCCAGATTGAACTGTCCCAGACTTTGCACACATCCCATCCAGGAAAATCTGTAGCTAGATCCAGATTGACATCATGTTTGCTGCTCAGTAAAACGCCGGGTTTGAGTATGGCAAAAACAGCATCACCGTGGCCATCTGTAATAGCTTCGTGTATGCGATATTCAGACCCCAGCACATTGTCAACTATCCAACGAGTTTGATCTGGCCGCAAAAAGTCACTGTTGTCAAAAAACACATCACGGCCTACACGCACTATACACGAGGCCGACGCTCCATTAAGAATACAGTCTGGGTCCCACTGACTACGATGCGGGTTGATCACATTGGTGTATTGTTTGCAAATCGTGTCCAGTTCGGGCATGGCCAACACACGCAGCAGTTTGTCGCCCAAGGTAATTTGCCAGTCACGGGGAGTCAAGGGTGGCAAGGGTGCACCACCGCCTTCGGTTTGAAACCACACAAATTGATCTCGGTCAGGAAGATCTGGACGCAAAACTCTGGCACCATACTGTTCTATGGTGCGCTGTAGATTGGCCAAGTCTTCTTCGGTCTCGTGCAGTATTTGTTGCAGTTGATTGCGCACTTGTGGATTGTTTATGAAATCAAAATAGTCAGCGGTGTAGGCCCGTCCCACTATGACTTCTTCCAGTGGTTGCCAACTGGTGTAGCTGTTAGGTTTTTTCATGTATCTGTTCAATCAATTTATTTAATTGCCGGTGCTTTAGGCTTACAAAATGATGCTGATTGTGTTCAATGCTGCTACGAGCCATGTGATACAGGTCTGGCAAATTTTGTTGAGCATTGTTGATACTGTCTCTCAACAATTGCCAACGCTGTGTGTGATTTGGTTCACTGTCATAACTGTTGTCCAAAACATTGTCAAACACCGAATATCCTGCTGCTCTCAGTTCTGACAATGTGTTGGCACAGCCAGCGACAAAAAACAACTGCCCATGTTTGATTGGTTTGAAAGTTTTTTCCGTGATAAAAACACCACCTGATGCATCAGCATCAAAGTGTGTTTCAAACACAATATTACACCAGCTGTTGGTGTAAAGATGCGGCACATGTTGGCTATGATTGTTACGCTCGTGCTGTGTTTGCGTGTCAGCAAGGTGTGGCACAGTGTTTAAAAACTTTTCAGTGATGCTTCTTAGACCCAGCACATCTATTTCAATAGGACTGTCCTGCTCGATGCTGCCAGTTTCACAATAACTCCACTGACTGTTGATCAGCGTGCCACGATGCCAAAGGTCTGCCATGGCTATGGCACGCCATGTACGGTGCAATCTCACAAGAGCCGTAAAATCGTGGCCGCGAGCAGCATTGTGTATTGGTGTGGCCGGCGTTTGAAAATTTCTTTGCCAGTACCACAGTTCAAAGTCATTGAAATACACAAACCCTGGCAACTGGCGTGCTCGGGTGTTGGCACTGACAAAGCAATAACATGCCATGGGCAGTTGATTGGCCATGACCAAGCTGTCTAGTCTTTGTTTGATACGTTCAGGATTGTCACCTTCATGATAGTAAAACAACACCCGCAGTTGTCCCTGCATGATTTGTTCACGCACAACCTGCGGCAACAGCGCAAAGTAGTCTATACCAAAATCAAAAAATGCAAGACCTATAGGATACCAACTGTGTGGCACAGGAGAATTAGTCAGTGACAGTGACAGTCTGATACCGTGATGATCACAATATTCTTGCAGTCTCAGGGGCACAGTGTAAGGCCAATGTTGATCAAATTCGCGCCAGCTGGCAGTGTATGGCCTGCCTTGGTGCTGGGCAAGAGCCGGATATATTCTGCCCTTGGAAATTGAGTCACAGGTAAAGTTCAATGTCATTCAACATTTGCCCTAGTTCTTGCCAAAGAATTTTTTCAAACCCGCCATGGTAAAAATGATTCCAATTGTGTTCAATCACGGGTATACACTGTTGATAAAGATCTTGTCGGCCTTGCGGACCTAGTTCATTTAAACTACGCAGCAGACTGGCAATACGGGCAAGACGATTGCTATCCTTGGCCTGATCATAACTTTCATCCCAAATGCCTTCAAATGTTTGAAATCCATAGCTGCGAAGATATTCTAAACTGCCTTGAGTACCCACAATCACAAAAGGCATACCCAATGCTATGGGTTTGAATGTTTTTTCTGTGAGATGCCAGCGCCGGCCTGTGGCCACTGTTTCAGTCACTAGGTATAGCAAGCTGTCGGCTGATTCGTCAAACAAACTCAACCAACACGAATGCATGGGATGATCTGTTTCGTTTGCAAAATGCAGTGGTAGAGGTGCATTTGCAAATATCTGTCCGATGTCCGGGTATCTTGCAATCAATGGTTGAATCGCCTTTGAAATGTGAATATTTTCTGCTGGACATACCAAAGGACAGCTGATGTAGTTGTCAATCATGTGATTTTTAAATATATGGTACAGCATTTCTAATCTGTGTTGACGTTCGCCTGCAATGATCCTATTGGGTGCAACAAAAGTTTTTGTTGGCCTACGATTTTTGTAGTGCTCGATCAGGAATGTTCGATTATAACCTCTATACCAATCTAACGCCGCCCAACCATGAAAGAAATAATACAAGCTGTTCCATTTAAAATGATTGCAGACGTAATCTACATTGTCACTGTGCTTTTCGCTGGTTATCAGCACACCTCTTTCATGTGTGCGCCGGCGTTTTTTGCCTTGTCTGTGTGTGATATCTGTGTTGCTTATACATACCTGATCAAATGTTGGCATGTGTATGTTCAAATGAATTGGCTCTTGATCAAAAAAGAATATATAATTGTGTTCTTGTACACTATCACTTCCATAATTCATCACACTGTTGGGATCGCTGCGTCCAAATGGATCGCACACAAACAATCTAACTCCTGGGTGATTGGTTCGCAACCAAGGCCAAAAAGTATTGCTGTAAATTTCGTCAATTCTAATCATGTTTGATGTGTTTTATATCGGTGATAAACCAGCACTGTTTGCACACGAACAGCAGGTATCAAGTGTGGAACAAGCACAACAATTGAGTCGCACAAGATGGTGTTGGGTTGTCACATACTTAGCCGACTACAGCGCCTGGGATTGGCTTTGGGAACCACCGCCCTGGCAAAGTCAGTACACACACGTTTGGCCCAGTCAACATCATGAATTTTCAGGCACTTATCTTGTGCCTCAAACTGGCGCCATTCAATATCATTTCAATTCCAAGGTCATACCCAACCGACACTGGCCAGCTCGGTTTGTCACACACTCTCACTCAGCGGATTTTGATTACACCTGGGCACCGCATCCCATGGATCCTGCCTACATCTATGTGTTTGGCAATCAGTGGTGGTCAGCAGAAAAAATGCCCACAGTTGAGTATCATGTGCCAGGCGCCACTGAACGCAAGTACATGGCGTGGCCGCGAGCACGGCTGTTGCCTGACCTAGACCATTGGTCTGTGCCTGACAACATAGATACTGCTGCACTTGATTTTACATGGTGTCCTGATCCTGGAGAACCGCCCTACATATATCAATTTGCTACTCAGCATCAAAAAACCGGTGGCCCAACTTACACCGTGCCCGGAGCCACTGATGTCAAATACATGGCCGAATTGCAGGTGCACACAGTGGGTCAGGCCACCGCAGTGATAGAAATTGATCACCTAGATGGTAATGCTGGCAAGGTGCGCAATACCATCAAACAGGTGCGCTACTTTGACAACTATCGAGACACTCTGTTGCGCATTGCCAAAAGTCTAGTGGGTCAGCATGAGTATGTGTGGATATGTAGCAGTGTTTGCGATTATAGCGACTTTGATTTCAGTTGGCACCCTGAACAGTGGCAAAGTCACATGCTGCATGTTTTTGCCAGTGATGGTGAAAAGTTTGGCGATACTTTTTTCATGCATGTGCCAACTTTTGCTGAATATGCTGCTAAAAAAGCACTGTTGGAATGGTATGATGTAAATTATGTTGGCATTTCAGTGCCGCGCAGACCCATGCCTGTGTTCTTGCACAACAATGACAGTCATGTTGACGCTGTCAAGAGTCAGGATTTTTCTGCGCCCTTGGCCCTGTTCACTGTGGAGCAACATCTAGATCAAGCCATGGCCACTGTGCCACTATGGCGCCGGGAAACCAAAACCATCACTCCCATTAGCGCAGGAGCCACTGCTGTGATTGTGCCCAAGGTTGCAGTGGCTGACATCAAAACACAATTGTATGATTATGCCCATATAGATAAAACTCGGGTCATGCTGAAAAGTCAGCCCTTGGACATTGTGTTTATTGAGAACGGTGAACCCAATGCCAAATCTAATCTTTTGCAGTTGCAAATGTATTTGGCCAACTCTGTCAAAAACACCAACAGACTGCATGTGGTGTCTGGTGTGAATGGTCGAGTGGCTGCTTATCATGCTGCTGCACAAGCCAGCACCACGCCTTGGTTCTTTGCAGTGTTTGCAAAGTTAACAGTGCATCAAGAATTCAACTGGGCATGGCAGCCAGATCGCATGCAACAGGCCAAACATTACATTTTTCATGCTTTGAATCCGGTCAACGGGCTTACATATGGACATCAGGCCATGATCGCCTACAACAAAAGATTGGTGTTGTCAAACCCAGGCATCGGGCTTGATTTTACCTTGGACAGTGCACACGAAGTTGTGCCCATACTGTCGGGAGTGGCACAGTACAATACTTCGGCTTGGAGTACCTGGCGCACGGCATTCAGAGAAGCAATCAAATTGCGAGCCAGTTTGCCTGACGTCGAGGCCCAATACAGATTGAATCAGTGGATGACCACTGGCCTAGGCTTGTATGGCGACATCAGTGTGCAGGGAGCCAAAGACGGTGTAGACTATTATGAATCTGTCAACGGTGATTTTGACAAACTCAAACTCAGTTACGAGTGGTCTTGGCTGGCCAGCTATGCATTTATGCGACGCAGCTTAAAACCTGATCACTGATGTATTCAACTTCAAGATCAGTGAGTTCAGGATAAAACGGCAGGCTCAGTACCCTGCGAGCCAAACTGGAACTCACTGCCAACATGTCGGGACCAGGCCACTGCCGATACACTGAAATTTCGTGTATGGGTCGTTCGTAATGAACACGAGTATCTATTTTGCGATCAGCCAGCTTGTATTTCAGTTGATCTCGATGGTCTATATCAATCACAAATTTGTGATAGGCATGATTGTGAGCATTTCTATCATCAATGAGACAACGAATGTTGGTTTTAGCAAATCGTTCTCGCCAAAAATCAGAGATAACTTTGCGCCGTTGTTGCCACTGATCTAAGTGCTGAGTTTTTATCATCATGGTGGCAGCGTCTATTTCACTCATGCGACTGTTACTGCCGACATGAATATGGTTGGGCTTGCCGTTGTCGCGCCAGGCACGAGCAAATTCAGCAAGATCGCGATTGTCTGTGACCACCGCACCACCGTTGCCGTAGGCTGCAAGGTTTTTCATGGGATCAAAGCTCAGTGCTGCTGCATCGCCTATGCGTTGGCAACCATTGGCCAGCCAATGTTGTGCAGCATCTTCAATCACTGTGGTTTGATTTGAAACCCAACGGTTCCATGATCTCACATGTGCTGAATGCGTGATCGAGTTGCCATACAGACCCACCAATACCACTGCATCGTAGTCTAGTGATTCAGGAAATTTGGTATCGTCTAAAATACCATAGGCATCTGTGTCTATAAAATGCAAGTCCCAACCTGCCGAGATAAACGCATTGGCAGTGGCCACATAGCTAAAACTAGGCATCAACACGCGAGGATGAGGGTTGGCCATTGAGTATCTGTAGTAATGAGCAATGATTTCAAGGGCCTGGGTGCCTGAATGGCATGTGACAGCGTAGTGTACTCTGTTGCGTCTAGCCAACCAATGTTCAAATTCTGCGGTGTGATTGCCATTCATGAGCTGCCCCGACCGCAACACATCATCTGTGGCGTTGAGCACTTGATCGCGCAGCAGATTGTACTGCTTGCGAAGGCCCACAAAGGGTATGGTCAATCCTGTTGTAGTCGGCATTTCCAAAAGTCGCTGGTACTAAGCCATTCGTAGTATTTACTGAATCCTTCATCAACGTCCACCTTGGGGTCATAGCCAAGAATGGTTCGTGCACGATCAATATTCAGCGCACCACGGCTAGGGAAGTCAAGGTCGCGATCTTGGCACTCTATGATTCCCTTCCCAACAAGGGCGACGATTCGTTCTGCGGCTTCAAGCAGGCTAACGGAATGCGACTTGGTGATGTTGTAAGTATTGTTTCGCGCCATGATTCTAGTCGCAGCCGCCACAATTCCTGCCGCAGCGTCTTCCACATAGGTGAAGTCAAGCGTTTCTGAGGCTCCGTTAACTCTGAGAGTCTGACCACGCATGGCCTGTAGAATAAATTTTGCCACAACACGATCCTCCACATCCAAAGGACCATATACCGCACTCGGGCGGACAATCGCGTACTCAAACGAGCCTCTTCGATGATAATCTTTGACAATGTGTTCTCCTGCCAGTTTCATGATGCCATATTGCCCAATGGGATGGCATTCATCATCTTCCAGCACTTGATCTTCAAAGTCGCCATAGACCATAGAGCTGCTGATATATACCATTCGCTCAACACCGTGTTTTTTGGCACTCTCGCAAATGTTGATCAAGCCTTCCATCATGACTTGAGCACCCCAGGCTGGGTTGGCATTGACCACTTTCTGTCGCGGAAAGCTAGCCATATGAATGATTACGTTGGGCCGGTGTTGTTCAACCAGCCAATCAAAACTTTCAGCATTGGTGATATCAATGTGATAAACTCTGTCAGTGCGAATCTTCTTCAGTCGTTCTGTGATGAGATAGTCTAGCTCATCCTGGTCAATGATGCCATAGTTGGTTCTAGTATCAGTGATCACAACTTCATGATCCTTTGCTTCCAACTGCGCAACCACATTATGTCCTATCAGACCCAGGCCACCTGTCACCAAAATTTTGCTCATTTATTTCCCCATTTGATTTGATACCATGAGTAGACTTTTTCGTCCATCACAGTAAAGTTGCCGCCCACACTGTAATCCCAATAACTTCCGTTTTTGTAAATGCCTGGCAGACCGTATGTTTTTTCTAACCATGACTTTTGCTCTCTGTTGGGCACACCAATCTGTCTGTGCAGAATTAAGAGTACAAATTTTTCCCCGTCCCAGACCTGTTTTTTGACTGGAGCCGGCTTTGCAGGAATAACCTCGCCATATTCTACTTTGGTAGCCCAGACCATTTGAGTCTCCAAAAACATTCCATTTGTTCACTGAGCCGAGCCATGATGCGATACCGGTATCCGTAAGTGCTGTGATCTATCTCGCGGATCCAATAAGGCTGTTCTGAAGCTTGTTCCATTACCCACTTACCTTGGTCACTTTGTTGCCACTGCCAAATAGGCTCACCAGCCATGATGTCTGGGTCATCCACGTCTGCCATTCTAAATTCATACACACAGACATCTCTAAAACGCACTGGATGCCCATTGATAATTTTTACTTCAGGAGGGCAGTAGTTTGAGTTTTCGGGAGTGTAAGTGATTGTCGTAGACATCACTGATTATAGCATTATTTTGCCACAAGGTCTTGAGCCATTGGAAAAATCTTGCTGATTACTTCGGCGCAGGCCAATGCAATTTGCTGATGCTCGCGTTGAGTACCATTACTTGATCTCAACTCAATAAAATGTATCCAGCTGCGTAAAGTACCATTCATGTACATACGACTAACAGTGAGTCCTTCGGGCAACACAGCTCGGGCTTGTTCTTTGGCAATACCATTGTCAATGGCCCATTTGTATTCACGCTTGACAGCATACAGCACACGTTCCTGTGCTCGCGACCATTCTATGCCCAACAGTCGCTGAGTGTTGTCAGCAGTGTCAAGATCTACGCTGTTCTGTCGATTCTTGGTGTCTTGTAATCTACAGTCACGTAACACAAACGCTTCATCGAGTTCAGCTGTAGGATCACTATATCGCTGGGAGAACTCTTGGAATGAGAAACTTCTGTGACGCAGAATCTGTCGGGCAATGTCGCGGGTGGTGACAATTTCGCAACAGGCTGACACCATTTCCAGTGGGCTCCAGTGTTGGTGTCTGACCAGGTATCGGATTAGTCGATCTGACGTCTCTGTGTTGAATTGGTTGGCAGGGTTGCTGACACGGGCGCAGTACGCAATGAGTTCTTGCGCATCCGTGATGCCCAGGCTGTTAAATTCTTCAGTGGGCTGACTGTATGATACCAATCGAACATTCATTATTTAAGTTTTTCTAAAAGTCTGTCGGTTTCGGGCTGTACAATCTCAGCTACCAGTGCAGCATCCACCACCCACTCTACGTCACGGACTTCGTCACCGTATTCGGTCAACACACGAGTCAAGGCCACTTCGATGTGATCCATGTCCAAGCCTTGACGTTTGAGTGTGCTAAGATTAACAGTGCGTTGACGTTTGTTGTGTAACCGGAATACAACTTTTTTGATGCACTCAAGGGGAATCTCAGTCTTTACAACTTCATCAATGATGTGTTCCCATTTTTGCAAGAACTCATCACTGAACTGCATTCTCGGCCACTGCCTTCTGTTTGGTATTACGTTTGCGACGGGGCGCATCAGAATCAGTGGTTACAACAGCAGTGGCTGCCACAGTGGTATCTCGTCTTACTTTGGGATCCAGTCGCTGCGCTTCTTTTTTCATTCTGGCAGCTTCGGCAATCATGCCCTTGGCTTCGGCCTCCATGCGCTTGGCCTGCGCCAACATGTTCACAGCCAGGCTTCGATCATCCAGTGCACCTTGCATGGGTGCTTGTAGTGGTGCAGGGGTCTGTGTCTTGCGCTCTTGCTGGCGCTTGAACTCAGATTCTGCTTTGCGTTTGGTGTAGGGATCTACCAGGCCTTGGCTGGCATCCAGTTCTTTGAGACGATCCACAGCAGCCTGGCCAGTTTCCATCTCGCGCACAATCTTGTTCAGTTCATCTAGTTTGACCGAGCTCTGTGCATTAGGTGTGACAATGACTTGGTTTGTGGGGATTTTTTTGATCATGCCTTCTTGATGCAGTGCTGTGAGTTGCACACGACCATCGGGCAGCATGTTGCGATGCAATGCTTCAGCCAAGTTGGTACTTTGTTGTCCCACATCGCTTTCCAGTGTTTTCATGATTGAATCATGTATGTGGCTGGGCAACACTTCGGGATACACTACCAAGCACATGTGATCCTCGCCGGGCACTTCTCTGAACAAAATTGCAACCTTGCGATCGCCATGTCTTCCAATATGTTTAAGCATTTTCTTCTCCTTGAGTTGGTGCTTGATCTGAAGTGGATTCAGACACAGATTCTGCTGTTTGCGGTAGTGCTGCTAAAAAAGCAGAAAGCTTGTCGTACACCTCGCCCACTGCTCGCATCTCGTTGGCACGAAAAGCACCACGAGAGCAGGCAGCATCAATTAGATTTTTTATGCTGGCTAGATCAGCCACTGTGAGTTGAGTATCCATACAGATATTTACTGTCGGTCAACTCACGGCAAATGTTTTTGCCTGGTGTTTTGGCAAAACTGATTAGGTCAGTTTGCCGTCCTTGATCAGCTGTTCAAAGGTATCCCACACTTTTTGGAACTTGCGCTCATAGTAATCAATCAAGACCTTGGTGTCCTCAATGCTGGCACCTTGATCAATGTACATCTGCAGGTCACTGGTGACTTTCCAGCATTCCAAAATTTCTTGCTCAAACTCAAATCTATCGCTCATACAAACTCCTTTAGATCTT
>SXGQ01243942.1_pt1 | contig 11445 bp, 13 predicted proteins | sample 3178371 | NCBI WGS metagenome assembly SXGQ01 (sample SAMN11356859, study PRJNA531348) | freshwater metagenome | isolation source: freshwater sample F1-20 | place: China: Fuxian Lake, Yuxi | collected 2017-12-25 | reverse complement strand
TTCACCAAGGCCAAGCGCAGTGACGTGATGTCGCGCATCCGGTCGCGCGGAAACAAGAACACTGAGCTGGCGCTGGTGGGGGTGTTCCGCGCGCACGGCATCACGGGATGGCGCAGACACCTGAGGTTGAGAGTGGGGGAGTTGAGAATTGAGAGTCGGAAGCCAGCGCGTCCGGCCGGTCGCCTTGCCTCTCAACCCTCAACTTTCAACTCTCAACTGACCGTGCGTCCTGACTTCGTGTTTCCCCGCCTCAAGCTCGCGGTCTTCGTGGACGGCTGCTTCTGGCACGCGTGCCCGAGGCATTGCCGGATGCCGACGGGCAACCGGGCGTTCTGGCGCGCGAAGCTCACGCGCAACCAGGCCCGCGACCGGCTGGTGACGCGGACATTGCGCAAGGCCGGCTGGCGGGTGCTGCGGATTTGGGAACACACCTTGCGGTGGGCCACCACGCGGAAGAAGAAAGGGCGTTCGACACCTCACCCCGGCCCTGAGTCTGGTAGGGCCGCTCTGCGGGCGGCCTCGATGCATCTGGATGGACGTGGCCTTGCGCAGCAAGGCCCTACCAAATTCGGCGGAGAGGGTGCGGAAGCGCGGCTGCTCAGACGCATTCAGAATGCACTCGACTCCTCACCCCGACCCTCTCCTCGGCCGAGGAGGAGAGGGAGAAGAGGCGCGGCTGCGACGGGCGCTGGCCAAGCAAGGTAGGGCCGACCTGCCGGTCGGCCTTGGCTCTCTGAATGGATTGACGAGGCCGCGCGGCAACGCGGCCCTACCATGCTGGAGGAATACCCTTGCGGCCCCTGCTGCTCGGCTCCTCACCCTCAATCCCTACCCATGAACCTGCAGCGGCGGTCTCTGACCGCCACCTCGTTTTACCCAGCGGCCATGGCCCAAACTCTTTTGCTGGACTTGACGCACACAACTAGGCGGAGAGGGAAGAAGCCCTTGCGGACTTTGCGCCCGTTTGAGGCCAAAGCCGGTCTCCGAAGCTGGCGCTCCGAAGGAGCATCACAAACCAGCCCGGGGCAACGCCCCGGGTGACTCGGACGCGAGGCCGAAGCCCTGAAAGGGCGGCACAAATTGTTCCGACCCTCCAGGCCGGCGATGTTTCCATTCCCCTACACGTTCGCGGCGGCTTTGTAGCCGGGCGGAGCGGACCGCCAGGCGGGGCCAGCGGCGGGGACTTTACGCTGCCGCCAAGGCTCCTTACGCTGGCGGCGCATGACGGCACCGCAGTTCCAAGCCCGCCGCGCGACGCTGGATGACCTCCCGGCGCTGCGTCCGCTCTGGGAGGCCGAGCGGCTCGACGCCGCTGTGCTGGAGAAGCGGCTGACGGAGTTCCAGGTCGTGTGCGACGAGGAGGGCAAGGTGCTCGGTGGCGTGGCGATGCAGCGGCACCAGCAGCACGGGCTGCTGCACAGCGAGGTCTTCGCGGACTTCGCGCTGGCGGACACGCTGCGGCCACTGCTCTGGGAGCGCGTGCGCAATGTGGGCCGCAATTACGCGCTGGCCCGGATGTGGACGCGAGAGACGTCGCAGTTCTGGCGCGGCCTGGGCTTCGATCCGCCGGACGAGGAGCAGTTCGCGAAGTTTCCCGCCGTGTTCGGCGAGGCGGATGGCGGAACGCTCCTCACGCTCAAGGTGCGCGACGACCCGTTCGCAGACATGACGCCGGCACAGGAGGAGGCGATGCTCAAGCAGCACCTGCGCGCGGAGACGGACAAGATGCTGGAGCAGGCGCGCACGCTCCGGGTGTTGGCCTACGTCGCCAGCGGGATCTTCATCATCGTGCTGGCGGTTTGCGGGCGCTCCTTGCTGCGCTACTGGAACCGGCAGAGGCAATCGCCGACGGACCCTTACCAGCGACGGCGTCTTTGAACCGGGATCACTTCTTGAGCAGCTCGCGCGCGCGGGCGAGCGCGCCTTCCATGTCAGCGCAGACTTTGTCGCGGCCCACGGCGTCCAGGGAACCTGCGTTGTCCAGGGCGAAGAACTGCTGCGTGTGCGGACCGCAGAGGATGAGTTGATTGCCGCGCTTGCGCAGCTTCTCGTGCGTGTCCTCCACCGAGTCGGACGTGACGAACAGCGGCGGACAGGAGTGTCCGCCCTACGATCGTTACGCCTTGTCGCCGGCCTGTGACTCGGCCTTCTCGCGCCGGCGGTCGCGCCATTCCCAGAAGCGGGCGATGAGGATGCACGCCTCGTAGAGCACGCACAGCGGCGCGGCCATGACCATCATGGTGAACGGATCACCCGACGGGCTGACGAGGGCGCAGACGAAGAGGTTGATGACGATGAAGTAAGAGCGGAACCAACTTAGCTTCTTCGAGTCGAGTAGTCCGACCTTTACGACGGTGAGGATGATCACGGGCATCTCGAAGCTCAGGCCCATCGCCAGCAGGAATTTGGGCACCATGCTCAGATACTCCTGCGCGCGCCACTGCTCCGCGCTGAAGCCAAGCCATTGCGAGAACTCCACCGTCATCCGCAGCATGAGCGGCAGAATGACGAAGTAGCAGAACGCCACTCCGGAGAGGAAGAGCACCGTGCCCCAGATGGCGAAGGGCCTGAGAAACTCTTTCTCCTGGATTCGCAACGCCGGAAGTATGAACTGCCCGAAGAAGTAGATGACAAATGGCGCGGCAAGCACCATGCCGCCAAAGAGCGCGAGTTGGATCGCGATCCACACCACATCGAGAGGGCCGAGGATGAGCAGTTTGACGAGCGGGCTGGTGGAAGGGGCAGCATTGGTGTTGAGGTGCAAGCCGAGGAAACGATTCGTGCCGACCTCCACCGGAACCAATTCAACGGTGCGGACACGACCGTCTTTGTTGGTGTGGTTGAAGGCGGGGTTGATGCCAAGCAGCGCAAGGGGTAGCGCGCCGATGCGGTTGGTGGTTCCAAACATCACAGGCACATGCTCCAACGGTTTGTCGCTCTTCGCGGCTTCGCGCTCGGCCTGCTCGTGCGCTTTCACCAGCGGCCACTCCATTACCTTCACCAGCCAGTCAGAGGCAACCAGGCACGTGGCAATTGCGACGGCCAGGCTGACGGAGATTTTGATGAGCAACCACCGCAGGTCCTCGAGATGGTCGAGGAAGGGCTTCACCGGGCCGCCGCCCTCGCCAGTGTGGTCGTCGTCGGAGCGCAGGACGTTGGTGACGGAGCGCACTGCCTTGACGAAGCCGTGCTCCTCCTCCGGCGGCGGCACGGGGTTCGCCGGATTTTGGTAGCCACCATCGCCAGAGTCGCCGCTGTGGTGCTGCGAATACTCGTCGTGATGCGCGCCGCTGTGGTGGTCGGCGTTGTGATAAGGATCGTCGTGGTGGTATTCGCTCCCGTAGTCGTGCTGAGGCTCCTGATGAAACGGGTCGGGATCGTGCGGCCCGGCTCCGGTGTGATCCGCCGGGGCCGCGCCGCCCACGTCGCTGACGGGCGAGGTGCGGTCGAGTTCCGCCGAGGGGAAACCCTCGGGATTCTGCGGCACGGGCGTTTGGGCCGCGCTGTCGGACTGCGGGACTGCGCCGGGCGGAGCGCTTGGTGTCCCGGCTTCAGCCGGTTTCTCCGGCGCGGGACCGCCTGAAGGCGGGACTCCAAGCGACGCCTCCGATGCGGCACCGAGAGGGGACAGGAGTGTCCCCGCCACGGGCTGCGCCGGAGCGTCTTTGGATTGCGGCGCGGACTGGCCGCCAGATGACTTCACGTCATCAGGACGGACAGGCTGCGGGGGAACGCCCTCTGGCTCACTCGCCATGACCTAAACTCGCTGGAGTTGCTGGATCAGGGCTTGGGCGCAGTCGAGGACCCGCCGGACTGGGGCGCGGGGGCCGGGGCGGCCGGCTGGGGAGCCGGAGCGGGCTTGGGCGGAGCGGCGTAATGCTCCTCGTTCACGGAGCGATGCAGTTCGCTCTGCATGTCGCTGGAGGCTTTCTTGAATTCCTTGATTCCTTGGCCGAGGCCTTTGGCGAGGTCCGGCAGTTTTTTTGCGCCGAAGAGGACAAGGACAACTACGAGGATACCGAATATTTCCCACCCACCGAGGAATGCTAACATTTGTGCGTTCATGGTTTCACTAACTGTTTAGGTTTGCGAAACACATCTGGCGGATGCCGGCACCAGGCGGATGTCTTTCGGTGTCTGCTGTCGCCAGCAAGACGTCCGGGCATTCGACTGGAAGACCCGAGTTCCGTTCAAGCTAATTTTTGGGCTTGAGGAGGACGATTTCGCCGCGGCGGTTCTTGGCCCATGCGGCCTCGGTGTGGCCGAGAGCAGCGGGGGCATCCTCGCCAAGGCTGGTGGTGCGGAGGCGGTCTGGGGAGATGCCCGCCTTTGCGAGACGCTCACGGATGGCCAGCGCGCGGCGCTCGCCAAGGGCGCGGTTGTATTCCTCCGTGCCACGCTCGTCGCAGTGGCCTTCGATGAGAAGCTTGTTCTGCGGCGACGCCTTCAATGCAGCGATGACGGACTGCAACTTGCCCACCTCGCTGGCCTTCACGATGGCCTTGTCGTAGTCGAAGTGAATCGTGTTCGCGGCGAAGGCACTGCGGTCCATCGGCATGCCGTCGAACAGTTGAGGATCAACGGCGCTGCCTCCTCCCGGCGGGGTCCCCTGACCTGTCAGTGGAGGAAAATTTCCGATAGGAGGGATTGGGGTCGTGCCAACTCCGGGGGGCAAACCGGTGCCGGTCAAACCCCCGCCGGGCGTGACGAGCGGCGGGGTCGGCGTGGTGTCGGGAACGATCGGTGGCCCGCCCCCGCCAGGGCCGACGCGTGTCGCAGAGCCGGGAATGGGCGTGACGTTCTTCGGCGTCTTCTTGCAGCCGGTGACGGCGACGACCGCGAGCAAGGCGAGGGTGGTGAGCTTGATGAAAATGGAGTGTTTCATAGTTTGTTTTCTGCTGGTGAAAGTCTTCAGCGCGCCCACGTGGGCTGGGAGCAATTTCCCAAATTCAGCGGCACATCCTTGACGCGCTTGGTGGACACGTCAAGCAGAGACAGGGAAAGCGGGCCGCCAACGCCGCGTTTGCAGAACATAAGCGTGCGCGAGTTCGGCGCCCACGCCGCGTCCTGGCCCGAGACGAGCGACTGCACATCGCCGCCGGCGGCGGGGACGATGCAAACTTCGAAGCCGCCGCGCTGCGTGGTGAACGCGATCCACTTGCCATCCGGCGACCAGTCCGGCTCGGTGGCGTTGAAGACGCCGGTGGTGCGGATGCGCTGCGGTGTGCCGCCGTTCGCGCCGATGCGGTAGAGCTGCGCAGGGCCGTCGTCGCTGGACACGTAGCAAATCGTTTGGCCGTCCGGCGACCAGCAGGGCGAGGCGACGCCCTCGCGTGCGTGCGTGAGTTGCTTCAAGCCGCGACCGTGGATGTCCGCGACGTAGAGGTCGGGCTTGCCGCCCTTGCTCAGGACCATCGCCACGAGGCGCCCGCCGGGCGCGACTGCCGGGGACATGTTCGACCCGCCATAGCGCGCGACGATGTGCCGCTCGCCGGTGACGAGGTTGTGCGAGAAGACGTCCGCGTTGTTCAGCTTGTAGGAAGTGTAGGCGAGCCACTCACTGCCCGGCCCCCATGAGGGCGCGGCGATGATGGCGCGGTCCGCAGTGATCGGCGCGGCACCGTGGCCGTCGTAATCGGCGACATAGATTTCGCCGGTGTTGTTGGCCGCCTTGACCTTGAAGGCGACGCGCGTCCGCGCGATGCCAGGCGTCTGCGTGAGCGCTAAGATCACATCGTCGGCGAAGGCGTGCGCGAGCTGGCGCTGGTTCGCGCCGGTGTAGGCTTTCGAGAGGAGATAGTTCTTCGCACGGTCGGAGACGAAGCCTTCGAGCCGCGCGCCGTTGGTGCCATGGATGAGGACCTGCGCCTGCTCCGCGCTGACGACGGCGCAGCCGGCGACCTCGAGATCGAAACGCAGCGCGGTGGCGACTTCGCCTGTGAAGCCGCTGAGGCTGACGGGGATGGCCTTGGAGCCATCGCGATAGACGTTCACGTCAAACTTCAACTCCTGCGCAGCCAGCGGCGTGGCAGCGGTGGTGGCGAGGGCGAGGGCAAACTGGCGGCGGTTCAAATTCATCCGGTGGTGCGTTTGGCTTTGAGGTTGAAGTCTATGTTAAAGGTCCGCTGTGGTTCGCGGAAGCTCGCGGGGAACGGCTCGAACTGGATGACCTTCTGAAGCGTCTCGCGCACCGACTTGTCCACTGCGCTGTTGCCGCTGGGCTTGCGCAAATCCCACTCCAGCACGCGCCCGTTGCGCGCGACGGTGACGGTGACGCCCACGACGGAGAGCGAGTCGCTGAGGTTTGGCGGCACGAGCCACATCTGCTCGTAGATGCGGACCATCATCTGGCCGTAGTTCAGGAACGCCAGTGCGTTGGGCCCGCCGCCGGCGTCGATGTGGATGTCCACCGGAGAGGAAAGCCCGCCCTGGATGCCCCCGAGAATGGACTTCATCTTCGCGACGCGCTGGAGATGGGCCTGCTGCTCGGCCTTCGCGGCAGCGACGCTTTGGGCGCGTTCCTCCGCCTCGGCTCGTTGCTTCGCCTTCGCGTCCTCTTCATTCTTCCGGGAGACGAGGTTCTTGGTGTCGGCGATTTTGAGCGTGGACTTGGCGGGCGCGGCCTTCGGCGGCGGTGGCTCCAGCTCTTTCGTCTTCCTGACATCCTTCTTGACGGGGGCTTCCTTGCCTTTCGCGGTGACGGGCAACGGGCGCGGCTCGACCTTCGTGACCTTGGGCGGCGGCTCCTTGACGACTTCTTTCTTCTTCACCGGCTCGGCGGGCTTGGGTTTCGGCGCGGGCGGCGGCGGCGGCGTTGGCTCAACGGGGCGCGGCGGCTCGACGGTTTTGGGAACAGGAACAGGCTCCACAACTGTCGGCGCGACGGGTGCGGGCGTTGGAGCAGAAACCGGCGCAGGTGCCGGTGGGGCCTCGGCGGCGCGGAGGATGGCGTCGAGTTCGCGGGTGTTGACGAGGTTGATGACGGGCGTGCTGACGCGCGGCTTCTCCGGCAGGAACGCGGGCGCGACGATGACGATCACGAACAGCAGCGAGTGCATCGCTGCTGATGCGAGAAGGCATTTGGTCTGGAGCCGCCGGTTCACTCGGTCAATGGATATGGATTCGCCAACTCAAATTCACCCGCAAACACGCATTCGACGGAAAGCCCCGCGCCATGCTCCCGGCAATTTCTCCGGCGGATCGCTGACCATTGAAAGCTGACCGCTTCATTGCTTCAACTCCGTGCTGAAGCTCACCTGTGTCATGCCGCGCCGGGTGCAGCGGTCGAGCAGTTGCATGGCGTGATCGAGCTTGCCGTCCTTGTCGCCGCGCACGCGGATGATGAGGTTCGGGTTGGCGCGGAAGTCGGCGACGAGTTGGGCCTCGACTTGGTCGAGTGGCATCGGACGCTTCTGGAGCCGAAAGTTTCCGGCGCGGTCAATCTCCACAGTGCGGATGTCCTCGGCCTTGGGCCGGTGCGCCTGGTCGGGCCGCGCGCTCTGGCCGGGGAGGTTCATGTCCAGCGAGCCTTCGAGCATCGGCGTGGTGATGATGAAGATGACAAGCAGCACGAACGCGAGGTCGAGCAGCGGCGTGATGTTGATCTCGCTCAACGTCACGAGGGAATTGCGCTGGGAGAAGCGTCTCATCGGTTAGTCGGAGGGAGTGGCGGTGTTCGGCGGCGGCGCGTAAGGCTGAGGCAGGCTGCGATAAACCAGCCACCCAGCCAGTCCGATGAGCAGCAGCCAGCCGAGCGAGCGCAGGAGGCGCTTTTTCTTGCGGTTGCGGAAGTGGCGGTTCCAGCGCGGCAGCACGAACGAACGCGCGCGCATCCGTTGATGGCATTTGGAGCAGCGGCTCGCGGTGCGGATATTCCTGGCGCGGCACTTGGAGCACCTGACCCAGAGGTGCGCGCCGCACGATGTGCAGATGACGGCGTCGCGCTCGTTATACTTCCGGCATTCCGCGCAGTGGATCGGCGCATCGGCTTGTGCGCGAGGGGTGGGAGAGATTGGTTCGGCATCACTCATTCGTCCTTCAGGAACTCCGTCTCCAGCTTCGACGCCAGCTCCTGCGCGAAGTTGTCCAGCTCGACCGTCTGCACGCGGAGATTATGCACGAGCCAGTTGTAGCCAAACATCGAGGGGATCGCCACCAGCAGCCCCGCCACGGTGGTGATGAGCGCGGCGGCCACGCCGGGAGCCATCGCCGCGAGATCCGCGCGGCCCGCCTGCGCCACGCCGGCGAAGGTGTCCATCACGCCCCACACCGTGCCGAGCAGGCCGAGGAACGGAGCGCCGCTGACCGCCAGCGCGAGCAGGATGATGCCGGACTCCAGCGCGAGCGCCTCGCGCGCCACGGCTCCTTCGAGCGTGCGCTTCACGTGCTCCATGGACTTGAGGGAGATGTGTTTCTTCCGCGAACCATCGGGCTGTTTCAGCCGCGCCTCGGTCTCCACCATTCCCTCCTGATACACGGTGAAGAGCGGGCAGCCCTCGACCTGCACGCGGCGGTCATGGATGTCCAGCACCGCCTTCTGCGCGCGGAATTCGGCCATGAAAAGATCGTTCAGCCGGCGGGCACGGCGCATCTGGAGGCTCTTGGAGACCATGACGGACCAAGCGAACATGGAAAGGATCACCAGCAGGCCGATGATGACGCGGGCCTCGATGGTGGACTTGTCCCAGATGTAGCCGAGCTGGGAATTTGTCCCTGCGGCAAAGAGGCAAAACGGCATGTTCATGGAGCAAAATTAACCCGGAGCGAAACGACGCGCTTGGTGTAACTCCCAGCAGAAGCGCGGTCAAAGCAAACGTGTCTTGCGCTGCAAATCAGACTTGAAAAGAAAGCGCGTGCTCCCGCTGGATACGAACCAGTCACAGTCCTCGCCCAGAGCGATGCGGTTGAAAGTGGCACCGCTTTCCTCAACGCGGAAACACGGAGAACGCAGAGCTGCGCAGAGACATGACCGGCCAGGACCATCAAAGTGTGAACTCGTTCGGAGCGCCCAAACTCTGCGCTCCTCCGCGTTCTCTGCGTCTCCGGGTTAAAGGGAAGGCCAGTTCCGACTGCGCCGTTCCCGCGCAGGGCGGCGGCATCCCTCAGACCTTCGGCTCCCAGCCGGGGCGATACTCGCGCTTCCAGAGCTTCTGCGCCTCGGGGTTGCCGATGATGTGCCCGTTCTTAGGGTCAATGTTCAGCATCGAGTTGGTGCGGTAGGAGATGTTGGCGAGATGGCACATGAGCGCGCCTTTCTGGCCTTCGCTGATGGGCGAGTTGAGCGGCTTGTTCTCGCGGATCGCGGCGGAGAAATTCTCGAAGTGCGGGATGTCACCGCCTCCGGGGCCACCGGTCTTCTTGTCCAGTTCCTTGCCGCCGTTGTCGGTGACTGTGTAGTCGTTGCCACCGGCCATCGTCATCATTCCCTTGTCGCCGTAGAACGCGACGAACGGGTTCTTCTCGCCCTTGCGCGGGTTGCACGAGCTGTCGTCCCACGACGCGCCGCAGTGGCCAAAGTCAAAGACCGCCGAGCCGGTGTCGGGCGTCTCCTGGTCGTCGTGCCAGTGGTAGCGCCCGCCGAGGAACGTGACCTTCGTCGGGTAATCCACGCCGAGGCCCCAGCGCGAAACATCCAGCGCGTGGATGCCGTTGTTGGCCATCTCGCCGCCGCCGTAGTGCCAGTGCCAGTGCCAGTTGTAAGGATGGAGGTTGTCCTTGTAGGGCCGCTCCGGCGTGGGGCCTTGCCACAGCGACCAGTTCAAGGTCTCCGGCGGTTTGCCGAACTGACCCTTCTTGATGCTGGGCCGCGCGCCATTGTAATAGCAGCGTGAGTAAAGGACTTTGCCGATCACGCCCTCGCGCAGCTTCTGGATACCTTCCATGACGTTCGCGTAGCTGCGACGCTGGTTGCCCATCTGCACCTTGCGTTTGTATTTCACCGCCGCCGCGACGATGGCTTCAGCTTCCCAAGGGTTGTGGCTGCCCGGCTTCTCCACGTAAACGTGCTTGCCCGCCTGCATGGCCAGGATCGCCGCCGGCGTGTGCCAGAAGTTCGGCATCGCGATCGAGACTGCGTCCACGTTCTTGTCGTCGAGGATGCGGCGGAAATCGCCGACACCGATCGGCTTGCGCACCGCGTTGGGTTGCTTGTCCACGGCGACCTTCGCGCCCCCGGCCAACCGCGTGGAATCCACATCGCACACGTAGCCGACCTCGACGTTGTTCACGCCCAGATGCCCGGCCACGTGCGCCATGCCGCGTGAGAGGCCGATGACACCGACGACAACGCGGTTGCCGGGGCTTTCAGCTGGCAAGACGGAGGGCGGCTTGCCAAGCGCGAGGATTGCGCCGAGCGCACCGGTGGACTGGACGAAACGACGACGGGTGAGCGGTGACGGGTTCATGTGTGGAGTTTTCGATGCGGGAGCTGGCGGATGCATTCAGCGAAGTCTTCAACCGCGCGCAGGCGGCGCGTTCCGTTTTGCGTGTTGCGTGAAATACCAAGTCGCCCTGCCAAGTTCACGGAACACCTAGCACGCAGCACGCTCTGTCCCTCACTGCTTCGGATTCGCCACGCCGATGGAGCCGAAGCCGATGCGCGCGCCCGCGTTGCCGACCGGCTGGCCGCCATCGTCGGGCTTGGCATGGATGATGACTCCGCGCCCGATGATGGCGTTCTTGCCGAGCATGGAGATGTTCTTGAACTCCGCGCGATAGACCGACTTGCCCTCGGCGTCGGCCTGGACATTGCCGAGATCGCCCGCGTGCCGTGCGTCAGTGCCGGGGAGACCGTGCGGTTTCTCCTCGGGGTTATAATGGCCACCCGCCTTCGTGCCGTCGGTCGAGGAGCCGTCGCCGAACTCGTGGATGTGCATGGCGTGCTGCTGGCCAGGCGTAAGGCCGGAAATCTCCGCATAGACATACACGACGCCGTCCACCTCGGTGAAGCGCACGGTGCCCGCGCACTTGTTGCCGGCGGTGGGCTGGACAGTGGCGACGAGCTGCTTGATGACGGAACCGGCGGTGGCGGCCGCGCCGTGCTTGCCGTGGTCGTGGTTGTCACAGCACGACTTGCTGGCGCAGCCCGAGGTGAAGACAGCATACGCGGCAACAAGCGTGCCGGCAGTGAGAGATAGAGGTTTGTTCATGGTGACAGAGAGTTGAGCAGTTTGAATTCTGGTTCGCAGCGAATGTAGGGAGGCCACCGCCGGCAGACAAGCGGGGAATCCAGTGATTCGGGCCTCCGGTCCTTTGCCCAGTGCGGTTCCTTAACTTGACGATGCGGGCCAATGGCACTATTTAGAATCGCATAATAGAGTGACATTTCGCGTGATCCATGCCACGATTCGGGCATGGCAAAGACACGAGATCATGCGGAGCTTGAGCGGCGGCGGCGGCGGGCGGCGAAGCTCTTCGACAAGGGGCTGTCCGCACCGGAGGTGGCGC
>SXGQ01073571.1_pt1 | contig 11445 bp, 7 predicted proteins | sample 3178371 | NCBI WGS metagenome assembly SXGQ01 (sample SAMN11356859, study PRJNA531348) | freshwater metagenome | isolation source: freshwater sample F1-20 | place: China: Fuxian Lake, Yuxi | collected 2017-12-25 | reverse complement strand
TACGCCCCGATCTTCGGCGGTGAGCCCGCCCATGCCGAGGGCAAGGCGCCGCTCGCCCGCATCGACCGGGCGATGGCGAACCTGACCGCCGCGCACCCCGATGTGCAGCCGAGCTACGTCATTCTGCACGAGCCCGGCACGCGCGGCCAGTATCTGACGATCCTTGCCAAGCATCCGCGCCGGCTGATCTATGGCGAGACCTATGCGTTCGACGCCGACGGCCGGCCCACGCACAAGGTGGGGCTGAGCGACGGGCCGATCGGGCAGCAGTTCGCCGCCTCCACCTACGATTTGCATTTCGGGTCGTTCGGCGGCTGGCCGGTGCGGATCGTCTATGTGATCCTCGGCGCGGCGGTGACGGTGATCTGCGGCACCGGCATGTCGATCTGGCTGGTCAAGCGCCGCCAGCGCGGGCGGGCCAGCCCGCGGCTCGAGGGGATGTGGGCAGCGACGCTTTGGGGGGCGCCGCTCCTCCTGATGGTCGCGCTGGCGGCGCGCGCGGTGCTGGGGCCTGAGGCGCCGATGGTGGCGCTGTTCTGGATCGGCCTCGCGCTGCTGGTTGCCGGCGGTATCCTCGCGCCCCGGGCGGAGGCGTGGGCGCGGTCTCTGCGCCTTGCGCTCGGGCTGTCGATGGTCGCGGCAGGGGCGATCCACGCGGCGATGATGGAGAGCGCGATCCTGCCGCTCTACCTGCTCGACGGCGCGCTTCTGCTAAGCGGCGCGTGGTTCCTGTTGCCTGCGCTTCGCCAGCTGCGGCTCGCCCGCATGCCGGAGATGGCACCCGCCGAATAAGGGATTGCAGGGCCGGCCCGCCCCGATTAGCCCGATGCGCGCCGGCCCCGTAGCTCAGTTGGATAGAGCAAGTGCCTTCTAAGCACTAGGTCGCAGGTTCGAACCCTGCCGGGGTCGCCAGCCGCTTCATCTAGGGGGTGCGTTTCGGCGCGCGGCCTGCTAGGGGGCGCGGCATATGACAGGTTTCAAACTCCCCAATTTCGACGACCGCCGCAAGGCGTCGCAGGCCGCCAAGCTCGAAGCGCTCGCCAAGCTGCGCAAGGCCAAGGCCGAAACCACCGCGCCCGTCGCCCCGGCCGACCCCGACGCCAAGTCGTCGCGAGAGATCGCCGCCGAAGAGCGCCGGGCCGCGCACCGTGCCAAGATCGAGGCGGACAAGGCAGCCCGCATCGCCGCGCGCGAGGCCGCGGCCGAGGCGAAGGCCAACCAGAAGGCCCCGCTGACCCCCGAGGAGCAGCAGGCGGCGCGCGACGCGCGCGATGCCGCGCGCAAGGCACGCACGGGCAAGTGATCCGCCGCGAGCGGATCGGCACCGCCGAGGTGCCGGGCGGCCCGCCGCTTCGGCTGTTCCGGCGCAACGACGATTTCATGATCGTCCTCGACCGCAACGAGCTGATGAGCACGCGGATGAGCGGGTCGGAAGTAGCGCTCGGCACGCTGACATGCGAGCCGCTGGCCGGCCACCCTGCCCCGCGCGTGCTGATCGGCGGCTACGGCATGGGCTTCACGCTGCGCGCCGTTCTCGGCCTCTTGGGCGCGAAGGCGGAGGTCGTGGTGGCCGAACTCGTGCCCGGCATCGTCGAATGGGCGCGCGGGCCGATGGCGGCGCTGACCGCCGGTTGCCTCGACGATCCCCGCGTCGACCTCCAGATGCGCGACGTGGGCGAGGTGATGCGCGAAGGGACCGGGCGGTACGACGCGATCCAGCTCGACGTCGACAACGGCCCCGACGGGCTGACGCGCGAGGCGAACGAGGGGCTCTATGCGCCCGCCGGCCTTTCGGCGGCGCGGCGGGCGTTAAGGCCGGGCGGCGTCCTCGCCGTCTGGTCCGCCGCGCCCGATCCGGCATTCACCCGCCGCCTGGTGAAGGCCGGTTTTTCGACCGAGGAAGCGCGCGTCAAGGCGCGCGAGAACGGCAAGGGCGCGTCGCACATGATCTGGCTCGCCCGCCCGCGCACCGGCTGATCCGGTGGCGAAGCGACGGCGATACCTGACCGCGACGATGCCCGATGGCTACGTCAAGACGATCGGGCCGACGGCAGCGCCCTTCACCCATTACTGGCGGATCGTCGCCGATCTGGGCGGCGGCCGGACCGAGGTGTTCTGGGGCCATGCCCGGTCGCTGAAGGAAGCGACGGGCAAGCGCACCGCACTGGACGAGGCGGCCCGGCAGCGCGGCTGGGCAGGCCATGCGTTCGAGGTGGTCGAACTGGTGGAAACGTCCGAGCCGCCCGGCACTCGCTGAACCTCAGCGGCTCATCAGCCGCACGCCGTCACGGACGAGGCGAACGCCCGCCGGGTGCCTCGCGCCCGTGAGCGCGTCGAGCGCGGCGGCGGCCCTGGCCCGCGGCATCGCCGCCAGCCGCCGCGCGAGCGCCGGACCGATGGCATAGAGCCGCCAACCCTTCAGCGCCATGCAGTCCGGAATATCGTCGGACGCCTGCCTGGTACGGCCGCCCCCGATCGGCGCCGTATCGAGCGGCGGGCCGAGCGCGGTCGTGCCGGTCGCGATCGTCCGGCACTGCGCCAGCGCCGCCGTAACCTCGCCGGGCACCGCACCGGGGCGGTTGTAGAAGGTCGGCGGGATCGGCTGCATCGAAAGCAGCAGGGGTGCGAGGGCGATCATTGCGCCGTTATCGCACGGCAAAGGTGAACGGGGGCGACACGTGCCGCCCCCGCCCCCATCAGAAGCGGACCGTCACGCCCGCGCGGTAGGACTGGTTGCGAACGTCGTCGCGCTCGACCGTCGTATCGGCCGCGAGCGAGAATTCGAACTTGTCACTGCCGAAGGTGATGCCGCCGCCGACTTCGCCCCAGGTCTGGTCCTGCGACGCGATCAGGAACGGCGCACGCGCCGCAGTCCCGCCGAGCAGCCCGGCCTGGAAGAAGCCCGGACGATCCTCGAGGTCGTGGACGACATAGGCCGACAGGAACGGACGGACGCCGCCCGTATTGCCCCGCGCCTGAACGCCGCCGCGCAGCTGGAAGCTGTCGAACTTCTCGCCGTCGATCGTCAGCGCCGGGCCGCCACCGCCCTGTTCGGCGACCTTGCCGAACTCGATCCGGCTGGCCCGGATCGCGGCGCGCGGGCCGAAGGTGAACGACTCGCTGCCCAGGTTGTAGCTTGCGCCCACTTCGGTCGAGAGCGTGAACGCATCGTCCTGGCCGTAGAAGTCATACGGCGTGCCGAGGAAGGTGCCCGAACGGCGGACGTTCGACTGATAGACGCCGGCGCTGAACTGCGCATCCAGCGAGGCGCCGACCGTCTGACCGACCTTGCCGTAGAGCGTGCCCTGGATGAGCTCGCCGCGCGCCTGCTGGTTCGCCACGCGGTCGCCGTCGATGTCCGAATAGGACAGGCCGAAACCGATCACCGCATTATCGTCGAGCTGCGCTTCGAGGCCGGCGGCGATGTAGAAGCCGTCGAACCGTTCACGCCCGCCCGCGGGCACCGTCGCCGGCATCGGCGCGGCCGACCCGTCGATGTAACCGCCGGCCAGATAGGCGGCGACGGTCGAGGGCAGCACGTTCTGCGCCACCGTGCTCGTCGGCGTGTCGCTGACCTGCGACGCGCGGCCAGGCATGACGGCCTCGTTCGCCGCGAACTCGAGCGGCTTGCCGATCATCGCGACGGTGCCGCCCTCGAACGCCTCGGGCCGCATCGCTGCGGTCCGCTCGCGATAGAAGCGGGCCATGTTGTCGAGCGCGACGGTGCCGATCGCACGGCGCGTCGATTCGGCGCGCGGTGCCAGGCTCTCCAGCGTGCCGCGGATCGTGTCGACGCTGGCCAGATCGAGCCCGCCATAGATGCCGGCAAGCGACGAATAGGCCGCGCGGTTGCCGTCGAGCAGCGCCGCGTACGACTGCTGCACCGGCGTCGCCGCAACGACGCTGGCATAGGGCCGCGCGGCGACGCGAACGCCCACCGAGTTGGCGCCGTAGCTCAGCTGCGGGAACAGGATCGCGCTGATCGAAGTGGCATTGGCGAACTGGCCGGTCACCGCGCCGGTGGTGGTGAGGACGGTGTACGCATCGCCGAAGCGCGGCAGCGTGCCCGCCGCCTGACGCAGCGTCAGCGTGCCGCCGAGCGCCGCGCTGCCCGCGGTGATGCGGTCCGACGCGCCGTTCGGTCCCACATCGACCAGATACTGGCCGCCGGTAAGGAAGGTCGCCGCGCCCGTCACGTTGAGCGTGCCGATTGCCCCCGCCGCGCCCGGGGAGACGGTGCCGCCCGACGCGACCGTCAGGCTCGACAGCGTGCCGGTGCCGCCGACGGTGCCGCTGCCCGCCGCGGTGAGCGCCGAGCGGGTCAGGGTACCGTTGACGGTCAGCGTCCCCTGCTCGACGCGGGTCGGACCGGAATAGGAGTTGGCGCCTGCGAGGATCAGCTCGCCGCCGCCCCGCTTGGTCAGCCCGCCGATATCGTTGGGGAAGCCGGCGAGCACCGCCGCCGAATAGCGGTCGCGCGCATCCTGGATACCGTTGGTCCACAGGTCGACGGTGCCCGTCGCCACGTCGACGGTCCGCGTCTCGCGAAGCGCGGTCGGCCCGGCAAGCGCCACGCCCATCTGCGGCGCGCCCCAGCCCGACTTCAGATCGACGCCCTTCTCATCGAGGTCGAGCGAGCTGGACACGAGGATGTCGGAGATGAGGCCGGTATTGTACTCGGGGAACCACTCCATCAGCAGCGCCGCGAAGCCCGAGACGTTGGGCGCCGCCATCGACGTGCCGGTCAGCGCGCCGTAACCCGGACCGCCATAGGTGATGAACTTGGTCAGCTCGGCGGTGATGAGCGCATCGGCCTTGACCAGCACGCTCTCGGAAAAGCCGCGCGTCAGCAGGTCGACGTTCGACGCCAGGATGTTGGCGAGCGTCGAGGTATAGCCGTTCGGATCGCCGCCGACGAAGCGCGAGCCATAGGCGAGCGAGATCGCCACCGCCTGCTGCGCGGCGAACGTGCGCTCGCCTTCCTCGTCGAAGGTGCGGCCGGCGGCCTGGGCCGCGGCGCGGCGGCCGAGATAGCCGTTGAGGACGCTGATCCAGGCGTTGGTCGCCGCGTTGTTGAGCGCGGTCACCGTCGTCGCCGAATAGATGCCCGGGAACATTGCCGGGGTGTACTTGGCGCGGATGGCGGCCGTGTCGACGGTATAGAGATTGACGCCCGAGATCACCGAGCTGCCCGGCCCGGCGACGCACCACGTCGCGGTCTGACCGCAGAAGCTGGTGCTGGGCGCAGCCGCGCCGTTCGCCTGGTAATTGGCGACCGACAGCCAGTTCGAGCGCAGGCGCATGTCGTTGAGCGGCGTCACCGCATCGATGCTGGCGTGCACGCCGCTGCCGTTACCCGCCGAGAAGACGACGAGCACGTCGTTGGCGAGGACCGGGTCGTAAAAGCCCTTCAGATCCTGTGCGAACGCGGCCTTCGCCTGGGCCAGCGTGGCAGTGTAGGGCAGCGACGTGCCCGAACCCCAGCTGTTGTTGACGATGCGCACGACGCCCGTCTTGGCAGCGTCGATGATGTTGTCGCGCGGGGTCGAGACGGTGGTGCCGTCGAGGATCTGGTCCTTCCACCACAGGAAGTCGCCGGCCGAGAAGTTCGCGGTCACCGACACGATGTTGGCGCCGAAGGCGTTGCCGAACATCCGCTCGCCCGCGATGCGCGCACCCGCCGCGGTGCCCGCGACGTGCGTGCCGTGAATCTCCCACGGGCGGCGCGGGTTGACGAGGCCGTTGTTGCCGTAGGCGGCCGGCACGACGGTGCGCAGACCCGTCAGCTTGCCCGCGCCCTGAAACAATTGGTGGCTGGCGAGCACGCCCGCATCGTTGATGCCGACCGTCTGCCCCTTGCCCGTCAGGCCGAGGACATAGGCATATTCGAGGCCGAGATAGCGCTTGGTATAGTCGACGCTGAACTGCGCGTCGGTGCGCCACGATTCGAGCGCGACGTTGTAGTCGGTCGTGCGCGTGCCGTCGGCCTTGTAATAGCCGCCCGCGGGCGGCGGCGGCACCACCGTGGCGGCGGTCTGCGCAGCGGCAGGCATCGCGACGAGGCCAGCCGACGACAGCAGCGTCGCGGCCAGAAGCGAACGGACCATGCGGCGATCGAAACGATGATTCTTCAAGCTTGCTCTCCCCCGGACCCGTCGGGTCTCCACGGACGAAGGCTATTTCGTGTCAGGCGTCACTGTCCAGTCACGTTATGGGAACAAAATCACGTCTCGCGTAAGCTGCGGTTTTTGGGCAACATCTTCGTCGCGCATCCCGGGGTCGGGTATGCATCGCCAGCACCGCATACGTATTTTACCGCTACCATTGCCGTCCGTTCTGGTGGATTGTTCGCGCATGACGCCGGCGAACGATCGGCGATCCTACGGGCGGGAGAGACTGGCATGACGCGATCGGACCAATCCACACGGACCGGGGCCACCCGGCGCGAGGCGCTCGGCCTGTCGGCGGGCGCCGCGCTGGTCGCGGCTTGGCCCGCCAGCGCCGCCCCCGCCCCCGGCCTGAACGCAATCGCGGCAAAGCGCGGCCTTCGCTTCGGCTCGGCCGTGGCGTGGTGCCCGCCGGGGGCCGATCGCGGCGGCGTCGGCAATCCGCGCTACACCGCGCTGCTGGCGCGGGACTGCGGGATCCTCGTTGCCGAAAACGAAATGAAGTGGCAGCGGCTTCGCCCCGCGCCCGACCGCTTCGACTTCGAGCGGGCGGACGCCATCGCCGCCTATGCCAAGGCGACGGGCATGGCGATGCGCGGCCACACACTCCTGTGGCACCAGACCAAGTGGATGCCGCGCTGGGAGGCGACCCATGATTTCGGCTCCCGCCCCGCCACCGCCGGCGCGGCGATGCTGACGAACCACATCCAGACGGTGATCGGCCGCTATGCGCCGCGCGTGACGAGCTGGGACGTGGTCAACGAAGCGGTCAATCCCGACGGCAGCGGCCTGTACGAGACCGCGCTGTCCCGCGCGATCGGCGGGGCGGAGCCGACGCTGGACCTCGCCTTTCGCACCGCGCGCGCGGCGGCACCGGGGGCCGAGCTCGTCTATAACGACTATATGGGCTGGGAGCCGGACAATGCCCGCCACCGCGCGGGCGTGCTCAAGCTGCTGGAAGGGTTCCGCGCGCGCGGCACGCCCGTCGATGCCCTCGGCCTCCAGTCGCACCTGGTCACGCAGGTCGGCGGCTCGGTGACGGCGCAGCAGGCCGAGTGGCGCCGGTTCCTCGATGCGGTGACCGCCATGGGCTACAAGCTGGTCGTCACCGAGTTCGACGTGCGCGACAACGGCCTGCCCGCCGATGCGGCGCCGCGCGACCGCGCGGTCGCCGATTACGCGCGCGCCTATCTGGACGTGACGCTGGCATACCCGCAGCTTCGCGACGTGCTCGCCTGGGGGATGAGCGATCGGTATAGCTGGATCGAGGGGTTCGAGCCGCGAAAGGACAAGGCACTGCGCCGCCCGACGCTGTACGACCGCGAGCTCAGTGCAAAGCCGCTCCACGCCGCCGTCGCCGCGGCGCTGGCGGAGGCACCGAGACGCTGACAATCAAGACAAAGAAAAGACGGGGGATAGCATGAAGAAGACTGCCGCGGCCGCGCTTGCCGCGCTGCTCGCCACCACGGCGCTTGCGCAGGATGCCGGCCCGACCGGGACCGCGTACCCGGCGCTCTGGCCCGCCGCCAAGAGCCGCGGCCTGATCGACGCCGCGACCGAGGCGCGGATCACCGCGCTGATGGCGAAGATGACGCTTGAGGAAAAGGTCGGGCAGATGATCCAGGCCGATATCGGCGCGATCAAGCCCGAGGATCTGCGCCGCTATCCGCTCGGCTCGATCCTCGCGGGCGGCAGTTCGCCGCCGATCGGCGCGCCCGACCGCTCGCCCGCCGCCCCCTGGGTCGCCACGTCGCGCGCGTTCGAGGCGGTGGCGATGGAGAAGCGGGCGGGTCACACGCCGATCCCGCTGATCTTCGGCGTCGATGCCGTCCACGGCAACAACAACGTCGTCGGCGCGGTACTCTTTCCGCACAATATCGGCCTCGGCGCGGCGAACGACCCCGCCCTCATCCGCCGCATCGGCGACGCGACGGCGAAGGAAACCGCGGCCGCGGGCATCACCTGGGCCTTCGGGCCGACGCTGGCGGTGCCGCAGGACGACCGCTGGGGGCGGACGTACGAGGGCTATTCGGAGGATCCCGCGATCGTCCGCAGCTATGCCGCACCGATGATCGAGGGGCTTCAGGGCGCGCCCGGCCGCGGGCGCATCCAGGACGGGCATGTGGCGGCGAGTGCCAAGCACTTCCTCGGCGACGGGGGGACCAAGGACGGCATCGACCAGGGCGACGACCAGATCGACGAGCGGACGCTGATCGGCATCCACTCGGCCGGCTATCCGCCCGCGATCGACGCCGGCACGATGACCGTGATGGCATCCTTCACCTCGTGGCAGGGGGTGAAGATGCACGGCAACAAGAGCCTGCTGACCGACGTGCTCAAAGGGCGGATGGGCTTCGACGGCTTCGTCGTCGGCGACTGGAACGGGCATGGCCAGATCCCGGGCTGTAGCAAGGACGATTGCGCCCAGACGTTCAACGCCGGGCTCGACATGGCGATGGCGCCCGACAGCTGGAAGGGCCTGTTCGACAGCACGGTCCGCCATGCGCGGGCCGGCACGATCCCGATGGCGCGCATCGACGATGCGGTCCGCCGCATCCTGCGCGTCAAGATGCGGCTCGGCCTGTTCGATGCCGCCCGCCCCTGGGAACGCCGGGCCGAGGTGATCGGCAGCGCCGCCCACCGCGCGATCGCGCGCGAGGCGGTGCGAAAGTCGCTCGTCCTCCTGAAGAACGACGGCGTGCTGCCGCTCAAGGCAAGCGCGCGCATCCTCGTCGCCGGCAGCCATGCCGACGATGTCGCGCTTCAGGCCGGCGGCTGGACGCTGAGCTGGCAGGGGGACGGCAACAAGCCGTCGGACTTCCCCAACGCGCAGTCGATCTATGCGGGCATCGCCGAGGCGGTAAAGAAGGGCGGCGGCACCACCGAGTTGAACGTCGAGGGCCGGTTCACGACCAAGCCCGACGTGGCGGTCGTCGTGTTCGGCGAGATGCCCTATGCCGAGATGCGCGGCGACACCCGCACGCTCGAGTTCCAGGCGGGCGACAAGCAGGCGCTGGCAACGCTCAAGCGGCTGAAGGCGGCGGGGATCCCCGTCGTGTCGGTGTTCCTGTCGGGCCGCCCGCTGTGGGTGAACCCCGAGCTCAATCAATCGGACGCGTTTGTCGCCGCCTGGCTTCCGGGCTCGGAAGGCGGCGGGATCGCCGACGTTCTGGTGGGCGATGCCGCCGGCAAGCCGCGCACCGACTTTGCCGGGCGGCTGTCGTTCAGCTGGCCCAAAACCGCCGGGCAGTTCACGCTCAACAAGGGCGCGCCGGGCTACGACCCGCTGTTCGCGCTCGGCTATGGCCTGTCCTATGCCAGGCCCGGCCGCGTGCCGAAGCTGGGCGAGGTCGCGGGCATCGACGCGAGCCTTGCCAACACCAGTCTGTTCTACACGCTCGGCCGCACACCTGCGCCGTTCGCCTGGAAGCTGGACGGCGTGACCGCGGAAAGCGTGGATTCGGCACGGACGCAGGAGGGGGCCTCGCTCCTCACCTTCCCGCGCGGCCGGTCCGGGACGGCGCGGATCGCCGGCCCCGTGCTCGATCTGACGCGCGAAACCAACGCCGACGTGCTGCTGCAACTCCAGTACAGGGTCGCGACGGCGCCCGCCGGTCCGGTCCGCCTGTCGCTGGGGAACGGGAGCGTGAATGCTGCGAGCCTGTTCGCCGCGGGCGGCGGGTGGAAGACCGCGCGCGTGCCGCTCAAATGCTTCGCGGCGGCCGGGGGCGACATGGCCAAGGTCGACGTGCCGCTGGCGCTGTTGGCGACCGGCCCCTTCGCGGTGGCGATCGCCGATGCGCGCCTCGTCACCGATCCCGAGGGTGCGGTCTGCCCGAAATGAGAGAAACCGCCCGCCCCGCTCGATGACGGGGCGGGCGGCAGGAACGAAGAAAGGGGCGCATCCGGTCGGTCGGATGCGCCCCTTCTTGCACGGCAGCGGGAGCGGTCCCGAAGGACCGCCCCCTCCCCCTTTTAGAAATTGCCGCGCAGGATGAACGAGAAGCGGCGGTCGTTGATGAAGTAGGACCGCGGCGCCAGCTGGTCCGGATTGCCCGTATACGCCTGAAGCGTACGGGTCGATTCGTTGGTCAGGTTCACGCCCTGCACGCCGATCTTGATGTACTTGTTGAGGTTGATGAACGCCGACGCGTCGAGCTGGCCCGTCTCGTCGTTGTAGATCGAAGTGTACGGGAAGATCACGTCCGCCGCCGTCAGCAGGAAGCGCGAGCGCCAGTTGTACGCGGCGCGAAGCGACACCGGACCCTTTTCATAGAACACCGTCGCGTTGACGTTGTGCTTCGACAACCCCTCCAGCGGCAGGTTGCCCGGCGTGATCGGCGACGCATTCGACGGCGTGCCGCCGTTCAGGAACGAGTTGGGCAGGCCCTGGCTCTCGATATACGAATAGTTGCCGTTGAAGCCGAAGCCGCTCAACAGGCCGGGCAGGAAGTCGAACGTCTGCTGGTACGAGACCTCGACGCCCTTGATCTTGCCCGTCCCGTCGAAATTGGCAGGCCCGCGGATCAGCACCGGGATGGTCACGCCGTTGCTGGTGATGTCGCGGGTGATGAGCGACGAGAAGAAGAAGTTGTCGACCGCCTTGTAGAAGCCGTTGACGGTGATCGAGCCCACCCGCGCGAAATACCATTCGAGCGTGGCGTCGAACTGCCAGGCGGTGGCGGGCTTCAGGAACGGATTGCCCGCCGTCGCCGTGGCCGCGCCCGAATTGGGATCGGTGGTCACGCCGATGAAGTTGCGGATGTTGGCAAGGTCGGGGCGCGTCAGCACCTTCGACACCGCGAACCGGGCGACGAGATCGCGCGACAGGCCGAGCTTCAGGTTGAAGCTGGGCAGGACATAATCGTAGGCGTTGCGCGCCACGTCGCTGACCGTCTGGCCGGTCGCGAACTGCTGTAGCTGGGCATAGGCCGCTGCACCCAGATTACAGATGCCGCCCGGCCGCGACGGCGGGGTGCCCGCCGGCGCACCGTCCGGCACGCGCGGATCGCAGCGCCCGGTAAAGATCGTCTGGCCGGTCACCGGATCGATCGCCGTCCGCGTAAAGGGATCGACGATGCCCAGCGCCTGCTGCGTCGGCACGCCGATCCGCCCTTCGGAGCGGATGTTCGTCGAAACGTAGCGGACACCGATGTTGCCCGACAGGCGGATGTTGCCGAAGACCGGATCGTCCGACCCGAAGTTCAGCATGGCATAGGCCGCCGCATCCTGCTGGTTCACCGGCTGGATTTCGTCGGGCAGATAGGGCGAGCCGGGG
>SXGQ01090561.1_pt1 | contig 11447 bp, 3 predicted proteins | sample 3178371 | NCBI WGS metagenome assembly SXGQ01 (sample SAMN11356859, study PRJNA531348) | freshwater metagenome | isolation source: freshwater sample F1-20 | place: China: Fuxian Lake, Yuxi | collected 2017-12-25 | reverse complement strand
GTCGCTGTCACCCCCGAGGGCGCCGAGGTGCCGACCGCGAGCGCCCGCACCGACCGCCGCGGCGTCGCCCGCGTGGCGCTGCCGCCAGGTCCGGTCACCGTGCGCCTCCAGAGCCCACTTGACGGCAATCGTGAAGAAGTATTTCAGGCAGTCGTCACGAAGGGGTTCGTCACCGAGCTCATCGCGACGATGTTTGAAGACGGGCGCCCGATGCGGACACATGTCGAGGCCGTCTCCCTCGTCGACGCCCCCGACCCCGATCCGGTCGACGCTCCGTCCGCCCCGCCCGGCACGCTCGTCGGGCGCGTCGAGGACGCCGAGCAGGGACGCCCCTTCCGCGGCGTCCGCGTCTATGTCCGCGGTCAGTCGGTCGAGGGTGAGACCGACGGCGCGGGGCGCTTCACCCTGTCGCTCCCGTCGGGCCTCCACGACCTCACGCTCGTCCACGCCCAGTACACCGCGCTGACCGTCCGCGGCGTCGAGGTCGAGGCGGGGGCCTCCCGCGAGCGCACCTTCGCCCTCGAGCCCGCCTCCATCGAGCTCGCCGAGCTCGTCGTCTCGGCCCCGCGCATCGTCGGCTCGGCGCTTGAGGCCCTCGAGGAGCGCCGCGACGCGACCGCTGTCGGCGAGGTCATCGGCGCCCAGCAGATGTCGCGTTCGGGCGACACGAACGCGGCCTCGGCGCTTCGCCGCGCGACTGGCGTCACCGTCGTCGGCGGGCGCTTCGTCTATGTCCGCGGGCTCGGCGAGCGCTACAGCTCGACCTTGCTCGACGGCGCGCAGTTGCCATCGCCCGAGCCCGAGCGACGCGTCGTCCCGCTTGACATGTTCCCCGCCGGCATGCTCGAGGGAATCGCGATCCAGAAGGGCTATACGCCCGATATGCCTGGTGAATTCGGTGGAGGAGTCGTTCGCATCCGGACCCGTGGCTTCCCGGGGGCCCTCGAGGGCCGCGCGAGCGTCGGCACGAGCGCACGCCTCGGAACCACCTTCGGGGACCACCTCTTCGCCGCCTCGGGTCCGACCGATTTCCTGGGGATCGACGGGGGCTTCCGTGCCCTGCCCCCAGAGGTCAAGGCGGCGTCTGACGCGGCTCCGCTGCTCGAGCGCGACATGTTCTCCGAGCGCGGCTACACGGCCGCCGAGCTCGAGCGCCTCGGCGAGCAGATGCAGACCGACTGGACGCCGCGCCGTGACACGGTCCCGCCAGGCCTCTCGCTCGCTGGCAACCTCGGCGACAGCGTCGCGACCTCGTTCGGCCGGGCTGGCTGGCTCGCCGCAGCGGGCTACACGAGCGACTGGGATGGCGGCCCGCGCGACGTCCGCATCTACACGGTCGGCTCGGGCGGCCGCATGGAGCCCGCCCACCAGTACCGTTTCGACGACCTCGAGATGCGCGTGACGCTGTCGGGCATCCTGTCGGGCGGGCTCGACGTCGGCGATGACCACAAGCTGCGGCTCACCAGCCTGCTCAACCGCGTGACGACCGACGAGGCCCGCCTCTACGAGGGCTACAACCGCGACGTCACGACCGACATCCGCGTCTCGCGCCTCCAGTGGGTCGAGCAGATGCTCTCGACGAACCAGCTCCGCGGCGACCACCGCCTCGGTGACGCCGTCGACCTCGCCTGGCGCTACACCCTGTCCGCGGCCACGCGCATCGAGCCCGACCGCCGCCAGGCCCGCTACGACCGCGAGCCCGGCACCGACCTCTGGCGCCTCAGCGACCGCCCCGAGGGCAACCGCCGCGTCTTCTCCGGGCTTGTCGACGTGGCCCACGACGTCGGCCTCGACCTCACGTGGCACCTCGTCGGCGCGCCCGCTGTCGCGACCCCCGACGCGCCTGCACCGCCGCCTGCCGACACGCGCGTCGCGCTGAAGACCGGCTTTGCACTCCTTGACAAGGCCCGCGAGGTCGACACGCGCCGCTTCAAGTACGACCAGCAGGGGCCGCTCGCCGCGGACGAGGACCTGCTCTTGTTGACGCCCGAGCAGATCTTCACGCCCGACTACATCGGCGCAGACGGCTTCGTGCTGACCGAGACGACGCTCGAGACCGACAACTACACGGCGGGCCAGCGCATCCTCGGCGGCTACCTGATGGCCGACGTGACGCTCGCCCGCGACCTGACCCTCGTCGGCGGCGTCCGCCTCGAGTCGAGTGAGCAGCGCGTCGGCACCTTCGTCCCCTTCAGCCCCGACGCAGCCACCGTCGAGGCCCGCCTCGCGACCCTCGATCTGTTGCCGTCGCTCGCGGCCTCGTGGGCCTTCCGCGACGACATGTTCCTCCGCTTCGGGGCCGCTCAGACCGTCTCTCGCCCCGACTTCCGCGAGCTCTCGCCCGCGACCTTCAACGACGTGACCGGCGGTCGCCAGTTCTTCGGCAATCCCGATCTCCGCCGCGCGCTCCTGCGCCACGTCGATCTTCGGTGGGAGTGGTTCCCGACCGCGGGCGAGCTCGTGTCGGTTGGCGTCTTCTACAAGCATTTCAGGGACCCCATCGAGATGGTCCTCGTTCCGAGCGCTCAGCTCTCGGTGACCTACGCCAACGCCGCCGCCGCCGAGACCCTCGGCCTCGAGCTCGAGTTCCGGAAGAACCTCGCCTTCCTCGACACGTCGCTGCGCGACCTCTACGTCGCGTCCAACGTGGCCCTCATCGCGTCGTCGGTCGACATCGGCGACGCCGAGACCATCCAGACCAACAAGCAACGCCCCCTGCAAGGGCAGGCCCCCTACGTCCTGAACCTTCAGATCGGCTACGAGAACGCCGACACCGGCGCCAACGCGGCCCTGCTCTACAACGTCTCGGGGCGTCGCATCGACGAGGTCGGGGCCCTCGGGGCGCCTGACACCTACATCGAGGCCTTCCACCAGCTCGACCTCGTCCTCGGCCTGCGTCTGCCCGACCGCTTCGAGCTCAACCTGCGCGCCCAGAACCTGCTCGATCTGCCGCTCGAGACCCGCCAGGGGACCGCCCTCGTCGAGCGCGATCTGCGCGGGCGCGTCTTCTCGCTCGCGGTGGCGCGCAACTTCTGAGCTGCGCGCGACGGGGCTGCCGATGAGACAAGATGTTTCAACGATGAAACCAATTGTTTCAGGCGTGCATCAGAATGTTGCAGCCAGCGCCGTCAGGGCGTGACGAGCCACGGCGCATAGCCCGCGTCGCCCGCGAGGTGGACGCGGTAGAAGGCCGTCATCCAGGTCCGCGCCGCGGCACGCACCGCGGCGGGGTCGTCGCCCCCCTTGCAGGCGAGGCGCAGCAGGGCGGGCAGGGGGTCGGCGAAGTCGTTGTGGCCGCTCGCAGGCGGCACCGCGACAAACGGTGCGCCACTCGCGGCGGTCGCGTAGGCCGCGTAGTTGTCGCTCGCTGGCGCGCAGGCGGGTGACCCCGGGAAGGCGGCCTCTGCGCCGCGGGTCGAGCCGACGAGGCCGAGCGGGATCGCGAGGTCGGCCATCAGCTCGGGCGTGACGCTCGGGTTCTCGGCCGACGGGGTCGAGAATGGGCCGACCGAGTCGACCGGATCGAGGTTGAAGCTCGCGCGGATGCGGTCGTCGCGCGTCGCCGCGAGCAGCGCCACCTTGCCGCCGCGGGAGTGGCCGCCAGCGCCGAGTCGGGTGGGGTCGAAGCGTGGGTCGGCCGCGAGGGACGCGACCATCGTGACGACCGCGTCGGCGAGGGTGCTGTGGGAAATCGCCGAGAAGAGCGAATCGCCAAACGTCGGGACGAGCACCGCGACCCCGTGGGAGGCGAGGTGGCGGGCGTAGCTCGCGAAGGCGCTGCCGTCGAGCTGGAAGCCCGGGGCGAGGACGACGGCTGGCGCGAGCGCGCTCATCGTCGGCACGTAGAGGGCGACGTCGTAGCCCGCCACGTCGAGGTCCTCCTGCGTCCACGGGACGGGTCCTGGCGCGCTCGGGTCGGCCACGGAGCTGGCGTCGGTCGCGGTGGCGTCGCTGGCGGTGTCGTCGGGCGGGGAGACGGCGTCCTCGCCCGCGTCGTCGCTCGTGGTGTCCTCCCTGGCGTCCTCAGGTGGGACGGCGTCGGCAGGGGCTGCATCGTCGGCTGGCGGGGCCGCGTCCTCGACTGGCGGGGCCGCGTCGTCGTGGGCTGCCGTGTCCTCGGTCGCGTCCGGTGTATCCGCCCCGGTCGACGTGCTGTCGTCGGTCACCTGGACCTCGGCCGCGGGCGCTGTCGCCGCCTCGCTGCCGCAGGCCGTGGCGAGCAGGCCGAGCAGCGGCCACATGCGCAGCGACTGGCGGGACTGGCGGGATGGACGACGCAGCATCGGGCGCATGGGTAACCTCGTGAGCCGGAGGGGCAGGACCTCAAGTCTCGCGTCTGGGCGGCCGCGCGTCAACGCGGACTGCAGGGACCGCGAGGGCCGAAGCGCAGGCGGACGCGTCAGGGCCAGCTCACTCTGCGGACCGTTCAGGCGTCGGGCTCGGCCGTGCTCGCGACCCAGGCGAGCTTGCCGTCAAAGACGACGCCGAGCTCGTGGATGGGGTCGCAGCCAGCCTCGCGCAGCTGCGTGGCGTAGGCCTTCTTGCGCATCTGCGCCATCGCTCGGCCAAGCGCCGTCTCGACGGTCTCGCCGCGCCCGAGGACCTTGAACTCCATGACGACGCCGGGGCCCTGTCCCTGCTTCGGCCAGATCATCACGTCCGGTCTGCCGAGCCCGGACTCGGGGTTGCTCTTGACGTGCCAGTCAGGACCGAGGTGCAGCAGCAGGCCGAGGATGAAGGCGTGGTAGACGCTCTCGACGGGCACCGCGGGCGAGCCGGGCACCAGGTCATGGTAGCTCAGCGCGCGGACCATCACCTTGGTCAGCTCGGCCTCGAGCGCCTCCGCGTCGCCCGCGAGCAGCGCGCGCGAGACCGACGCGAGCGGACCGCCGATCGCGACCTCGGCCAGCGAGCCGAGGATTGACAGGAAGGTCGAGGTGAAGGCCTCCATGACCTCCTCGTTGGGGACCTTCAGCGCCGCCTTCCACGCGCCCCGCGACGGGGTCAGCCCGGAGGGCGTCAGGTAACCCGAGTAGCACAGCAGCGGCCACAGCATGCCGTGGTCGGTGTAGAGGTCCTGCAGCGACAGGTTGTCAAAGAGCTGCACCTCCACCGACTCGCCCGCGAGCAGCCTGCGCAGGGCGTCGCCGTTCTCGGCCGCCGTCCGCCGCATCAGGTCGCGCGCGAGGTCGTTGCCGCTCGTGCCGAGCCAGTGGGCCGCGCACGGCTCCTTCGGTTCGTCGAGGCGCGAGATGATGGACCACGGGTTGTAGACCGTCGCGGCCTCCACGCCGCCGAAGCGGTAGCCGTTGTACCAGCGGCGCAGCTCGGGCATCGCGTCTGGCAGCCCCGCCCGGACAGCGAGCGCCTCGACCTCGGACTCGAGGAAGCCGAAGCGCGACGCGCTGCGCGACTGCAGCACCCCGTTGTTCGCGAAGTTGTTGAGGCCGCTGAAGAGGCTCTCCTTCGCGACCCTCAGGATGCCGGTCAGGACGCCCTTCCACAGGTGCGCGTTGTCCTTCAGACCGCCTGACAGCAACGTTCGGAAGAAGTCGACCGCCTTCGTCCAGTAGCCTCCGAGCCAGGCCCGATGCAGCGGGCTGTCGTACTCGTCGATGAGGATGACGACCCGCTGCTTCGTCAGCCCGTGCAGCGCCTCGGAGGCGAGCTTGAGGAAGCCCGACCACCCCTCGGGCGCATCGAGACCCGCCGCAGCGACGCGGGCCTCGAAGCCGGGGTGGAGCGCCGCGAGGCGCCGCCGCTCGTATCGCAGCTCGGCCACGACCTTGGCGTGCATCGTCTCCCAGCTGTCCCCGTCGAGCTGCTTCAGCGACAGCCAGATGACCGGGTAGCGCATGAAATGCTGGCGATAATCGCCCGGCAGCCGCCAGATCTCCGTGTCCGAAAAGACGTCGGTCACGTCCTCGTCGCCCCGCTCGAGGAAGTCCCTCAGCATCAGCATGTTCAGCGTCTTGCCGAAGCGCCGCGGCCGCGTGAACAGCGTCGTCTCCGCCCCGCTGTCGAGGACGTCCGCGATGAACGCTGTCTTGTCGACGAAGGCGTAGCCCTCGCGCCGGATCTTCCGATACTCCGAGACGCCCTTCGGGAACGCACCGCCGTGTTTGCCCAGAACCGCCATGGGCGGGAGCATGCGTCAGCCGCAGCCCCGAGGCAAGGCGCGAGCCCTGGCGACCGCCCGCCACTGTCGACCGCGGCCCGTCGTACTACCGCACCACTGGCCTGCAGAGGCGCAATTCTTTGCGCATGCGGGTGAGGACCTGTCAACCGCTGGCTTGGTGCGATGCATCGCGCCCCGACCGCCGCCCCGCGCTGGAATGTTCGCGCGGCGCGCCTCAGGCCCCGACCGACGGCGCGACCCCGCGGACGACGCCGAACTGCTCGTGGACGCCGACCTTCGCGATGGCCTCGCGCGGGGTCAGCTCGCCACGCAGCAGGGCACGGTACGTCGTCAGGACGCGCGTCGTCTCGGCCTCGGTCTCGCGCACGAGCTCGACGCGGAATCGCAGGACGCCCGCGGCCACGAGCCGCGGGGCGAGCGTCGCCGCGGACTGGGCGCGGGCCTCGAAGACCGTGTTGCGGCAGCCGACGTCAGTGATGACGGGGTGGGCGAGCCCGCGCGGATCCACGAGCGACACCGCGTGGCGGTCGCAGGGGCGGCCGCAGCTGCGGTAGTCGCGACCCTCGGAGAGCGTGTGGGCGTAGACGCAGTGCTCGGTGTGGAAGGTCGGGATGTGGTGGTGCAAGACGATGGTCACGAGGTGGGCGGGCAGGGCGCCGAGCAGCGCGAAGAGCTGGGCCTCGTCGAGGTCATGCGACGCGGTCAGCGTGTCGGCGCCGAGCGACAGCAGATGGAGCCCTGTCAGCGCGTTCGTCACGTTCAGCGAGAAGTCGCCATGGACGACCGGGCGCCTCGCCGCGGCGGACCCATCGGAATCGAGGCCCGCGAAGTGGACGAGGCCGCCCCAGTGGCGGACGAGGACCCCATCCGGGGCGAGGCGCGCGACGCGGGCGTCAAAGCCCTCTTCACCTGGCTTCTGCACCCGCGTCGTCGCGACGGTCACCCGCATCCCGGCCTCCCGGGCGCGTGCCACGGCGTTCCCGAGGCCGACCATCTCCATCCAGTCGAGCTCGACCTCGCGGAAGCCAAGGGATATGGCCGCCTCAAGCTGATGCGGCAGGCGGCAGAGCGGGATCGGGTCGAGGGCGCTGACGTCGCTGCGCGCTGGCCATGGCGGCGTAAGCGCCGTCCGCCCGCGGTGGTCGAGCGCGCGCGCCGCGGTGTCGGTGAGCCGCGTCCGGACCACGGGCAGGACGGGGGTCGGATCGAGCGGCGCGGGCGGCGCGTCGAGCTGCGCTTCGAGGTCGGCGACGAGGACCCGGCGCAGGCGCTTGAGCGACGACGGCGAGACGTGCAGCCCGTCAGGTAGTTGCAGGTGCAAATATTGCAACTGAAAACGTGTGCCACCGAACGACCCCAGCTTGTCGGCTAGCTGGGCACGCCCGAGGCCTTCGCCAGTCGCCGTCTGAAGGGTCTCGTCGGTCTCGCCCGAGGTGGCCTCGCCGCGGGCCGACAGCGTGGCCGCGAGCGGTCGTCCGGCCTCGCCTGTGACGGTCAGCGTCACGGGGATTCGCCCAATCACCGGCTGTGCCAGCAGCCGCCGCGTCTCGGACTCGAGCGCCGGGTCCGAGTTCAGCCACACTCGGTGGCCTGGCCTCACGCGGGTCAGGTCCGGGCCCGGCGTCCCGAAGCCGAGGCGCCAGCCGCCTCCGGGTCCGGCGCCAAGCGGCGCAACGTCAAAGATCGGCCCGCCGGCCTCGTGCGGGTCCTCCGGGTTGAAGGCGTCGAATACCACCCCCATGCCGCGCCGCGGCTCGGATGGCGCGACTGGCACCGCGCGAAGCGGCGCTCCGTCGGGACCGAAGACCGCGAAGTCGGGCCCGCGGACGACCTCGACGACCCGAGACCGGGCGTCGACCCGCGCGACGCGACCGAGGAAGGCGCCGCGGTGCTTCGGGTGGCGCCCGTCGACGAGCCGCTGGTGATCGGTGCCAGCGAGGAAACCACCCGAAAAGCCGCGCGAATAGACGCGCTGGGCGGCGCCCAGATCGTCGGCCAGCTGGGCTGTGGCGGCGGGCGTCCCGTGGGTCCCGGCCATCACGTGGTCGAGCCAGCGGGCGACGCTCCTGACGGCGGTCTGGACGTAGGTCGGGCCCTTCAGGCGCCCCTCGATCTTCAGCGTGTGCACGCCGAGCTCGACGAGGGCCGGGATCGACGCGTGGCCGGCCAGATCGTGCGGCGACAGCAGGTAGCGCACCGCGTCGTCGCCGTCACCCACCGGGCGCGTCTGGCCATCGACCTCGAGCTGGTACGGCAGGCGACAGGACTGCGCGCACTGGCCGCGGTTGGCCGACCGCCCGCCCCAGGCCTCGCTCGTCAGGCACTGCCCCGACCACGACATGCACAGCGCGCCGTGGATGAAGACCTCGAGCTCCATGTCGCCGACGCCGCCCGCTTCGGCGTGGTCGCGGAAGGTCCGCAGCTCGGCGACCGACAGCTCGCGCGGCAGCACCACGCGGGTCACGCCGAGACCTTTGGCGAAGCGGGTCCCCTCGACCGACGAGATGGTCATCTGCGTCGAGGCGTGCAGCCCGAGCGCGGGCGTCAGCGCGCGGGCGAGCAGGCAGACGGCGGGATCCTGCACGATCAGCGCATCGACGCCCGCCGCCGCGATGCGCCGCAAGAGGGCCTCCATCACCGGCAGCTCGGGCTCGAAGACGAGGGTGTTGAGCGTCACGTACAGCCGCGCGCCCGCCGCGTGGGCCCGCGCGACGAGGTCGGGCAGCCCGTCCGCGTCGAAGTTCTTCGCCCGCGCCCGAGCGTTGAAGCCGTCGTCGAGACCCAGAAAGACGGCGTCAGCCCCCGCCGCCAAGGCCGCGGCGAAGGCCTCGACGTCACCCGCGGGGGCAAGTATCTCCGGTCGGGTCGGCGTAGCACGTGCGCTCATGTCCGCCACCTGCCAGGCTCCGCCGCGAGAGACAAGCCCCTACGGCGTACAGCGCACGGGCTTACAGTCTCGCTCCTGAGCCCTGCGCGTTCATTCAGGATTTTGGACGCAGTAACCTGTCCCCTCTTCCCTGTACAAGCCATATGGGCACTCGTCGACACACTCCGACCGGTGGGAGTCCGGGTTACTAATCACATCACGAAGGATTGCCCTCTTCACCCCCATCAACCCGTTGTTTTCGGTGCACGCGGCTTCGGACATGCAAGTCCCCTCGCGGTCGCTCGTGGCCCTCATCGAGTCGACCAACCTCACTGAGCCAGACAGGCAGGTCAAGCATTCATCATTCCGACGGCCGATGCAGCTCGCGCAGTTGGTGGACGTCGATCCGGAGTCGGAGTAGCACTGCTCACACGCCCGATAGGAAATGGCATTCCCGCTATCGTAGGCCGAGTATTCCCGATAGCCCTGAGGGCACGAGGTCAGGCAGAGGCCGTCCCAGCCTATGTAGGTCGGGTCGGCCGTATCGCACCTCTCGCAGAAGAATTGGTTACTGTAGCTACCTGGGTAATAGCCACGGGCGCAGTGGTCACCTCGTGTGGTGTCAGGCGCGATGGCAGCCTCTGCCAGGCATTCGTCGTCGGCCCCGTCATTGCCCTTGGTGTCGACGACGCAACTCGGGTCGGTCTCACACTCCGAGGGGGCGGCTCCATCGCCGGTTCGGTAGGGGCTCTTGCTCGCACAGTTGCTACCGCCGCCGCCACTACCGCCGCCACCTTGGCTGTAGCTCGTGCACCCCGGCGTGATGAAGTACGAAGATACCCCGGGCTGGCTCTGACCGCATGGGCTGCCAGTGGGACTGCCAGGAGTTGTCGCAGCGCACGTCGGCTCGCATGCACTGCAGTTCGAGATGCTCGCGCAGTCAAAGCACGGACGCGGGGTGGTCGTCTCCGCACTGAGGTCCCTCAGCGTCCAGTTGCCCTGGCCGCTTTGATTGAACGCGTCGTATTCCAGAAATAGGTTTTGCGGCACCCAGGTCCCGTTGCAACTCAGGCATTTGTCGGGTTGAGGTCCAGCGCAGGCGCGGCTCGAGACGGCGCCTCGGACCGGGTTGGCGCACGTGACGTCACAGTTCTGGCAGGTGAAGCCGTCCGAGTACTGATGCAGCGGACAGGCCTCGCAGGTTCCGTCAGGCTTCAACCAGGAGTGCTGCGGGCACTTCCAGATCGCATAGAGGGTCACCGGAGCGTCGGGACGCGACCCCCAACCAGCGCCGTTCCATGTGGTCGGCGTCGCCATGAACGGGACCTTCCTTTGCCACAAGTTCTGCGGGGACTGCGACCAGCCATCGAAGATGTAACCGGACCGCGAGTGCGGCGCGACGATGGTCGACGACGAGCTAGCGATCTGAACGCCGTCTCCGTCCCAGACATCTGGGTAAAAGTGGTGCCCGCAGAGCTTGGCGGGGAACCGCATGGGACCGTAGGCACAAGCGCCAGCAAACACGCAGTCACCGGCGTCCTGGTTCCAGTCGCAGCCGCTGTCGCAATATTCTTGGGCGCGGCCGAAGCAACCGATATTGTCGTTCGTGTCCCACTGGCAGGCGTCAAAGCTCTCGCAGTTCGCCCGCCCGGAATAGTTCGGACACTCGCCGGAGAAGTCGGGACCGCCCGTGTACCGCAGCCCCGAGTCGTCTCCGCACCCCTCGGCGCTCGGGTGCTTCCCGCCGCCGCGGAAGTCGAAGAAGATCCGCTCGGCTACGTTCGCCCACCGGGCGTAGAGCGGGATCATGTCCTCGCTCACCGCGACATTCGGGTTACCGTACATGGGGACAAACCGGTCCGAGTCTGCGATGCGGTAGCCGCCGTTGGTTTGCGTCCACCAGCCCGCGAAGTGTTGGGTCCCGTTCGTCACCGTGGGCGCCACGGGGAGGCTCTTGACGAGGCTGCCGTCCTCGTTCGGGTTCTTGTCGAAGTCGACACAGACCGGGGCGTGTGCGGAACCGCTCGGGTTGCTGAAGGTGATTTTCGTCATGCCCGACGGACAGATGGCGACACAGACCCCGTTGTGGAGGACGTTCGGCGCTTCGCATGACCCGCCTCCCGAGCCGCCAGACCCGCCACCACCGCCGCCGCCGCCCTGGACGCAGGCGCCAATGGCCGTGTTGAAGACGAGGCCATCCCCGCAGGGGCGGACGCAGAGGCCCTGCCACAGGGTGTGGCTCGAGTCGCAGGCGCGGCAGGCAAGGGGGCCGTCGCACGTGACGCAGCCGTCTTCACACGTCTCGCATGCGTTGCCGCCGCTGCTGAGGTACTCGCCGGCCTCGCAGCCGCTGGCACACTTGTCGCCCGTGCACGGGCCGCAGACGCCATCGACGATGCGAAGCGGGTCCTGGCAGGCCTCACAGCTGATGGTGCTGGGATT
>SXGQ01005886.1_pt1 | contig 11447 bp, 10 predicted proteins | sample 3178371 | NCBI WGS metagenome assembly SXGQ01 (sample SAMN11356859, study PRJNA531348) | freshwater metagenome | isolation source: freshwater sample F1-20 | place: China: Fuxian Lake, Yuxi | collected 2017-12-25 | reverse complement strand
ATTCGTTATTAAATTATTTATTTGACAATGTAAAGAAAAAAATATAAAAAATATTAAATACTTTTAAAGTATAGAATGACGAAACATGACTGAAAAATATATTTACAAAACACAACCTTACGAACACCAACGACAAGCTCTTATAAAAGGTGCTAAATTAAAAAACTTCGCTTACTTCATGGAGATGGGAACTGGTAAAACAAAAGTTGCCATTGATAATGCTGCATATTTATTTAAAGAAAAACAAATACAACTTGTAATTGTAATCGCACCTAATTCTGTTTATCAGAACTGGATTAAAGAAATTGAAACACACTGTCCTGTAGAAGATTATAATATCTTCGTACATAAAGTTGATAAAAAATTTCAGTACTTAGCTGACAAATTAAATTTTTATTTAATTAACGTAGAGGCTTTTAGTCACCAGAGTGGAGTACAAACACTTATGCCTATCCTTCTTAATCTCGGTCGTTATACGATGATGATTCTTGATGAAAGCACAACAATAAAAAACCGAGAAGCAAAACGAACAAAAGCGATTTGTAAATTAGGTACAATGGCAGGATACAAAAGAATCCTAACAGGCTCACCAATAACAAAATCTCCATTAGACTTGTATACACAATGTTCTTTCTTAAGTCCATCTTTATTAGGATTTAAATCATTTCTATCCTTCAGAAACAGATATTGTATGATGGAACCTATACCAGTAAGTAATGATAGAGTTATTATGATACCTAAATATTTTATTAATCTGCATGAATTAGAGGACAAACTTAAATCATTTTCATACAGAGTGCGCAAAGAGGATTGTTTAGATTTACCAGAAAAAATTTATCAACAAAGATTTGTAGAATTCACTATAGAACAAAAAAGAGTTTACAAACAAATGCAGGAACAAGCATTTGCTATTATTCAAGATCAAGAAGTAAGCTTTGCCAATAAACTAACTGAAATGTTAAAACTACACCAGGTGTGTAATGGTTTTTTAAAAACAAATGAAGGTGCTATTGTAGAATTAGAAGATTGTCCTAAATTAAAAGAATTAATAAAAGTGATAGAAGAAGGTGATGGTAAATTTATTATTTGGGCAAATTATATTCACAATATTGAATCAATCTGTAAATTACTTAAAAAACTTTACGGTGATAAGTCCGTTGTAAGTATTTATGGTGCAGTATCTGTTGAAGATAGAACTATTGCTGTAAACAAATTTCAAAGTGATCCTGATGTAAAATTCTTTGTTGGTAATCCAACGACTGGTGGTTATGGTTTAACATTAACCGCTGCATCCTATGTTGTATACTTTTCTAATTCATATAACCTTGAAGTAAGACAACAATCAGAAGATAGAGCACATCGTATCGGGCAAAAGAAAAACGTTACTTACGTAGATATACTAATGAGAAATTCTATTGATATGCTTATAGTCTCTGCACTGCAAAGAAAAATTAAGATCAGCGCAGAGACTTTAGGTGAAGAGGTTAAACGATGGTTAACCAACTAGCTTCATCTTCGTTATACGGAAACATTACTTATAATTTTTATAAATTAGATATGCTAAGATTACAAAACAAACAATAAAAAATATTGTTATTGTAGTCATTATTTTATATCTATTTTTACGCCTTCAATTTCTTTAGGCTCATTATAACCAAGTTTAATTTTTAATAGACCGTCTTTCATTTCAGCTTCATCAACTACTACATCGTTAGCTAATTCAAATTGTTTAAAGAACTTTCTAAATGCTAAACCTTTTTGTACATAGTCAACATTCTTATCGTCTACTTTACCTTCAATAGTTAAGATACCGTCTTTAACTTCTACAAGTACATTTTCTTTATTGTAGCCAGCTAAACCGATTTCTAAACCATATTTCCCTTTTGAATATTTTACCACATTGTAAAATGGGAAAGATTGTACTTTTGACCAACCGTCAAAAATTGTTTCAAACGCATCATCAAAAAACTTTGTTGATCCGTTGAATAATTGCTTATTTAAATTATTGAAAACTTCTAAGTTTGTCATAATTATCTCCTTTGTTAAAGCAAGTTAATTGACCCACCCCTATGGTGCAGTCTTAAGTATTATATAATAACTATTAATTAATTTTCAAGTACTGACTTTTCTCTTGTAATATGGCCTACTACTGTACCTTTATGAACACCTTCTTTAATTGTATACCCATGAGTTCCATTACCATTAATCTCAACTTCTTTTCTGCTTCTTAATAAAGCATTATTTTTCTTTTGTATTTCTTTATTTTCAAAGTTTTTAACTATCGGATCTGTATATGTTAATGTATGTATTTCTTGTAGATCATGTTCACGATCTAAAAATTTATAATTTATTTTACTCACTGTAAAATCATCTTCAATTTTTTTACAAATTGTTTCAGGATCAAACTCACCACAACTGTAAACATCAAATTGCATTAATGCTGGATGAACTTCATCCCATACATGCATTACAATATGAGATGTCTCTATAATTGCAGCACCAGTAATGCCTCGATTACCTTCCATGTTAGAGTATTTAACATAAGGTCCCATCATTACTTTCATTCCAATTTGTTCTATGAATTTTTCTAACCAACGCCTAAGAAACTCCTCGTCCATCGGTGGTCGATAGACTTCAGCACGCACAATTAAATGTTTGTGTACAAGTAATTTGTTATCCATTAACTGACATTGTATGATATTTTTCAACTCTGTCAAACCACTTGCTCTCATATTCTAAAAGTTTTTTTTGGTCAATTAAGAACTGTTGATACTCTCCGTTCTTGGTACACATGGCAATTAAACCTTGTTCAATAGGACCGTAATTCTTTTTATGAGCTAGTGAATAAGCAGCTATCTGATAGTAATAGTCTTCAATCCACTCTTCTCTTTTTAATTTGTTTGATTGTTTAAAGTCTATAATTGTTTCTTTACCGTTAAATTGACCAACTAAATCTGTAGAACCTGCCCATTTATCTTCATAGGCAAGGCTTACTTCTGATCCGTATATAAGTTTTAATGGTTCAAAGTTATCTATAATCTTATGTGCCATTAATCTAGCCGTAGCGCCATCTGTGGATAAGTTTAAATAGCCTATTCCATTTATGTAGTTTTCAAGAACGTAATGCATTTCTGTACCCCTTGAAGCAGCTTGAGTCGTGATCTTTTGAGCTTGTTCATGACCTACTCTTTGACGCCAAGCGTCTAGTGATTGCTTTTTATCTTCGCTTTGAGTTGCGTAAAGTATTGTAGTTACAGATGGAACTTTCTTTTCATTTACCTGATAGGTTCGTGGGCCGTGGTCATCGTCTCTTGTGTATTTTGTATAAGAGTATTTTTTTTCCCACTTAAAATCAGTGACAATAAAACTAGTATCTTGTCTAATAAGTTTCATTATTCTTATTAGATTAATTAAATATATTAATCAACAATTATTTAAAAACTAAAGTAATTAGAGTTAGGATTAAAGCACCCATGCCAGTGATTAATCCCCATATAAGTCTATTTAAATTTTTTTCTATTTTATATATAGAACAACTTATATGTTTTAAATGATTGTTTTTAATTATAGAAACCTCTTTTTTAACATCACCAATCTTTGTGTAAAGATCAATTAAATGTTCAGTGGTTCTGGATTGTATTATTCTTTTCATACTGTTCCTGCCTGTCTTTCAACTATTGCTTGTCCTAATGTATCTTGTGGGTTTAATGCTCTAAACAATGCAGGATTTTGTGCAACTTGTGTTTGCATTGGTTGTTGCATATTAACTTGTGGAATCATAGGTTGTTGTCTTTGTTGAGCTTGTTGTAGTTGTTGCATTGCTGCTTGTCTTGGTGTTGTTGGATCAGGTATTTGAGCTTCTAGTATATTTGCTATATCATCTTGTTGTTTTGCTAATGCAGCACCACGCACAAAGTTTTCACCACCAGCTATCATTGGAGCAGGTGTTTTAGCTAAAGCTCTAATTTCAGGATACATTCTATCTCTTTCAGATTTAATCAAACCGTCTAATCTGAATTTAGCGTTTGGCATTTGTGGTTGCTTTCTTAATAAGTAATCTGTAATTTCTCTTGCATTAATTAAATCAGGATCAACTTTTGGTGCATCTTTGTCTTCATCTAATGAAGCATTTAATAAAGCCGCAAAAATTCTTTTTTTACTTAAATCTAATTTACCAGCTATACCTTTTTCAATTTTTAATGTTGGATTTAAAACATCAAACAACACTTCAACTGATTTAGGATTAGATAATACAGATCCTGCAAAACGTGATAAAAACACAAATGCTAGTGTAGGTATTAAACCAACAGATCCTGCTGCAGCAAATGGAAGTACACCACCAGCAATAGCACTAATACCACCTAACGCAGCTCTCCTTTTAACAAATGTACTAGTGTCGCTAATTCCATAAGAAGCGTTAGCTTTCATTAATTGAATTATTTTATTTAATTGTTCAAAACCTTTTTTACCTTCAGCACCACCACCATACATAGCAATAAGTCTATCTCTAGCTGCTGCTTGTTCAGCTGCACCAATACCAGGTCCTGATAAACCTAAATTTTCTTCAAATTTAACAGGATTAAATCCTGCTACTTTTTCAGCTTGAAATTTCATATCTACAAATTTTTGTTCTCCTAAACCTGTTTTAATTAAAGCTTTAGGATCTACAAATTTTTGTACATCTAATTCTCCTGTTAATGTGTTAGTGATATCATCAACGTAGTTTTTCATAATAACACCACGTTCTTTTGCTTTAGCCATTAGTTCAAATGTAGGTTCTCCTTTAAGGTATGGAGCGACATCAAATGAATGTGTGAAGGCATCGAACATGTATAATTGTTTAAACCTATCAAATATTTCTTTTCCTGGTCCTTCCTTGTTGTATCCTAATAGAAACTTCATCTCTTCAATTGAATCTTTACTTCCATTTCTAAACACTTGTTTTAAAGTTTTAGACCATAGTTCATCAGGCTGAACACTATACTTTCCACCAACTCCTAACAAACCAAGATTAGTAAATAAATTTGTATCTGATCTTCTTATAGCTCCTGCTACAGGACTTTTTTGATATCTTCTAATTGTTCTAGTAAAAAAATCATTCGCATCTATTAAAGATTTTTGAACATTTTTAACACCACTAACTAAATTTTGCACATAAAGATTAGCACCTTCTTCTCCCTGAGATTTAGCAACATTATCATATGCTTCTTTAACTTGTTTATTATCATTTATTAATACTTTTATACTTGGTGCTTCAGCAACTGTATTAAAGTCTGCTTTCAATGCATGGTTCATTTGTGCAACTAAACCTCTAGGATCATAAATTTTAGTTTGATTATATGCAGCCGTAAGCATTTTATTTAAACCTACATATTCTTTAGCTGTTAAACCTTCTGTATAATTGTTAGTATAATCTTTAGTTGCTGCTATAAACTTAACTAATGGATCATCAAACTCTGTTAATTCGGTTATTCTTTTATCCAGTTGTAGGGCCATATCTCCTGGATATTGTGACTTTAATGAATTTACTAAATTTTCGCTAGCTTTAGTTAAATTTTGTATTGGAATAATTTTCATTTCAGGACCTAATAAATCAGCTTCTTTAAAAACAACATCATATTTTAAACCTATAGTATCCATATATTGTCTAAAGTTTTGTTTCATTTGATTCAAAGAGCCCAAAGATAATAATTCTGCGTGAGCATAAGGTGCACCCGCGCTTAAATGATCTAACATTGCTTTAAATGTTTCTTCTTCAATTTGTTTTTTATACTTTATTCCAGGACCAGCTGTAGCAGGGAAGATACCAACAACATTTAAAATGTTTTTCATACCTCTTGCTAAAAAACCTGCATTAGGATCTGCTAGAGCAAATAAATTTGTAGGCACACCTGTTTCTTTTGTATATCTAGCTAGTTGTTCTACTTCTGGAGTAGATAGTCCTAATGTTTTTTTAACACCAGCACCGGCTAACTGAAGTAATGGACCAAGTGCTGCAGCCCCAGCATTAAATACCATTGCATTGTTCATTGCTTCTAATGCATGGTAAGCCTCTCTTTGTCCAGGTGGTAATTTTGCAACATCATCATCAGTAAGTTCTGCTAAATCTAAAGATGAAGCTGCAGTAAAATCAGTTGCATAGTTTGCAGCATCAAATGATAATGAGCCAATACCAGCCCCTGCTGTTCCATATGCTATGGATTTTAATTCTGTTTCTAAAAATTGTGAAGGACCAGCTTTTCTTAACTGTCTAAATCCATCAGCCATTTTACCAACAACACCAGCAACTCTGCTTAAAGGTTTTATATTTCTAATCACAGGCATGTTACCAAGAAGTTTTTGATATTTATCAAACTGCATTGATCTTAAATTCAAAGCTTCTCTGTTTACTCCAAATTCAACTGCACCAAGACCTTTTTTTAATGAATTAACTAATTTATCTTTGTCTTGTAGATAAGCAAAAGCGCTTCCTGAAACATCACCAACAAGTTCAAGATCTGATCTTTCAACTTCAAAACCTAATTCTTTTGTAGCTTGTTGAAATGGCTGTAACTTTTTTTGTTTCTCTCCTGCTATTGCTCTAGCAGCACCTGATCTTTCAGTTATAATTTCCTCTACTGATCCATAACCTTTTAGTTGTCCGGATCGTAATAAATCATCAACAACTAATAGTTGATCTTCTGTTAAATCATTTGGATTAAATGATTTAGTGTCAATTGCTTTTTGTAACCCTTGTAAAGTTGCCATTAATTATATCCTTTGATACCACCTAAAATTTTTTCTCTTTCTTTTTTCAATATCTCTTGTCTTTGAGCTTGATTTTGTTTTTGTTTATATTGTGCTACAAATGGCATAAACGCATAGTTATCTTCCACATAAGCATTATTTCCACCAGCATATTGATATCTCACAACTTCTTTTTCAAATTTATCAGCAGCGTCTAATTCTAATTGTCTAAAGTTTTCTTTTACTTTTCTAGGTGATTTAAAGAACCCAAATATGGAAGAAACTTTTTTAGCATCTTCTAGGTTTTTCTCTGTTAATCGATCTTCAGCTTTCAATGTATTCGCATAGTTATAAGCAAAGTTAACTTCAATTCTTGCAGCCTCTGTTAATTTTCTTAATTCCTCTGAACTAGGTGTTCCAAGTAAACCGGTATTCTTTTTAACTAAGTCTTGTATTAATTTTTCTTTTTCCCTTATAGCTTGTTCACCTGACATAATTAATTTAAATTCTCCAGTTTTAGGATCTTGACCATAAATACCCCTGCTTAATATACCTTCATTGACTGCTTTATCTACATCTCCGTTATATTGTGATGGAGTAAATTCTGATTTTAGAATACCTGTTAGACCTTGAAGAACATCTTCTTTGATTAATTTAATTTTACCTGGAGAACCAATAACATTTTCTGGTAATTGTTTTACGGCTGATGCCATCTTATAAGAACCTGCTATTGATTGAAGCATTGCTCTTCTTTCGTCTAGTTGTTTAGCATCACCTTTAACTTCTAATGAATTTGGATCATAAGGAGCTAGTTGCCATTGAGGAAAAAATTCTCCGGTTTGTGGATCTTGCACAGGAACAGCTACGGCATCATAACCTGAATCTTTAAATCGAGCTCGTTCTTCAACTCTTTGTCCGCCTAAAGCATTAGGATCTTTTACTAAATATCTAGTTCTATCCGTTGTGATGTTAGCAAATGAATTTTTTTCTTTATTTTTTAAAAATGCTGCAGCTAAATCAGCTCTTCTTTCTTTTTCTTTAGAAGCTAAAACAATAGCAGAATCAACTGCTTGTTCACCTGCTTTACCTAAAACTTCAGCAAAACCTGCAAATCCTTTTTTATTAGTAGTTCCGCCCAATAAACCCATTGCAAATTTTAACATTAATAAGTCTGAAGTATTATCACCTTCACCAGTTAATTTATTAATATCATTGTAAAATTTATTAAATGCTTTTGCATCTTTATCTCCAGCCGCATCTTTTTGATCAGCTAATTTTTTTAAATCTTTACCCGCAATTGCTTCTCTATTTTGTTTTTCTAGTGTTGCATTAATTTCTTCATCTGATCTTGGGCCAGGATTATTCTTTATGTTGTCTACAGTTTGTGTATTTGCATTAACAACGTTTTTGAATACATCTATTGAATCTACAGTACCTGTTGCAAATTTTAAATCTTCTGCAGTGCTTGTTTGAAGTGGTTTAGCTTTTTCAGCTTTAATCTGTTCTTGTAAACCTAAAGTTGCTTTTTTTCTTTCAGCATCAGTTAATTGTCTACCTATCTCACTTTCGTACGCTGCTATTTCATTATTAATTAAATTTCTTTCTTCAGCAATTGCCCCTTCAGGTAAAAATTCAGATCCAACTCCAACTCCAAGAGGTAAACCAACATCTTTTTTTAAACTAAATTGTGGTAATTCTTTTCCTCTTAATCTAGGTATACCAAATCTTCCTAAAGATCTTCCTGCTAAAATAGATGCAATTCCTTGTCCAACTTCTTGTGGACTTTCATCTTTCATACCCTCGTAAACATCGTAAGCTCCACCAGCTATTAAAGCTCCACCTCCTAAAGTTTCTGCTCCTCCATAAGCTCTACCCAAACCTGCTGTAGTTCTTGGATATTTTTCTGCAAATTTAGAAACTGCTTTACTAACAGGTTCACCTACATATTGTGTAAATCTTGAAGGAGGTAAATTTCTTGCAGCTCTTGCAGCTTGAAAAGCTCCAATACCAGCTTTAGCACCTCTATAAAGTCTTCCTGGACCAGAAAAACTTAATAAATCACCAACTAAACTACTTGCACCTTTAGGACCAGGGTAAGCAGCAACAGATTGTCTTAATCCTTCTAATGTAAAAGGAGATTTTGGTGGACCACCAAGTTGTAAACCTTGCACTTTATTATGCAAAATTTGTGCTTTATGTCTAAATAATTTTCTGTTTAATACTTCGTCCATTGTCCATTATCCTATTTAGGCCTCATCATGTTGTATGCAGCATATGCGCCGAGTCCAGCGCCAGCTGCTTGAGCTAATGGATTGGTACCAGGAGCCGTGGTTGCTGTAATAGAACTTTGCGCTGTTGGTAAATTTGTCATAATATTTTTTAAGAACTCTACTCTTTGATATGGTTCGTAAGCTTGTTGTAATGCAGTTCCTCTTTGAGCTTCTAAAGCTTGTTGTCCTAAAGCTCTTTGAACACCACCAGCTTGTAATAAACTTGCAATGTCTGCTTGTTGCATTGCTTGTTGTTGAGCACCAAATGCCCCTAACTGTTGTCCTGTTTGTAAACCTGCTTGTGCTTGTAAACCTTGTTGAGTTTGTGCAGCTTGTAATGCTTGACCAAAACCTTGAGCCTGTGCTTGCCCAATAGTTCCAAGTCTAGCTCTTTCTAATTCAGCTTGTGCAACTCCTTGTCTACCTCCGCCAAATGCACCTTGTTGTACAGCTTGTGCTGACAATTGATTTTGTGCCATCTGAGCTTGTCTATTAATTTCATCTGTTACATACGATTGATACGGATTAAAAAATTGAGATATGTTAGGTGCTCCAAATGCTGCTCCTAATCCTGCTTGTAAACTTTGAATACCTTGTCCAACTAAAGGTGCACCTACACCTGTTGTTGCAGCTTGTGTAAAACCTTGTTGTTCTAATGCTGTTGGTGCTGCTGCTTGTATTGCAGGAAGTGCAACTGGTTTTTGAGCTAATGATACTGCTTGATCATAAAGTGAAAGCTTACGTGCCTCTACTTCAGGTGCTTCTCTAGCTATTGTAACCTGTGTTCCTGAAGAAGCGCCGCCTCCTCCTCCTGAACTGCCTCCACCACCTCCAAATATACTACCCATTATATTAAATCCTTTTGTAATTCTACGTGTTTAACATTCCATCCATACTTTTTAACAACTCTACTCCAACCTGGTCTAGCTAACATACATAATCTTTTACAGTCATTTTGTATTGCAAAATGTTCAATCATTTCTGCCATATCATCTTGCCATAACTCTCTTTTTTCACCAGTTAAAATAATACCCTCTAACTGTCTTAAGTTAGGTTGATCCGTGATTCGTGTCACTAGACAACCAAATACTTTTTGTTTTTCACCATCATCAGAACCAAATACAATAAATAATTGCATTGTACCTTTAATTAGTTCTTCTTTAATATGATGGGGACTTGCAAATCCACCACTATATTTTAGTGCTTCTGCAATCATAAAGTGCACTAATGGCCAAAACCTTTCAACATCTTTAGCCATTACAGCTAAGACATCAACTCTTTTTTCAATTAACTTTTCTGCTTGCATTTAATAAATCAAATATTCTTTTAAATCTTGCTTGTTGTTCATAAAAGTATGAAGCACCTTTTGCTCTCATATCTTTCATATTTCCTGGTGCTGCACCAGCCATAATTCCTGCGCCTAAAACTGCATCAGCTCTTGATACAAACTCTCCATCAGCTAATTGAGCTAAAATAGTATCTTCATCTTTGTCCCCATTACCTGAACCATCTTCTACGTAGCCTGTTGCACGTACATAATTATGTACATCGTTTTCATCGTGAGTTACTTTTGATGGTAGGTAATTTACTCCGCCTTGTGCGTATCTTGGTAATGCACTTACAATACCACCTTGATTAAAGTAGTACATTGGATTTGGTTGTTGATAATTGTAAATTGAAGAAACTGGTCTTGTAATACTACCTGTTCCTTCTGTTAAAGAAAGTTTTGGTTGTCTTGCGTATGCAGCTTGGTAATCAGCTTCTGTAAATGGTGGCTTAACTGGTTCTGGTTCATCTGTAAATAATGAACTTGCTATTGGTGCAGCGGTTAATGATAGTAAAGCTTTTTCTCCAGTTCCTAATCCCATAAATCCAGTTCCTTTTGTAGTATCAGTTGCTGCTGTTCCAAAAAAAGTTCCTTGTTTATAATCTGGTGCTCCTGGTACACCTTTAGTTGGATCTCCCATTAAAGATTGTATACCTTGACCTGCAAATGTTTGTCCTAATTGTTGAGCAAATGTTGCTTCAGCTCCTAAAGTTCCTCCAAGTCCTGCACCTTTACCTGCACTAAATGCTCCAAAAGGTCCACCAAATTCAAAACCTTTAATACCTAAACTACCCGCTGTTGATGGTGCTGCAGCGGTTAAACCTTGAGCTCCAGCAGCTAATAGTAAAGCATCTCTAAAAGCTCTAGATGTGGATTTTCCCCTTAATTTTTGAACGCCAAATGTAGCTAAGGCAATTGTGAATGGATCCATATATTTATTTAGTTAACTAGCTAATATTATAACTAAATAAACAGTTATCTACAATATCTCTACTTTAAATCTTCAGGTTTCATGTCACTATTTATAGATTTTCCTTCTATTTGAGTAACATTGTCATTCTTTTTAAACTCGTCTAATAATCTGCCTGTATAACTAAACTCTCCATGATGAGATATATATTCAT
>SXGQ01424972.1_pt1 | contig 11451 bp, 9 predicted proteins | sample 3178371 | NCBI WGS metagenome assembly SXGQ01 (sample SAMN11356859, study PRJNA531348) | freshwater metagenome | isolation source: freshwater sample F1-20 | place: China: Fuxian Lake, Yuxi | collected 2017-12-25 | reverse complement strand
GTCTGGCAACCCGGCGGGATTGCGTGACCGGGGAGCGCGTCGGTTCGATGCGGAGCATCGGCGCTGCGCGTCTGGCAACCCGGCGGGATTGCGTGACCGGGGAGCGCGTCGGTTCGATGCGGAGCATCGGCGCTCAAAACAGCTCCGCGATCGGCGTGCCGTTCTCGATCACGAACCGCGGGCGGCCCTTGAGGTCGACATACTGCGTGTCGGCGGGCACGCCGAAGAAGCGGTAGAGCGTGGCCGCGAGATCCCCAGGGCCGACCGGCCGTTCGGCGATCGCGCCACCCTGGCGATCGGAGGCACCGATCACCTGCCCGTGGCGGAGGCCACCGCCGGCCAGCGCCATCGACATCACCCCCGGCCAGTGGTCGCGGCCATCGGTGCTCCCCTGCGTGCCGATCGTCGGTGTCCGCCCGAACTCCCCCATCGCGATCACGAGCACCTGCTCGGCCAGCCCGCGTTCCTCGAGGTCGAGGACGAGGGTCGTGAAGAGGTGGTCGAAGAGCGGGAGCAGCGGCTTGAGGCCGCGGCTGATGCCGCCGTAAGGAGGGATATTGTCGCCGTGGTTGTCCCAGGTGCCGCTGGCGGTGTGGTAACTGAGGTCGATCGTCACGAACGCCACCCCGGCCTCGACGAGCCGCCGTGCCAGCAACGCCTGCCGGCACCAGAGATGGGGGCCGTAGCGATCGCGCACCCCCTCCGGTTCGAGCGACAGATCGAACGCCCGCCGCGCCGCATCGCCGGTCAGCATCTCGACCGCCTGCTGGTGGAAGGCGTCGGTGGCGGTCATCGTGCCGGCGAGATCGAGGCCGCGGCGGAGGCGGTCGAGATCGGCCAGCAGCGCCCGCCGCTCACCGAGCCGCTCCATGTCGAGCCCGTCGGCGAGCGTGAACAGGTCACCCCCGGCCGACCGGCCGGTGTCGTTGCCGACGAGGTCGTAGACCGGCAGGCGGGCGGCGGCGTTGCCCTGGAGCGGGTCGTACTGCTGGCCGAGCGCGCCGCCGAAGGCGATGTGCGACGGCGACCGCCAGAAGCCGACGTTGGCCGGCATCCCCGGGCGGTTGGCGCCGCGGTGCCGGGCGACGACCGCGGCGATCGACGGATATTCCTTCGCCTCCGGATTGACCCGGGGCTCTGCCGCGCGGTTGCCGGTCTGGAAGACGGTGTTGGGCTCATGGTTGCTGCCTTGGGCATCGACCGAACGGATGAGGGTGATCCGGTCGAGGATCGCGGCCTGCCGCGGCAGGTGCTCGCAGATGCGTACCCCGGGCAGCTTCGTCGGGATCGTGGCGAACGGGCCGCGGTTCTCGATCGGGCGGTCGGGCTTGGGATCCCAGGTGTCGATCTGGCTCGGGCCGCCGGTCATCCAGAGGAGGATCACGCTCCGCGGCGGCAGGCCGGGCCCCCCCTCTCCCCGCGCGGTCCGCATCCGCACCAGGTCGGGCAGCGAGAGGCCGGCCATGCCGGCGAGCCCCGCCTTGAGCATGCCACGCCGACCGCCGACGACGAGCCCCTCGCGTGCCAGCGGTTGCCAGTCGGCGAACGCGTGGTGGTGGCCCGAACAGATCGGTGGCTGGCGTCGCGGCATCGCGTCCCCCGGTGCGTGGTCAGCGCACCCGCACGAGCTTCATGATCCGGCCCGACACGTTCCAATCCTGCACGTAAAGATTGCCCTCGGCATCCCAGGCGGAGCCGTGCGTGCCGTTGAAGATCCCCTCGATCCACTTTTCCTGAGGGACGTTGTGGTTGGCACGGGTGGCGGCGTCGGGATTGTGGCCGAGCACCGCCATGATGGTGTTGCTGCGGTCGAGGATCACGACGCGGCCGTGGAGATCGGGCACCGAGACGTGATCCCCCTGCACGATCGCGGACGTCGGCATGCCGAGACCGGTCACCACCTCCTCGATGAACGTGCCGTCGAGCGCGTAGTGGACGAGCCGCCCCTTCGGCTGGTGGTTGCGGTCGCAGACGAGCAAGCGCGGCGGATCGTAGCGCGTGTCGAGCGTCATCCCGTGGGCCGTGTTGAACTCCTGCATGCCGTTGCCGGCGACTCCGAAGTGGCGGAGGTAGGTGCCGGCGCGATCGAAGACGAAGATGTGGTTGGAGGCATAGCCGTCGGCGAGGTAGATGGTGCCGTCCGGGGCGACCGTGATCGCCGTCGGGGCCCATTTCGTCAGCGCGAGCCCCGGGGCACTCGGGAGCCCCAGCTTGAGCACCACCTCGCCGGAGACCGGATGGACCTTGATCCCCTCGCCGGCGACGTTGCGCGCCCCGTAGAGGAACTCCCCGTCCCCCTCCGGATGGATCTTCAGGTCGTGGATGTTGGAGTAGGCGTCGCCGAGGAAGCGGCGCGAGATTTTGCCGTCGGGGGAAAAGCCGAAGATCCCCAGGGACGAGCTCGTCCAGATCGTGCCGTCCTTTCCGACCGCGACGCCGCCGTGCGTGGAGCCGAGGATCGATTTCCCGTCGGCGCCGAGCCCCCAGCCGGGCACGGTGTCGAACGTCATCGCGCCGCAGCCCATCCGCACCGGCTTGGCCGGCTCCGCCGCCGGCAGGACGAATGGCGCGAGGGCGATGACCAGCGTGAGGATCGTGGAGCAGGGACGACGGCGCAGCGGCATGGAACGGTTCCCCTCTGATTCGTGCGGTGCAGACCCCCGCACAGCCTACCGCCCGGCGCCCCCGCCCGTCAGCCAGCCCAATGCATCAGCCAGCCCAATGCATCAGCCAGCACCGTGTATCAGCCAGCGGACGAGCTCCACCAGCCGCGGCGGCTGGCCGGTGCGGAGGATCCCGGTGGCGAAGATCCGGCCGGCCAGCCAGAGGGTGAAGCCCACCGCCGCGATCAGCAGCACCGTCGTGCCGACGATCTCCCACTGCGGCGGCCCGGCGGCGGCCCGGTTCATCATCACGAACGGCGTGTAGATCGGGATCCACGACATGACACGGGCCAGCGTGCCGTTGGGGTCCTTGGGGATGAACATCATCGTCAAGAGCGGCACGATCATCACCAGCATCACCGGCTGCATCATGTTCTGTGCCTCTTTCAGCGTGTTGCACACGCTTCCCAGGGCGAGGAACAGGCTGCCGTAGAGCAGATAGCCGAGCACGAAATAGCCGACGAAGGCGGGCAGGAGCCCGGAGCGCGTGACCACGTCGAGGAGGCTGCGCGCCTGCTCCGCCTGCGGGCCGGCCTGCCACCAGAGCACGCCGACGAGGGCGGCGATCCACGAGAGGATCATCGTCAGCCCCACCGCGGCGATGCCGAGGAGCTTGCCCGCCATCAGTTCGCCCGGCGTGACGCTCGAGAGGAGCACCTCGACGAGACGGTTCGACTTCTCCTCGATGGTGTTGTTGAGGAGCAGCGACGCGACGGCGAAGATCGACGTCCAAAGCAGGTAGACGAAGCCCACCGGGGCCCACTGGCGCAGCTGGTCGGCGAGGCTCACCTGCTCGCGGCCGCTCGCCTTCCGCGGGTCGAGTTTCACCACCGGCACGCTCGTCCGCTGCACCGCCTGGACGGCGGCCGCGTCGACCCCCTTCTCCACGTACTCGGTCTTCCGCTGCTGTTCGTTGATGGCGCGCTCCACCTCGACGCGGAGGTCGGTGTCGGCGAGATTGGCGGCCCAGTACTGCACGCTCTCGGCCGACGACGGCATCCGCGGCGCGCTCCCCGGCCGCGACACGTGGTCGGCGATGTCCTCCGGCACGATCACCGCCGCGAAGAGTTCGATTTCCTGGCCGTCGGCATCGACCTTCCGCTCCCCGCGCAACCAGGGGCGCAGCTGGTCGGCCACGGCGGTCGGTCCCGCCCCGGCTGCGATCCCCTCCGGCAGTTCGACTCGCACGAACGGTCGCCGTGGCGGGGTGAACGGCGGGGCATCGGGTTTGACGAGGCCGTTGATCTTCGCCATCGCCACGGCGAGCCCGCCGGCGTTGACGAAGGCCTCGAGAGCCTGCGGGTTGGTGTCGGAAAACTGCTCGATCATTTTCTCGACGTCGACCGCCGGCGTGTCCTCGAGGTCGGCGGCGGTCGGGGCCTTGGTCCGCACCGCGTGCTTGCCGAAGTATTCGCCGAACGCCTTCATCACCTCGCGCTGCCAGAGCCGCTCGACGGCGCCGTCGATGGCCGCGTCATAGACATGCCCCGGGTCGACGACGACGAAGGCACGCGTCGGCGTGCTCCGGTCGAGGAGGCGCTGCACGGAGAATCCGAGCACGAGCAGCAGCGGAGCCATGGCCACGCCGAGCCAGAAACCCTTCGTGTGGACGTTCTCGGCAAATTCACGGCAGGCGATCAACCAGGCATTTCTCATCCCACCGCCTCCGCGGCCTGGTCGGGGCCCACCAGGCGCAGGAAGACGTCGCGCAGCGTGGGCTCGCTGCGGTCGAAGGCGAGGAGCGGGATGCCGTCGCGGAAACAGGCGGCGAGCACTGCGTCGGCATCGCCGTCGTCGGCGAGGATGATCTCGTGCCGGTCGCCGCCGAGCGCGGAGAGGCCGGTCACCCCGGCGATGCCACGGAGCCGCTGCGGATCCCCCGGCGTGCGGATCACGATCCGCCGGGGGATGATCCGCCGCGCCTCGGCAACCGTCCCGTCGAAGACGGCGCGCCCGCGGGCGATGAGCACGAGGCGGTCGCAGAGGCGTTCGGCGTGCTCCATGATGTGGGTCGAGAAGATGATCGTCGTCCCCTCACGTTTCAGATCCTCGATCAGGTCCTCGAGGACCTGCTGGTTGACCGGGTCGAGGCCGGAGAACGGCTCATCGAGGATCACGAATTCGGGCCGGTGGGCGATCGAGGCGAGGACCTGCACCTTCTGCCCCATCCCCTTGGAGAGGGCCTCGCATTTCCGCCTTGCGAACTCGCCGAGGCCGTACTTCTCGAGCAGTTCGTCGGCACGCCTGAAGGCCGCCGCCGATGCCATTCCTTTGAGCGACGCGAAGTACGCGATGATGTCGCGGGCCCGCATCTTCTTGTAGAGCCCCTTCTCCTCAGGCAGGTAGCCGATCCGCTCGCGCACCAAGAGCGCCGAGGGTTGCCCGAGGATCGTCACGCTGCCGGCGGTGGGCTTGTAGATCGAGAGCACCATCCGGATCGTCGTCGTCGTCCCGGCGCCGTTGGGGCCGAGGAAGCCGTAGACACTCCCGCGCGGCACGGTGAGCGAGATGCCGTGGACGGCGGTGAAGGTGCCGAATGTCTTCCGCAGCCCGTCGAGGACGAGCACCGGGTCAGACGCTGTCGGCATGGGGCGGCTCCCGGCACTCCTGGCTCAGTGCTGTCGTTATATTGGAAAAGTCAACGATTTACCACGGCCGGTCATCGTGGTCCCTCGGCATCCTCGATCATCCGTCGGGCCTCGGTGAGCCTGCCGGCGAGAAGGTGGTCGCCGGCTGTGTGGAGCCTTGTGTCGGCCCCGGGTGCTCCTTCCGCGCGTCGGAGATGCAGCAGGCGCTGCGGCAGCGCGAGGTCGTCGGCGGTGGGGGCGGCGGCCCCGCGGAGCCGCCGGGCGACCCGGAGCAGCCGCGTTGTGCCGCGGTCACGCGTCGGCTCGATGGCCGTGCCCTCGCCATGGTCGTTCCAGGTGGCGATCTGCACGACCAGCGCCGGCGTCGCCAGCGCCGCATCGAGTGACTCGGTGAGGGTCGCCCCGTCGCGCTCGGCGATCGAGCCGTAACTCGGGTGCAGCCCCGCCTCGGCGTAGACGTCGTGAAACGCCGGGAACGCGACCGCCACCGTGGGCACCCCGCCGCGCGATTCCGCCGCGAGCCGTTCCAGATACGCGCCGTACTCGGCCGGCGGGATCTCGCGGTCGCCACTCACCGGCGGCCAACCGAACGTGCCGTCGAGCCCCGCCGGCCGCCAGACGTGCGGCAGACCGAGCAGGAGCGGCGCAGGGGTGAGGCCGGCCCGGGCGCGGCGCCACTCGTCGTCGGCCAGCAGTGATCGTGGCCCGAAGACGAGCACGAGCGGACGCCCGTCGACGCGCTCGTACCCGGGGGCGGCGCACCAGTTCGCCGTCAGCCACGCGAGATGCCGCCGGCAGACGGCGACCGCGTCACCCTCGGCTGGCCGCCCCTTCGCCAGCTCGGCAGCGGCCCGGTCCTCGTAGCAGATGGCGAAGCGGAGGCCCGCGCGGGCGAGCGTCTTGACGAGCAGGTCGGCCGCCGCGTGGATCGCCGCGTAGTCGTGGAGCGCGTCGTTGCCGTACCAGTCGATCACCGCCCCATCGATGCCGGCGAGCTTCATCAGCTGCACCTGGCACTCGACCGCCGCCGGATCGCGCGAGTCGTAGAGGCCGATGGCGGGCGGGTCGTGGGCCGCACAGGTGAGCTGGCCGGTCGACGCGGGGGCGACTGGGTCGAACCGCCCCATCGTCCAGTGCCAGCCCCACTGGCCGCTGAACGACTTCGCGGCATACCAGGGCACGACGTGCACGAACACGGGCGGCGCGGCGGCGGCGCGCGACGCTGACGCGATGCATGCGGCGACGGACGCGGCAATCACCAGCCCCGCGCCAGCCAGTCCACGCATCCTCAGTGGGGTGTGCCTCCGGGATGGCATGACCGGATCATTGCTCGGGTGAGGACCGTCGACGATGCCAGGGGGCGGGGCCGGCGGTGCGCGCAGCAGCCAAGTCAGACTTCCCTCGTCATACCGCCCCTCGATGGTGGACTGCGGCGCGGACGACGGACACGGCCGGAGAGTGGCACAACGCCGACGGGCCGCCCAGGGACCAGCGATCGGTCCCCGGGCAGCCGCGGCAGCCAGACGTGACGACCACCGGCCGAATCACTGCCGTGCACTTCCCCACGGCGCGGCGGCCCGCCGCAGCCGCCGCTCCATCAGGCCACCTGAACCGCAGACGATTGCCATCACGCTGGCGAGACCGGATGGATCGATTTCGGGAGTGTGCCAGGCTTGCACTTGAAAACTCCAATCTTTGAATTGGCTGTTCCAGTTGGGGAAAGGTTCCACGGGTTGTTTCCAGGCTACGAGCGTGGCCTCGCAGATATCCATGTGGCCGCCGTTGGCATGCACGATGTTGTTGAGCGTGACATCCTTGACCACCCCAGGAGGTGCTCCCGCATTCCCACCCGGTTGCGTTCCGCTGACCACAAGGTTTCTCATCCCGAGGAGGCTATTGGGTAATTCGTTGTCCTCGGGGTGAGGCGCGATCGCATGGGTTACGGAGAAGGTGTCGACGCGCACCTCGTCGACAAACAGACCGTCGACGATGCCGAGCGTGAATCGCGTGGACCACAGCACGTTATGGTTGTCCCCGTCTTTCAGAAAAAACTCGAGGGGCAGGACATGTGAGCCATTGATTCCCTGGTCAGGTTCGGGAATGAACGTCAACGACAAATCAAAGGTCCCTTCGCTTCCACCGAAGAGGGCGTCGAGTCGCGGCACGTTTCCCTGCCCCGAGAAGTTGTTCCAAATGGTTTGGCCATTGTGGATTTGCGCTGTGTCTCCCATGAACGTTCCCCACAGCTCGATCGGCCCGGCCGAGGCGTGGGTGGCCGGTGCAACGACCGGAATCACGAGGCAGCAGCCGAGGGCGATGCGGATCAGGACAGGGTGGGGAAATCCGGTGAGGCGGACATGTGGCAGGGGGTGGATCATGGAAAGCTCCGGGGAAGTGGGAATCGACGTCAACGCACCGCGGCGGTGCGCGGGGCTGAGGCCCGACGAGGCCGTCGCCGTGGATGCGTGAACCGAGGGTTGGCGAGTCGGGCCGCGGACGGTCCGTCCGTCCTGGAGTCGAATGCGTGGTGGGCGCGCGAAAAGGGTCAGGGCGTGAATTCTTTTTTCTGAAATCGCGACCGATCCCCCACGGCGCCTGCCCTTTCCGCCGCAGTCCGGAGCGATGTGCGGCCTCCCGCTACACTTTCTCCGCGGTAGACCCCTGGTCGCCGCGATTCCGTCCGGCGTCCGGCACGGAGGGCACGGGAGGATCGATGCTCATCTACGGAACCGCGATCCTCGGAGCGTGTCTGCTCGCGGGGCGGCTCGTCGGCGCGTGGCTCGCCCGGCTCGTGGGGGTGGACGGGGATGTCGGCGGCGTCGGCATCGCGATGCTGCTCCTGGTGGCCGTCACCGGTCTCCTCCGCCGGTTCGGCAGGCTCGATGGCCAGACCTCCGCCGGGATCGGCTACTGGGGCGGGATCTACATTCCGATCGTCGTCGCGCTCGCCGCCACACTCGACGTCCGTGCCGCGCTCCGCGGTGGCTGGGTGGCGTTCGCAGCCGCCGCCGCCGTGGTGGCCGTGTCGTTCGCCCTGGTGCCGGTGATCGTGCAGATCGGTGGTGCCGACCCGCGCCGTGGGGGCACCGCATGAACGCCGCGGTGAACGGTGCCGGCAGCGGTGGGGCGTGGCAGGCCGTCGCCGACGTGCTCGCTGCCAACGGCCTGGTGACGGCGCTGGTGGTCGTGGGTTTGGTGAGTTGGCTGGCGGACCTGGTCGCCCGCACGCTGCTCGGGGGCCGTGTGCAGGGATCGGTGGTGGCGATCCTCGCCGGGCTGGCGCTGGCATGGTGGGGCGGAAGCGTGAGCGGAGGGGCACGCGGTGCGGCCGACATTCCCTGGCTCGCCGGCCTCGGGCTCCTCGGGGGGGCGATGCTCCGCGATCTGGCGGTGGTTGCCACGGCGTTCGGCGTGCGCCCGGGGGAACTCACCGGCGCCGGGCCGGCGGGGGTCGTCGGGCTTGCCGCCGGGCTCGTCGTCGCCTTCGCCGTCGGCTGCGCCACCGCGTTCGCCTGCGGCTATCGCGATCCGGTCGCGGTGACCACGATCGGCGCCGGTGCAGCCACCTACATCGTCGGCCCGGTCACCGGCACGGCACTCGGGGCGACCGCCGATGTCATCGCCGTCAGCTTCGCCGCCGGTGTCATCAAGGCGATCCTCGTGATGGTGCTCACCCCGCTGGTCGCGCGGACGATCGGCCTCGACAATCCCCGCGCGGCGGCGGTGTATGGCGGCTTGATGGGCACCAACAGCGGCGTCGTCGGCGGCCTGGCGGCGACCGACCCGGCGCTCGTCCCCTACGGTGCCCTCACCGCGACGTTCTACACCGGTCTCGGCTGCCTCCTGGGCCCGTCGCTGGTCCACGGGATCGTCCGGGCCCTGCTCGGATGAACCCGGCCGCGGCGCGGGAGGCGAGGAGGAGTCGATGACGGACCTGCCGATCGTGGCCCGGGCTCTGACCCACGGTGACGCGGTGGCGGTGCGCGGGCCGACCCGCGACCACACCCATGCCGATCTGCTCGCGCGGTCGGCGGTGCTGGCGGCCCGGCTGTGCGGCAGCCGGCCCGATCTCGACGGAGAGCGTGTCGGGATCCTCGTCCATCCCGACGCCGGCTTCGTTGCGGCGCTGTGGGGGGTGTGGCGGGCCGGCGGGATCGCGGTGCCGCTCTCGCTCCACGCCACCGCCGACGAACTGGGCCATGTCCTCGCCGATGCCGGGATCACCCGGGTGGTCGCCGATGCCGACCTCGCCGCCTCACGCGCGGAGCCACTCGCGGCCTGTGGCGCGGCGCTCGTCGATCCCCGGCCCGCAGCCGCGCACCCCACGGCACTGCCCGCCGTGGCCCGCGACCGGCCCGCGCTCATGCTCTACACCAGCGGCACCACCGCGCGGCCCAAGGGGGTGGTGACCACGCACCGCTGCATCGCCGCACAGATCGAATCGCTCGTCGCCGCCTGGCGCTGGACGGCAGCCGACAGGATCCCCCTCTTCCTGCCGCTCCACCACATCCACGGGCTGATCAACGTGGTGTCGTGCGCCCTCTGGGCGGGGGCGTCGTTCACCCCGCTGAATCGGTTCGATCCGGCGCCGGTGATCGAGGCGGTGGCCGCCGACAGGTTCACCCTGTTCATGGCGGTGCCGACGATCTACGTCCGCCTCCTCGAGGCGCTCGACGCGCTCGATCCCGAGGCCCGCCTGCGGGCTGCGGAGGGGTTCGGTCGCCTGCGGCTGGTCGTCTCCGGTTCGGCGGCGCTTCCGGCCGGGGTGTTTGCCCGCTTCGCCGCCGCCACCGGCCAGTGGATCCTCGAACGCTACGGCATGACCGAGATCGGCATGGCGCTCTCCAACCCCTACGACGGCCAGCGCCGCCCGGGGCACGTCGGGCTGCCGCTGCCCGGCGTCGAGGTCCGCCTCTGGAGCGAGGCCCACGGCGGCAGCCCGCCACCGGGCGAGCCGGGGGAGATCCAGGTCCGTGGGGCGACGGTCTTCTCCGGCTACTGGTCCCAGCCCGAGGCGACGGCAGCGTCGTTCGTCGACGGCTGGTTCCGCACCGGCGACGTGGCGGTGATCGAGGAGGGGTCGTACCGGATCCTCGGGCGGTCGAGCGTCGACATCATCAAGAGCGGCGGCTACAAGCTCTCGGCGCTCGAGATCGAAGCCGCCCTCCTCGACCATCCGGCGATCGCCGAGTGCGCCGTGGTGGGTCTGCCCGACGACACCTGGGGAGAGATGGTGGCGGCGGCGGTGGTGCTGCGCCCGGGTGCCACGCTCACGCTCGACGCCCTCCGCGGGTGGGGCCGCGACCGGCTCTCCCCCTACAAGTTGCCACGCCGGTTGATGGCCGTCGCCACCCTGCCGCGCAACGCCATGGGGAAGGTGACCAAGCCCGCCGTGCGCGCGCTGTTCGCGGCGGCTTGACCACGGCACGGTTCACCACTCGATGACGAGGCGCCCGTCCCCCACGATCGGCACCGCGAGGGAGCGCTCCGCGGCGAACAGGGTCGGCTCGAGCGGAACGTCGTTCCAGGTGACGCGCCGCGGGGGGGAGCAGCGCGTGAGGAGGAGGCGGCTCCCGTCCGTGGGCCAGGTGTCGAGATCGAGTGTCGTCGTCGTGGCGGTGGACGACTGGCCGCGAACTGCCCCCGCCAGGTGCACGATCCCGCCGCGGGCGGGACCGGCAGCGAGCCGCGTCATCGACTCGAGCGGCGTGGTGGCGAACGCCTCGGCGAGGCTCGCCTGGAGCGTGCCGGGATTGATCGCCGGCCCTTCGCCACGCTGCGGGAGGAGGAGCCAGTAGTCGGGCAGCAGGCCGCCGCGCCCCCGCGGATCGGTCTCCGGAAATGTCATCTGCAGTCCGGCCCGGGTGATGCCCGATGCGATCGTCCGCCACGTCGGGCCGAGATCGGGATCGATCCGCGCGAGATCGTGGAGTGCCGCCGCGTAGACGAGGCCGCACCACTGCACCGGCTGGCCGATCCAATTGGGGGCTGTCCAGTGCGTGGCCCCGATCACGCCGATCGTCGCATAGCACGCCGTGGGCAGTCTGGGCGGAAGACCAGTGTTCCCGGCGAGACCGGGCCCCCCGGCCGTCCCGGCCGTGCCGGCCGGAGGCGCGGCAAAATAGACCATCGTCGCTCCGCGCCAGGCCCATTCGCGGGCGCGGTGGAGATGATGGTCGTCGTCGCCGAGCAGCGCGCCG
>SXGQ01297463.1_pt1 | contig 11451 bp, 9 predicted proteins | sample 3178371 | NCBI WGS metagenome assembly SXGQ01 (sample SAMN11356859, study PRJNA531348) | freshwater metagenome | isolation source: freshwater sample F1-20 | place: China: Fuxian Lake, Yuxi | collected 2017-12-25 | reverse complement strand
TTTCACGAGCAGCTCGAGTGTCATTCGAGTGATCTGCGCGTTCGAGCTCGGGATCGAATTCGACTGGGAAGAATTGACGATGTTTCTGAGTCTTAATTCCAAGACGGCTGTATGCCTTCAGAATTGCGCGGCATCCATATGTTGAGAACTTGAAGCCACGACCGAAGTCGAACTTATCGACTGATCGCAAGAGAGCCATGTTTCCTTCGCTAATCAAATCTCCAAAGTCCAGGTCGGCAGATCGAACGCGCTTTGCCATCGCAAGGACAAGAGCGAGATTCGTTTCGGCAATCTGCTTGCGAATTTTTTCGGCGATCGAATGCCAGCGAAGCATGTCTCGCGCGCTTTCGATTGTCATACCTTCGCGCGCGGCTTTGCGCTGCGTTCGAGCAACGCGGAATCGTGCGTAATTCAATTGAGCGAAAATGACGCGTTCTTGCGCGGCGGTCAGTACAAGAGACTTGGGCGGGCGAATGGTGCTACCGCTGGTAGAAGGTGTTCGTTCGTCGAGCAAGGGTTGGTACCAAGTGATATCTGGCTTGGCAATCACTGGAGCATCGGCGAAAATTCTTTTCTCTGCTCCTGCACGCAGAAAATCTGGGCTGGAAACGAATTGAACTTTTTCTCGCTGGAAACCTTGAAGAATCGTTCGTTCTTCTGGAGTAAAGCTTCCAGTTGGCATCCGAGTGGAACCAAAGCTGATCGCATTCGTGGAGCGCCGAACCTTCAGAGTAGGAGCCGAATCTGAGGCTTGGGAGAGCAGTGAAACGCGATGAGAGCTCAAAGCAGGGGTTCGCATCGTTGCAGGGCGTTTCTTCGGGAGTAACTTGATAGTGGCAGTATTTTTCATTTCAATTCTTCAGAGCAAATCTTCAATGGGGATTCGTGGAAAACAGAACAGATGATCAACACTCCCACCACGAAGTGCAGCAACAAATCCATATACGCAGAAAATGGAAAGGTGTTCTAGGGACTTCAAAGAGATGCTGAGTAAATCGAAGAAATGACCTTTCAATTTCTTCGATAGCGTTACTTTGCTAAAGCTTTCGCATAAGGGGCGGAGCGATAGAATTCGCTTTGAAATAGTCCAATAACTCTGTCGATAACAGCGGTTTACGACTTCAAGTAAGCAAAAAGTCTGGGCTGGAAAATGTCTCTTCGGGCGACTTATTCCGCTTTGCCGGCGCTTGTGTCATACACCCAAGAATCTACTGCACGTGCATAATTCAAAACCTCGCCTGGCTTGAAAAAGAGCCCAAGTTCGCGCGCCGCGGCTTCGGGACTATCCGATCCATGCACGAGGTTGAATGAATTCGAGATTCCAAAGTCTCCACGGATCGTTCCCGCTGCGGCTTTCGATCCGAAGGTTGCGCCCATCAAGTTTCTGCAAACCGTGATCGCGCCAACACCGCGCAGCGCCATAACAACAACAGGCTCGCTGGTCATGAAGCGAACAAGCCCTGCATAAAAGCCTTTTCCCGCATGATCCTTGTAATGCTCGGCGGCAAGTTCCGCTGAAATCTTCATCATTTTCATTCCCACAACTTGCAGGCCTTTCTGCTCAAAGCGGGTCACGATAGATCCGATCAGGCATCTTTGAACGGCGTCCGGCTTGAGAATGATGAAAGTGGTTTCCATAGTGTGTTGTGCTTTCTTTCTAGTGAGGCGAATGAACGGGGGCGAATAGTAGCGATCAATCGGGAAAGTTGGCGAAAGAAAAGGTGAATGATTCGAACGATTGTCCAAGATCGGGTAATATCGAAACTGGCATGGACGCCTCCCAACAAACCGATTCCAAAAAGTCATCCCCGCGGCGTCGCGGCGCAACCGCGGAGGAGATGTCCGAAAAGCAGCGGGAAATCTCTGTCAGCGAGTTTTTCGCAAAGAATCGCCATTTGCTGGGATTCGACAATCCGCGCAAGGCGCTGATGACCGCCGTCAAAGAAGCTGTCGACAATGCGCTCGATGCTTGCGAAGAGGCGTGCATTCTGCCTCACATTTACATCGAACTTCTTCAGCGATCCGAGACACGCTTCAAGGTCACGATTCGCGATAACGGTCCCGGCATCGTTCGCAAGCAAATCGAAAACATTTTCGGACGATTGCTTTATGGTTCAAAGTTTCATCGATTGAAGATGAGCCGTGGGCAGCAGGGGATTGGAATTTCTGCGGCGGGAATGTACGGCTTGATGACAACAGGTCAGCCGGTGCTCATCATTTCAAAGATAAGCAAGAAAAAACCTGCGGTTGAAGTTCTTCTCAAGATGGATACATCCAAAAATCGCGCCGATGTGGTCAGCGAAACAGAGCATCCAGAAGATGATGGTCTTTTTCCAGATGGTCACGGCACGCAAGTTTCGATTGAACTCGAAGGGCGATACCAACAAGGTCGACAATCCGTCGACGAATATCTTGATCAAACTGCGATCGCCAATCCGCACGCGCACTTCACATATGTCAATCCGAGCAATGAGACGATCGAGTTCAAGCGTGGAACGAACGAGCTTCCTCCTGAAGCAACTGAAATTCTTCCACATCCCAAGGGAATAGAACTCGGCACACTGATTCAGATGATCGAACGAACCGAGCGCACGCAAATCGGAGGATTCCTGCAGGAGGAGTTTTCGCGCGTTTCTCCCTCGGTTTCCAAGGATATTTGCGAACGCGCAGGAATCACCGGTCGCACTTGGGTGAAACAAATCGGTCATAAAGAAGCGGAAGCGATTTACAAAGCCATTCAAGATGCTCGCATTATGTCGCCGCCGACGGACTGTCTTGTGCCCATTGGAACCAAGGCTCTGCTCTCGGGACTGCTGAAGGAAGTCAAAGCGGAATTTTTCACCGCATGCACCCGTCCCGCTGATGTCTATCGCGGTAATCCATTTCTCATCGAAGTTGGTCTTGCATTTGGCGGCGAACTTCCCAAGGACGAATTGATTCGCGTTATTCGTTTCGCCAATCGTGTGCCGTTGCTCTATCAACAAGCAGCGTGCGCATCATTCAAAGCAGTTCTCGAAACGAGTTGGAAAAATTATGGCGTCTCACAATCGCGTGGATCGCTCCCCGACGGCCCCGTCGTGGTGATGGTGCATATGGCGAGCGTCTGGGTTCCTTTCACCAGCGAATCAAAAGAGGCCATCGCGGATTACGACGAGATTCGCAAGGAGATGAAATTGGCGCTTCAAGAAGTTGGGCGCAAGTTGGGAATATATTTGCGTCGGCGTCAGCGCATGCGCAATGAAGGAGAAAGGCGCAGTATTTTCGAGCGTTATATCGGCGAAATTGCGCAAGCAACCGAAGCAATCACTGGAACATCCGCAAAGAAAATTTATGAATCATTACTGCGTGTCGCCAAGCGCAAGACTGAAGAGGCGGATGCGGTGTTGAACGATGAAGGCAAGCGTGTGCGCGATTCAGATCCATTTGGAAAGGATGATTCTGTGGTCATTCTTCCAGCACGCGTTGCGGTCACGCAGTTGGACTCGGATGACGATTTCAGCGACGACATAGATGAGGGATCTAGGAAAAGTTCATCAGCACCGGCCAAGACTCTGTTTGGTGATGAAGAAACGCCGAGCAAGAAGCCCAGCAAGAAGTCGTCTCGCAAGAAGGCATGAATAGAGAAGGACTCGATCAATGGCGAAGAAACCCAAATCAACAGACCCATCAACGCCCGCATCTTCGCCGCCCGCAAAGGCGAATCGGTCGGTGAGCAATCAAGCAACGCGCGAAAAAACTTTGGGGAAGATTCTCGACTTGGGTAAATCGGTGGCCAAGTCCGCGATTGCAGAGACCGATCCATTCGTTGATGTTCCAAGTCGAACGATGTCCAACACGACATACAACGAGGTGCGCAAATTGCTCCAGATGGGCGATGCGACTCTGCGCCGAAATCTTTTCAATACTGGACAGGCGCGAAAATTTATGCAGATGGTGCTGCTTTCCAAGGGATGCAAAGACCTCCTTGAAGCCCAAAAAACGCTCAGTTTGCGCGGTATGTATTACATGAGCCTGCACACGATTGCCGGCACAAAGGAAAAGACATTCGATGGCCAGGAAGAATCCGACGGCATCTTGGAAGACATCGAAGTGGCAATCGCAACGCTTCGCGAGAACCTGCATCTCTTCGCGAAGAAGCGCGGAACAATGGTTGGCAATATCACGGTGATTGATAATGGAGATTCGATTGATTGTCGTCGGATGGGAACAGGTGGGTATGCGATTCCATCAATCTGCGAACCATCGGTGGTGCAGTTTGGAAAATGCGAAGCGAAATTTGTGTTGCACGTCGAAAAAGACACTGTCTGGAGTCGCTTCAACGAAGATCGATTCTGGGAAAAGCATAATTGTATTCTCACTGAAGGCAGCGGCCAACCTCCGCGTGGCGTTCGACGATTGCTCTATCGATTGAACAAGGAACTTGGGCTGCCGGTCTATTGCTTGCTTGATTGCGATCCGTGGGGGCATTACATTTATTCCGTCATCAAACAGGGATCGATCAATCTTGCTTTCGAGAGCGAGCGTATGGCGATTCCTGATGCGAAATATCTTGGGATTCGATCTGGAGATTTTGTGCGGTGCGAACTTTCGGATGATGTGAAGATTTCACTCAATGATCGTGATATCGAACGGGCGAAACAGATCGCGGAATATCCCTGGTTCATCAAAAAGAAGCACTGGCAGAAGGAAATCCAGCTGATGATCCGCAATGGTTTCAAGATGGAGGTGGAATCTCTGATCACAAAGGACATCTCCTATGTCACCGAGACATATGTTCCAGAGAGACTCAAGGCGAAGGATTGGATTGACTGATTTGCGCGGTCGCTGAAAGTCCGTCGAAAGTTTCGCTTATGCAATCGACGGCAACGAAATTCGAAAGTCACTTCCGCGTCCAACATCGCTGAAGACGCGAATTGCTCCGCCGTGTTCTTCCACAATTCGTCGTGCGACGGCCAAACCCAGACCGCTCCCACCTTTTTTCGAGGTGATGTACGGCCTGAAAATTTCCTCTTGAAGAGCTTCAGGAATTCCTGGTCCAGTGTCAATCACGTGAATTCCAACTTCTGGATTCTGATTTCCAGCAAGAGGCAACTGTTCGACACGCAGAATGAGTTCACGTCGCGCGGGTGGCGAAATTGATTCCATCGCCTGCATCGAATTGAGCATGAGATTGAGAATTGCTTGCTTGAGCAAGCCTGCATCGACATTGGCCAGGACAGGTGTTGATGGCAAATCAACACGAAGCAGAACCCCCATCAACTGCGATTGAGGATGGACGAAATCTGTCAACTCTTCGACCAACTCGCGCAGGTCGCACCGCTGTCGATCCAATTGAACTCTGCCCGCAAATCGCAAGAAATCCTCGAGAATGTCCTTCAGTCGCCCAGTCTCTCGCGCAAGCGTGTCAACTTTGCGGATGAGTGGCTTGGATTCTTCTTCCGCGAGCGCGGAATCAATGACTCCTTCCCGCAAGAGTTGCGCGTTGAGCACCACGCTGGAAAGTGGATTCTTGATCTCATGGGCAAGCCCGCTGGTCATTGCGCCGATTTCGGCGAGTCGTTCTGCGGCGATCGCGCGTCGTTCGGCGACTTGTGCTTGTTCATTTCTTCGACGCAGCGCAATCACAAACACAAATGTGCAAAGGGCAATTCCGAAGAACAGTCCTACGAAAAAAGATGGGTTCGAAAACACGAGGGGGACGGTTGTCCTGGTTCAGGCTGTTGGAGCGGCGACACGCGCCGTTGCTCTTGCGGCTGTTGCGGCCCAACCCTTCGATCCTGATTGCGCGCTGTATGTCACTTTCTCGCCATCACGCAAGGTTCGAAAACCTTGGTCTTGTTCGATCACGCTGAAGTGCACAAAAATATCTTGACCTTGGGGACCAATGATGAATCCAAATCCTTTGCGGGCATCAAACCACTTGATGATTCCATCGACATTTACGAGTGTCTGCAAGTTTTCGGACATTTATGCCTCCGTCTAGTGATTCGCAAGAAAGACAAACGAAAAATGAACAAATGGAACGCCACACTCAAACCCCTGAGTGCACAAACCTATGTTGATTGTGCAATCAAAATCGGCATTGTGCAAGAGAACCCCCCAAAAGATTTCTCTTTTCAATGAAAAAGGGGGCTTGACCGCTTGGTCGAAGCCCCCGTTCGTCGATCTCCTGGCCAATCGAGGGGATCGCGTCTGAGTTCACAAGTGGCTATTCATTAGCCATTTAACGGCGTCCACGCCCTCCGCCGCCACTATTTCCGCCTCGACCGCCACCGCCACCACGATCGTCCCTGCGCCCTTCGCCTTGGTCAGGAGAATCTTGACCTTCGGCTCCGACGAGGGCTGGATCTGGTGGATCCAACATCGCCTTTCGGCTCAGTTTGATGCGACCGGTGTCGTCGACATTGATGACCTTGACCTTGATAACGTCGCCGATTTTTAGGACCTCGTTGACATTGCGCACGAATCCGTGAGCGAGTTCGCTGACATGGACCATTCCATCAGTTCCTGGCGCGAGTTCTACAAATGCTCCAAATTCCTTGATGGAAACGACGCGGCCTTCATAGACCGTACCGACTTTGATCTCCGCTCCGAGCGCTTCGATTTCGGCGCGTGCTTGCGCTGCCGATTCTGCGTTCGAGCAAGCGATGAAGACAGTTCCATCTTCTTCGATGTCGATCTGTGCGCCTGTTCGCTCTTGGATACTTCGGATCATCTTGCCGCCTGGTCCGATGACCTTTCCGATCTTCTCTGGATCGATCTTGACGATCGTGATGCGAGGAGCAATCGGTGAAATGTCGGCGCGTGGCTTGTCGAGGACTTTCTCCATCTCAGTGATGAGATGCAATCGGCCTTCCTTTGCTTGCTCGAAAATCGTGACGATTTCGTCAAGCAACAATCCGCGTGCCTTCAAGTCCAATTGGATTCCAGTGATTCCCTCACGGGTTCCAGAAACCTTGAAGTCCATTTCGCCGAAGAAATCTTCTTCGCCGATGATGTCGGTGACATGGGTGACGCGACCATCGGCGCTGGTGAAACGACCGACGGAAATTCCCGCGCAAGTCGCCTTGATAGGCACGCCCGCATCCATAAGTGCGAGGCATCCGCCGCAAACGCTGGCCATACTTGATGAACCATTGCTCTCGGTGATTTCGCTCGTCAGACGAACGGTGTAAGGAAAGTCTTCCGCACTTGGCAGGATGGCAAGCAGAGAACGTTCGGCGAGTGCGCCGTGTCCGATTTCGCGTCGGCCTGGTCCTGTGATTCGTCCAGCTTCGCCGGTGCAGAATGGAGGGAAGTAATAATGCAGATAGAACTTCTTCGCATATTCCGGCATCAGTCCATCAACGATTTGCTCATCCTTGGTCGTGCCGAGTGTGCAAGTCACGATGGACTGCGTTTCGCCACGTTGGAAGAACGCGGAGCCGTGGGTTCGAGGCAAGAGCGCCACGCTCATATCAAGCGGACGAATCTGTCGAAGCGGTCGGCCGTCGGCGCGGATGCCCTTTTCTGCAACCAGATAATGCGTGATTTTCTTTTCAAGAATTCGCAGGCATTCCTTGGCTTCACGCATTTTGCGTTCGGCGATTTGGTGATCGCTGTAACTCAAACCAGGAGTCAACTGGAAGAACGAGTCGATCGTCCATTTCTTGACGCGATCAACTTCTGTATTCCGAGCGTGTTTTCCGTTGATTTGTCGAGCAGCAAGCAATGGCTGATATGCCTTCTCTTTCACGATCGCCATCACTTCTGCTGATGGCGCAGTGGAATCACCTGCGCGCTTGGCAGGAGCTCCGCACTTTGCGTGCAGCTCATTGATGAGATCGAGGATTGGCTTGACACCATTTTCCAGACCGAACTTGATCGCAGCAAGCATGTCGCCTTCACTGATTTCTGCGGCGCCGACTTCAATCATGTTGATGCCGTCGGAGTGTCCCGACAAGACAAGATCGAGATCGCTGAATTCCATCTGCGCTTGTGTTGGATTGATAATGAAGTGTGGCTGATCATCAATGAAGATTCGTCCGACGCGCACAGTTGCGACTGGTCCATTGAATGGAGCGTCGGAAATATGCAGCGCAGCGGATGCGGCTGAACATCCAATCACGTCTGCATCATTCTGTCCGTCGTGGGAGAGAACGAGAACTTGCAATTGAACTTCATCCACGAAACCATCCGGAAAGAGCGGACGAATCGGTCGATCCATCATTCTCATCGTGAGAATTTCCTTCTCGCTCGGTGGTCCTTCTTTCTTGCGGAAACCGCCTGGATACTTGCCGGCGGCTGGTGCTTTTTCACGGTAATCGCAGGTCAATGGGAAGAAATCGATGCCAGCGCGCGGATTGGCGCGGACGGCGGTCGCAAGGACCACGGTTTCTCCATAAGTTGCGAGGACTGCTCCGCTGGCGAGCTTGGCGATCTTGCCCGTTTCGAGTCGGAAGATTCGTCCACCGATTTCTTTTTCTACGCTGACGTGCGGTTTTGTTGTCATAACTATGCCTTTCTAAACGAGGTGATAAAAGTCGCGTGATTCATGAATTTGAATTGCGACAAAATGAGAACCCCGAGAAGGGCAGAGGCCAAATCGCATCATCCCGTGGACTGCGAATTGGCGACTGCCTTTGCGGGGTGAAAAGAACTACTTGCGTAGTCCGAGTTTCTTGATGAGCGAGGAATAATCTTCGCGACGAGTTTCTGCGAGATATCGCAGAAGACGATTGCGCTTGCTGACCATCAACAGAAGACCGCGGCGACCCGCGTGATCCTTCTTGTGAGCCTTGAAGTGGGCTTGGAGCGAATTGATGCGCTCGGTCAGAATTGCGATTTGAACTTCAGTCGATCCGCAATCGGTCGCATGTTGGCGGTGAGCCGCGATGACTGGTGCTTTTTCTTGGGTCGTGATCATTGTTTTCTTGTCTTCTTTCGCTGGACGTTCGTCGCGAACGCCTGATGTTTGTTCCTTAGATTTGAGCATTGAAGAGTACCAAATTCAGCCAAAGTGGTCAACGGTGACCATACAGCGATCCATCTAATAGACCGATAACTCCTGAGTGTTTTCCTCCAACTCTCACAGTACAGATGATTCGACCCACGAACATTCCCGATTGCGACCTATCCTGCGGCGATGAAGAGCGCTGCCGAAGGTTTGCGAGGGACGACTGATGAATTCGTGGTCCTCAGCGCAAAGATCGAGCAAGGTGGCGGTGCAAGTGGTGTCGAGCGCCAGCATCGTCATGGTCGGCTGACTGCCCGCGAACGAATTGGTTTGCTTCTTGATCCTTCTTCCGCGCAGTGCGAATGTGGGCTCCTTGCTGGATGGAATATGTACAAGGAGTATGGCGGTGCGCCGGGCGCAGGAGTTGTGACAACGATCGGTCAAATCGAAGGCCGCTTGTGCATGGTGATTGCAAACGATGCGACGGTCAAGGCTGGCGCATTTTTCCCGATGACCTGCAAGAAAATTATTCGGGCGCAGGAAATCGCCCAGCGCGCTCGAATGCCTTTGATTTATCTCGTCGACAGCGCCGGAGTTTTTCTTCCACTTCAGGAAGATGTCTTTCCAGACACCGATGACTTCGGTCGGATTTTTCGAAACAACGCGGTGATCTCTGCGCAGGGAATTCCGCAGTATGCGGCGATTATGGGAAATTGTGTCGCTGGCGGCGGATATTTGCCAGTGCTCTGCGACACGCTTTTGATGACCGAAGGAAGCGGGCTCTATCTTGCTGGACCTGCATTGGTCAAGGCAGCGATTGGTCAAGAAGTGACAAGTGAAGAACTCGGCGGCGCGCAGATGCACGCTGAAATTTCCGGCACAATTGATTTTCGAGAGAAGGACGATCCCGCGTGCATCTCTCGATTGCGAAGATTGATGACTATGAACGCATCGGCGCCACTCGCATATGAACCGCCAATCGTTGCCGTCGATTCCGAACGCGCCGTCGAGGATGTCTATTCGGTTTATCGCAGCGAAGTTGGCGCGCAGTACGACACGCGCGATGTGCTGAGGTGCGTTGTCGATCGCGGTTCGATGGACGAGTATCGTATGGAGCATGGCCCATCACTGGTCTGCCTCTATGCCAGAATTGGCGGTTTTCCAGTCGGAATCGTTGCGAATCAACGCAAGATGACCGAGCGAAAAATGCCGGGCGGCAAGGCGGGCCCATCGACGGCGAAGTGCATGCCGGGAGTGATCTATGACGACAGCGCCGACAAAGCAGCGCGTTTTATTATGGATGTCAATCAGCGCAAGATTCCATTGTTGTTCATTCACGACACGACTGGGTTTATGGTTGGTCGCGACAGCGAGCAAACTGGAATCATCCGCGCTGGCGCCAAGATGGTGAACGCGATGAGCAATTCGATTGTTCCCAAGATCGTCTTGATCGTTGGCAATTCGTATGGCGCTGGAAATTATGCGATGTGCGGTCGCGCCTTCGATCCATTCCTGACATTGGCGTGGCCAGGCGCGCGCTGCGCAGTGATGGGCGCAGCACAATCCGCAAACACGCTCTTGCAAATTGATCTTGCTGCACGCGAACGCAAGGGAGAGCCCGTCGACGATGCGATGCGTGAAAAACTTCTCTCCGCAATTTCCGCGTCATATATGGAACAACAGGACATTCGTTATGCCGCGAGCCGAGGGTGGGTTGATCGAATCATCGAACCGCATCGCACTCGCAGCGAGTTGATCCTCGCACTTCGAACCGCTGCGCAAGCCCCGATCGTTGGAACATTTCACACGGGTGTTCTTCAGACCTGATTTGTGCGAGCGAATTGAGCAACACAGTGAAGTCCACCGAAATTGTCGTCGCGACGGGAAATCCGCATAAGGTCGATGAGATTCGTGAGATTCTTGCGGTGTATGGATTTCGCGTGCTGTCATTGACCGATGTGGGAGCGGGGGAGATTCCTGAACCTGAAGAAGATGGCGAAACATTCGCGCACAACGCACGAATCAAAGCGACGCAATATGCGCGCGCGATCAATCGAATGGTTCTTGCGGATGATTCTGGGCTCGCTGTCGACGCGCTTGGCGGAGCGCCTGGCGTTTTCAGCGCGCGATGGTCGGGGATTGGGGTCACACGAGAGGAACGGGATGATGCGAATAATAAAAAGTTGCTTGGGGAATTAGCGTCGGTTGCGATGGATCGCCGAACTGCGCGTTTCGTTTGCGCAATGTGTTTGTCCGCAGCGGATGGTTCGGTGATCGCTGAAACGGTTGGCGAATTCCACGGTTCGATCGGCACGAATGCGCGGGGAGTGAATGGATTTGGATATGACCCGCTCTTCGTGGTCGATTCGAGTTGTCGAACAAGTGCAGAATTGACCTCCCAAGAGAAGAACGATCGCAGTCACAGAGGCGCAGCCACTCGGGCAATGGCAAAAGTCTTGGCAACGCATCCTTCCCTATCCTGATTGCGTGACGATCTCGCTTCCAGTTCTTCCACT
>SXGQ01478251.1_pt1 | contig 11454 bp, 24 predicted proteins | sample 3178371 | NCBI WGS metagenome assembly SXGQ01 (sample SAMN11356859, study PRJNA531348) | freshwater metagenome | isolation source: freshwater sample F1-20 | place: China: Fuxian Lake, Yuxi | collected 2017-12-25 | reverse complement strand
TTTTGAAACATTTATTCCATTGTAACCCAATGAATAGTATCCCCAAAAAGGATTTGCTGAACCTGATATTGTTTTACTCCATTTTGCACTTCGTTTACTAATTCCATATGCCGCATTTAAAGTTGCAGAAAATGACCTACCAATTAAACCAAATGAAAGGTTTGAATTGTTTACAACATCTTTATCAAAATCCACATATGAAAATGCATCATCAAGTACATCCCAATCAAAAGATGCATCAAACTCTTCAAACTCATTTAACTCCAATGAGTCGGGTATTTGAGCCGTTGTAAAAATTGGTAAAAATAATAATATCAATAGTAATTTTTTCATTTTAATATCCTTTTTGAATTGTAAGATAGTAATTCCATTTTAAGAAACTTACACCTATTCCGAATGCAGGTGTGAATACACCTGTTTCAAAAAAGTAATTTTGTGAATACCATACTTTAATGAATGGTAAAATGTTTACAATGTCTTTGTTTTTTTGTAGTCTATTATTTGCTATAAACCATTTTGCTTTTTTCATAATCTTCTATTTGTTTTTTAATTTGTTCGGTGTGCTCATCTAATTCTTTTATTTTATCAAGCATTTTATTCCGAACTTGTTTACCTAATTCCTCGTTATCTTTTATATTCAATATCCAATCTGCTTCCAGTTTTATAAATCTTTTGTTTTCCTCATTAAATCCTATAATTTGTTTTCCATAGTATTTATCCATTGCCAATTTCGTTTAATGGTAAAGGTTTTACATTATTATCACCTAATATACGAAAAGTTTTTACAATTGCCAAATCTGTTATTGTAATTGTTTCTATTTCTATACCCCACTTTTGTACAAATTCTTTCACTTCGTTTGTTATTTGTGAATTTACATCTACAAGATTTTCCCACGTTGTTATTTCAACAATATCCCTAATCATTCCCTGTGTTGTATCAATTAGGACATCATTTGCGTGCATTACACCTAACAGATATTCTTTAACATCATTAACTCTATAACGAATAATTGCCTTCAATACAATACCTTGCTCGTCTAATGTAGTTAGTGTTTGTGCGGGCAGATTTACCGATTGTGTAATTACAGGTGTTTCAATAATGGAATCAAAAAATGGTAACTTAAAATGTATTCCTGGTTTTCTAACTCCAATGTATTTACCAAATCTTAAATGTACTGCACCATTCCATTGCTCCACAATAACGAATGGTAATAAATCTTTTCCAAATTGTATTAAAAAATCTATTAACTTATCAAACATAACTTACCATTTAATTGAACTTGAACTGGGCATATTGAAATTTATATTTCCTGATACAGGTTTTAATTTAGTTTTCTTTTTTGATTCTAATTGTATTTCATAAATCAAACTACACATTGATTTGAATACATTGTTTTTTGATATTTCATTTTCAACGGAAAGTATAAAAGTTTGTATTGATTTAATATCATTTACTTTTATTAATCTTTTTACTTTTGAACCAGTTTGTATTTGTGAGTGTTCTATTTCCAAATCAAACATACCCGGCATCTTTTTTAGTTTTAGAAAAAATGCAGGGTGTTTATTTATTAATGTATGTATTTCACATTTGTATTCTTTAATATTTTCTTCGCAATTTGTAAAATACATTTCAGCACCACAAACCGTTAGTTTTTCACCCGATATTTTTTTCCAATTTATTATTTGCATTTTTTCGGCGGTTTGCTCTGCTGCAAGAATACAGCTTAAATGATTGTGACCTACTAAATAATCCCAATCAACATGATATGTATCTTGCCCACAATATGAACATATTTGTTTCATATCTAAATATACGAAAAAAATTTGTAATTACCAAATCGGGAATGGAATATCCACTCCCGTTTGGTACGCATGGCATGCAAGATTTTTATGTATGTTTATTTTGTAAACCCTTTTTTATGTTTAACTTACGGCTTTTCTTTTGCATTCTTTTACGATTTTTAGCCGCTTTCTCTTTTTTAGTCATTTACTATTTTATTTAAAATTTCTTTTGTAAGTATATCATGTCCTTTTTGATTAAAATGATAATCTGTATCCGTGTTAGTTGTATCAATCACATCCGAAATTCTTAATTTGTTTTGAATAGAATGTCCATAAAACGAATATGTATTTTCAAATTTTAAAAAATTATTTCTATGAAAAAAATCTAAATCATTTATTAAATCTAATGATTCATCTATACCAATCAATATGTATTTTGCATTCAAAGAATTTAAGTAACAGCAAAGTAAATCTATTTGCTTCTGAAATTCAAGTAATGCGTTTGTCCTACTATAAAAATATTTTAACCAATCATTATAAAAATTAATTAAAATTTTTTGTTTAAAATCATCACTATCAGCCCTTTTGCATATTGAAACAAATTTATTTTCCAAATCATAATATAACCCCAACCTATCTAAAAAAGTTGTTTGAATTATAAATAAAGTCCTACCAATATCTTTGTTCTTTTTTCCTTTTTCTATATCCCAATAAATTCTATTTATTATTTCTTGGTTTGATAATCCTGTCATAGAATGACGGGTATAAATTCTGTTATCAAAACCATTTTCTTTAAAGTTATTTTCTATTAATTTTCTAAAATTCGTAAATTTGTATCCCGTTAAACTACTATCCACATCCGTAAATGAACATCCAAAAAATGCAAATTCATTTATTCGTTTTATATCAATTTTATTATGCATCATATAACTTCCGCTTCGGGTATTAAATTTACAAATAGATATTCATTTGTTTGGGAATTTCTTAATATTTTATCTGCTCCAAACCATTTTCTTAAATCATCTGCAACTCCGCCAGTAACTTCAACATTAAATTTATACACAGAACACCTATAAATTATTTCATAAAGTTCCTCACCAACTTTTACTAATTGCGGTAGTCTCATTTCCAAAACATTTGAACTAATAAAATACTTGCGGCTAATAATAAACAAGTTAATGTTTTTAATGTAATTGGTTCTTTAAATAAGACAAAACTCAATAACACAAATACAATTATACCAATACCAAATCCAATAAGACGTGATGGCCATAATTCACCATTACCCCAATGTACTAAATTTTCTACGGATTTAATATAAAACCATGCAGCTGGAATTGAACTTAATAGTACAATAATTGGATATTTTTGATACCATTGATATTTTATACTACCTTGTAATTGCAAAAAGGATGTTACCTGTCCTAATATTCCAAATAGGACACCTAAAAATAACTTATTCATATTAATTAATTAAAAATTCAATTACATCCTTTTTGGGTGAGTGTATGTAATCTAACAACTTTTTTCTATTTTCTATTTGTTTTTCACTCATTTTTAAATATAATTTTTTTCTATCTTCTGTTTTATCATCTGTAAATAACTTACAAAAATTATCAAATTTTTCCTCAATATCATTTCCTTCAAACTCATCATTAAGTAATTCTATTCCCAATTCTTTCAATGATTTTAAAATAAATGTATTAGCAAATAAGAAAAATGGATTAGCAAATAGTATTGCAAATATACTTTTTTCTGAAATCCAAGTTTGAGTATCTCCATTAGTCTCACAATAATCAACAAGTTGTGATTCAAATATTATATTAAACATACAGCTATTGTAATCAAAAAAATTTCCCAAATGATACAATCCCCAACTAACTTTATTTAATTCAATATTTTTGTGTAAACCATTTGCTGTTTCTAAAAAACTTTTTTCGATTTTTGATTCCGTTTTTTTAATAAAGTATGCTCTATCTCGTAAATTTTTTACACTATCTTCAATTCTTCGTAAGTAATAAAAAATTTTATCTTTTGGTTCTTTATTTTTAAAAAGATTAAGTAAATCATAATTAACCAAAGATAGTTGATGTATATAAAAAAAGTAAGGAATACACAATTTAATATTATACAAAATATTATTTATTATATTATGATTTGGTTTAACACTTGTAATTATATTAACATTTTTATCAAATGGTATATTGTGTGGGTCTGCCTGAATTGATATTCTAAATATTTTTTCTTCACTAAATAAACTTATTATATTTTCATAATTAGAAAACGGTAAAAATATTATTTTTTTACACTCTACTAAACATGAAAAACTCTGTAAAATGTTTTTTTCTTCTCCTAATTTTAATTCTTGATTTATTTTACTTACTGGATAATAAATGGTATTATTTTCAATGGAAAATTTATAGAGATTATAAGTTTCGTTTGTATCTATTAAGTTGAGATTATATTTACCAAATATGATTGCTCCAATAGTTAAACTACCATTTTCAGAATAACTTAATATAACATAATTCATAATTAATAATCTTCATCTTCGAAAGAAAACCCACCGGTATTTTCATCATCGGAATATACTTCATCTTCTATTAAAGATAATTGGTCATATATTTCATCATGCAAAGGGTGATAAACGCCTTCGTTATCTATTTGCTTTAGGTTGTCTTTTATTTGACTTACTATATTCAGTATTTTTTGATTCATAGTTATTATTTTTTTGAATAAGTATATTCAAATCACGGATTTCAGCACATTTTTCATATTCCTCTTTTTCAGTAAAAAAATCCATTGCTTTATTTAACATCAACTTTATATTATCATCTCTTAAAATAAACACTATATTATCACTATTATTTGAAACCATTATTGCCTGTAAACTTTTCAAATTTTGTTCAAGCATTTTTTTTGTAAATCTTATAAGTTCTGAAAAAATAATGTATTTATTACTTTTTAACCAATTTGCTATTGGATATGCACCAAGTTCAATATGTAAAATTACTGGTTCCATTACTAATAATTATCAAAAAACTCATTATTATATTCAATATCAAAAAGTTTAATAGGACTTTCATCTAATATTGGATATTCAATTTCTTTATACAAACAATAAGATATTAATTTTTTTAAATCTTCTTGTGAAAAAATTCTGTGCGTATCAAACATTTGGTACATATTAATTTTACTCAAATATCCGTACCTATGCCATCCAAAACTAGGCCATCCACCACTAGTTTTTTGAATTGAAGTATTCCAAAAACAAAATTCATTCACAATATCTTCCTCTGGCCATTTTATTTTAAAAGGTGTGGTTTTATTTAAAGTCCATTCATTATCCAAAAAACAGGAATAAAATCCATCCTCTGCACCGGAACCAAAAATATCATTTACTTTTGATATTTCAATCATTGTTTCGGTTTTTCTTAAACTAAATCCACCATTAAACGTTGAGTGTCCACCACCCAAAAATGGATATTCAAAAAATTTATTATTCCATTTATCAAAATTTATCGGAAATCCATCCCATTGAATAATAAGATACCATTCAGTTTTAATTAGTTTTGGTAATACCTTTACTAGATAATTATTTAACCAGCAAATATTTTTTATAGGGTTTTTATCATCCCATAGTGCTTCAAATGGTAAGTTCAATAAATTGGAATTTTTACCAAACGGATTTATCATTAATACATCACCAAATTTTATTTCCTCTAAAATTTTTGGAACAATTCTACTAATTGCTGCCAATCTTATGTTTGATTTAGAATAATGGTCCGTTACAGAATCAATACTAACTAATGTAATATTTGATAAATCTAACACCTAATTTTTATTTAATCGTTTGAATAAGTAGATATACAATCCAAAAAAACATGCCGCAATACAATACATAACGAAGTTCGCTCTCCATAAACTTCCCGTCAGTAATATCAGGGAGTATTGAACGGCATCGAACCCAAAGGGATTGAAGAACAGAGCTAGGAACAAACTCAAGTCTTTGTACATCATTATCCTTTTGCTTTTTTGCGATATTGTTTCTCTTATTTTGTTTATCACCGTCGTCCATGTATATTGATTTCATTAACAATAGACGTAACCTTTAAAATAAATATTCAAATCCTTTGGTATTTATTCGTTTTAATTGAATATCTTGAATTGATTGTGGATTTTTCACTTTGCTGTTTTTCCTATACCATTCGTATAAGTCCTCCAATGTTCCCTTACCTCTTTGTCGTTCCATTGCTTTATCCCACAAATCTTTACCGAATTCTTTTTTCAACTCTTGTCTTAAATTCCATAATATTTTTTCTTCATCCATTCCTGCCTCTAATTCCAACTTCAATGCTTTTATTCTTTTCATCCTACTTGCTTCCAACGCAGCATCTATACGGTTTTTTTCATCCGTTCCGCCGTAGTTCTGATATGTTTGTTCGTATGCTTTGGTTGCTGTATTGCGCATCTCTGTTGCTTCTGCAAACATATATGAATAGTTGTAATCACCATTACGAATTTTCAGTAAGAGTGGTGCACTAGCTGGTAGTGGTTTCTTTGTTCTGCCCTTTGTCCACCATCTGTATTTGTTGTAACTCATACTCTTTTACTTTACTTTCTAAAAATCTAAAACTTTCACTTGGACCAGTTATAGCATCGTATTTTCTGTATCTTTTTACGAATGTTTCTAACCCCCACATTTCAAATTCTAATTGTAGGTTTTCAACGCTTGATATGTAGCAATGATTGAACCCCATTATTTTTTATTTTTCTTTTTAACCTCTTTACGAAATTCTTTTGCGGTCTCTTTTAACTTTTCATTTGGTTGCATCCATTCTGGCAATTCTTCATCATCTTCTAACCCATCGTTAATCGTAGAATCCCATTCCGAAACATCATCTGTATTATGTCTTAAATTTTCATATCGTTCATCATCTTGTCCCATTGATGCTATTGCATCATTCCATTTTTCGTTTTCCTCTTCCTGATATTCGGCTGCTCTTTCTATTACCCATTGTTTTAAGGAATCATTACTATACCCCATACCAACAATAAGTGTTTGGAAAGCATCCATAACTTCATCTAAACTTAAATCACTATGGTCAATTTCTACGGTAGTTTTAGTACCATATGTTTCTGCTGAAAATATTGCCGACTTATTAAAACCTGTTGTAAAATTATTATTCATTGTTTTTTTCTTTTATAAATTTTTCGTATCCTTTTATTTGATTTTCTTTTGCTATCTTTTTTACATTATCGTAGTCGAATTTGTGACCAGATACTGCGCTTGATATTGCTGCAAATCTTTTTGTTTTGTATGCAGATAAAGGTGATGTATGCTTTGAAAGATGTGCTGCTTTTGCATCTAAATATTTAAACAACTCCTCTTCAGTCATTTGTTCAAGCTCTTTATCGGTTTTATTAAATTCTATCATATTAAAGATTGTTGTATTAAATTTTTAATTACAGAGTTACAATCATCTCTAAATTTATTTTTTGAATAACCTAAAAATAAATTCTGATTGTGTTTTAAAATATCTTTAACATCAATTAAAAATTGGTCTTTTTCTTCTTTTGTTTTATTTGAAAATTTATCAATTTCATGCATAATCATTTCTAATCTTTTAAAATCATCATTTTCTATATCATAACTTTCATCAATGTAAGGATGAAATGTTTTATATCCCATACTTTGAATATACTCTAATGATTTTGCAGGTCCGGCTAATATGAATGGTTGACAATGTCCAATAGGTTTCCATATTTTTTCACTTAAATAACCTGTTGGAAATTCTATACATACATCTCCCTCATCTCTGTGTTGGAAAAATATAGATTCGGCAACGATACTTATATAAGATTTCAAATATAAATCTTTATTTTCAAATCCATATCCAGCTATTTTTGTTAAATCATCTACATCCAATGTTTTAGATACAGTTGTTATTATTTCAGCTAACTCTTTGTTATCATCATGTTTCAAAAACGCTTCAATAACATCTTTATGTGATAATTTTTTATCCCAAGATGTATTATCACTAAAAAGTTTTCCCAATTTATGTAACTTTGATAATATCAATAATCTGTGTAATTTCCAATGTCTACATAAAAATAAAAAATCACATTTATCTGTACCGATACTGTTTTCAAATTCATTATACAATGCAATAGAACTACCTTCGGATTTTATTTTACCCATTTGTGGTTCATGTGCGTCATCACCCCAATATTTAAAATTCGGATTATTTATTGTATTATTAAACTCTTGTGATTTAGATAAGTGTGCTAAATTAAAATTAATTATGTTATAATTTACACCCAATTTTTTAAGGTTTTTTTCTAATTTAAAATCCTGAAAAATCAAATATACCTTTTCATCGGGTATTTCATTTTCTCTTGTAAAATCTATTAGTTTTTTAAAATTACTTTTGTTAATTCCTATTCCACCATCTATTATGTAGTTGATAAGTAAATTTCCATTTCCGGTTTTTATTTCTTTTAATGCAACTGTTGAAATTTGTTTTAAAATTAAATCGTTAAAAAGATTGCCTCCATTACCAAAAAAACTTTCAATACTACCAAATGGCTCTACTATATAAAACCATTTTGTGTTCTTATAATTGTTTATAATATCATACACGGATTTTTTTTCTACATAACCATTCCAAAAATTGGAATTATAAATATGCCAACCTATATTCCATCTTTTTTGAAAATGTTCACCAGACATTGAATAATCAAAGTCCGATGCCTCATATATTGTATTCAAAAATTTCGGATGTAAACAATTTGGTATCTCACCATTATAAGTCATTACATCAAATCCAAAAATTATTTTATTAGAGTTTATCAAAATCAAAATCTTTATTTGCTGAATATCTTATTTCACCATCTTTTCCAATACTCATATCCAATGCCCCTTTATCAACTAAATCTTCCAAAGTATTTGAAACCGAATCATTTAATACATCTTGCATTACACCTTCTACTTCTTCCCAACTTAATTTATAATCATCAAATTCCTCCCAACGTCTTTGCATTAGGGTTTGTAATTTTCTTTTAAGTGGTAATCTTGTTATAAACGGATTGTTTTCAAAGAACCCGTTTTCATCTAACGAATCAATCAGCTCGTTTGTTGTTTCTATTATTTCAGGTAGTATGTCCATTTTGTTTTAGTGTTTGTTTAAAATTTTCATCTTCATCTTTCGTAGAAGGTAAGTAAGATGATTTATAATATTCATCATCATATTGAACTTCATTTGGAAATATAGAGTGTGGTTTATCACGATGTACATCATCCGAAAAAAATTCACTTTTATTTTCTTTAACACTTCTCCATTGCCAATATTCTTCATTCAATTTTTCTTGTATAAGATATTGTTCATATAAGTAATCTTCATCATGTGAAGAACCCGTTGGTTCAAATTGTTGTTGTTTCATATACCACTCTTTTGTTTTACTCATAACTATTTCCTTTTATCAAATATACAAAAAATATTCGTTATTTCAAAATTATTTTTTCAACTTTCACTACACCATTTGAACGAGCAATGATTGTCATTGTATCACCTTTCATTCCCCACGTTGGTGCTATAACTGTGTTGATTGTACCATCCGCAGAATTGTAACATACAGGATTAATTGTAGGTACTTCCGATTGTTTTAAATTGATTACGTCAATACTATCCACAATTTGCCAACCCAAACCTCGCCATGTCCTACGATATATTTTACCGATTGTATCACCAACTTTAAGTGTCCAATAATGTGAACTTTCCCATTCAACCCTTTGACGTGGTTCATCAGGTATCCTACCATTCCTACGAATTGTACCAGATATTGTATGAATGTTTTGTGTTTGTTGTGAATATAAATTAAATACCGAATATCCGTTACTATCTTTTGGTAATCGGGTATCAATATTCAATTCAATTCTACCGCCAAAATCATCTTTGTTACAGGATGAAAAAAATGTTATACAAAGTAATCCTAATAGGTATAAAGTTATTAAAATCCATTTTTCTGATATTTGTTTTTTCATTATTATTTTGTATTTAAATCTTTTTTAATATCCTCTTTCACCTTTTCTAAATATACCATTCTTTGGTTATGTGAAACAAATGGTACACTCCAAAACTGGCGCGTCTTTGTTTTGAACCAACCGAATACAAATGAATATACCCCCAATGTTAATCTCAATTTTACTGAATTAAGATACATAGTTAATACAGGTAATGCTGGTGCACCATGTGTAAGATATGTTCTAACTTTTTTATCCTTCAACAATGGTTTTGGCATTCCATACACTTTTGTTATTGGTTTAAACTTATATGCAAATCCTGGCGTAAATATTTGGTCAAAGAATGATTCCAAAGCCGGCGTACATCTAAACCACCAAACAGGTGATATGAAATAAATTCTATCGGACCATTGTATTAATTCTTTATACTCTTTTATTTTATCTTTACCGAAGTCAAATGTTTTGTTTTCCGCATAAAGGTCAATAACATAAATTTGCTCTTTTCTCAATTCGAGAGTATCTTCAATTGTTCTTCTAATTCCGTTTTGACAAAAACTTTGTTTGTCAGGATGTGCTACGATAATTAAATTTTTCATACTAACGATATAAAGTTACAAATTCTCCAAAGTGTTTATCGAATACTTTAAGTAGATTTTCATAATTTCCACCCATCATTTCACTTTGGATTTTCTTTTTATCCAAATCTAATTGCTTTGCAAGATTACCTGCGATTGCAATTAAATTAAATGCGTTCCCATCAGGTCCGGTCAAATCTATTTCAACGGGACCTGTTTTCATTTTCTTATACTTTATCATACAGCGTTTGCTTTAAGTTCTTTAATATGTTTACACTCCTTACCACCTGTATATGTGAATGAAGGACAATCACATTCCCAATTTCCATTATCTTCTATAACTTTGTAACTTACATTTGGGTCTTTTGAAGATGCTACTTTAAATCCTTGTGGTTTTTTCAATCCCTTCTCTTTTAGCTTTCTTTCAATCAAATCTTTCACTTCATCGCCGGACCAACCTACTCTATGCTTTCTAAACTCTTCAAAGAAATACCTATCATCACAAAGTGCATCCAATACTTTCAATGATATATCTTCACCTTCATATCCAGCAACTTCATATAAGTTTTGTTGTGGAGCGTTCACAAACTTATTATGGTCAGCATAATCGCCGGCAACAACAATGTTATCACCTGCCCAACTACCAACAATTTCGTTTTCACTATTAAGGTCTCCACCACCTCTACCATTTCCGTCTGCAAGTAATATTGCTAATCCGGCCAATACACCATTTGCCGACATACTAAACTCCATCAACTTTGCACCATCACCAAATGTATGTGGGGTGATATACTGCTTTTTCCTTACGTTTACAATTTTGTAATACTGTCCCATTTTGTTTTCAATTTATAATATAATAAAATTCCTACAATAACCAAATTAAATGTGTAATTAAACATCAAAGGATAATCCCACAAATCTATTGCGTAGATTTCCATAAACACTTCACCCAAAAACCATAAAAGTAAAAAGGGCCATCCGAGATGGCACCTTTTATCTTGATATGTTCGGATAACTTCTGGTATGGCACATATTCCTAATAGTACCCCACCTATATAACCTATCGTTTCCATA
>SXGQ01786634.1_pt1 | contig 11455 bp, 17 predicted proteins | sample 3178371 | NCBI WGS metagenome assembly SXGQ01 (sample SAMN11356859, study PRJNA531348) | freshwater metagenome | isolation source: freshwater sample F1-20 | place: China: Fuxian Lake, Yuxi | collected 2017-12-25 | reverse complement strand
GCTTTGAAACCTAGCCCCATCATACCTAGTTCTGTAGCGCTATTACGCTTTGTGGACTTACCATACTTGCTGATGATATTCTTTACGTCCTCAGCATCTAGTCCTGTACCAAAGTCCTCCACGGAGAACTCATAGTTATCCTCTTTGTTGATAGATAGAGAAACCACAATAGGCTTATCAACACCAGCCCTGCGGTGTGAATCTAGTGCATTGGATGCACACTCTCTGACAGTAGAACCAATATCGTCTGAATACAGATTTTTACTCAACATCTGCATCAACACCTGAGCTGATTCTAAGTCAAGGGACATCCCAATTGATTCTTGCGATTCACCCTCTTGGTGAACCAATGATTCTTTCTGTTTTTCTAAAATCATGATTGTAGAAATTTAATTCTGATTAGTGCTTCTTTGGATTTCTTGTATCTTTCTAGTTGTTCTGGATGTGTAAATAGCTCGTCTGGATTACCTGGCTTTAGTATTCTGCTTTCATACCAACTGTTAATAAAGTTCTTGTAAAAGCATTTAGAGGTAAATCCTTTATTCTTTTTAAACTTTTCAGCTCTCCATGATGGCAATTCCTTCCCTGATTCATACTGCTCATAGTCTTCCAGAGCACTTCCAGGAGCCCATATACTGTAATAGTGTAGAGTGTTAGCATATCTACCCTGTCCACAATACCAGCCATAATCTAATTGATTACCTGAGGCAATCACAATAAAATCACCCACATTTAGGGTGAGGTTTTCTCCAACTTTTAAAGGTTTCATTAGTCTTCTCTTTTAATTAACCAAACGTTTCTGTAATTAAGGTCTACAAACTTCTCAACTGTGTAGTTGTCTGATGCGCAGTATTCTTTCTTGGTCCACACACGCGTGTTTCCATTCCAGTTTGTAGTGTAAAGCGATGTTTCTTTCATAGCCACCTTCACCTTTACAGCTTTGTAATAGATTCTGTTTAGCGGATTGTGTGTGGGTTGCACCTTTTTCTTTTCTACAGGTCTAATTATCTTAGCCCTGGCAATAGCTCCCTGTACAGAATAGAGGAACTCATCCCCTAACTGGAGATCTTCTACCATCATTTCCATAAATGTTTGATTTTAGTTTACATCTAGCCAGTTAATGTCTAGATTGTTGTTTTGTTTAACTATTGTGCTCACTTTCTTAAACACACCCTCTGTATCCCAGTCTGTATTCTTGTATGATGCACTGGCGGGGTGTGATACTGTGAATGTCCATGTAAAGGGAGCTACATAACGCTCGCATTTAGCTGCATCTTTCCCAAGGAAGATGATTGGAGCGCCTGTTGTATCTAACACATTCTCAAATAGATATTTGATAAATGGTTCCCAAATGGCATTATGTGAGCCTGCTTTATTAGCTTCTACAGTGAGCGCTGCGTTAAGCATTAAAACGCCCTGGTTAGCTAAATAGCTAACATCAGGATTCTTGTTTCTCTTGAGGTTAAGCCCGTTATGGAATTCTTTCTCCATAGCGTCATAAAACTTGTCCAGTGAAGGCTGTGCATATCCTGTTGTGGAACAACCCATTAGCAAACCGTCTGCTACAGGTTCTCCATTCTTAAATGTATGATAGGGACACATCCCTAACATAATAGCCTTAACATCTGTAAACTTTGTTTCTCTAAATGCCCTGAAGACATTAGAAGAAAGAGGGGCAATTTTCTTGCCCCTCTTTGCTTCCTTTTTAAGAAACTCATAGATAGCATCACAGGCTTCACTCTCAATGAATGGCTTCATTTTGTAGTGCCAGCTTTCGTCAAACTGGTCTTTGAATTTCTCCCATTGCATAAATTAAATTTATTTAATCTTCATCATAATATATTGCTGTTGGTTGTATTCCAACTGCTTCACAAATTTCATCAATGATACAATCTCCAAATTCTTTGTTACCATGATTAATAAGAATACTTCTTATTTTTTCGTGAACTTCTTTCAATTTTTCAAGTTCTTCTTTTGTAAAGTTCATATTAAAATAATTGTAATTGTTCTAGAGCTCCTGGTTCAGGCACCTCTACAGTGATTTCTTTAGATGTAACCATTATACCAGCTTCATTCACAAAGAAACTGTGAGCGGACATGTGGTCATTAATCCAGAATCTAGGATGAGTTTCTCTCATAGTCTGTGTAGTGAACTGATAGAGTTCCCACATAGATCCAGGAGCACCATAATCATAGGTGGGGTTAGTTAGCTCAGCAGCGATTTGATTCACCTGCATAGTGCTAATCAACTTCTCCTCTAGAAGCAATCTACCTATAAGCTCAGCTTGTGTACGCTTACTCACCTCGATTTGTTTCATAGACTCACGCTCTGTTTGCATAATCTGAAAGGTGTCACCAGCTTGCTTAATATATTCTGTAATAGCTGCTGGAGTGAATTCCTGTACAGTGCCTATGTGCTTCTTTCTAAAGGAACCCATGTCACCATGTACAGAACCATTCTGGCAAATAAAGATGCGTGCACCGATAGCAAACTTAAGACTTAGGGTCTTGTTGTAGCTATTCTGCCAGCCAATCTGAAGCTGCATTTCTTTGTCTGTTACATTGCTGATAGTGAAGTTACCATTTGCCACTTGACCATCTATTGTACTAGAATACAGCTCTTTATCTAATGCAAACCCTGCTTGTTGTATGCTTTCCAGGGTGAGATCAATAAGCTGTTGATGCGTAATAGGCTTGTAAGTTCTTGTTTGTTGAGGCAGTTGTGCTCTCAGGAGCACGTCTTTTGTTGAGTTGTACGTTGCAACTTTCATAGTAGTTGTTTTTGTCTTAAATAATTTTCTACGGGATAATACCCATAAGTTTTTACTAGATCAGCCCAATCCTTGATTCTTTCAGATAGATACTTACGTGGGACGTTAGTATAATCAAAACCAAACAGTTCTGTAATCTGCTTAGAGTTGTGTACACCTGTCTCATCGCTATCAAAGCTTAGTATTTGTCTATCAGAGTTGGCTTTTAGATATTCTACATTTCCATCAGAGAAACATCCCAGTCCTTCATTCTGGACAGCACAACAGCAAGGGAACACCTTTTTCATCACCATGTAGTCCTTCTTAGACTTGTTGATGAAGGCCACCTTGCAGTTAACTATATCCTCTTTGCCATCCATTGCTGTGATAGGGACATTATTGGGCACCCATTTGCTTTTCTTATCAGCAAACGGACGGTAGATCTTCCAGCATCCATCATAATAATAACCAAACCTGAGCTCTGTATCCTTCAAGGGAAACAGCTGTTTGTTCAGATAGAGTTTCTTAATAGCATAGACATTGTTAGCTCTTAGATCATCCAGACTCTGGTGATAATCATTCCAATAAGCTAGCTCTTCTTGTGTGAACTTACGCGTAATCACCTGAATTAGGGAATAGCGTTTACCCACATCTTCGGGCTGCTTATATGCCTTGGTAATCACTTTGTAATCACCTGTGGCTGTGTGAGGCAGGAATCCCAGTCCAAAGTCTCTATCTACCATTCTTAGGACATCATCCATTGTGGATAGATTGTGGAGCATCTTTACAAATGTAAAGCAGTCACCACGCTTGCTGGTATCAGCAAAGTCTATAAACGATAGAAACCCCTTTCTATTACCTATCAGGAAGGATGGATTGTTCTCCTGCCTAAATGGAGAGAATGTAGCCTGGTTTATCTTCCAGCCCTTTTCAGGCATGTAGAACCTAAATATGTCATACTCTGATATCTTCTGAAGAACAGCTTGAGGAGTGAGCCTCACCTTTCTTTCTCCTGTAATCATTTGTAGTCAATGTACTGTTTTACTTCTCTAATATCTGAATCAGTGAGTGTGTTTATCTTGTTCTTGATGTTAAAGCGTTCATCGTTTAGATGATAGACAGCTCTAGCAAGTTCAATAAACTTTTCACTAAAATCCTTGTCTTTCTCAAGCTTTCTTATCTCATCCTCTACATTCCAAAGTTGAGTGTTTACACCTATAAGATCCTCATACAGAGTGCTTATTGCATCTAGTATAATGAATGGACCCACTTGACTTGTAAGAGTGCTTATTTCATGCTGCACCTTTACAAGCTTATCAGCACTCACCTTAGAACGTTTAATTTGTAGGATGCTGTATTTATCAATCAGCTCACCCACACTAACAGAAATTGTTACCATAAAATAAAAAATAAAGCCCCCACCAGATTGCTCTGATGAGGGCTGTGAGGGGAATAGAAATTAGAAATCACTACCATCATCAGACAATGTCTTATCAGAAGCTACCAGATTGTCATCTGGGTTATACTCTTGCAAGTCACGCAGAGTGTAATAGTCTTTACAACCATACTCTCCTGTAACATTCACTACAAAGCGCTCGTGAGGCTTAAGGTCCTTAGACTTCTTAGCACGCAAACCACTTTGTACTGTGGGATCATTGTAATTGATAAGGCGGAAGTTTTTCAGATAATAGGCAGGCAGGAATGCTTTATTGTAAATGCTCTGATATTCTTTGTTCTCACCATCTTTTTGCTTGACAGTGATAGTTGCTAGAGCTGCTACATTTGTGCAATAGGCACCATCCACCTGAGATTTCAGGTCTTTCAGGTTACCTTTCATAAGCTTCTTCCACTCAAGCTGTAGAACAGTGGATTCTTTAGAATAATCCAACTCACCCAGCCATGTGCGAAGGAACTCATATAGTTCTTCTTCACCTACAAATGCTACGCGGTGGTCACGCTTGGCAAACCATTCAGCGAGATTATTTGGATCATCAGCCCAGGCGCATCTACCAATGTTATTGATATACTGCTTCTTGGTAGCATCCTTGTTCTCACGCTCTTTGTCTTCTAAGAAGAAGGTCACTTTGAACTTGTCTTTCTTCTTGACTTCCTCCAGCCAAATATCTACACGCAAGAAGGTGTTACCATCTCTGCTTGTACCTAGATACTCTGTTAGTTTGCTGTCTTCAGGAAGTTCAATGTCTAACACTTCTTTGAACTCTTCTGTTGTTGGATTGATAGCTACCACTCGTGCTTCAAATAGCCCCACCTTTTTACTAATTTCGGGGAGGGCTTGTCTTTCTCTTTTGTCTCCTTGGATCATGTGCTTTGTTTTTTATTGTGATTTAATTATAATACTCTTTTACTTTGTCCACTACCAACTGTAAGTTGTTAGGGATTTTGACTTCTGCAAACATACCATCTGGACTCTTTGCAGGCATCTTTTTGAACCTGTTGGTGATAAAATGATAGCTAGCTGTGCCATCCTTATTCTCATCAACATACGTGTATAAACACACAGTCATAAGTCCTTCTAGTAACACCTGATTATCAATCAGCTTACCAGCGGTCTTAATTTTATATCCTACAATATCACCACCATCTTCAATAGTTTCAGGGTGTGTAAGGTAGAACACTGTAATGTCTTCACGAAGTTTGCGAGATTCTCTGAATAGGTCCACCATATCTTTTGCCATCAAGCTAAACTTGGTGTAGCCCACTTCTGTGGCCTTAGATACAATGTTGAATCCCATGATGTAATTGCTGTCCTCAATAACGATATTCTTGATGTGAGGAGCTTTGTCTGAGATGGTTCTGAGCAAACGTGTAATTTCATTTGCATCATCCACCTCCTTGTAATTCTTGTTCTCTGTGTTGTACAGTTTCTCTGAACCTTTGAACGGAAGTTCTTTCTTTGCTACATTGATAATGTACGTTTCTTTTGGATCTAGGTGTTTAATAGCTGTGGATTTTCCTGTGCCTGTTTGACCTACAATTCCGATTAATTTACTTGCCATGTGCTCTAAGGGTTTATTGTGATTTAATAGCTATAAAGATAGGGAATTTTCCTGAATTAAACAAATTTTATCTTGCTTTTTTCAAAGAATTCTAGTGCTTTTTTGAGCCATTTTGCTTCAACATCCTCTGTAGAACACACGATGTAAATCTGTGCTTTCTTCTCGGGATTGTTGTATTCCATAGCCATACATCTGTTGATCTTCTGAGCCAGGTTTTCTGCATTGCTGTCAAAATAGTTAATGATAACACGGTTGAGTGGTTTGTATGTCACTCCTGTATTACCAATCTTTACAACAGCTAAGTGATTACCCTTACCCGTTACAAAATCATCAAATATCTGCTTCTCTTCCTTCTTGCTATGATAGGACGGGATGCCCAGTTGATCAGCTATCTTGGTGACACCACAGAACACTAACACTCGTTCATCCTTATGCTTTTTGAGTAGGTCCCTGGTTTTCTCCATTTTAGCCACACTGTTCTGTACAATACGCATCCTTGCGAGCCTAAGGAACATAGTAGCTCTACCTTGTGCTTCTAGACTGTTTATGACATATCCATACGCATCAAACTGAGCTTTCTCAGTACGCACCTTACCCTTATAGTTGTTCTTACGCTTGTTATCTAAAGGAACATGGACCACTGTGATTTCATAATCCACAATAACCCCTTCCTCTATAGCCTTCTCTATTGAATAGGTGGCTACAACAGACAAATCAAGTTCCTCTGATAGAGTGCGTTCTGTCCATGTAGTCATAGTGCCTGTGAGCCCTAGGACATTGATGTTTATCTCTAGAAGCTCTCTAGCAGCTTCTATTTGAGCCTCAGACAGCAGATGTATCTCATCTATCACAACAAGATCATACAGGTTCTCTGTGTACTTCTTAAGGCTTAGATGGGTGGTATATGTAACACCACTATCATCAAACCCGCGCTTTGCAAAATCATCCTTCCAGCTCTGTTTAATTTTGTTGTCTGGGTATGCAATGAGAATGCTTTTTGGTTTCAGTCTTTCAATTATATTGATGGTGGTGTAAATCTTGCCAAACCTAGGGCATAGATTAAGTATACCATGTTTACCGTTGTTTATCCAAATGTTAGCAAACTCTTGCTGCCTCTGATCTCTAATTGTCATTTAAAATAGTTGTTACGGACCAAAATAACCACTCAAAGCTCACCACTGTGTAAGCTCCTTCTGATTCAGTGTTTCGTAAAATCGTAATGGTAGGTATTAACACAACCTGCCAAAACACATCCTTTCTATTAGGGGTCGTGCTAAATAATTTAACGTTCATATGTTTTTATTTGTTTAGGAAAAAGGTCTTGTTCACAACTGCCTCATAATCAGCGTCCTTCATATCTCTACGTCTGGGCAGTTCTTTGAACATACCTATCTGGCCCATAAAACCTAGGCCTATTCTTACATCATCTTCGCCATAGCTATTCTTTATTAGCCTAAGATTCCTGAAATACTTAGCACCGAATTCATCCTTAAGCTTCTCTAGGTCATAACCACTAGGGTCAGCCACTTTGTAGCGAATAGGATCAAATAGTGCTAGCACAATATCTGAGTCATTTTGGGTGCTAGATGATTCTGCAAAATCCTCGAGCTGAGGCTCTACATCACCGTTCTTTATTCTTATAGGATTACTAATATCACGATTAAACTGACTAACAACAACAGGCGTATATCCATAAAAGTCACGAGCAAATCTAAGCTCATCTGACATTTTATCTATAGCTTGCTTTTTAGTGGTTTGGTCCTTGGTGGTCTTTAGTAAGCCTATATGATCAATAACAACAATGGTTATTTCACTTTCATTATTAGGAAAGTAGCGCTTATTATACTCATCCACCTGCTCAATGCGCCCGTTTTTAAGAGCATGCGCCTTTAGTTCCTTGGCTATACCTACAGGATTCTCTGGTCCATCAATGATAGTGATAACATCATCCATTCTATTCATGTAGTCTTCATACATCAAGAACAAATCATGTTCATCATGACTCATCTTCTCTGTCCAGCCCAATAGCTTGGGAACAGGGATGATGACACCATGGTCTAGAAATATCTTCCTGCCAACCCATTTTGCTAGTTTATACGTTCTAGATCGCTCCATTGAACGATATATGATACGTAGCTTGAGTTTTGGGTCTTTCTGACTGATATACCAGTCAAATGGATTGAGCACAAATGCATCATCTATGAAGGATGTCTTACCAGAGCCTGTCAAACCACCTACAAGAAAGTACATGCTCTTACGGATGCCAATATACCTATTGAGCCTATCAAAGCCCATAGGAATGCCTCCATTTCTGCCATCAAGGCCTAGTTGCACCTCCTGTTTTAGTTGATCAAAGCTCATATATCAGTTCCTCCTACAATTTTAGGTGCTTGTTCAATTTTAGCACCGTCTTTAATTAATTCAATAAATGGTTCATAGCTACGCTGATTCAGATAGGTGAGACTGTTCTGCATATAGGTGAGCCTATTAGTCCCAGTTTTTACAGAACTTTCTTTCTTCTGAAGGACATCAAACTCTAGCGCTTGTATTAGTTCAGCTGTTGTATATTCACCCTCCAGAAGAATCTTATCAAACTTCAGTCTGCATTCATCCTTGTTCTGTCTCAAGCTTCTTGCACCTGTAAAACTCTTTCCTCCATGCTTGAAGGTATCTGTGCCTGGGTATGCTTTCCACCACTCTTCAAACTCTGTGGTTGCAGGCTTCTTCTTTACAATCTTCTTTGGTTCTTTGGTGTCAATAAACTTAATGAGCTCTTTACCAATGATAGTTAGTTTCTCTTCTGCCTCTGTAATGAGACCTTTTCTCACTAAAGTCTGACGAAGTGCAGCAATCTTCATGCTCTCTTCACAGAGAGGTGTGATGTCATGTTGCTCCTCAATCAGCTTTAGTAAGAAAATTAGGTCGAGAGAATAACTCTTCTTAATCAGCTCTTCAAAATGGTAAGGTGTTAACTTGAGATTCATCTTGCTTGGGTTCAGGAAGTGGTGTGAGAATCGTAATCTTTGCAGGCAGGCGATTTTCTTCTTCATTAATCTCCTGCATTATTCTTTGTTGTTCTTCTAGCAAATATACGGAATCTTTTAATGCTTCCCGCTCAAAGTCCTCAGAAAAATTAGCAGCTTGCCCATCCATAGAATTCCCATTCTCCTTCTGATTCATCTTTTGCTTTTTTATAAATGATTTTAGCTGTTAGTGGTATTCCTTTATGAAGCTTCTTCTCTATTTTTACATGTGTCTCTGCTTTTGTGTTCTCTGTATGCTGACGAGCTCTAGCTACAGCTTCTCCTTTCTTTTGAAAGGAAGCTATAAATTTATCGCTCCAAGCTTCATAAACACAATACAATAGCACCCATTTCTTTGTGCCAGCTTCAACAATGTGCTCCACTTGTGTCTTAATCCTGTTAGTATTAGGCTTAGGTTTCTTAATACAAATACACTCAGCACCTTGGAACTTAGTAAGTTTGCTTAAACGATCTTCTATGAAGTTATACCTAGGAAGTTTACTATTGTTATACTTAACAGTGGCATCTGAGAATCCTGGTGTAGCGTTAATTGCTCCAGAATAGCCTTCTTGATGACCGTGATAGTCATCAGCTTCAGCTACAGCTCTTTCATATGCTTCTTTAGCAGACATACCTCTGCTAATAACGGTGAATGATTGTGCTCCCATAAAATTGTTTTAAAAGTGACCTTCTGTGTGATTCTTATCATCATCCCAACATGTAGTGGTTGGGTCTTGAATTGAACTATTATCATCCTCCATGAAAGGAGCACGATGAAGTTCATAAGTTAGCCAGCCTACAGATAGTAGCACTGCAATTAAAATAATCCAGAACATAAGTTAGTCTTTTATGCGAAGACCGTATTGAAGGTTAAACCAGTCAAATGTGTTCTCCGCAGCTCGTTTGTTAAATTTAAATACCTTACGTAACAAAGGAATGGCATATGCTTTAAATAGTTCAAACTGTTTTGTTGTCATGGTCCATTGCTGAAACCAATTTTCCAACTCACGAGCTTGTTCTATTGTTTTGCCTATCATATTGAGTTGATACTCAACTAGATGTTCTGAGATGTTTGTTCTATTGATAGTTACCTTGGGTTGTGGAAAGAATCTATTTCCTTTCACTTCATCTATAAACTCAGCTCTATCCCAGGTTTCCATGTGTGGACGCTCTTCAATAAATGATAGCTTAATAATGTCTCCCTTGATATAACTAATAAAACAAGGAGTACCTAGGTAGTCCTTAAACTTGTCTCCTTTTTTAATGTTCATTAGAATAAACTTAATTGGTTAGGATTTACAACTATGTTGCGAGCTTTACCCTCTGTCTCAATCTTCCTAATGAGCTTCTCAGCACGCTCAATGTAATAGGCATAATTGATGTTATCCAGAGGATGGTTTTTATCAAGTTTATTGCATACAGTGGCTAGCCACTCACCAGCTTCCACTTGGGAAACAGCTGCAGCACCACTTGTAGAATCCTCATTCTTGATTTTCAGGAGCTTTTCTCCAGTGTTGGAGATATAATAACGAATCAGCTTATTGTACACAGTTTTAACACCCGTACACCTATCTATTCCTTCGTAGTGGAAGTCTTTGGAAGCTTTCTGTCTGAGACAGAAGTCAAAGATAACACTATGACTGCGAATAGTATCAGCAACAGGTATGCCATGAACAAAATATTGTTCAAGAGCCATTGGTACAATGCGCGCTGACTTGTTCTTATGTAGCTCAAAATCAGTGAGGAAATCGCCTTTCTTCTTGATCTCTCCATCTGTTTTTATCGCAAGATAGTCATTTACCGTGGAAAATATAATCTTTTGATAGTCAGCCCTCTCGAGCTCATATTGTGTTAGCTCACTCCACCAGCTGTTTATCTCGTGCATCTTATCTATGTAACATTTTTTTATCATAATTGTTACACCATCAGTGTTTGCACTTATTACGTTAATACCAGCTAGTTCATAAGCTTCTATAAGCATCATTAGGCTAAGCTCACCCGTTATAGTGGTGAACATAGTGAGCTGTCTATCATAGATCCAGTTCTGTATGTCAGAGCTCTTACCATAAACTGAGTTTACAGCAAGCTTTAACGCTCCTACAATACCCTTGATTTTCTTATCCTTCTTAGCTAAAGGCTTGAGTTCCAATCTTTTCTCAAACATTGTCTTATAGCCCTGAAGGAATTCTTTACCCAAATGCCTTGGATAACGACCATTGTTAATGATAATCGCTGGATAATAGCTGGATACATCCCAGTCTATAATCTCGTGCTCATCATCAGCCTCAAAGATCTTGGGTGTGTTTTCTGTATGTAAACCACCTTTCATAAAGGAATACACATTACCATAGAAGTGTAATTCCTCTTTGAAATCATCCTTCATACCCAAACTCATTTTCCTGATGCGTGTCAGGAACTCTTGTAGTTCAGGTGTTTGGAATTTTACATAGTTTGCAATACAGTTTTTGACATAGGTTTTCTTCTCAAACTTACCAATCTTAGGCAGGTCCTTGTAGTCCATACCTTTCTCCTGGCAGTAATACTTTTTGATCATCTCATCTCCAATCTTACTGTCAGAATAGTTTAGACAAGAAATGCCAAACTCTTCTTGTATGTCCTGTCTGAGCTGTATTCTGTTATCACCCTTGTACAAAGGATGATCTGT
>SXGQ01485677.1_pt1 | contig 11455 bp, 21 predicted proteins | sample 3178371 | NCBI WGS metagenome assembly SXGQ01 (sample SAMN11356859, study PRJNA531348) | freshwater metagenome | isolation source: freshwater sample F1-20 | place: China: Fuxian Lake, Yuxi | collected 2017-12-25 | reverse complement strand
ATGTAGTCAGGTACGTTTTGTTGAAACAAACTAATTTCGTTACTCATCATTTTCTCCTAATAGTGATTTGATACTCACGATCCCGTTGTAACCCTGCGGGATGCAAATCAGGGTTTTCTTCCAAGAACTGCTTCATGTTGCTCTGATGTATTCGGCGTTCTAATAACTCCATTGCGCCGTTTTGTTGCATGAACTTGTGAAACGATTCCCAATCATTTGTCCAATAACGTTCTTTAAGTGTGCGGTAAGCAGTGCCAAACGGAGTACGAAAGCTGTCGGCACCTGTCTCTTTACAAATGTTAAGCAGTTCGGCGCTGATGACTTTCATCTGCTCTTCAATATCGGTTATCTGCTTTTCCATTTCGCGCTTAACGCGATCACGCTCATCACGCATCTTGATAAAGACGGAGACGAGTTTATCTACGGAAACATCCATATCGTAAGCCTCTTGGTAATATTTTTTCTTATAGTACTACAACAACTATACTCTGTCAAGAACTAATTTCGTTATTGTACAAATCCACCAACTGCGTGTGCGTATTTAATTTATTCTGCAGCATGGCATAGAGTTTGTTTTCTACAGGACTGCCCGTAATGTGAACTACGGTCATTGGATTTTTCTGTCCCTGTCTATGTATGCGTGCGTTCGCTTGCAAATAAGTCTCAATTGAAGTCACTGGAGCGTACCAGATAACAACGTTAGCCGCAGTTAGGGTAACTCCGTGGGATGCTGCTTGTGGTTGGATTAGCAAGACCTTTGGGTCTGGCTGCTCCTGAAACTGTTTGAACACCTCTGTACGCTTATTGACACTTACAGAGCCATTTATAACTTCACAAGTTACACCATTTTTTGTTAAGTATTCTTTAAGAAGTTGTATCGTATGAGTGAACGGTACGAACACCAAGACTTTGTGCGACGCCTCATCTATGACTTCTTGCACCACGCTGAGACGGTTTGAGACATCAAACTCAATCACATTCTTGGTATCGGTGTAGACCGCGCCGCCTGAAATCTGGAGTAATTTATTCAGGTTTGTAGCGGCATTGACGCTACTGACTTCTTCACCCGCAGCCACCATCAACATCTCATCCTTGAGAATCTTGTAATACTTCTCTTGTTGGGGCGTTAGCGGAGCATGCCGAGCCGTGTACGTAATATCAGGTAAGTCGATACACTGTTCTTTGGTAAACCGGATTGCTGGTTGCAACGCAGCAAAGATGGTCTGTTGAGCAGTCGGCTTGGGCAACCACTTAAACCGGCTAACGTTATACATAACCATGTCCCTGAATGCCCCAAAAAACCGTGGAACATTGTGTGGAACATTCAATTTTGCCAACCCAAAGGCGTCCGTGGGGGACTGAGCGGCAGGGGTACCCGTCATCATCCAAAGCCATGTCTCAGGCTTTAAGATCTTTTGGAGTGTTTTCCAACGCTTCGTAGTAACGTTTTTATAGGCGTTGGCTTCGTCTACGATAATCAAATCAAATGTGCCGTCCCCGATAATGGAGTCGGCCACAGTCTCCACCCCGTCATAGTTGATGACAATAAACTCGGCGGAGCTATCAATAATAGCTTTTCTCTTTTCTCTGGAACCATGCGCTACCCCAACACGGCGGTGGATGGCGCACTTAAACAAATCGGATTGCCACGAAGCCTGCATGATAGACAACGGGCAGATGATAAGCACTCGGCGTATTAGATTTTGAGTCATCAGATAGTCCGCAGCCCAGATTGCCGCAGCCGTCTTGCCTGTGCCTTGCTCGTTAAAACAAAAGGATCGTTTGTGCAATGTAAAAAAGGAAGCCGTATCTTTTTGATGCGCCATCGGGGGATACACCCCAGGCCACTCATAATCCCTAACTATGGGCGATGGCACATTCTTTAAGTTCAGCGTCCGTAAAGTCTGTGCTTCTGAAAGCCCCCAATTTACGGCTACCTCACTAACGTCTCCCTCTTTCTGAACAACCCTGCTTTTTTTGATTGTTTCAGTGATCCTACTTGGAAATTTAGTCCTTACTAAGAGAACTTTATTATTTATTACTTGCATTCTTTTTTACTGATCGGTCTGAGTTACGTTTGAAAGAGCGGTTTGTGCTTGGCTCGACAAGTCTAAGATTACTGCGGGAGTTGGAACCACCTTTGGATAAGGGTTTAATGTGGTCAATATCTTTCCCGTCTCGGTTAACACCGTCTTTGTCCATGTGGTATCTCGCACGTTCACGTGCGGCTCTAGCAGGTTTTTCATTGCGTTCCTTTTGCTGCTGCCATTCTTTTTTGTATGGCCGGGGCTTGTTAACGTAAGGCATGATTTACTCCTTTACCCTATATAAACGTGTATTACCTGACTGTAAACGATCTGCTATTTCAGCAAACACAAAATACTCTAAAGCTCGTCGGGCATGCGTGTCGCTGATCCGCAGCGCCTTGACAACCTGCTTAACGGTAACAGGGTTTTTACGTTCTGTCACGTACCGCCAAACTCGCTCATATTCGGGGGTGATATTAACGGGCATTTTTCTTATCTGCCTTTTTGTTCTGCTCCCCAATCCACAGACCCGCGCAGACCAGCTCTAGTTCCTCAGATGGGGGGTTAGTTTTAAGTGCCATGCCTCGGCCTTCAGCAAACCCACGGTTGTATTGCCGATCAAGAGCGTTATCAAATAAAAAATAAAGTAGTCCTGCGATTGCACCAATAAGAATTATTTTCATAATCTCGTTCCTCCACCACCACGATTGCGGCAAGGCCACACTTGTTTAAACGCCTCAACTACTAACTTCTCGGCAGACTCGTTCCTACGATGCGGATTGTTACCAAGCCAATTAAACGCCATATCTCGCACCTGACCTGCAGTAATATTGGTCTCGCTACCCGGGGGGCAGAAAAACAAATGCACTGCAACGTCATACACTCCCATGACATAACCCATAGCTTGGATCCGGTCTGTAACATCACTACTGGATAACCGTTCGTAAAGTCTGTTACCCGTCCAAAACTCAGCATGAGCCATCGTAGGGACAAACAACAACGCAACAAGTAGTTTTCTCATCTCACCCTCGGCTGACAGTTATACGCCTGCGCCCCATCACGGAACGATCCCATAAAGCGGCAGTCCTCAGTGATCTGCTTGGACTCCCATGCCACCCCTAACAAAAACGCAACTACGGCAAGCACGACACAACCGAATGATGTGCGCCACTTAGACGCACACCAATCCCAAACCTTTTTAAAGTCAATTAAGTCTTTCATGTAGCACGCCCTCCTCATCAACGTAAAACTTTTTGTCGTCGATGGTTATGTTTATGTCGGGGACACACGAACATTTCTTGCCTTTATAAAAAGCACACCAATCGTCATGGGCTACTTCGGTCATATAAACGCCGACAGGCCACTTTTCTTTTGCGGTAGTGATTCCTAAAGTTAGCCTCTGCATGTAGTCTAGCTTCATAGAAAAGCCTCTCCATGTTTTTCAATGTGCTCTTTGATTTGCTTTTTCTTTAGGTCTCGCAGTTGTCTGCGATGCCATTCAGCAAGCATCTTTAGTTCTTCCTCAGTCTTAAACGGCCAAGCCAGCCGCACAGGATCCATGTCAAGGCCCTCATGAGCCTTAGCCACTTCAGCCTGCACTTCCGGCTTGACCAACTGATCTACCATCCATTGAGTAACATCACTCACCGTTATGCTCCAGTTGTTGCAATCTGATTGATAAGAAAGAAGCAATCGTACTCAAACGATTTATTTGTCCTTCAATGTTTGCGAGTTCCGCACGAACAAAATCTGCCATCGGAGTCGGTTTAGCTTGCGCACGCAACAGTTCTTTTGCATACGTTTTAATAGGTATGTTAAGTTTCTTAGCTAAATCGGCTTGTCTTTTTGTAATTACAACTTTTTTAGCCTTTTTCATTTTCCAATTGACTGTATACACCGTGCTGATCGGAACTTTCAATCGTTGAGAAATTTCTTTTGGCTTTTCCCCTGCTCGCAGTGCTGAACGGATTTTTGCTGCATTACTCATCTTGGTTTTCATCTATATTCTCCTTTTCCATTATGTTCACAGTCCACTACTGGACAAAATTTCCGGCATGTGAAATTAGGTCTTGCGTTCCACACGTCGGTCTCCAACGCTTTTTCAAGGCGTTGAATCTCAGGAAGCCAGCGTTGCCAAGTCTCCTCTTGGATGCCGTTCTCGTACGCTGCCTTCACTAAATCTTCTGCTACAACAAATACCAACCCCGCTTTAATACTCTTGATATGAGGGAAATGTTTGAACACAAGAAGTGCCAAAAGCTCCAACTGTTTTGTGTCGGCGTATTGACTGCTTTTGCCTGTCTTGTAGTCCACAAGATGTGCGTGATCTCCATCTATGATTAGCAGATCTGCAATACCACGGAACCAAACCTTCTCGTCAAAGAACCCGCACGGCTCAAAGTCTTTGGTTATACCCATCTCGTACTCGCACAACTTCATGCCCGGCAATGACTTAAGCGCATCTAGCGTCGGCTTAATAAATCCGTACTTGGGATCAAGTGACTTGTCTTTGCACACGTAATCTTCAGCGGCTTTATGTACCTCTTTGCCGTAATCAAGATGTGCGGCGGGTGGCTCAACAATATCCTTCTTAATTCGCAGTCGATAATACTTGCGAGGGCACTGCTGAAACAACGAAATACTGCTGTAAGACCATGTATATTTATTCGGCATGACTTTTTACCGCCGTGCGCATCAGTCGCAATTCAACAACAATTTCGTCAATCAAACTAGCCGCTTCTTTAAATTTATTCTTTAGAAGCAGTTCATGGACCTCCGTTAGCTTTTTCTTTGCCTCAAGATAGTGCGGAGCGTAATCAACTTTATTTGGCATATTACACCTCAATGTGGGGAATTGAATTTATTGCGTAGCTCTCTCGACGCTCGTAAACAGGATCGTGCAAATCGCTAAAATAACAAGTATCACCTTCAAAACGTACAGGTTCTCCGCGATACGTCCAAACAGATTTGGTTACGGAAATACCAAAAATAAACTCTAAACCTTTTTCGGTTATCTCCCAAACTCCATCGGCCCTAGTACCATCTTCACGATAGTATTTTCTTACTAACCCCCAATATCTTAGTTTCTGAAAATTATCCCATTGGTTTCTAGTTAAACTAAGGTCTTTTAAATTTATAGGGCCACCACCTGATTCATATAATTTACATAGACCTGTTGCTAATGCTTTGTTAAATGTATGTTTATACTCAACAATTTTAGCCCCGCAACAATCGCAAAACTTTAATTTATCGTTCATCATGAATCTCCATAACTTTTACCGTAACCAACTTCACACGACAGGGGTAGCGTAGCTGCCCACTTTGGGCGCCACTTCATACATTCTTCAACATATTTGATGGCTTCATCAGACTCTTCTTGTTTTGCAACACAGACCACAGAATCATGAACCGTTAAAGCAACTTTGTATTTCTTTGCAATCTTTAACATTTGTTCGCCAACCGCGCAACGTGCGACGGCTTGCGTAAAGTTTTCCGTAACCTTTCCCCCGTAGATTTTCGTTCGGCCCATCCTCGTTTTGTAGGAATACTGATCGTCTGAATCTTTTCGTAACTCGGAATATTTAATATAGAGCCCGGACGGAAGTCTGATGCCTCCATCTTGGACTGCCAAGACTTCGTGATAAGCACCAAGCGGCGTGGTTTTATTTGATGCGATAGCGTCGAGGGCTTTCTGAGCCGCTTTCCATAAAAGCGGGATCTGCGGGTAGGTCTCTCGGTAGACACGAATGATTCGTTGGCACTCATTCTCCGGAAGTACAACCCCAAATATCTTAAGTTGAGCCTGAAACTTAACCGCGCCCATTCCGTATCCGGCCCCAAGGATAGTCGTCTTTCCAACGAATCTTTCCTCTTTCGTAATTTCTTCGATATGCTTACCATAAATCGCCGACGCCATGATTTTGTAAACATCTTCACCTTTATCAAACGCATTTACTAAATCCTCCTGTCCCGCTAACCACGCCACAGTTCGAGCTTCGATCTGTGAAGAGTCGGCGTTGATAATGATGTGCCCTGCGGGTGGGACGATTGCTTGCTTAAGCCTCCCACTTCTCGGTAGGTTCTGAAGATTAAGTTTGTCATCACCGCCCCAACGACCCGTGTGGGCTGCGTAATAACGTAGAGGCACGGGCAACGTGCCTCGTTTGGCGATCTCTATGAATCGCTCTGTTCTTGTCTCCTCCAACGTGCTCTTGGTTCCAAGCCGTGCGGCAACCAACGCTTGCACCCGCTCGTCAGGGTAATCAGCAAGTGCCTTGAACTCTTCATCTGATTTTGCAAAAGCCCATGTGGGTTTTCCCGTCGCGGAGCTGATCTTAACTGGAGGCTCAACCCCGATACTTTTAAGCAACGCTGCAAACTTGTCGTTTGACATCAGCGTGTCACGATCAGAGTCGGCGGCAAACATGAGTTTTTCTTTGCGCTCTTTGACTTCTTCAAGGTGTTGCTCAAGCAATGGTAAATCTAACTCAAGCACTGGCTCAGTAAACATTCGCAACGTTAGGTCTATGAGTTTTAACTCTTTTTTGTTTACGTGCTGTGCTAACTGATTAAAAAGAAGGTAAGTAAGATCAACGTCATTACAGCAATACCGGCCATACCGAGCAAGATCGCTCTCATTGAATTCTGTTCTATGTTTACCAAGCGCGTTAAGAACTTCATCGCCTTTCACTCCTAGGTTATAGCGTTCAGCTAACTTCGCCAAACTGTTTCCCGCTTCTATTCCGTCAACGGCTCGTGCCATGCACAACGTGTCTAGCCACGCCATCGGCTTGATACCAAACCGCCAAGATAAGATAGCGCCATCAAACATAGTATTGTGGGCAAGAACAAAAGAACTACCCCAATCGTAAGCAGAAAGAATTGCACCCAACTCATCGTGCGTTCCCGTAAAAAATTTAGTCGGTTCGTCGTCAACTTTTACCCCCACGCCAATAACCTCAAAACGGCTATCTCGCACGTATTCTTCGGTTGTAATTTTTGATAATGAAAACTCACGGTCATAGTAAGTCTCAAAGTCTACCGTGATAATCATTTTTGTTTCATTCTCATGCGCGGTGTGTTTTGCAGCACTGCTTTAGTAGCCCGAGATACCGTATCCCAACTATATGAATGATCTTCGGGCTTCGAATCATCCATGATTGTCTGCATAATTATTTCTTGCGTGGCTTTGCGCTGCAATTTATTAAATTTGCGCATAATTAAAAAGTGTTCAACTTTATTGAACACACCCTCCATAATTACTTCTTGCCACTTTGCCATCAGACGACGTGACTCAAACGGACGCACAAATTCTTCAGGATAAAGATCCATGCGCTCTAATAAAATTTTTACTTGGTCAGAAACTATTGCCATGGGCTTTTACTCCTCAGAACTGGTCAGGTCGATGAGCAGGGTCTCAAGATCACCCAATCCCGTCTCATCAATCACAAGGGCGATGCCCCCGTTCTCTTTTATGTTTTCTAATTCTCGATGTTGTAGAGCGGTAAGTTTACCGCCGTTAGCCTTGCACTCGATGGCTAAGAAATATCCGTGAGAACCTTTCGGCCCTTGAGCACAACAAATGATATCGGGAATCCCACTTCGACCATAGCCGCCCGTTGCGGGCATGAAGTGATAGACGTTGTATTTGTTAAGCAAAGCCTTGACCTTGGCTTTGACTCTACCCTCTGGCGTAATTGTCATTAGCATCCTCTTGTCGGATTATGGACAGAGTATACTTCAACTCAATTACGATTGCAAGAGATTTTTAGGGGTAGGAGAAACCCCAAAAGAAAACGGACAAACCTACGTAGCGTCGGTTTGTCCGTCAAGAGGAAAGAGAAAAATGTGGGATTAGCAGATTAACCTGTCCCACGCAGGCTGATTGGAGATTGTCCGCATCTGCAATACGGGTTACGACTAACTACCTAATTACATAACTTTAGTTTCACCACCTACGATAAAGTAAATCGTTGTTTTGCCTTCGCTACTGGAGTCATACTCATACTTCACACCGATGTCGGCGGCAAACTGAGAATCATCCAAAAGTTTTAGCATGGTGTATTTCTCTTGGGTGTATTGGTCTAGGTCGTATGTGCTTTGAAGTTTGCTTGTGGTATTGGGGTCACCCATACGAGTAAACAGTATTGTCTCATCTTTCATAACTTTGAGAGCGTAGCCGTTGTTAAGTTTACAATGCGCCGCAACATTCTTGGCGATTTCATAGTTCTCATGCTTGCGAATCATGTCTTTCTTAACGATTTCGTCAGCAATCGACTTCGGAATCGGCGGGTTTTTGCCCGTCTGCAGGTCAATGAAATAGTTTGTAAGGGTTAGACTAGGCCAAGATATTGCGTGTCTGTAATCATATTCAACTCTTTCATGCAAAGACTTCACAGCACTATTGACACTTATGATTAGATTTTTGCCAAGTTCTGCCAGAGACCTTTTCGTAAACATTTCTATGGCAGTCCGTGCGGCTACCTTCACGTCTTTGCAAAACTTCATGCTCTTGTTGTAGCCACGCTGCTTTTGAATAGTATGGGACTCAATGCCATACCAAGTCTCATGGCATCCTTTAGCCGGACTGTATCGTTGATAGCGTGCATGGATCTCGCCTATCTTCTGTCCGTCTTGCCACACAATCACAGTCTGGGCGTAGCTATTGTCGGAATACTCTGACACCTCATACTCTAGAAGTGGGCGCTTGGCATAGATCAACTCAAGCACATCTTTCAATCGCGGAGCGAGCAACGCATCTTTCTTTAGGTTTGTAATCTTCATAGGTTTTTTCAATCAGAAATTAAACTTCGATAGTATTGAATCAACATCGGCTTTCACACCCTTGCGAGTGGCTTCGCTATCACGCAGATCCTTGGCTTCAAGTCCGTTGAAGGTCTGAGCCATGAGCACGCGAGCCCTCTCCAACTCAGGGTCTTTGGTCACGTTAAGAACCTTGAGCATGTCAATTAACTCTTGGGCATTTTCAACGAGCGAGTTACGAAAGACCTTACGTTTGGTGTCATCGCCGTCACCCGTATCCTCAAGCCTTTCGCTAACATGGGATAGACATTCATGCAGGCGAGACCAGGCTTCTTTCATAGCCCCCTGCACACGCTCTTGTATGGCGTTGTTGCATTGCGACTCCAACTCGTCACGTGCCTGCTGTCCAATGTTGACCCGCCAATCCCCTGCTGTCGGCACAGGCGAGAACACATACCTGAACCTAAACTTGTCGGCGATGGACTCGGTTGCGGGATACTCGCTTCTATCGAATAGATTGCCCAATTGGAAAGCGGCCGCGTCAACTAAGTCAGGATAAGAAGTCAAGAAGTCTTGGACTAAAGCGTTGTATTCCTGCTCCAGTTCCCCAAGTCTTTCTTTGTAATTGAGAAAGTTCTCAACCGGCAACAGTCGTAGTCCGTTGTCCGACCACGGCAAAGTGTTGGCGTTATGCCAAGCGCGGGCGTTAGCCGCAAACCGAACGATGTTGTCCAACTTTTGCGTGCCTGCCAACAGGTTCTTGTTGTAGTTACCGGCTCTGGCCTTCGCGCCATTAGTCGCGTCTACTTCTTGAGAAACACGCTTGTCTAGCTTACGTGCAGTCCAGCAACTAATTGATAACTCCACAAGCATGGCGCTTGTTTCGATTCCGAATGATGTGGTCATTTTACTTCCTCCGTTTGTGTGTAGCGAATTTTGTAAAGCATGTCCCATAAGTCTTTGCATGCGCTGGCTTCGTTCATCTTATCTCTATCTTCAAATCTAAGAATCGCAATCCACAACGCATCCATTAGGGTGTGGTATTCATCGTCAGTAAACATAACAGTCGTATTAACTTTAGTGTCTGTCATTTGTTTCTCTCCTTCATTTCCTTAGTAATTAGATACTCAATGATCTGAGTTATTGATGGGACAAAGCCCACCTCCTTGGATAAGTTTTCTTGCAGCATGCGTAACTCCTCGTATGACTTGGTGTTGATACGCACAGACCTGCCCTTGTCTTTCTCGTCAATCACAGATGCACCGCCTTTCCATGTTTATGTGTGAATACCTTGTTGTCTTTGATGCACCACAACAACGGGGCGCTAACCTGATCCCAGTCACCCTCACCGTCATAGAAGCACCCGTCAGTTAGCATGACAACGCAGTCAGGTTGAATGTGTTGCTTGTTCATGAACTTGACTACGCAGTTAGGATCCGTGCCACCACCTCCACGTGGTTTCGTAGAATCAGTCAGAGTTTGAACTGCTCCACCCTCGTAAGTCTCATGGCTTGCAACGTGCGAATCCCAATACATCAACTCCACTTTTTCAGGAGCTACCTCGTCACAGATAGACTTGATCTCGGATAAGAACTCTGCCAACGCCTCTCGGTCTATTGAACCCGATGTGTCCACGCCCACCGCAACGCAGTTTAGTTTCTGCGAAATAGTCTGTGGCATAAACACTCCGGCTCCAAGCATGCGCTTTGAGAACCGTCGCCACGATGAGTCGTCTCGGCCCCGCGCTACCTGTTTGATGAAATCACGTAGCACTTCACGCCAGTCAATCTTGGCGGTCAGCAACTCTTGAATCTCACGCGACATACCCCCGTTCATCTTGGATGCAAGCAAAGCACCTTGGCGCAGAGCGTTGTCGATCTCCTTCGCAATCTGCTCAGACTCCTCGCTGTCCATGCCGTTGGCGTTCTCCCAATCGTGTTCGTCAAACCCACTCGGGACATTCCGATCCGGCGTAGGATTGTCCGAACCACCTGGCTCAAAGTTATCTGAGCTACCTGAGCCACCCCTGTGTGGGTTCTCTTTCTCTAGAATCATAAAGACTTGGTAGGCGTCCATACCTCGGAAGCGTTCATCAATTAACCCCATTACATTCCCATCCTCGTCAGTCGGCATGCTCGTGACTTCTTCGTCAGGGTCGTAGTCTTTAATTTGCAGGTTAATAACGTAGTCGCACGCAGAGTTCGCTAGACGTGCGTCTTTCTTATACAACTTCTCCCACGTTGTTAGGTGACGATATGCCTTGTGCATGTTCTCGTGCAGTATCAGAAACGCCAATTGCTTATCGTTGAGCCTGTCGATAAACGCCCGACCATACTCGACATTCAAACCATCGGTTCGTGCCGTTGGGGTCTTGTCGTCAACGATGATTTTACCCACCATAAACAGACCAGAGAACAAACAAAACTTCTTGTGGCGCATGAGAGTCACGTGAACTCGTTCGATGCGCTGCTCCGCAGTTAATTTAGCCATCAATGTTTCTCCCGATTATCAAAAGCCAAGTCATACGCACTACTAACTTGCTCAACTACTAAAGCAATGAACGTGCGCTTGTTTGTGTTTAAGTCCACGCCTAAATCTCCAACGATGAAACACAGAGTGTTGAGGATAGTGTCGTAGTCCTCATTCTCCATAGCTTCACCAAACTT
>SXGQ01087592.1_pt1 | contig 11456 bp, 9 predicted proteins | sample 3178371 | NCBI WGS metagenome assembly SXGQ01 (sample SAMN11356859, study PRJNA531348) | freshwater metagenome | isolation source: freshwater sample F1-20 | place: China: Fuxian Lake, Yuxi | collected 2017-12-25 | reverse complement strand
CCCATAGCGTTTTTCCTCGTTGGATAAATATTTTCTGGCAAAGGAATTGAATTGCCACTATCTAATAAATTTAAAATTTTGTCATGTAAATTAAAACTAAGCTCAGGTATAGGTACTTTTGGTGAAATTACTTTACTTACAAAATTACTATTTGCTCCATTTTCTAACATTCTACGCATTAAATATGCAAGTAAATCATCTGACTTACCAATCGGAGCATAAATTCTTACATTAGTTTTTTTTGCTAACTCAGAATGTAATACATCTCCCATACCATAAAGCTTTTGGAATTCATAAGGTTTATCTCCGGCCATTTCTATTATTGCTGCAGCAGTTAGAGCGTTATGAGTCGCAAATTGTGGGTATATGTAATCATTATTTTCTAGCATTAATCTAGCACAAGCGATGTAACTTGCATCCGTATATTCTTTTTTTGTAAATACTGGATAATGAGTTAGCCCATTTACTTGAGCGTGCTTAATCTCGCTATCCCAATATGCTCCTTTTACAAGCCTGATGGGGATTTGTTTATTAGTTTTTTTAGCCAATAAAATTATTTTTTCGACTAGATCATAACTTCTACTTTGATAAGCTTGTACTACAAGACCAATACCGTTAAAATTTTTGAAAATAGGTTGCTCTATAACTTCACTTAAAAAAGCAAAATAAGCATCCAGTCTAAAAGATTCTTCTGCATCAAAAGTAATAGTTAAATTATTATCTTTGATTTTTTCTATTAAACTGATAATTTGCGGCATCAGTTCTTGCCTTATATCATTTAGCTTGGCGTATTCAAATCTGGGGTACAGGGCAGTCAATTTAACGGACAAATTCGGTTTTGATGCTGTATCTAAACCTTTATGATGAAGTTTAGCGATAAGATTTATAGCATTAAGATAATCTTTATAATACCTTGATGCCTGTTTTTTTGTTCTTGCTGATTCACCAAGTAGGTCAAAGGAAAATTTATATTCTGAAAAATTTTGAACTTTTTTTAAACCTGATTCCATACCTTCCGCAAATACAAATGATTTACTAAGGTACATAATTGCTTCCCTTAAAATTTTTAAAAAAACTGGCTGGCCAAATTTATCGATTAATTTAGCAACAACATTATCTGATTTAGTAATATCAGTAAATTTTCCAGAAAAATATATGCCAAAAGAAGAAAAAATTGTCTTAAATGATTTTGCTCTCTTAAATAAAAATGATTCCCATGATTTATTAGATAACTTATCACGTACAAACTCCTTGCTGATTTGTAAATCCGGTATCCGAAGTAAACTTTCTGCAAGGCACATTATTGCAATACCCTCATCTGTAGAGAGGCTGAATCTATTAATAAATTCTTCAATAGAAAAATTTTTATTTTGTCTTATTATACTAATGAATGCATCAGCTCGAGCAACAATTGCTTGTTGCTCAGGGGCAGGAAATTTAATTTTAGGCAATAACTTTTTTATTACTTGCGTTTCGTCTAACAAAACTGCAGTAGTTGCTAAATCTTTGTTTTGCATAGTGATTTGCTTTTACTCTCTATATTTTTAAGTATTTCTTACGAGCGATTGTGATCGATCAACATAAAAATATAGAGCTATCAAACTAAAAACAGCACATACGATTATATAAATTGAGCCTGAACCCATATTGCCGTTTTGTACTAATGATTCCATTATATATGGAGCAGTACCACCAAAAATACTAGTAGCGGTATTATAAGAAACCGAAAGAGCTGTACTTCTGATGTTAGTTGGGTATAACTCAGCCTGTAGAGCCGGTTCTGGTCCGATATATAGCGCAGCTAAAATCGCAATGATAATTTGTGCTATAATAATAGAACTGAAATTACCAAATTCAAAAGATTCAAGTAAGAATGTGGAAGTTAAAATTATAATTACCAAGTTAATAACAAATATTTTTCTCCTGCCTATTTTGTCGGAAAGCCAGCCTCCTAAAATAGTTACTAAAATCATAATGATATAACAGATATTAACTAAGGTACTTACCTCATCTTCACCAAATCCTCTGTGTATTTTTAGATAAGATATCAAATATATTGATTCAACATAGAATATTACTGATCCAGTTCCGTTAATAAGAATGGAAATCAACATATCAAACCAGTGATGTTTGAAAGCAAATTTTAAAGGGTGTTGTTCTACTCTACCGTATGACTTGTTCTCAAGAAACAAAGGAGTTTCTGCTGTATGTTTCTTGATATAAATACCAGCGAAGAAAATGAATATACCAATCAAAAATGGCAATCTCCATGCCCAGGAGTTAAATTGTTCTGGGGTGAAAATCGATTTTATTAAATATGAGACTAAAGAACCAAATAGAATACCTACACAAATACTGGACATTGAAAAACTAGAGGTAAAACCTCTGTGACTTTTTTCTGTGTGTTCAATAACGAAAGATATGGATCCTGTTAATGCGCCTCCCATGGAAAGGCCCTGAAGCATTCTAACTAATATCATCATACTTGTTGCAGCTATTCCTGCGGTTTCGTAGGTAGGAAGAAAACCTATTGCAGCAGTTGGGAATGCCATACAAATAACCGATGCGCTGAGTGCCGCTCTCCGGCCAAATCTATCACCGATTACTCCAAAAAAAATACCACCTATTGGCCTCATTAAGTAACCAACGGCAAATGCCAAAAAAGCATAAAGTAAAGAAATACTTGGGTCGGTATTGGGAAAGAATTTTTGACCAATTATCGGTGCGAAATGGCCAAATAAAGCATAATCATACCATTCGAAACTATTAGCGACACTACTTGTTAAAATCAGTTTGTGTTTATTCATTCTTTTTCTCCACGTTCGCTAGTTTGTTTATTAAATTCTCTTTTTTCCGAATAAATAATGAAGAATGTTGAAGGCACTATTATTAAAGCACCGTAAATAGTTGATGTACTTGGAACTTCTCCAAATATTATATAGGCAATTATGGCGGAGGATAATAACTCAAGATATCTGTAAGGAGACACAGCTGTTGCATCTGCATAAGTAAATGCTTTGAGAATGAAAAATAGGATCAAATTACCGCCCATACCTAGAATAAATAATAATGCTAGTTCGTGCATTGTGGGTATAATCCAATTACGAAGAGCAAAAGGTAATGATATTAAAGCTGTTATAGTAGCAGAATAAAAAAGCATACTGATCATTGATTCTTTAATAACGATCCTTTTATTAAAAACATCTAGAATTGCAAAGCACACAGCAGAAGCAACAAATACAAGTACGTTAAGATTAAAATCTTGGGAATGTACATTTAGAGTTACAACAATACCAATAAAAGCAATAATTGTTACTACCCATCTTTGCCAGATGATGCGTTCACTTAAGAAAAAGATTCCAAGAATTAAAACAAAAATGGGTATAGTAAATGTGATAACAGTACCGGTAGTAATAGGTGCTATAGTTACTCCATATGTCCAGCCTGCCATTCCAAGAAATAACAAAACACCCCGGATGCAGTGAATAAAAGGTCTAATAGTTTTTAATGTGCTCATCCCATAGTAAAATATGAATGGAATTAAACTAATTGTTCCAAACATAAACCTAAAGAAAGTAACCTCATAACTGTGAAGCCTAAGGCCTAGATATTTTGAAATTACATCGTTTACCGAGCTAGTAACCAAACTTAATATAAACCATGCCACACCTATTAGGTAAGAGCGTAATTTGGTATTCATAAAACTAAAATTTTTAATTCTGGAGGACCATATATTATTTGCTTTAAATAGTGAAGTGGTTTTTTTTTAATTTTAGGTAAAAGAGTTAAGTATTTGTTCATATTGGTTATTTCCTGCAACATAAATAGGTTGCAAAGTTAAGAAGTATAAGAGAAAGCAGTTCACGCAGTAGTTTCCAAATATTTATGCGTTATATTTTTTGGTAAAGAATTCTGAACCCCGATTGGGAATATACATTCTCTATAGATTATATATTCTGGGCAGGAAATTTATAATTTGCTCATTTAATATACTGCAATTCCTATACTACTTCAGTTTCTTATTAAAACTTTTATTACTATAAAAAATGGAAGAACTTAATTAATTTTATACTTTTTAAGTTTTGTTAGTAAAGAAAGTTTATAAATAAAGTATTCTAAGGAGTAACAAATAACTATGGAACTATTACAGGCGGTTTTTATGGTTTAAAGCCCTTTGTAATTATTATAATTGGCAACGGGTTGGCAAATACAAAGCTTACTTCAGATAATTGTAGGGAGAAGACAAAAGTCTCCTTAAGTTATTGTTTATTAATAAAAGCTATTTAGGGTGGTGCATACTTTAGCCATTATAAAATTGTATTATAGAGCTAATCCTCACCTTAAGAAAAAACATGTAAAATTTACAGATAGTTAGTAAAAATCAAACTAAAGTCGAAGGAATTTTATCTTTAATGCTGACAATTTTAAATTACTAATCCTAATAACTATTTATTTTTTTACTAACTAAATAGGTTTTAAAACTTTAAAAATCCGTAACTATGCTGCTAATTTTTCTTTTAGAAGGTCAATTAGTTTAGCAGAGCTTTCAGCTTCTGAAATATTCTCAAGGACAGCTATTTCGGAAGCTAGCCTATTTAAAGCTGACTCATATATTGTCCTTTCACTATATGAACGATCGTTATCAACATTTTTGTAAAGATCCCTGACAACCTCAGCAATCGCAGATATTTCTCCAGAATTGATTTTGGTTTCATATTCTTGAGCACGCCTACTCCACATCTTGTTACCACGCTTGGGTTTCCCTTGTAGGATTGCATATACTTCATGGATATCGTTTTTATTAATTAGAGTTCTAAGACCAACTGCAGATGCTCTATTTACAGGAACTCGTAGAATCATTTTGTCTTGAGGAAAAGAAATAACATAAACTTTAAGGCTAATATCGGCAATCATTTGAGCTTCGACGTCAACAATTTCTCCGACTCCGTGGGACGGATATACTACTCTTTCACCTACCTTAAATTCGAGATTTTTAGACATTCATACCTCATTTTTAATAGAATCGAATTGCCAAGGATTATATCATATTTATATAAGAAATAAAAGCGCTTAATTAATAAACAAATTAATCCTCTGGTAATAAAACCTCCCTTTTACCGGAGTGGTTAGGGGGGGAAAGGATACCATTTTTTTCCATTTCTTCAACAATACTTGCAGCGCGATTATACCCAATTCGAAGGGATCTTTGAATATAACTGATTGAAGCTTTCTTTTCATTCCTGACAATATTTAATGCTTGCTTATACATATCGTCATTATCTGATTCACCTAGTTCATCAGCAGCAAAATCCTCTTCAGATTCAGTAACTGCAGAAATATATTCAGGAACACCAGTACTTCTGAGGAAAGATGTTACCTTTTCTACCTCCTTGTCATCAACAAAAGGTCCGTGGACACGAAGTATTCTAGCGCTATTGCCCATATACAGCATATCTCCCATCCCGAGTAATTGTTCAGCTCCCTGTTCACCTAGAATTGTTCTACTGTCGATTTTTGAAGTTACTTTGAAACTAATTCTGCTTGGAAAGTTAGCTTTTATTACGCCAGTAATTACATCTACCGATGGTCTTTGAGTTGCCATAATAATGTGAATACCAGCAGCCCGTGCCATCTGGGCTAAACGCTGAATAGAAGTTTCGATATCTTTCCCGGCAACAAGCATTAGGTCAGCCATTTCATCAACTATTACTACTATAAACGGCATTTTTTGCATATCAATGGGCACAGATTCAAAAACTGGTTTCCCTGTTTCCGGGTCAAAACCAGTTTGTACTCTTCGTTCCAGTACTTTGCCTTCTTTTACCGCTTCCAGAATTTTTGCATTAAAATTAGCAATATTCCTCACTCCTAAATGAGACATTAAACGATATCTATTTTCCATTTCTTTAACAGCCCACTTAAGCGCAACTACTGCTTTTCCGGGTTCAGTAACAACAGGGGTCATAAGGTGAGGTATATTATCATAAGAAGATAATTCAAGCATTTTAGGATCAATCATTATCATTCTACATTCGGCGGGAGTGTATTTATAAAGTAAGGACATTATCATAGCGTTAATAGCAACCGATTTACCCGAACCGGTTGTTCCCGCTACAAGCAGGTGAGGCATTTTGGCCAGATCAGCTACTAAAGGCCGGCCGCTAAGATCCTTGCCAAGAATAATAGGTAATATTACGTTCTGATCCTGGAATTCTTCTGTTTCAACTAGCTCCTTTAAACGAAAAAACATACGCTGTTTATTAGGCAGCTCAATACCCAGAGCGTTTCTGCCTGGTATAACTGCAATACGGGTAGAATGAGCCGATAATGAACGGGCGATATCATCGGACAATCCTATTACTCTTGATGATTTAGTACCGGCTGCCGGTTCAAATTCATACATCGTTACTACCGGACCTTGTCTTATATCTATAACTTTTCCTTTGACGCCGAAATCACCGAGAACAGCTAAAAGTTCCTCAGCCTTGGCTTCTAATTCCGTAGGTGATTGGAATTTAATGTTATGGTTACTTGCTTCATCTAATAAGTCCACAGGGGGTAAAACACCTGCATCTTGTTCTATACGCTGAACCTCACTCTTTATAGGACTCGGTATTACTTGGAGTTTGTCCCCAATAATTGGTATTACACGGCTAACTTCAGGGCTACTACTCCCGGTAATGATAGGTTCTTTAATAATTTTTGACGGGATTTTAGCAGGATTAGCTGATTTAATTTTATTGAAAGAAAATTTTGGAATTTTTACTAGTGCCGTTATTTTAACCCACAAGCTTTTTAAATAGAGAGTGAATTTAACATAAGAAGTAAATTTGATGCCAAGTGCTAATATTAAGAATAATGTTGAAAGTAAGAAGGTAGCTGGAATTATTAATTGTTGAAATTCAGCTAAATCTAAATATTTAATACTCATGTTAAACAAGTAAATTCCAAATGCCCCGCCTCCATTTGCCGGAAGATAACTTATTTTGAGGCCACTTAAAGCCACCGAAATACAAGATATAGCCATTATTAATGAAATGATCTTTAAACTTTTCCAGCTTAATATTTCATTCTTGTAAATTAGATAAGACCAGACAATAAATGACAATGGAATAATAAAAGATGCAACTCCAAAAAGTTGATAAAATATATCAGCTAGATAAGAACCAAAATAACCTAGTAAGTTCCTTGGTTCATTTAACGTAGAAAGATTTAGCGATGGATCAGTATCACTATAAGAACCAAGAGAAAGAAGCAGTAACACTGCCAAGAATAATAGGGTAGTAGCCCTTACTTTACTGTATAAAAATATTTTTTTTAGCATGCACACTAATTATTACATAAATGTGCTATATTTATACCATTTATAAACGCTAAAGAAAATAACAAATTCAGCAATAATCCCTTAAGCTATTAGTGTTGAAAAAGCTTTTCAATGCTAATAACTAATCTTTTTATAGCTTTAGACCGATGGCTAACCTGATTTTTTATTTTTATCCCTAGTTCTGCTAAAGTTTCAGTATAACCTTCGGGAATAAAAATTGGATCAAAACCAAAACCTTCAGCCCCCCTAGCTGGAAAGGTTATATAACCATAGCTTTGTGCTTCAGAAACTATAAAATTTCTTGTTTCCGGCAGGTATAAACATATCGCCGTTTGAAAATATGCTTTGTGGGTATCATAGTTAGGAAGGAGTTTTTCTAATTCAGCAAATGCGTTATTTAAGCTGCCGCATTTTTCTAGGAAATTTTTAGTCTTGACCCCGGGGAAACCATTTAAGGCCTCTATGCATAAACCGGAATCATCACAAATGGTAGGTAGTTTTGTATGTTCAACATAATACAGTGCTTTGTGCTTTGCATTTTCTAAAAAACTATCGTAAGGCTCATCCGGTTCTTTTATAAAATTATCTTCTAAAGTCTCAATCGAGAAGCTAGATAGTTTAGAACTTTTTATAAGCTCTTTGATTTCTAGAATTTTACCTTTATTGGTAGAGGCAACAAAAAACTTTTTTATCATCATTTACTTAAAATCAGCTTTTTTGAATAATTATCTTTAATGTGGCTGCAAGCCTATCTGCAATAATTTTTTTATCGTAATAAGTGGTAATCTTACTGTAGGCTGTGTCTATTAATTCTTGTGCCTTAAGCGGGTTATCTATAAGATAGGCGATATTGTCAGCTAATCCCTGATTTGAAGCTGTATTTGTAATTAAAGCGTCACTACCTGCTTCAAAAATTTGGGATGCTCCAGCAGTCTTTGTCGCAACGATAGGCACTTGATGACTCATTGCCTCTAAGGCCACAATACCAAAAGTTTCAAAAACTGAAGGGATGCAGAAAATATCTACAGTTTTAAAAAAACTCTCTTTATCATTTACCCATCCAATAAACTCAACATTTTTATCAATATTAAGCCCACGTGCAAGTTTCCTAAGTTGAATTTCTAGTGGTCCAGCCCCTCCAATGAGCAATTTAACGTGGTATTTCTTATCCCTTAGTATACTTATAGCTTCTATTAAATAATTGAATCCTTTTTCCGGTACGAACCTACCAAGAGCCCCTATAACATATTCGGTTTTTTTTTGACTGAAATTATTTAGCCTCCTTGGAGGAGTGTTTATCATATTCGGAACAATAAATATCTGGGACTCAGGATACCCGCTATTAATTAAATGTTGCTTGAGCAGTTGATCTAAGGCAATTATATAATTACATTTTAAGATATGCCGAGTACTGTAAGAATGAGTAATGCCTATTATAGGCGTACCTTCTACACGTGTACCATAAGCAAAATTAACTGCTCTTCCCCCATGAACTATTATCACATCCGGTCTGTAAAATAATATTAGTAATTTCAAATATATTTTAGAAAGGATACACCACGGAAATAAATTGGGGAGTTTTAAAGAACTAATTTTTTTATTGTTAATCTTCGCAAACAAACTGGTTATGTTGACTACCTCATGCCCCTTTAAGGTTAAAGCGCTATAATAGTCCAAGAAGGCCTGCTCCGCACCGCCAAGTTTCCTGTTCATTATAATATTAAAGATTTTCATAAGTCATATTTAGATAAACTTGGACTATAAAAGGCACAGCACCTACTGCTCGTAATTAGATAAAACTCTTAAAGTAATGATAAAGCTGATCTTCAAAAAAGATACTTATTTTTTGATCATAAGGCTCGCTTCGTTATCATCAATCCATCTACTTTCAGCTAGGAGGATTTCAAACTTTTTCTCAGCAATTTTTTTATCTAACTGCGTAGAAGGTTTATTATCTAATTTAGTAAAATGTATGCCTGTATAATCAATGCCGAGTTCTTTGCATTTTGCTTCTACAGAAAGCACGTTCTTTAATTGGTTATCAACAAAAATTATTTTTTCTGGGTCTAATTTAGAGAAATTCAAAAACTTGCCAAGTATTTCTCCTTTTTGTCTCTTAGCGGCAAAAATTACCCCCTCTTGAAATATTGGCTTACTACTGCCATCTTTTGTAGATAATGGCATTTCACCGCTCAAATCAATATATGGTAAATTCATAGATTTTGAAAAATCGATGCCAATATCTTTGATGGTTTTAATACGTAAATCAGCTCTGTTTGGGATGATACCGTAATTACTGGTATTACCACTGGTTAGAGCAAAAACAATAATTCCAGATTTTTGAGCTTTATTAATAAGTTCTGCTATTTCGTGGTCCACTATGATTGGTTTATAAGAGCTAAGTACTATGCTTTTAAGTCTGGTTGCTTCCTCTTTACCAAGATTTGCTTCGATTTGAGCAAATTTTTGTTTAAAAAACGATTTATGTTCATGGAGCATAACCTGATCACTGGAGTAAAAAATAACATGCTTCACATCAAGCAAAACCATATCTCCACTTTTTAATTTGGCAATCTCATCTTTGATGATACCAATATCCGTTGCTTCTAATACTTCAGCTACTTCAGCCTTCGCATAAAAAGCAAAGAATATAATAAAAACACTAACCGTACTTTTAAGTAAATATATAGTCTTGTTCATATAAGGACTCTTGCATACATATAATAATCTTTCAACTCTCCTTCGACTAATTCATATTTTCTTAGGCAACCTTCTTTCTGAAAACCACATCGGTCTAAAACTTTTATCGAACGTTCATTAGTTGTAATAACAGTTGCTTGTACCCTAATTATTCCAAGTGTATAATCGGAAAATTTTAGTATAGCTTTTATAGAACGGAGCATTATTCCCTTACCCCAAAAATTCGGGTCTAAATCATAACTGATTTCAGCTCTGGAATTTGCAAAAGAAATCATGTTAAAACCGGCCGTACCGACCATTTTACTACTTTCTTTAAGAGCAATAGCCCAATATATACTTCTTTTAGATGAAAACAAGCCACCCCAATAGCTAACTTCTTCAAGTGCTGCGTCAAAGGTTTTTGGTCTATTTTCATTTGTTAAAAATCCAGCCATTTGATCATTACTCATATAGTCTAAGTAAGCTTGTGCGTCTTCTTTGGTAATTTCTCTCAGAATAATGTCACCCAAATCGATTGTCGGAAATGGATCAAAAAAAGGTTGCACATTCATAATCAGTTAACTCTTAGTATATGGAATCTGATCTCGCACACCATTCTCCTCAAAAGCCTTAATTCTTACTAAACAGGCAAGGCATTTCCCGCAGGAATCACCTTCGTTAGTAGGGTTATAACAGGAGATAGTTGTCGAATAATCTACTCCCATTTTAAGTCCCATGGCAACTATTTCGGTTTTTGTCATATTAATAAGAGGTGCATGGATATTAATTTTATTTCCTTTTACCCCTTCAGCAGTTGCGAGGTTGGCCATAGTTTCGAAACTCTTGATATATTCAGGCCGGCAATCCGGATAATTGGAATAATCGGTTGCATGTACTCCAAGAAATATATCACTAATACCTTTTACTTCAGCAAGAGCAAGAGCATAACTTAGAAAAATCGTATTTCTTGCCGGAACATATGTAGGTGGAATTTCATTTCCTAAATCACTTACGCTTTGATAATTCGGTACTTCTATACTATCATCGGTTAAAGCTGATCCCCCAAAATTCTTTAGATCAATATTTATAATTTTGTGTTCTTTTACTTTGTAGTTTTTAATAAATTCCTGGATTTTTTTGAGCTCAACAATTTGCTTCTGCCCATAATTAAAACTAATTGCGTATATCTCGTAACCCTGTTGTTCTACGTAAGCTAAAACTGTTGAGGAATCAACTCCTCCACTTACCAATACTATTGCTTTCTTTGTCATTATTTATCTAACCATATACTATGAATTTAATTCTGTTCCAGTTTAGGGGATACCTTATAGTTACCTATATAAAAAGTATATATTAATCTTATCATCTCCTTACATGCTGCTTTTAAGTATCCAGGAATTTTTTTCATGCGTTTTGATCCTTGCAATTAAAAGGTCGCATGTTCCTTCATCAT
>SXGQ01360620.1_pt1 | contig 11457 bp, 12 predicted proteins | sample 3178371 | NCBI WGS metagenome assembly SXGQ01 (sample SAMN11356859, study PRJNA531348) | freshwater metagenome | isolation source: freshwater sample F1-20 | place: China: Fuxian Lake, Yuxi | collected 2017-12-25 | reverse complement strand
TTTGAACACGTCTTCACCGGCTTCATTCTTCTCCAGCGTTCCGATTTGCAAAGGTATAATTGATGGGTCTAATAAGGCCGCCTCATAACTGAGCTTATCATAAACATTCAATACTTTTTTGCTTATTCTACGATACACATAATCGACACCATTCAAACGAATTGGTTTACCGGTCCATTGTATCATTTCTTTATTTGACTGTACCGTCGTATCATTTTGTTGCTCCGAATAATCTGGAACATATGAGAATTTATCTTTTGTTGGGTCACCAAAATTAACACATTTGCCGTTAGAATAAATATAGCAATCAAAAGCGGATTCTTTAATCGCGTCAGTGAGCTGAGCAGTTAGGTTGGCTTTAATTTCAGAAATCTCATACAAATACTGGTCACTTGTCATTGGAACGGATGGTTTTGCTTTGCTTAAATCTTTTCGTTTCAATTCAATCGCATCATCAGATTTAAGTTGTTCTGGTGTAAAAATCATAAGATAAACAAATACTTCAACAGTTTGTAGCGCCAATGGAAGTGCTTTATGACTACAAATACGTCGCGCACGTCCAATAACTTGTTCGGAACGAACAGGATGCCAATATGGTTCCATAATATGTACATATCTTGTATTACGCAAATTAATACCTTCTGATCCAGATGACGTAATCATAAAAACCTTTATTATTTCACCCATATTGTTATTTTTGGCAATCTTATTTAAATCAATTGAAATACTTTCGGGGATTTGATCCCATTCACCATTATAAATATGTCTTAACATTTCCTTTTCTTCGCTGGTTTCGGTACCAGTATACAAAGCATAAGTGGGTTTTCCTCGGTCCGCTTCATCAATATCTATAGTCCAAACACCTGATGAACTTTTCTTAATTTTAAAACGCGCAAACCCGTTTTTGTTGAGAACAAGACTAAAAATACCAATACCTTCCATAGTTCTGAATTGACTATAAACAAGATGTAAACCTTGGTATTCCGGGTCGTCAATATTTTCTAACATATTTAAAAACTTGGGACTATATGTTAGTAATGCTTCAGGTGTCAAAAAATCGTTTGAATGTTCTTCAATATATTTAAGTGCTCTATCAAGTCTCTCTTTGTAGTCAATTCCACCAATCATTTCAAGAATCTGGTCGCCTTCTACTTCACCTTCTTGGTCTTCATCCATATCTTGTTGTGCTTCTACCTTTTTAGCATCTTTGAGAAATTGTGTAAATAAATTTTTTAATTCATCTTTAGAGTGTGAAAATAATGCTGAACTAATAACATCATCTATTTCTTTTTTTAAAGATTTTAAAGTTAACATTTCTTGATATTCATTAATTATTACTTTTTGTTCCGAGGATACACTATTATTTTCACGTATTTCTCTTATCATTTTTTCTAATTTATTAAGGTCCAATTGTGGAGCCAAATACATTTCCCAGGTTTTATTTTCTTTACGTCTTTTATTTTCAAGATCTAAATTAAATAATAAATTGTTTAATTGAGCTTCAAATTTTTTATCTGCTTCGTCTTCTGTTTTTAGTATTTTATTTCTTTCAGGAATTGGTCTGTCAGGCATAACAAAATTACAATATAGACGTGAAAAAATACGATATGTTGATGACGAATCTTCATATATTTCGCCAACAGTTTGTTTGGGTTTTACTTTCTCTGATTCTCTCTCTTTTCGACGAGCTGCTTCATAAATACCAAACTGGAAATTACTCATTGGTATCCTTACAATATGGTAATCAACACCCAATGTTTTATTGTATCTTGGCAACAAATTCTCCTGAGCACTTCTGAAATAGGATGATAAACCAATAATACGTCTTTTAAGAGCGTCGATATTCTTGATTTTTTTTGTTTCTGAGTCAATATACTGACCTTCAAACAAATCAAATGTATCAGGTAATGCTTTCTTATTTTTAATATCTATTCCTTGGGGAACAACAGTAATACCATTTCTATCTAAAATACTGATAATTCTTCTCTCAAAATCATCATCACTTAAATACTCAGTATCAATTCCTGTTTCGCCATTTTCCAATTTCTTAACATTTGTCACACCTTGATAACCGGATTCTACTTTAATTTTATTTGAAAACCCAAATGGGTTTCTTGTAATAGTCAATATATTACTCGAAGGTGAATAATCCAAATAATCCAATGATTTGACACCTAACAACATTTCTTGAAGAGCATTCTTGTCAATTTTAACACTTTTATTTTTTTGCTTACTTTCTTGGACATTAATTGTTATCTTCCAAGTTTTAATATAGCCTCTTAAAATATTAAAAAGTATTCCAAATTCGTTAGGATAATTAATAACAGGTGTTCCGGTTAAGAGAACAATACGAGCATTTCTGGCGCTCATTAAAAGCTCATATAATTTGGTTGATAAATTCAATGGCAAGTGTTCCTTCTCTCCTTTCTTATTTTCAGGAATAACTTTTTCCTTTTTAATCTTGTTAACAATACGACTTATCAAATTATGTGCTTCATCTATAACAACAACAGCGTCGTCAAAAAGATTACGAGTAAAATTTGCCGTGAGCTCTTGTAATTTTTTTGCTCTTAACCCATTATAATTAATAAATGTGTATTTACTTTTAATCATTTCATTCAATTGTGCTTCCAATGTTATTTTATCAACGTCACTTAAATCTTCATAATTAGACTTTTTCGTTATATTAATAAACCACGCGCCGCGGTGTCGTCTGATAAATTCTAATGGTAAGTTTAGAATAGCAGACATTGGTTCGGCAGCTTCGGGATTCGCATCAGTTGATATCCATTCCCAAAATTGGTTTCGCTTGTATAATAAGTCACCGCATTTTTTAAGTTCTTCAATATAGTTGGCACGCAAAGAAGCAGGTGTCATAATAATAACGCGTTTTGCGTCTTTCATACCTTCGGCAATGGCAATAGATGTACAAGTTTTACCGGATCCCAAACCGTGATATAAAAGTAGTCCTCTATAAGGTGTGTATAAGTTCATATAGTCACGAACGATCTTTTGATGAGTTAATAGAGAGAAATCAGAACTGGTATTACCAATATCATCGCAAGAAATATTTGCTTTATCACTTTGCAATTCTTGGCGATAAGGTTCAAAAAGTGAATTAATAAAATTAATAAATATCTCTCTATTATTCATGTAGTAGCTGGGAACTTTAATAATTATAGGAGGTAATTTCTTAGGTAAACGTCTTGTAATAGTTTCGTCTCCTAAATCAAGAACAGTTTCTGCTCCTAAAACAGCAATCCCCTTTTGAACCTTTTTCGTTTGTCTACCAATCTTCTTGGGTTTTTCAACAGGAACGAATTCTTGTACTTCGCCTATTTCGCCTTCTTCACCTTCAATAATAAGTTTATTCTTTTTCGGAACCTCTTCTACATCACCTTCTTCGCCTTCTATTATCAAAGGTAATTTAACCTTTTTGGCGCGTTTTACTTGCTTTGGCAATACAGGTTCAACGGTTTTACTTTCTTCTACTTCTTCTATTAAAGGCTTAATTGATACCTTTGACATTTTACTTGCTTTTAATTTTTCCATTAAAGTAGCTCGGTCAAAACCCTTGTCTGTTTGGTCAACTATTATAGGTCCTTTTACAGCAGTTAAAGGCGCCTTAACAATATCTACCTCTGTCACTTCTTCTTCAACTTCAGGGACAAACTCTTCTAATTCTTCTCTCGCAACTTCTTTTTTTGCTTTTTCTACCTTTTTTTTAGATTCAGCCGTTTTCCTTTGTTCTCCTTTAATAACAACAGCAACCCTTTCTTTTTCTTCAACGACTGGTTTAACCCTTAATTTTTGTTTTAATGCTTCTAAAGGATTCATTACTATATAATTTCAATATATAAATTTTTCGAATTTTATGTATTGAAAATAATATTATATCTTTTCTTTATTAATTATATGAACTCGGATATTATTGTTAAATATGGTGATATCAAAATTAGTAATGGTATTTTTTTAACTCCATTACAAACATCAAAAAAACCAATTATAAATTATAATTCAAGAGATACTAATGATAAATATACGCTTATAATGTATGACTCAAAAGCTGTATCTCCTTCTGGAAATCATAACCACTGGTTAGTAATAAATATACCAGGTAATAGTTTAAGAATAGGTGATTTAAATGCAGGAACAACACTATTATCATATAAAGGTCCGTCGCCACCGTCTGGTTCAGGAAAACACAAATATAATTTTGAATTGTATAAACAAAATGATGACCTTGATAAAATAGAAATGGATGGAAATGATAGAATCATTTCTTTAGATGATACTAAAAATAAAATAGGTATTCAGAACTTAAACATTGTGTCGAGTATTTATTTTATTAGTGAATATACAAATCCAAATGGAGGTTCAAACATAAAAAGAAATAGAAAGAGAAATAAAAAAACTAAAAAAGGTAAAAAAACTAAAAAAGGAAAATTTACTCTTCGACAACATCGTCAATCTTTAAAAACGTAAGTGCCTCATTACAAGCTATTTGCTCAGCCTTGCGTTTGATCTTGTGTTGTCCTTCTCCCATAAATATAAATGCTTTTCCATTTTCTGCAACAAAATCCTGAATCGATTTGAAAGTCTTGAAAAACGAGATATCAACGGCGTCACTATGCGACACTGTATGGATTTGTTGACCCAAACATAAGTAGACGCCCATTTTATATCCCAATTCCATATCGTGCTCAATTTCTAAATAATGCGGCGTAACTTTGAATTCCTTTTGGATTTTAACCTGTAGTATATTTTTATAATTATCGTCATTCTGAATGAGAGCAATCCAGTCTATATGTTTTTCAAATACATTTTCAATAAATTTCTGTGCCATTTGGAAACCAGGACCGGTGACAAACATATTTTGAAACCAATTTTCCTCGTCCTTAACCGTCATCTTGTTAAAATCCAAAAATAGCGCACCAATAAAGGACTCGAACAAGCAGCCAAGTTTTTTCAAATTAGTGCGGATTTTTTTCTCCTCTGCGTGTTTGGATAAAATAAGCCATTTATGCAAACCCATTTCCAGTGCGATTTTACCGATAGCTTCATTTTTAACAATCGCAATCTTTTTTTCAGTCATGAAACCCTCATCTGCTTTGGGAAATCTTCGATATAAATAATATTTTGTCACGCATTCCAAGACACCGTCACCTAAAAACTCGAGACGCTCATTGGATTTACTACTGAGAGGCATACAGTCAGTCGGTCTTTCGACAATGGTGATTTTTTGTTGGAGGTTTTCAAACGCAGGGCGCTTTGTATAAGATCGGTGTACAAAAGCACGCTCATATAAGGCTATATTATTGATAGTAGGAGGAATATTGTATCTAGAAAGAATAGATTGAACTTCATTCAATGTAATCTTAATATTTAATGAATTATAAGGATTAAATATTAAACCTTCGTCGGTTTTAATAACGTCATCATCACGCATAATATCTTTGTTATCGGTCATCTTATAACATAATATATGTAGTTGTTTTTAATACATTTTTTATATATTTTTATTTTAATTTAAAAAACCAATTTAAGGATTATTTCATATGTTAATTAATACAAATGTCAAGAATGAAAAGTTGCTTATATTTAATTGAATACAAAAATGGTGATGACCCTGAAACGATAATGCAACCAATGTTAGAAGCGTGTATCGATAATATTTTTGACACGGTGAGCAAAATTGTGAAACAATACCGGCTACATAATAATCCGAAAAAGAAATACAATATGACGCTATTTACAGACCAACATAGTTTTACCGCGGAAGAATATATAGAGCATTATAAAAATATGCCAAAGGAAGAATGGGGACAAGATTTTTTAGAAGATTTTGATATAGAAATTATTACTATGTTTAATTGAAGTATTTATCAATTATATGATTTAAAGGGATACTGATATGGTATATTATAGAATGGAAGAATGGCGTCAAATAAGTGATTTTCCTAATTACAGCGTAAGTAGTTTTGGAAATGTAATGAATGTTAAAACAAATAAGATGTTGAGATTATGTAATAAAGGAGGATATTATAATGTTACTTTAACAAATGAGAATAATTATAAAACACGTAAAGTTCATCGATTAGTAGCGGGTGCGTTTATTGAAAATATTGAAAATAAACCTGAAGTAAATCATAAAGATAAAAATAAATTAAATAATAATATTTCTAATCTTGAGTGGATGACACGACATGAAAATAATATTCATAGATGTCAAGGATTAAAAATTACGAATAATAAAAATAAACACATTTTACGTTTAAATAAAGATGACAATGAAATATTGGAAAAATATAATTCAATAGAAGAAGCAGGAATATGGGCATTTAATAATGAATATACAAAAACAATTCACAATGGCCGTAATGCTATTGGTAATTGTTTAAATGGATTATCAAAATTAGCGTATAAATTTAAATGGAAATATGAAAATACAAATGATGATTTAGAAAATGAAATTTGGAAACAAGTTATTTTAGAAAATGATGATATATCAGATAAAGTGTATTTTGTTTCTAATTTAGGCAGATTTAAGAATAGTTCAGGAATAGTTATGGATAATTATAAAGTAAATGATAATGGTTATATAAGAGTATATATTTATAATAAAACTTACGCTTTACATAGATTAGTTGCTTTAGCATTTATTGAAAATACAGAAAATAAAGAACAAGTTAATCATATAGATGGTAATAAAATAAATAATTCTGTGGAAAATCTTGAATGGGTTACTAACACAGAAAATCAAATTCATAAATTTAAAATAGGTTTAGGAAATAATTTTACAAGAAAAATTATTCAATACGATTTAGCAATTAATAAAATTAAGGGTTTTAATTCTATTGTAGAAGCGTCAAAAGAATTGAATATAGGAAAATCAAATATTAGAGGAGTTTTAACAAATAGTAGAAAAACTGCTGGAGGATTTATATTTAAATATTTAGACTAATTTAATTAAAAACAAAATAATTTTTAATATTTTTGTAGTATATAAAATGGTCTATATGTCCGGGTCTCGTGCTGCACGCAATCAATCGTCACTAGTTAATAGAACTAATATTTGTGGAGGTCCCAAGAAGGCAGGTCTTGCCCCTCGCGTTGGTTGGTATTTAAGTAGTAATACTATGTTGATTGGAGCTCCTCAAACAATCCCTCGTTTCTGTATCCCCAACAGAACTGTCCAGACTCAAAAGACTGGATACCGTGCTACTATTGGTGGAAATATGGGTTAAAAAAAAGAAAAAGTTTAGGAATTTTTTATTTAACAAAATTAAATAAAAAATATTAATATTTACGTAAAATAATTTAATAACTATTTAGCAATATAATTACGAATGTTAATTAAAGTCGATAACCGCGAGCAAGATTTGTTAAAACAAATACAAAACCTGGTGCTTTTTATTCCTGCTTTCAAACAATTAAAGGTGGAAACTGCCGCTTTGCCGTTGGGAGATATAATTATTTCTGACGATGATGATGAGAAATTAATTATAGAGAGAAAGTGTTTAGCCGATTTGCTTGCAAGTATAAAAGATGGAAGATACGAGGAACAATCATATAGGCTTAATGGTTTGAATCATCCAAACCACAATATTTATTACTTGATAGAAGGTGACATTAATAAAGCAAATCGTTTCAAGGATAATAATATTGAAAAATTAACATTGTACTCAGCGATGTTCTCTCTTAATTATTATAAGGGTTTCTCAGTTATGAGGACGTTATCGATGGAAGAAACAGCAATATTTATTTGCAATACAGCAAACAAATTAAGTAAATCAGATAAAAAGGCGTACTATGAAAATAAGCCACTTGTAAATACAATAACAAATGTAATAACAAATGTAATAACAAATGAAAATGGAGAGAAGAATTTAGCAGAAGTAGGTCATAATTTAGAAGAACAAAATTCAACAGTAGAACAAAATTTAACAGTAGAACAAAATTCAGAAAAGGAATCAGATAAAGATTATATAAGTGTTGTTAAAAAAGTCAAGAAGGAGAATATAACACCGGATAACATAGCAGAGATAATGCTTTGTCAAATCCCGGGTATCAGTTCAGTAACAGCAATCGCAATAATGGATAAATTCAAAACAATACCAAATTTAATTCAAGAAATACAACAAAACGACAATTGTTTAAAGGATATTAGTTATCAAAATTCAAAAGGACAATCTAGAAAAATAAATAAGACTTCATTGGTTAATATTGTTAAATTTTTAATGAAAAAATAAAGGTATAGTATATATGGATACAACAATAACAAACTTATTTATATTTATTGGAATATGTATTTTTTCTTATTTAATATTTAGAAATTTGCTTACAAACAATTCAAGTTATGTAGAAGGTATGACTACAGACACTGATGCTTCAGGAAACCCAACTACACCAGCATCATCTACTTCATCTACTTCAAATGGTATTGCTGGTAATGCCGCGACTTATGCTGCTCAATTAAAATCAGCAGTAATTAAATCACAAGACCAATTATTGATATCCAAATACCGCACAGATTACGAAAATGCCGTTTTAAATTTAGACGATTATTTAAATAGTATGATGTTGCAAACTGCTTTAAGTGTAAACCTAAACAATCCTCAAATAGCTATCAATAAATTAGCTCAAATGCAACAAGCCAAAATAGCTTTAAATACCACTATGAAATTTATTGATTCGAGTAAATAAATATATATTTGATATAATTTAATTATATACCAAATATATTTTAATCAACATAAAGAGACACTTCATTATCCTTATAATATCCTTGATCAACTAAATTTTGTGTATATTCTGTGCCGCCCCAATTTGGATCCATTGGATTTGGACTTACTCCTGATTTTTCTTGACTCATATCCATTACATCTAAAGGTGTCGTAGTTCCAATATAATATGACGTTTGGTCGTATGCCGGATACGAGTTTTTATTATAAGGCGGGTCATTTCTGGTGGCATCTACCAAAAGTGTAGGATTTGGATATGCTAAAGCATTTGGGTCTCCTAATGTGGACTCTTGAATGATATCACCAGTCGAACTGGCAATGCTTGGAGGTAGTCCAGCCTGTGGCTCTGAAACACTCGGTCTCGCTTTATAAACTGGGTTGCCTTGTGCGTCATATGTCTCTTGTAAATATAATACGGGACATCGAATACCTTGACTTCGTTGCCAATCTAAAAACTCTGTATAATCTTCTAAATTATCAAATTCAACAGGGTTAACACCAGGGACATTTGCTACTTTAGAGTTATACAAATAAAATCTTGCTCCTTTTTGTATTAATAAATTAGGACATCTTATACCAGTATTGGAGCTATTATTATTATTTGTTAAACCTTCATAATAATTAGGGTCGCTACATTTTGCGTAAAAATATAATCCAATTAAAAACACTAATATAAATAAAAAAGATAATACTGTCATATATATTTAATAAGGATAATATTTACTTTTTATAAAGTAAATTATTTTCTGTTTATTTATTATAATGGTATTTTTACACATTGATACTCAAAATTATAATAAAAAGGGTGAAACAGGTGAAACACCAATTCAAATATTAAATAGATTTATAAGAACTGGCAAAAGTATATTTGCATTAATTTATATGGAAGGTTGTGGTCCTTGTAATGCTACACGTCCTGAATGGAAAAAAATTAGTACTGTTTTGAAAAAAGATATTACAAAAAATGAAAATGTACTGGTTGTAGATATTGATAAAAATTTACTTAGCAAGGTGAAAAATATGGGTTCAGAGCCAAAAGGGTTTCCTACTATAAGATTTATTGGAAAAAACGGTAAAATAACCGAGGATTTTGAAGATTGTAAATTAAGTGAAGAATATAAGAATAGAACAATTGATTCGTTTGTAAAGTGGATAAATTTTAAGTTAAATAAAACCGAAACACACCAAAAAACTCGTACACATAGAAAAACAAAACAAAGTGGAGGTAAATGGTCGAGAAAATATAAACTAAGTATTAATTGTAACAGACCAAAGGGTTTCTCTCAAAAACAATATTGTAAATATTCTCGCAAAAAGCGTTAAAAATAAATAATAATAATTCAATAATATATGAATCAATACATTATTGAAGCAATTCTTGGATTATTATCTGGTATTTTTTTAGGCATTACAGGAATTTTACCTGTAGGTATATTTTTAATAGTATTTGATTATTTAAATATTGGTGATTACAGATCAAATCTGGGTGCAATACTTTTTTTAAATTTGTTTCCCTATACAATTGGCTCCATTTATGAATTTTACAAAACAAAAAATATAAATTATAGATTGGGTTGGATTTTATTATTCTCAATTATTGTAGGAAGTTATATTGGTTCAAAATATGTTGTTGGTACTGGGTTTAAGTTAAGGATTAAACAAATCAAATATATTTCGGCATTTGTAGGATTAACAATGTGTATTTTATTTTTCATATCCGCTTATTATGAAACAGATTAGATCTAAAAGTTTTCTTTCGCATATCCTATTACTGCACAAGCAATACGTTTACCGGCATTACCAGTTTTTAAACTTTCAGCATTTCCACCATTTCCGCAATCATCTTCATCTGCGTGAATTATTAAACCTCTACCAATAATATTAGCCTTTGTCCCTCTTAATTTAATAACATCATCATAAAACGTATATTTTGCTTCACCTTTATTATTTGTTTCTATGTTACCTAAATCACCGACGTGTCTCTCTTTGGTGCCAGGACAACCATGTTTTTTATTATAAGGATTAAAGTGAGCACACATACTGGTACATTTATCAGTTAAATCTCCGGCTTCGTGAACGTGGAAACCGTGGAGACTGTTACTTTTAAGTCCAACTATATTAAGTTCAATGGCAATATTATTAGCTTTAAAATTTTCTGTAAACCTAACATAACCTTTAATTTTGTCGTCTGTAAAAACGGCAATTGCACTGATTTGTTTTTGAGTCATTATATTATATAAGTAATATATAATTAAAAAACTAACTATTATCGCTATAAACAAATAAAAATATATTATATTTTTCATATTATATATTTATAATTATAATTTAAAGTGAAAATTATATCGCTCATTATTTTTTAATTTAGTTCTCTCACCTAAAAATTTAAAATATTTTTCAGATAATTTGTATTCTTTTGGTTTTTTATCCTTGAGAACTTCTAATCTAACCTTCATAATCATACCGACTTGCCATATACGCTTATGTGTATATTTTTTATTTTTATAAAGTCTCTCTAATTTCTTTATAGTATTTTTAACATCATCCAATGTTGTATATTTTATATGAATTGTATCATTTGGATTTTTATCAATATAAACATCAAATGATTTATCGGGATTATTTGGATTATATAAAAACTTTCTTGTTTTATTCTTTAAACTACGTTTTTTGTGTGTTTTCATAGTATATATTTTTATTTAATATAAAATTG
>SXGQ01500987.1_pt1 | contig 11461 bp, 10 predicted proteins | sample 3178371 | NCBI WGS metagenome assembly SXGQ01 (sample SAMN11356859, study PRJNA531348) | freshwater metagenome | isolation source: freshwater sample F1-20 | place: China: Fuxian Lake, Yuxi | collected 2017-12-25 | reverse complement strand
TCGTGAAGGTGAAGGAGCCGCTGGAGTCCGAATGGCCGCTTCTTCGTGAGGGCCAGATTCTGTTTACCTACCTTCATCTCGCGGCAAGCAAATCGCTCACCGAGGCTTTGGTGCAAAAACGAATCACCGGCATTGCCTACGAAACCGTGGAAGTGAACCGCCGGCTGCCTTTGCTGGAGCCGATGAGTGAGATCGCGGGGCGCATGAGCGTGCTCGTGGGCGGGAATCTTCTCGCGAAGCATCACGGGGGCTGCGGTGTTTTGCTCGGCGGCGTTCCGGGTGTGTTGCCCGGAAAAGTCGTTGTGATTGGCGGCGGGACCGCCGGTGTAAACGCTGCGCGAATGGCCACGGGGCTCGGTGCGGATGTGACGATTCTCGATGTCGATGTGGAGCGCATGCGTTTTCTCGACATCACGCTTCACACCGCGCACACGCTTTTCTCCAGCCCCGCGCACATCCTCGAAATGCTGCCCGAGGTCGATCTTCTGATAGGCGCGGTGCTCGTTCCGGGATTTCGCGCACCGAAGCTGATTACGCGCGAAATGATGCGCGTGATGAAACCGGGGAGCGTCTTTGTGGATATCGCAATCGATCAGGGCGGCTGCGCGGAGACTTCGCGTGCAACTACGCATCACGACCCGATTTTTGTGGAGGAGGATGTGACGCATTACTGCGTGGCAAACATGCCCGCGGCTTATTCGCGGACGGCGACTCAGGCGCTCACGAATGTGACGTATCGCTATGTGGAATTGCTCGCCGACCATGGATTCCCGGGTGCGCTGGCGAAGGACCGCAATCTCGTCGGTGGTGTGAATCTTTTCGACGGAAAGGTGACTTGCAAGGGTGTTGCCGACGCCCACGGAATGCAGTTTCACGCGCCGGCGGCGCTCGGTTGGTAAAAAAGCGTGTCCTTGCAGACTGAAACCAAGCTGTTTTACTGAACGAATAGTGTGTCTGAAGGGTCCGAGTCCTAAAGACGCTCAAGATCCAATCATCTCATCATGAACTCACGATCCGTAGCCATTTTTGCAGTCGTCGTCGCCGCCGTTGTCGGAATCACCATGTGGTTCCTTGGCAGTGACAATGCTGCACATTACACCCCGCCGCCGGAGGCTCCGAAGCCCGCAAAAGGAGCGGGCAATGAGCCGGTCAATGTGGATTCCGCGAAGCCGGTGGTTCCCGAGAAGGTCGTGGTCACCGAACCGAAACCCGAGGAACCCAAGCCCGCGCCGGCGCCGATTGTGCTGACCGAGGACGATCGGAAAATCGACGAAGCGCTCCGGCTTTACCCGGGCAACAGCGACCAGGATCACCTCAACACCGCGCAGGCGCTCATCAATTTGCTCCCGAGCCTTACGAAGGACGGGCAGGTCGAAGCTTCACAGCACATCGTAAATCTCCTGCCCGATGAACAGTGGAGCAAAGTGAACCACATTTGGCGCAACCCGGCTTTCAATGAGGACGTGATCGAAGTGCTGACGACCGACCTTTTCAACCGCGACGACAAGGTAAAGCTGCCTGCGCTGCTGGACGCCATCCGCATTCCCAATCATCACGCGCGTGAGGAAGCCAAGACCACGTTGCAGGTTTTCCTTGATGAGGACTACGGTGACGATGTCGGGAAGTGGGACGCCGCGATGAAGGCGTATCTCAAGAAAATCGACGACGAAGAGAAGGAAGCCAACGCCGCGGCACCAAAGTGAAGCTGGTCCTTGCCGGCACCGGCGCAAGCGGAGCGATTTACCTTCAGCGCCTGCTGGACAAAATCGACGCGTCCGCACACGAGGTTCATTTGGTTCTGAGTCCGTATGCGCGGCAGGTCATCCGCGACGAGATCGGGGAACTACGAATTCCGGAAGCGGTGCGCCAGCAAGGTGACAAGACGATGAATGTTCCCTTTGCCAGCGGCTCCGCGCGTTTCGATGCGATGGTTATCTGTCCGTGTTCGATGGGCACGATGGGCCGCATAGCCGCGGGGACCGGGGACACCACCATCCTGCGTGCGGCCGATGTTTTCCTGAAGGAACGCCGGAAACTGATCCTGGTCCCGAGGGAGACGCCGTGGAACCTCATCCACGCTCGAAATGTGTGCACTTTGATCGAAGCAGGCGCGCTCGTGATGCCGGCGAGCCCGGGATTTTACAGCCGGCCGCAAACCGTTGCGGATGTCGCGGACACCGTGGTCGATCGAATTCTCGATCAGCTCGGATTGCCGGTTGCCGGTGCCTACCGTTGGGAGGAATAAGTCGATATTCCACTAATTGAATCCTCCGCAGCGGGGTCGTCTGTCTCGATATGAAAAAACTACTCGCTTTGATTTCATCACTGTTTGTCACCTCGGCCTTTGCCGATCCGCTTGCTGTTGGTGCCGCTGCACCGACGCCGACTGCCAAGGATCAGGACGGCAAGGCGGTTGCTTTCGCGGACGTTTACGCCAAGGGCGTTACGCTCGTTTACTTCTACCCAAAAGCCGACACGCCCGGCTGCACCAAGCAGGGTTGTTCCTTGCGCGACTCGTGGGGTGAACTGTCCAAGAAAGGCGTGCAGGTTCTCGGCGTAAGCGGCGACAAACCGGAATCGCAGAAAAAGTTTCGCGACAAGTTTTCGTTCCCATTCCCGCTGATTGCGGATGACGATGGCAAGGTCGCCACGGCATTCGGCGTTCCGCAGCGGGTTTTCGGAATCTACGCGCGGCAGTCCTTCCTCGTGAAGGATGGCAAGATCGCGTGGGTGATGACCGAGAAGACGAGCACCGATAAGCATGCGGAGGACGTGCTGAAAGCTTTGGAGACGCTGAAATAGCTTCGCAGCGGAAGGACTCCTCGCACTTTCAACAGGCCGGATTTCTTTGGAAGTCCGGCCTGTTCTGTTTTGTGTTCGGACCGGCTCCGGAATGGGTGCGATGCTTGACAGATTTTCGGTTTGCGGCGCATCCTTCAAAACCTTGAACACCCACTCTCGAAACGGTCGCTTGCTGACCGGAAACGGTTCTGAAATCACCTTGTTCCTCCAAATACGCTTTCGGCGCGTCTCGCCGGAAATGGCCACGATGCGCTCGTTGATCAACTGAGACGTTGAAGCCGTCCGTCAGGGCGGATTGACTACCGAGACACACCATGGGTCCTTCTCTTGATGTAAATCGCCCCCGCAATGTTGATTGGAAGCGGGCGGCAGCTCTTCTTTATGGCGACTGGGGAACGTCGAAAGCTTACGTTATCGGCCTTGCATTCGTAGCCGCGGGATTCGCTGCACTTCCGGTCATTATCGCCGTGTGTGTGCTGACCGCGGTGGTGGGTTACAACTACACTGTCGTTTGCCGCAACTTTCCGGATGGAGGCGGTGTTTACTCGGCGGCGAGACAGAGCAGTCGGTTGCTGGCTGCAGTTGGTGCGCTGCTGCTTATCGCGAACTTTCTCGTCACCGCTGCATTGAGCGGCTGGTCTGCCATGAGTTACTTTGGTGTGCCTCCGCATTGGATTCCTTATGCGACGATGGGCACCATTGTTCTGCTCGGCGGAGTGAACTGTTTCGGCCCGAAGCACAGCGGGACGATGTCAATCGCGATGGCCATCCCTACGCTCATCGTCGTGATTTTGCTCGTTTGCATGGCGATTCCGTTTCTCAGCACGGAGTCGCTCCGCTGGCCCTCCGAGGCACTAGCGGACCCGGCTTTCCGTGAGTCGCGTCCTCACGCCACCCACGGCGCGATGGCTCAGACTTGGGTATGGTTTACCGGAGTTATCCTGGCGCTCAGCGGCGTGGAGGCCGTTGCCAGCATGACCGGAGTCATGAAGCTCGATCCCGGGAGCGATCCCGAGAAGCCCCGCGTTGGGAAGACTGCCGGGAAGGCGCTTTTCATAGTGGCGATTGAAGTCATCGTAGCGACCGTTGTTCTCGGCTGGGCGATGCTCTCCTTGCAGGATACACCGGAAAACTCGGCGAAGCTGGAGGCTCACAAGGACTACATGCTCCGCTTTCTTGGCGAACACTACGGCACCGCGCTGTGGGGACCGGTTGCAGGAAAATGGCTCGGTATGGTCGTCGGTGTTGTTTTCGGTGTGCTCCTGCTCAGCGCGGTAAACACTGCGATCAATGCCGTTGTCGGTGTGTTCTACATGCTCTCGCAGGATGGTGAAATGCCGCGCTCGCTCACGAGGCTGAACCGGCACGGGGTGCCTTACATTCCGCTCGCCCTGGGGGCCGGTCTGCCTGTCTTGATTCTGACCTTCACGCAGAATCTCGAGGCGCTCGCGGAGCTTTACGAAATCAGCGTCGTCGGAGCGATTGCCGTAAACCTCGGTGCGTGCGTTTCAAACCGGAGGCTCGACATGAAGTGGTTTGAGCGAGCGCTGATGGCGATCACGTTCGTGGTGCTCCTCGGGGCGGAATTGACCATCGCCTACACGAAGCCCAATGCGCTCTTTTTCGCCCTTCTCGTCATTGGCGGCGGTCTGGGACTGCGCGCCTACTCGCACAAAATCACCGGGATTAAGACCCTCACGGTTGCCAAGGAGGTCGCGGACCTCGTCACACCGGAGGCAATCGACCGCCTCCGTCCGCAGCTCGTCGAAGGGCAGAAAATCATGGTCGCCGCACGCGGTCCCACGCCGGTCCTGCGTTTCGCGCTCGATGAAGCGAAGCTGCGTAATGCCACGTTGTGTGTGCTCTACGTAAAGGAAATCGCTGTCTTTCTCGGAGCTGCCCAGAACAGTGGCATTCGGAAGCAGAATCGCTGGCAGGACGACCCGCAGGCCGCAATGGTCATGTCTCTTGCGATGAAGCTCGGCGAGGAAATGGGCGTGCCGGTGCAACCGGTGTACGCCGTAAGTATGGATCCAGCCGCGACGATTCTCGATCTCGCTGCCACGCTGGGTGCTGACTACCTCATGCTCGGCTCACCGCATCGTTCCGCGATGGCGAGACTGCTAAAGGGCAACGTGGTTGAGCGCGTCGCATCGCACCTGCCGGAAAACATCCAGCTCATCATCCACAGCTAAAAAAACACCCGCCGTGCTTCTGAAAGCAGGCGGGTGTCTGAAAATGCTGCGTCTTCGAAGGTTTACGCGCGGCCGAGGTAGGCGCCGTCTGCGGTGTTCACTTTCACCTTCTCGCCTTCCTTGATGAAGAGCGGGACTTGGATCGCCTTGCCGGTCTCGAGGATTGCGGTCTTCTGCACGTTGTTTGCGCTGTCGCCGCGAACGCCTTCCGGCGATTCGGTGACCGTGAGAATGACGGTCGACGGGAGTTCCACCGAAGCGGCCTTTCCTTCGACGTAGAGAATCTCAACACGCTGGTTTTCCGTGAGGTAGTCCTTCACTTCGCCTACGAACGATTCGTCGAAACTGATGGTCTCGTAGGTTTCCGGATCCATGAAGTGATAGCCGGAGTGATCCTTGTAACTGAAATCGAGTTTCGTGCGCTGCACGTCGACGAGGTCCACCTTGTCGGTGCTTCCGAAACGGACGTCGGCGCTTTTTCCGGTGCCGATGTAGCGGATGATGACCTGGACGAATGCACGCAGATTTCCCGGCGTGCGGTGCTGCACTTCGAGCACGATTGCCGGGTTGCTGTTGTAGCGGATGCACATTCCTTTGCGGAGATCGTTGGCGTTGGCCATGGCGGTATGAGAGACGTTAAAAGTTGAGGTTGATGTTCGTTTCCACAGCCAATTCTGGCCGGAAAAAGGGCGCGCACTATGCCCGCACAACCGACTCTGGCAAGCGCGGAGTTGCTGCGCGACCTTTGGCGCTCCTTCTCGCGGGCGAAACGGAGGTGTGCTGGGTCGGGGAGCGGTGGCATGGTTCGCAGTGGCCGCATTTCCCGGCGCACGGACTTGCGCTGGGGGCTTCGCCGAGTATTGATGACGGCGGTGTTCAAGCAATTCTTTACGAATAATTTTCTCGCAAAGGTGGTCTCGGTCCTTCTGGCGACGCTGCTTTGGGCCGTGATCAAGCAGCGTCCGCTGCAGGATCCGGCGTCGTTTAATGCGAAACCGCCGGAGCCAAGCGTGAATTTTGGAGCAGGAGTCAATGGCAAGTAAACCGAGGAAGATGTTTGGCACGGATGGCATCCGTGGGGTGGCAAATCTGGAGCCCGTAACGGCGGAGAATGCACTCCGCTTGGGTCGCGCCGCGGCTCACGTATTCACCGAGGCGGGCCGGCGCACTCACAGGACGGACCGCCGGCCGGTGATCGTAATAGGGAAGGACACGCGGCTTTCCGGCTACATGCTGGAGAACGCGCTGGCCGCGGGAATCATGTCGATGGGCGTGGATGTCTTTCTGCTGGGACCGCTGCCGACTCCCGGTGTGGCATACATCACGCGTTCGCTGCGCGCGGATGCGGGAATTGTGCTGAGCGCATCGCACAATCCGTACGAGGATAATGGCATCAAGTTCTTCCGGCACGACGGCTACAAGCTGGACGACGAAATCGAGCACCGCATCGAGCATCTGGTGCTTTCGGGGGAAATCGAATCGATCCGCCCCGTGGAGGACAAAATCGGGCAGGCGAAGCGCATCGACGACGCCTTGGGCCGGTATGTGGAGCAGGCAAAAGCGAGTTTCCCGAAGCATCTCACGCTCGAAGGACTGCGCATCGCCGTGGATGCCGCAAATGGCGCGGCATACAAGAGCACGCCGTGGATTCTCAGCGAACTCGGCGCGACGATCACCGTGGAGGGAAACCACCCGAACGGACGGAACATCAACGCCGATTGCGGAAGCACGCACCCCGAGGCGGTCGCGCGGATGGTGAAGGCGTGCGGTGCGAGCGTGGGAATCAGCCACGACGGCGACGCGGACCGTGTGATTTTGTGCGACGAGCACGGTGATGTGGTGGACGGCGACGAGATTCTCGCAATCGCGGCGCTCGACGCGATCCGGCGCGGGGAGCTTTCGAAGAATACGCTCGTGGCGACGGTGATGAGCAATTTCGGACTGGATGAGACGCTGCGCGACAATCACGGACGCGTGCTGCGCACCAAGGTGGGCGACCGGTATGTGATCGAGGCGATGCTGGCGCAGAATCTGAACATCGGCGGCGAGCAGAGCGGGCACATGATTTTCAGGGATTACTCGACGACGGGCGACGGCATCGTGAGCGCGCTTCAGATTTTGCGAATCATGGCGGAAACGGGACGGCCGTTGAGCGAGTTGAAGCAGTGCCTGAAGAAATATCCGCAGGCGCAGCGCAACATGCTGGTGCGCGAGAAGCCCGCACTGGAGACGATGCCGGATGTTCTGAAGCTCATCGAGGACACCGAGCGCGAACTGGGTGGAGCGGGCCGCGTGTTGCTACGCTACAGCGGCACGGAGCCGAAAATCCGGTTGCTCATTGAGGGTCGCGACGGCGACCAGATCAACAGGCGGGCGGACCGGATTGCGGAACTCGTGCTTTCGTGCATCGGAGCATAGCGATTGATTCGGCGACGCTGCGGGCCTAATGGTCGCGCCATGAACCGCCGTTTCTTTCTCGCCTTGCTTCTCGCCACGACAGCCTTCGCACAGAACAAACAGCCCGATCCAGCATTTGCACCGGTGCAGGACGTCGCTGGGTTACCGCGCGTCTTGATCATCGGCGACAGCATCTCGATCGGCTACACGGCGCAGACGCGGGAGCTGCTCAAGGGCAAAGCGAACGTGCACCGTAATGCGGGAAATGCCGAATCCACAGTGACCGGTCTCGCGAAGCTGGATGCGTGGCTGGGCGCCGGGAAGTGGGATGTGATTCATTTCAACTGGGGGCTGCATGATTTGAAGCAATTCAAGGACGGGAAGCTCACGCCGGGCGCGCCGGTGTGGGTGACGGTGGAAGATTACGAGAAGAACCTCGCGAAACTTGTGGAGCGGCTGAAGGCGACGGGTGCGAAATTGATCTTCGCAAACACGACACCCGTCCCCGAGGGCGCAAATGGCCGCGTGCCCGGGCTCGAGCTGAAATACAACGAGGCCGCCGCTCGCGTGATGAAGGCCGCGGGTGTGCAGGTGAATGACCTGCATGCCTTGTGCGTTCCGAACCTCGCGTCGTGGCAGAAGCCGCGCGATGTGCATTTCACCGCCGCCGGTTCGGCAAAGCTGGCGGAGCGTGTGGCCGCGGAGATTTCAGCCGCACTTGAGGCGAAGAAGTAGCGGTCAGCGACCCGGCGCGAGTTCGAATAGAAAGCCCTTGAGGTATTCCGTCTCGGGCATGGTGGTGATGATCGGGTGATCCGGTGCCTGCGAGAAGCATTCGAGCTGGCGTAGTGTCTTGCGCGCATCGACGGCGGCCTCATTGATGACGCCGATGAGGTGCTCGCGACTGACATGGTGCGAGCAGCAGAACGTGGCGAGCATGCCGTCCGGGGCGAGAAGCTTCATCGCACGGAGATGGATTTCCTTGTAACCGCGTAGCGCGTCCTCAAGTTTCCCGCGGCTCTTTGTGAAGGACGGTGGATCGAGAATGATGAGGTCGTATTTCGCCGAGGGGTCGTTCGCGGCGACGTTGTCAGCGAGCTTCAGGAAATCGAAGGCGTTTTTCTCGATGACATCAATCGAGAGTCCATTGCGGGCGGCATTTCCGCGGATCTGGTTGCAGGCATCGGCGGAAATTTCCACCGCTGCGGCGCTTTTCGCACCGGCCTTCGCGCACGCAAGGGCGAAGGCTCCCTGATTGGCAAAGCAGTCGAGCACGCGCCGCCCATTCGCGTAACGCGCGACGGCGGGATAGCTGGCGACCTGATCGAGGTAAAAGCCCGTCTTTTGTCCGGTGAGCAGGTCCACTTCAAACTCGAGGCCTGCAGCGATGATGGGGAAGGGCTTCGGTGCCGTTCCACGCATCATGGCTGTGCGCAGTTCGAGGCCCTCGGCGATGCGAATCGGGGCGTCGTTCCGCTCGACGATGCCGGCGGGACGGAGCAATTCATCGAGTACGCCGGCGATCTCGTCGCGCCGCATGTCCATCGCAAGCGTCAGCGTCTGGACAACGAGGTAGTCGCCGTAACGATCGACGATCAGTCCCGGGAGTCCGTCGCTTTCGCTCCAGACGAGTCGGCCGAGCCGCGGGTCGCAGCCGCGCCGCGTCCGGTACTCGACGGCCTGCGAGATGCGGCGTTGGAAAAAGTCGCGGTCCAGGTCCTGTTTCTGGCGGGAGAACCGGCGCGCGATGATCTGGGACTTCGAGTTGAAAATCGCCGAGCCGAGCAGGCGGTCCTTGCCGTCCTTGATGACGATGACTTCGCCGTCTTTCGGTTCCCCCCACGACTTGAGGACCTCGCTGGAGTAAACCCAGTCGTGTCCGTGGTAGATGCGCGAGCGTGGTTTGACGATGATTCCGGCCATAAATTGAGCGATGAGTTTCAGGAATCCCGAACGTCGCTCGCGCGCCGGTCGGAATTAACGCTTCTCCGGTGCCTGTGAATCGGGGGGCACTGCAAGCTTCGATGTGTCCGAGCGGCTTGATTTCTTCGAAAAGTCCGGGTCGTCGCAGCCGCAGTGTTTGCATCGCCACGGCCAGACCCGCCGGCCGATCGTCAGCGCGATCCAACTGATAGCCCAAATTCCGGCGGTCGCGACAGCAAGGCCCGCGTGGAGAAGATGGTTTGTCTCCACGCGCACAAAGCGCTGTTTATGATTACACCGCGGGCAATGGGCCCAGATTCGGTCATCCTGCAATTTGGAAGTCACTTTTAGGTTTTGGGTTTGGTGGGAGGCAGGGTGATGGATTTGTGTCACTGAATTGTTACGGATGCCATACAAAACTTTGTCACGAAACCGGCAACGGAGCCCAAATTACGTGCTGCTGGCAGTATAAGGAGGCTGGATTTTTGGTTGTTCGTGCTCAGAATCGCCGAATGTCGAAATCCGGACCGCGTGCAAAGATCGCTCTTGTTGGAATCGGACTCGCGCTTGTGCCGGTGCTGCTCCTCACGTTTGAAGCAGGCACGCGGATGTTCCGCCCGCCGCTGGACCCGCTCGCGGTTTTTGTCACATCGCCGCAGCTCCGGATCGACACGCAGGGTGAGAATACAAGCGGGATGTTTGAGTTTGACCCGCTGCTCACCTGGCGAATCCGGCCGGGATTGCGCGACATCTGGTGGGATTTTACAACGGTCAACACGAACAACCGGGGTTTTCGCATGAATCGCGAGATTTCCGAAAAGAAGCCGGGCACGGTGCGAATCATCACGCTCGGTGATTCGGTGACGTTTGGGTATCGCGTTCCACTGGCGATGGACCGAACCAAGCCGAAGGAGACCGACGACGGGCGTGCGTATCCGGCGATCCTTGAGGAGGCGCTCATCGCAGCGCACTCGCAGACAATCGAAGTCATCCCGCTTGCATGCCCCGGTTACTCGAGTGCGCAGGGACTTGCATGGCTGCGGCGTGAAATCGCGGAGTTGAAGCCGGATATTGTGACAGCGTGCTTCGGGTGGAACGATATTCGTGCAGCCGGTCTGCCGGACCGGGAGACATTTCCGCAGACGGAAGGGCAGGTGAGGGCGCGGTCGTGGATCAGCCGGAGTCAGGGGTTGCTCTATTTGACGAAGGAGGCGGGTGAGCGGAATTCGCGAGTGCCGTCAAAACGCGCACCCGAGGCGAGATCCTCGCCCGAGGAATACACGGCACATTTTGAGAAAATGAATGAGGTGTGCCGTGCGCACGGAGCATGGTTCGGGATTATTCTGCCTGTGTATCGCGACCCCAACACGCCGGAAACCGATCCCGGCCGATACACCGATACCGCAGAGGGCGGCCGGATGACGACATATCGCAACCGCCTGCGTGCGACTGCAAACGCAAATCAGATCCCGGTTCTTGAAATCCCGGAACTGACGGAGGCGCAGTGGCCGGCGACGGCCGGTTTGTTTGGAGAACGGATTCACCCGAACGCTGCGGGCCACCGGTTGATGGCGGAGCGCATCGCCGTGTTTCTCGCGCCGGTCTTGCGCGCGGCAGCCGGATCAGGTCACTGAGCGGGAGGCGTCGCGGGCACGTTGAGCTGGATGGACCACTCGGCCGGCGTTTGATCCTGCGTTGCCCTCGGGCGGAGTGTGTCGCGTCGAAGTGGAACGAGCACCGGCGGGTTGCCGTCCAATTGCAGCCACACTCCCTGCTCGCGAATCGCACGGACCTGGACCTTCAGTCGCTGGTCGCCGGCGCGAACCGGAAGATATTCGCCTTCCTCAAACGAGCGACCGTTAATCGTTGCGAGTGACGGGTTGCCGAGAAGTACGCCGGAAACGTTGAACGATTCGGCCGACAATTGAATCTTCGGAACCTCGACCGCTGCCTTGGCTGTCTGCACCGGGCGGACAGGTTCACCTTCCTTGGGTCGCTGCCAGCCGATTGGCCAGAATGGCACCCGGCCATCGAGCGAAATGGAGAACGATGAACGGTTCTTCAACGAATACGTTTCCGGTTCGGCGGGCTGCTGCCCATGCGCGAGCGACGTCAACAGAATCGCGGCGGATAGAAGATGCGAG
>SXGQ01898772.1_pt1 | contig 11463 bp, 10 predicted proteins | sample 3178371 | NCBI WGS metagenome assembly SXGQ01 (sample SAMN11356859, study PRJNA531348) | freshwater metagenome | isolation source: freshwater sample F1-20 | place: China: Fuxian Lake, Yuxi | collected 2017-12-25 | reverse complement strand
GCAACGCAGGTGCGAGGGTCGATTTTCCGGCTCCGTTCGGCCCTGCGATGATGACGACATTTGGCATTACGATCTCTCAAAGAACAAGTACCAATCGCCCTCGATGTGTCTTAGGAAGTATATATCCAGTTGCCTCAATGTTTCCTCATCATTTAGAGACTCTATAAACTTGCCGGACGGCCGCTTGCCCGGACTGTAGAGGTATCCCTTGGTTGACCCAGAAGCGACCCAACCCAGGGTTGATGCAAGGAATAAAATTTGTCTCTTATCTCGATACTTACTAATTCCTCTCGGCGTTCCGACAAGCTTAAACAGGCGACGGTATTCGGCGACCCTTTCGCTCGGCAGGTTTTCGGGACCTGTCCAAGTATTATCCACACGCCACATCAAGTCGTCTGATTCGGCCATCGCCCTCAGTTGCTCAAATTCCGCGCGATGTTCGTGAAACCGCGAGATCATTATTTCGTCGGACTGATGCGGGAACTCGTCAAACGACGGAAATGTGTAGATGAAATAGGCGACTACTCCCACGCAAGCTAGAACGATCGCCGAAACGACGCCTGCGAGTACAAATAGAACGGTCTTTGTCCTTTTCTTCATGTAAACTATGGCCGAAGGCGATACAACATCCTCGGAAACGGAATAGTTTCGCGGACGTGTTCGATGCCGCACATCCATGCAACGGTGCGTTCGATGCCCATGCCGAAGCCGGCGTGCGGCACGCTTCCGTAGCGGCGAAGATCGAGGTACCACTCGAATATTTCCTGCGGCAGGCCGTGGTTCTTGAGCTGCTCTTCAAGATAGGGAAGCGAGGCCGCACGCTCGCCGCCGCCGATGATCTCTCCGTAGCCCTCGGGAGCAAGCAGGTCGATGCCGAGAGCACATTCCGGACGGTCTTTATCGACCTCGAAATAAAAGCCCTTGATCGCGGTCGGGAAGTGGTGGACAAAGACCGGAAGGCCGAACTGCTTTGAAAGATACGTTTCGTCCGGCGCGCCGAAGTCGCCGCCCCATTCAAAGCGGTTCTCAAGCTCGCCTTTTTCGTGGCCTTCCTGGAGCATCCTCACCGCATCGTCGTAATGCAAACGCGGAAACGGGCCTTTGATCGCTTCGAGGACAGAGGTGTCGCGTTCAAGTGCCGCAAGTTCGTGTGGACGGTCGTTCAAAACACGATCAACGATGTGAAGGATAAGTCCCTCGCCGAGGTCCATCATGTCTTCGTAGCCGGCGTAGGCGACCTCGGGTTCAACCATCCAGAATTCGGTCAGGTGTCGCCGCGTCTTAGATTTTTCAGCACGAAATGTCGGCCCAAAAGCGTATGACTTGCCGAAAGCCGCAGCCGTCGCCTCGTTGTAAAGCTGGCCGGACTGCGTCAGATACGCCTTGTCGTCGCCAAAGTAATCGACCTCGAAGAGCGTCGTCGTGCCTTCGCATGCGGCCGGTGTAAAGATCGGTGTATCGGCAAGTGTAAATCCGAGGCCGTCAAAGTAATCCCGCACCGCCTTGATAACCGTATGCCGAACACGAAGGACGGCGTGCTGCCGTTTCGAACGGATCCAAAGGTGCCGATGGTCCATCAGAAACTCGGTGCCGTGTTCCTTCGGCGTGATCGGATAATCGTGGACGTTCTGGAGCACTTCGAGCCCGGTAACGTCGAGCTCAACTCCGATCGGCGAACGAGCATCCTCTTTCACGGTGCCCGTTACGATGATCGACGACTCCTGACCGAGGCCTTTGGCAGTCTCAAACACCTCTTCGTTATTACCCTTGAAAACGACGCACTGCACAATGCCCGTGCCATCCCGTAGCTGCAGGAAAACGAGCTTCCCGCTCGACCGCGAGTTGTAAAGCCAGCCTTTCAGCGTGACTTCGCTTCCGATATGCCCTTTAAGCTCTTCGATATATGTCTGACGCATAAAGCCTATAGTTTAAACAAATCAGGTCGGGCGGTAAAACCGGGATGCAAAGTCCGGCGATTGACAGGGCGGGCGACAATCGACAGACTGAACGCGTGGCTGAAGAAAAGAAGAAAAAGGTGAACTACTCCGGTGCCTGGGCGGAGGCGAGGAGGATCGTTTGGCAGGCGAGGTGGCGGCTGCTTTTGGGGAGCTTGCTTTTGCTCATTTCGCGGCTTGCGGGAATGGTCTTGCCGGCATCAACGAAGTTTATCGGTGACGAGGTTTTCGTAAACCAGCGTTACGAGCTGATCAAATGGATCGCATTGGCCATCGGCATTTCGACGCTCGTACAGGCCTCGACATCATTCGCTCTTTCACAGATCCTGGGCGTCGCCGCACAGCGAGCGATCACCGAGATGCGCAAACGCGTGCAGGCTCATATCGAAAGGCTGCCTATCTCGTACTTTGATTCTACCCAAAGCGGCCAGCTTATTTCGCGAATAATGAACGATGCCGAGGGCATCCGCAATCTAGTCGGTACGGGCCTTGGGCAGATCATCGGCAGCATCGTTACGGCGAGCATCGCTATCGGCGTGCTTTTCTGGATCAACTGGGTGTTGACCGTCGCCACTTTGGTCGTCTTGTTGGCATTTGGCGGAGTGTTTCTTTATGCTTTTAAGGTGCTTCGGCCGGTCTTTCGTGAGCGCGGGCAGATTACGGCGGAGGTAACGGGAAGGCTCGGCGAGAGCCTCGGCGGCATTCGCGTGGTCAAGGCATACACCGCCGAACGCCGGGAGGACCTGAGCTTTGCTCGCGGTGCCCATCGGTTGTTCCGGAACGTGGCGAAGACAGTAACGGGTGTGTCGGCGATCGGCTCATTTTCGTCCGTAATCATCGGGGCGATCGCGGTCGTAATGATCGTCATTGGCGGCAACGCAGTTCAGGCACAGACGATGACGCTCGGCGACTTTCTGATGTACATCTCCTTCACCTTCCTGCTCGCAATGCCGGTCATCGAACTCACTTCGATAGGGACGCAGATCACCGAGGCCCTTGCCGGGCTCGATCGGATACGCGAAGTAATGGCGATGTCCACCGAGGACGAACAGGACAAAGAGCGGCGTCCGTTGACAAAGATCGACGGCGGGATCGAGTTTCGCGATGTAGAGTTCGAATACGACAAGGACGTTCCGGTCCTTCGCGGGGTTTCGTTCCGTTCCGAAGCCGGGACAACGACCGCTCTGGTCGGGTCGAGCGGATCGGGAAAATCGACCATTCTTAGCCTTGTGCTTAACTTCATACGTCCGACGAAAGGAACCGTATTGGTAGATGGCCTCGACCTGCAAGCGATCCGATTACGGGATTATCGAAAGCATCTAGGCGTTGTCCTGCAGGACAATTTTCTCTTTGACGGCACGATCCTCGATAACATCCGATTTGCCAATCCCGAGGCATCATTTGAGACGATACGCGAGATGTGCCGCGTAGCTAACGCGGATGAATTTATAGAAAAGTTCCCGGACGGTTATGAAACGGTCGTCGGCGAACGTGGCGTAAAGCTTTCCGGCGGGCAGCGGCAGCGGATCGCGATAGCCAGAGCACTCCTCGCCGACCCGCGTATTCTGATTCTCGACGAGGCCACCTCGAGCCTCGACAGCGAATCGGAAGCACTCATTCAGGAAGGCCTGAACAACCTCCGCCAAGGCCGGACGACCTTTGTGATCGCCCATAGGCTTTCAACCATCCGGAGCGCAGATCAAATACTTGTGGTCGAAGGCGGGGAGATCTTCGAACGCGGCACCCATGACGAATTGATCGCGATTGGCGGCCGATACAAACAGCTTTACGATAAGCAGTATCGATTCGAGCAGAATCTCTTTGTAAATCCGGGCGAAGATTTTACGTCCGGCGGCGAGAATACTGCGGCGGTCTCGAAGCTTTGACACCAGATAAACACATGAGCAACGAAAACAAACAACCTCAGAACTATTCCAATCACACGCGGTGGTTTCCGCTTGTCCATTTCGTGATCTTTCCGCTGTCGCTAGTCCTGCTCGTTTGGGCGATCGTAGATGCATGGCGGTTCTTCGATTCGGGATCGTTCAAGTTCCTTCTTTTGGCCGTGATCGTGATCCTGGTCAATCTCGCGGCCCGCGTTCAGGCGCTAAGGGCTCAGGACCGGCTGATCCGGCTTGAAGAGCGTCTGCGGTATTCGGCGGTCCTTTCACCCGAGCTAGCCGAACGGGCATCAAGTCTTCGCGTGGGCCAGATGGTCGCGCTACGCTTTGCGTCGGATGCCGAACTTCCGCACCTTGTCGAGGAGGTTCTTGCCGGCAGGCTAAGCTCACAGAAAGAGATCAAAATGGCGATAAAGGATTGGAAGGCCGACCATTTCCGCGTTTAGCGGATCTCATCTGCGAGTATTTGACGAAGGTTCGCGTACTTTCCAAGCCGATCGATCGAGCTAAGCACTACCCTGAACATCGGCTGGATGTAGGCTTCGAAGTGATGTTTGCCGCGGAAGGCTGATTGGTACGAAAACGTGCCGACGGCTTTGAGGCAACGCTGCACCGTCTGGTGGTCAAACTCGATTCGGAAGTCGCTTTTGTCTAAGGAGGCGAGTCCCTTTGCGGAACGAGCGTCGAGGAAGTACGTGATCTTCTCGTCAATCCACGCTTCGCTTGGCGGTTCGGTGATGCGGTCAAGGAGCAGCGATACTAGGTCGTAAGCCGGGGAACCGATCCGGGCGTCCTGATGATCGATGATCGCGAGGGAACCGTCGGTGCGGATCATTAGGTTTGCGGCGTGAAAGTCGCGGTGGCAGAGAATCGAGGCATGTCTCTCAAGCCAGCCCGCGAGTTCATTGAATTCGTCTTCAATTGCCGACTCGACAAACGTGTCGATCGGTCGGCCTCTGAGCGATGAAAAATAATGCTCCTTAAAAAAATTCAGTTCCCACAAGAGCTTTTCCCGGTCGAACCGGAGCTTCCCGGCGATGGAACCAGAGGTTATTGCCAGGTCGGTTGCCGCTTGGATCCTCGGTATAAGATCGATCGCGGCATTGATCAGAAGGTCGCTCTCTTTCGCGGATGAACTGAGCAAAGCATCCCGAAGAATGTTCTCGCCGAGGTCTTCAATGATGACGATCCCTTCGGGAACGAACTCGCGGATCACATTCGCGACGGGAAGTCCTGCTTGCAGGAATAGATTCGTTACGTCAATAAGTTGGCGTGGGCCTTCGGAGTCGCCGGCGGCGTAAACACAACCGATCAGCGTCGTATCTCCGCTTTGTATCCGATAAAATTCGCGCGTTGAGGCATCCGGCGTGAGTTCGTCAATGACGTTGCCGAGTTCTGATTCCCTAAGGACTTTTTCGAGTTGTTCTTGTTGCTCTTTTGACAATTCGGCCTGCCTACTTAAGCGGGACCACATAGAGGTCGCCAATGAATTTTCCGGGTTCAGCCTTTTCCGGGATATCCGCACAACTTTGCACCATATCCGCCCGGACGATCGCGGAATCGTAGAATTTTTGTCCGGACCTAATGACAACACCGTCTCCAACAATAGTACGTTCGAGTCTTGCGCCGGGTTCAACAATGACGTCGTCCCAAAGAACAGAATCGATAACAGAACCTGGCTCCGCGATCTCGGTGTGCCATCCCGTTACGTTTACGCCGTCTGTCATTGCCATCGAGATGTCGAGGTAACGCTTCATTGTCGATAGCTCGAACCATCGGCCCTCTGCAACGTGTGCCGCTATTACCTCACCGGACTCGATGGCCGGCCGGTAGAAGCTCGGAACGATATCCGAATAAACACCGCGTGGAATGTAGTCGAAGACACGTGGTTCCAGTACCTGGATCCCTGTGTACATAAACGGCGGATCGGCATCGGCTGAAAGCGAGGTGCTTTCAGGCATGCCTCCGAAACCAGTGACCCGGCCGCCATCGACAAGAACTTCCGTGAACCTTTCGCGATGAAGATTTGGTTTCAACACCATCGTCGCAACGGCGTTCGTTCTTCGGTGCGTTTCGATCGCGGCAGCGAGGTCGATGTCGGTGATCAACTTGCCGTTGATCGTCAGGAAGGTCGAGTCGCCAAGAAGATTCCGGGCGTGGTCGAGAGCTCCGGCGGTGCCGAGTATATCGGGCCTTTCGATCGAGTAATCGATCTTGACCCCGAAGTCTTCACCGCTGCCGAGCGCAGAAATGACGGATTCGGGTTGGTGATGGAGGTTTACAACGATCTCACGGAAGCCGTACTCGGCCAGGTATTCGGCAACGTAACCGACGAGAGGTTTACCTAAGAAAGGAATGGCCGGTTTGGTCCTGTCGATGGTCAGCGGAAAAAGGCGTGTGCCAAATCCCGCCGCGAGAATCATTGCTTTCATTTGATCGGCTCGCCCGAAGGCGAATGAAGAGGATACCCAAAAACGATCAGAGGCTGCAAATGCAGCCTCTGAAAGCAAGTTTCCGATGAAACGCCAGTTAGTTTATCTGGTAGCTGGCAACCGCGAAGTCGCCTGTGCCGCCAAGTTGTGAAGTAGTTACAGCAAAGGTCTGTCCGTTTAGTATCCAGAATACTCCGGTTGCTGGCCGCCAAATACCAAAGTCGGCCTTGCCATCGCCGTCATAGTCTCCCAATACGCGAATGTCACTGTTAGCGCTTGTTCCCCACGGAACCTGATACGGGCTTCCAGGCGTTGCACTCGGACGAACGAACCAGGTTCGGACACCGCTAACTGTACGGCTAGTCGCAATATCGGTTTTGCCGTCACCGTCGTAGTCAGCCGGAATAATGAAATCCGTATCGAGACCAAACTGAACGGCCTCAATGCCACCGCCTGACTTCAACATCCAGAAAACCCCCTGGCCTGCACCGGCTGAACGCTGCACAACAAAATCGTTCTTGCCGTCGCCGTCAAAGTCTCCAACTGCCGGGAATGACGTGTTGCCACCAGTTCCCCACGGGACAAAAGTAATGTTGCCGCTCGGGTTGTTCAAGCTTCCGCGATAGAAGAAGAACGCCTGATCGCCGGCTCCGGCCGGAGCACGGAACACGGCAGGATCGGCCTTTCCGTCGCCATCGTAGTCGCCTACGACAGTCGGGTTATCACCCGTTATTCCGAATGGTTCGAACTGAACTGAGAAGTTCGAACTACGCAAAATGTAGAATGTTGCGACATCGGGTGGGCCCGGCCTCCAGGCTACGATGTCGGCCTTACCGTCGCCGTCGAAGTCGGCCGGAGTGAAGAAGTCGGTCGTGCCGATACCCCAGTCGTAGCCGACGACGCTGCCTGTCGAACTCGGATTAATGAACCAACGAGTCTGTCCCGCGATCGGCACGTTCGTCTGACGAACGACAGCGAAGTCGGTTCTACCGTCACCGTCAAAGTCGGCTACGGGCGAACCACCCGGAGCCGCACCTGCATCGATGGTGAGCGAAGCCGCACTAACAGTGCCAGTATCACCGCCACCAAAATCGTTAAAGCGAAGTGTCCATGTACCATTCGGATCCGCAACACCGGCGAATGCAGGAGTGATTGAGGTTACCGCTCCAGCACCTGCAACACCGCCGACCGTTGTCGAACGATAATTACCAGCGGGAACAGGGCTGCCAGCAACGCTGAACCAGTTTGTCGCCGCCGCTGTATCTGCGAATCCATAGGGACCGGCGAGCGAGGCCGATGAGCCGCATCCAGTTGCAGTCGTTGAACCGCGCCGTCCGAAGATCGGGAACGATGTCGCGTTAGGTGCAATGAGAACCGCCTGAACGTCTCCGCTCCATGTGTGAACCGGGCTAAAGGTCATATTGACCGCAACATTAGTCGGGGCTCCGCTAAGACCTGAAACCGTAAACGTGACATCTCTGTTAGGACCGGCCGGTGGACCGCATCCAGCCGCACCGCGGTCTGGGATCGCACCGAGTGTGCCAGCATTAGCCGGAAAAGTTGCCGAAGGTGCGGATGCCGCGACTTCAACTGATTTGCTTGCTTCGACTTGCGTGTCGAGCGAACCGAGATAAAAGGCCGTTGCTCCGAAGACGCCAACGGCGACGACGGCAACAAGGCTTCGTGAGGACCAAACCTTTTGTGTCCAAGACATATATAGAATCTCCCTCCACAGAGTAACCGATACAACGCAAGGACGCTTTGGAACGTACTGATACGCTTACCGGATGACCAATTTTTCAAAATCAAAGAAAAGAAAAGTGCCCTAAAAGTACATCGTTTTAATTTTTATGTCAAGACGACTCCTGTCGTCAACAATGACGAAAGTATAGGCTTTTCTTACATTTCACTTAGCATCCCGGTCTAACTTCATAGCTCGGCTTTCGGAAATCTGCTAACATCGCGAAGGTCAAACCAATGTCAGACAAGAACGACAAAAGAGAGATCTTTGGATGGATCACCTACGACTGGGCAAATTCAGCCTTCTACACGACGGTCGTAAGCGTGCTTCTGGGCCCGTATCTAACTGCGCTTGCCCAAAATGACGTTGGCCGCGGCGGGACGGTGCTTTCCCTCGGCGGGTATGCCTCTATAACCGCGGACAACCTGTTCACCTCAACTCTGGGCGTTTCGGTATTTGCCCAGGTCTTTTTGCTCCCGCTGCTCGGATCGATCGCCGACTACACAAACCTCAAGAAGCGAATGATGGCCGCGTTCTGTTACACCGGCGTTATCGCGAGTTCGCTCCTGTTTTTTGTCACCGGGGACGATTATCTCTGGGGATGTTTGGCTCTTATCGTCGCCAATATCTCGTTTGCAGCCGCGAATGTCTTTTACAACGCATATCTCATCGATATAACCACCGAGGATCGCCGCGACCGTGTCTCCAGCCATGGCTATGCCGCCGGATATCTTGGCGGGATCATCATGCTTTTTCTGAACATCGCGTTGATCCAGTTCGCGCCGGCCATTGGCATTACAGAAGGCACCGCCGTAAGGGTTTCGATGCTAGCTGCATCGCTCTGGTGGGGCGTGTTCGCGATAATTACGTTCAAATTTCTTAAAAGCCGTAATCAAAAGAGGGCCAGAAAGGACGGCCAGAATCTTTTCAATGCGGGATTTAAAGAACTCGGAAATACCGTTAAAGAGCTATCCGGCCTTCGGTACACGCTATTGTTCCTTGTTGCTTACCTCTTTTACAACGATGGTATCCAGACGGTCATACTGAATTCTTCGGTTTTTCTTTCGCAGGAACTATTCGTCTCTCGCGGGTTGGAAACCGATCAGACGTTTCTTTTGGGCATATTCGTCGTTGCGCAGATTGCGGCACTTATCGGCGCAATTGGTTTTGAATACGTCTCGCGGTTCATCGGGGCAAAGCGGACGATCATCATTTGCCTTGTTATTTGGTGCGGGATAGTTATTTATGCTTACGGCTTTCTCGATACGCTCACGCAAGCGCTGATAATGGCTGGGTTCATCGGGATGGTGTTGGGCAGCACGCAGGCACTTTCGCGGTCGCTTTATTCGCAGATGATCCCGAAAGAAAGAGAATCGGGGTTCTTTGGGATCTATGAGATATCAGAAAAAGGAACGTCGTGGCTTGGAAATGCTGTTTTCGCCATTGTGATCGGCGTAACCGGATCGTACCGTCAGGCGATACTCGCCTTGATCGCTTTCTTCCTGATCGGCCTTGTGCTTTTAGTGCTAACTAACACGGTAAAGGCTATACATCAGGCGGGTAATTTGACGCCTGAAGAGGCGGAACGGTCCTTTCCGCCAAACTGATTTGAAGCCTGTGCCGTATCCGATATAATTTCGTTATTACGTTGATTTTTGGAGGATTTTCTTTGTGCCCGAAACTGTTGCGGAGAAAATGGTAACGATCTTTGGCGGATCGAAGTGCACTGCAGACTCTGAAGAATACCAGGAGGCTTACACCCTGGGGAAGCAGCTCGCTGAGGCGGGGTTTGCGATCTGTACCGGTGGATATCTTGGAGTCATGGAGGCTGCTTCAAAAGGCGCCCGCGAGGCCGGAGGCAGAGTTTTCGGAATTGTTATGAATCAATTTCGATCCGAACCGAACCGCTTTCTTACTGACAAAGTTGCGACCGATCATTTTTACGATCGCCTACAAAACTTGATCACCCGGTCGATCGGGTTCGTTGCGTTTCGCGGGGGTATGGGAACGGTTACCGAGGTCTCGCTCGTGTGGAATAAGCTCCAAACGAACGTACTCTCCCCGCGACCGTTGGTACTTGTTGGAGAGTGTTGGAGTAAAGTTGTTGCGAACTGGGAGCAGGAATTGGTCGTATCAAAGAAAGACGTCGGCCTTTTGGATTTTGCAGCCAATGCCGACGAAGCAAGCTCGATAATTCTCAATCGTTCCGGAGTGTCAATATAAATGAATTGTCCAAAATGTACGGCTGAAATAGCAGCAAACGCACGATTTTGCGGGTCTTGCGGCTTCACGCTCGCTCAGCCTGAACCGACGCCGGTGGTTGGAACACCGCCACCTCGCCCAAATGAGACATTTCATTTCGATCAAGACGGCCGCGGGCAGGGTCGCGGATATTTCTGGGAGATCGCCCATGCGGGTTCATTCGCCCTCGCTCTTGTTAAACTCGAACCGGCACAGTCGATCAATGCCGAAGCGGGAGCAATGGTATCGATGTCTTCAAATGTCGATCTGCAGTCCCAGATGAAAGGCGGAGTTTTCGGAGCTCTGAAGCGTGCAGTAGGAGGCGAATCTGCGTTCGTTTCGACCTTTACGGCCCAAGGCGGCCCAGGTGAAGTTGCCCTTGCTCCCGGAACTCCCGGCGACATTGTCGGGATCGAAATGCGGAATCAGCAGTTCAAGGTCCAGTCCAGTTCTTATCTTGCCGGCGACACGAGTCTTACGGTCGATACCAAGTTTGGCGGGGCAAAATCGTTCTTCGGCGGCGAGGGACTTTTTCTTCTTGAGGTTTCAGGAACGGGCTTGCTGCTGATCTCGTCATTCGGAGCTATCTATCGACGCGTTTTGGCACCCGGCGAGGGATATGTGGTCGATACCGGGCATCTAGTCGCTTGGGAGGGACACATGCAATATAACCTCCGAAAAGCTTCGAAGGCAGGTTTTTTCCGGAGCTTGGCAAGCGGCGAGGGCCTTGTGGCAGAGTTTTCCGGGCCGGGCGAGATCCTTATCCAGACGAGAAACCTAGCTGCGTTTGCCGGGATGCTTAAGCCATTTTTCCCGTCGCAAGGCGGCAGCGGGATCAACTTCGGAAGCTAGTCATCCGCCTTGAATTCAGTGCGAGTATAGTGATCAACCGACCCGGCCAGAAGAACCAAGTCAGGTATAGCGGCAGGGCTGTTTCCCGCGGCCTTGCGGTCGGAAGGATCGTCTCGCTTTACGGAGAACGACGGCAATTCTTTCGTGCATCCATTCCCGAAAGCGCCGTCCCGAGCGAGATACGCAGGCTTCAATCGGCAATAACGACGGCCAAGCAGGAGATACAACGCCTGATCCGCTCGGACAATACGAGCCTAAACGCGGTCGCAGAGGGCATTCTGGATACGCATATTCTTGTCCTCGAAGATCAAAGCTTCCTCTCGAAACTCGAATACTCTATC
>SXGQ01815886.1_pt1 | contig 11463 bp, 7 predicted proteins | sample 3178371 | NCBI WGS metagenome assembly SXGQ01 (sample SAMN11356859, study PRJNA531348) | freshwater metagenome | isolation source: freshwater sample F1-20 | place: China: Fuxian Lake, Yuxi | collected 2017-12-25 | reverse complement strand
GACAACAGGTCCCGGTACTCCACGTACCGGCTCGTCGGGCTGCTCGTCAACAGCGGCGTGAACGTCAGCGTCGACGCCGCCGTCCGCGATGCCCGGATCTCCCCCGAGCACGCCAGCAGCACCTCCTGCAGCCCCGCCGTCACCGGGTCATCATCATTGATCGGCGCCGTCGCACCGCTGCCGCGACCGACGAACACAAACTCAGGCTCCATCGCCGCCAGTTGCGGCCGGGGGTTGTAGCTGTCCCACACCACCCGCGACGCCGGCGCCTGAACCCCCAGCAGGTCGTACAGCGGCCCAAGGTCCGCCTTGGGCTCACGGTCACGCGGGCTCGGACCAAACGGGCTCGTCCCGCCCCGAGGCTCCAGCGTCCCCAGCGTCGGGTTGAACACCGGCATCGGGTCCTCCATCACGATCGCCGCTCGCCCCGCGCGGATGTACTCCAGCACCGGCCCAAGCTCGCCCGGCGACAACGTGCTCGGCTGCGCCACGATCAGCACATCCACCGCTTCGTCGACCGGCAACCCCCGCGGCACCTGCACCACGTCGTACTGCTTCCGCAGCTCCTCCACCACCGGCCAGTCGCGGTTCAACTGGCTCGTCCGGAAGTTGAACTCCCCAAACAACTGCGCCTGCGTGTCCAGAATCCCCACCGTCTGCCGCCCCGGCTGCGACACCGTCCGGATCGACCGCGCCAGCTCGTACTCCACCGGCAGCCCGCGCGCCAGGAACGGGATCACCACCTGCTCCGTCCCGCACACGAACGCCACACCCAGGAACACCTCCCGCAGCCGCTGGTCCACATCCGCAGGCCCCGGCGCCACCGTCCGCGCGGTGATCCCGAAGTTCCGCTCCGCCTCCCGCTCCGCTTCGCTGAACCGCTCCGTCGGCACCACACGCACCGACACCCGCGACCCCCCGCCGATGCTCTGGATCTCACGCAACAAACCCAGCAGCGACTCCCGCGTCTGCACGTACGCCGCCGGAACCTGCGGCGAGACATACGCCGTCACCAGCACCGGCCGCCCCGCGTCCACGCCGCTCACCACCGCCCGCGTCTGATCCGACAGGCTCCACAGCCGCTCGGCCGTGAGGTCCGCCCGCGCCGGCACCCGAGACACCAGCACCACCAGCGCCCCCGCCGCCACCATCAGCGCCGCCCCACGCACCGCCGCCAGCCCCGTCCGCGCCGACGACGACGGCGAGCCCGCCCAGTGACGACGACCCACCAGCACCACGTTCGCCCACAGCCCCACCACCGCCACCGCCGCAAAGAACACCGCGCCCCCGAACGTCACCACCCCGCGCCCGAAATCCTCGAACCGATCCGAGAAGCTCAGCGACCCCGCCGCCTGCGCCGCCAGCGTCCCCGGGAACACGTGGCCGATCTGACCGAACCCGACCACGATCGCGCACAGCACCGCCGACACAATGAACGCCACCGTGAGGTTCGCCGTCAGCGCGCTGCCCACCATCGCCACCGCGATCAGACCCGACCCCGCCAGCAGATACCCGAGGTACGTCGTCGCGATCACCCCCAGGTCCGGCTCGCCCAGGTACACCAGCACCAGCGCATGCGTCAGCGAGAACGCCAGCGCGACCACATAGATCGACACGCACGCCAGATACTTCCCCAGCACCAGCTCCCAGTCCCGCGCCGGCAGCGTCAGCAGCAGCTCCTCCGTCCCCTGCTTCCGCTCCTCCGCCCACGATCCCATCGTGATCGCGGGCGCCAGGAACACCAGGAGCGCCGGGAACCACCGGTTCAACTGGTCCAGGTTCGCCAGGTTCCGGTCAAAGAACTCCCGCACCCAGAACGCCGCGAACGCTGACAGGAACACGAAGATCGTGATGAACACGTACCCCGTCGGACTGGAGAAGTAACTCACCAGCTCCCGCTTCACCACCGCCTTGATCACGTGTGCTTGCATGTCTTCTGGTCCGCCTGTCAATCGATCCGTTCACCGCAGAGACGCAGAGTTCGCAGAGAACCGGACACCGCTCAGATCAGCCTTCGGTCCAAGTCCCATCTTCCCCACTGGCCACCTGGCCACTCCCCACTGGCCCCTCTCTGTGCTCTCTGTGTCTCTGTGGTTGATGTTCTGATCGCTTTGCGCTCTCTGCGTCTCTGCGGTGAACTCCGTCTTACTTCGGCCCCTCCGTCAGCTCCCGGAAGCGCCGCTCCATCTCCGCCTCCGTCGCCCCCAGCCCGCTCACCGGCCCCTCGTGCACCAGGCGCCCCTGCGACACCACCAGCACCCGCTGCGCCACCGCCTGAACCTCACGCAGGATGTGCGTGCTCAGCAGCACCGTCTTGGTCTTCCCAAGCCCCCGCAACAGCTCCCGCACCTGCTCCACCTGGTTCGGATCAAGGCCCGCCGTCGGCTCGTCCATGATCAAGACCGGCGGGTCGTGCAGCATCGCCTGCGCCATCCCCACACGCTGCCGGTACCCCTTGCTCAGCTTCCCGATCGGCTTGGCGATCACATCCTTCAGCCCGCACCGCTCCACCACGAACTCGATCCGCTCCCGCAGCTTCGAGCCGCTCAGCCCACGCGCCTCGCCAAAGAACCCAAGCAGCCCCCGCGCCGTCATCTCCGGGTACAGCGGCCCGTTCTCCGGCAGGTACCCCACCTTGCTCGCCGCCGCCATCCGGTCAGACTGCACATCCACCCCGCCGATCCACGCCCGGCCCGACGACGGCGCCAGCGACCCCGTCAATAGCTTCATCGTGGTGCTCTTCCCCGCGCCGTTGGGCCCCAGGAACGCCACCACCTGCCCCGCAGGGATCGAGAAGCTCACGTCCCGCACCGCGAAGAAGGGCCCGTACGACCGGGTCAGCCCCTCCGCCACGATCATCGCCCGCGCCGGATCCCCGGGGCCCCCCGCCGACGACCCGCTCGATGACACGACCTCAGACTGCACGCTTTGCGTCATAGCCCATCCCATCGCTCGATGACCCGCCCAGTGCCGCGGCACCGGAAGTTACCGGGCCTGCACATCCAGTCAAGACGCCCCGGCGCCGGCCTGCCGTCGCCTCCCGCGTGGCCGACGTCCGCCAGGACGACCGCCAAAATCAGCCACACGGCCCCGGGAGCCGCGTTTCACTTGACCCGGACCCGCTCTGGCCCCTTGATACACCAAAGCCTCGCTCGGGATTCGCCCGCCAACGTCCGGCCGCACTCGCGGACGAGCCCACGCAAGACGATACCGACCACGGCGTTCAGACGCTCAGCGTCACGCAGCCCCGCCCACCGGAGCCCTCTCGATGTCCAGCCCGAACGTCCCCGCCAACCGACTCAGCCGACTCCCGCGCCTTCTGGCCCCGGTGATCGCCGGCCTGATCGCACCCGCGGCCATGGCCGACAGCTTCTTCTACTCCTACTTCAAGGACCCCGTCCCCCTCGCCGTCGACCAGACGCGCCTGGCCGTCTTCTCGAACGCGCAAGCCCCCGACCTTCAGCCCTTCGGCATTCCGCCCGACGCCCTCTCCGACCACGTGGTCAGCGGCTGGTCCATCGCCAGCCTGACCAATCTCGCCGGCGGCTTCCAGGCCATGCCCGAGCCCATCCAGCTCGCCGGCCAGCTCGTTGCCGCCAACGCCGCCGACTTCGTCTCGCCGGTCTTCCTCGATCCCCGAGGCCTGCCGGTCATCGTCACCCGCGACATCCTCGTTCGCTTCGCCGATGGCGTCACCCCCGATCAGGCCCGCGCCCTGCTCGCCGACCACGAGGCCGGCGACATCCTCGAGTCCGACAAGGGCGGCATCCCCGGCCTCTTCCGCATCCGCACGCGGCTCACCAGCGGCATCGATGTCCTGAACCTGGCCAACATGCTCGCCGACCGACCCGATGTCGAGTTCGCCGAGCCCGACGCCATCTTCACCAGCGTCAAACACCTCACCCCCAACGACTCCAACTACAACCTGCTCTGGGGCCTGCACAACACCGGCCAGTCCGGCGGCACCCCCGACATGGACATGGACGCCCCCGAAGCCTGGGACATCTCCACCGGCAACAGCTCGATCATCGTCGTCGTCCTGGACGACGGCGTGCAGACCAACCACCCCGACATGGTCGTTGCGCACGGCGAGGACTTCACCGGCAACTTCTCGGGCGGCAACCCCGTCAACAACTGCGACGACCACGGCACCGCCGTCGCCGGGTCCATCCGCGCCACCATGAACAACAATCTCGGCGTCGTCGGGATCTGCCCCAACTGCTCCCTCGCCGCCGCCCGCGTGTCGATCTCCAACGTCCCGTGCAACGGCCAGGGCACCTACCAGCCCTCGTGGTTCGTCGATGCGCTCGCCTGGGCCGACACCATCGGCGCGCGGGTCACCAACACCTCCTCGGGCTTCGGCGTCGCCAGCTCCATCACCAGCGCCTACAGCACCGCCGTCACCAACGGCATCGTCCACTTCGTCTCCTCGGGCAACTCCGGCACGCAGGGCATCGAGTACCCCGCCTACCTCGCCAGCGTCAACGCCGTCGGCGCCATCAACCGCAACGGCAACCGCGCCAGCTTCTCCACCTACGGCCCCGAACTCGAGTTCGTCGCACCCGGACAGTCCGTCTACACCACCGACCGCACCGGCACCCTCGGCTACGCCGGTGGCAGCTTTACCTTCGTCGACGGCACATCCTTCTCAAGCCCCTACGCCGCCGGCGTCGCCGGCCTCATCCTCTCGGTCCGCCCCGAGCTCTCCCCCTACGCCGTCGCCCAGATCATGAAGGACACCTGCGTCGACCGCGGCGCCACCGGCTTCGACAACTTCTTCGGCTACGGCATCATCAACGCCCGCGCAGCGCTGCTCATCGCCCCCACCTACGTCCCCCCCACCCCCGCCGACTTTGACCTCCTCCTCCCCGCCGACGGCGCCAACATCCAGATCCTCAACCCGCTGCTCGACTGGGCCCCCGCCACCGGCGCCAGCAACTACACCGTCGTCCTCTCCACCAAGCCCGACCTCTCCGATCCCCTCTTCACCCTCACCGTTCCCGTGAGCCAACTCCAGCTCTCCAACGGTACGCTGCAGATCGACACCACCTACTACTGGCAGGTCCGTGCCAACAACACCTTCGGCCCCACCTTCGGCGCGCCCTTCGTCTCCACCTTCAACACCAACACCACCCCGCCCCCGCCCGAGTGCCCCGGCGATGCCAACGGCGACGGATCCACCAACGGCGCCGACCTCTCGGTCCTCCTGGCGAACTTCGGGCTCGCCGTCACCCCCAACACCTCGGGCGACGTCAACGGCGACGGCCTCGTCAACGGCAGCGACCTTTCCGTCCTGCTCGCCAACTTCGGCTGCCAGCCCTGATCCCGGCGATCTCCGCCAATCCATCCCGGTCGTCTTGACGCCGGCCCACGCCCGGCGACGATGACCCCATGCCCCCCAAGCGCCCAGACGAGCCCGAGATCAACAACCGCCGAGCCCGCCACGACTACGAGATCATCGAGTCCCTCGAAGTCGGCATCCGGCTCTGCGGCACCGAGATCAAGTCGGTCCGCGCCGGGCTCGTCTCCCTCGCCGAGGGCTACATCCGCGCCACCGACGATCCGATCGCCTTGGAACTCCACGGCGTCCACATCGACGAGTACGCCCCCGCCGGCAAGGGCCCCCTCCAGCATCGCCCCGTCACCATGCGATCGCTGCTCGCCCACAAGCGCGAGATCCGCAAGCTCGCCAAGGCCACCCAGGTCAAGGGCATGACCATCGTGCCCCTGAAGCTCTACTTCAAGAACGGCAAGGCCAAGCTGCTCATCGGCCTCGGCCGCGGCAAGGCCGCCTACGACAAACGCCAGGACATCAAGAAGCGAGATGCCGAACGCGAAATGCGCCAGGCCACCACCCGCCGCCGCTGACCGTGCCACTGAGTTGGCCTGCTCGGAGGCCCGCCATCAGAACAACAGAACAGCAAATCAAGGCCCCGATGCAGAGGTTCTATCTGCTGGTTTGCTGTTCTGTTGCTCTGCTGTTCTATTGCTCACGCAGCCAGCACCACCGCATTCACCCCGTCGGCGGCGCACAGCATGATCTTGTTCTTCCCCGCCTGCTTGGCCGCGTAGAGCGCGTTGTCGGCGTGGGCGATCAGGTCCGGGCCGTCCAGCGGGCTGCTGATCGCCGTGCACGACACGCCGATCGACATCCCGCACCGCACCCCGCCGCGGAGACTCATGGCCGCGTGGCGGTGGAAGACGCTCATCAGCCGCTCGGCCACCTGGGCCGCGATCGGGCTGCCGGTCTGCGGCATGAGGATCACGAACTCGTCGCCGCCGTACCGCGCTGCGATGTCCGCGGCGCGCACGTGCTCCTGGATCACGTGCCCGGTGATCCGCAGGAGGTCGTCACCGCGGGCCTGGCCCAGCGTGTCGTTGAGTGCCTTGAAGCCGTCGAGGTCGATCATCATGCACGCCAGCTCGCTGCCGTAGCGCACCGACTCGGCGAACATCTGGGGCAGTCGCTGCTCGATCTGTCGCCTGTTGGCCAGGCGCGTGAGGGGATCGGTCAGCACCAGGCATTCCAGGTGGGCCACCGACTGCTCGAGCGCCGAGCTGCGGGCCTTGAGCTGCGCGATCGTGGCCCGCAGCTCAGACCGCAGCCGCCGCTCCGACCGGCGGGCCTCGATCCGCACCAGGTTCCGGGCCACGGCCACGGGCAGGATGCTCTCGAGTGAGCCGTCGGTCACGACGCAGTCGATCGCACCGCGCTCGATCGCCCGCGAGGCCCATGCCGGATCGGCGCGGGAGGTCACGGCCACGAGGCCCGCATCGCGACCGGCCCGCTGGAGCAGCTCGGCCAGCCACGACTCGACGCTCGGCGTGGCGCCGGCGCACAGCACCAGGTCGATGCTGTCGAGCACCTCGGCCGACGGCGCCTCGGGCTGGTCGTGGACATGCACGCAGCCGGAGCCAAAGTGCGACTGGAGGATCTCCGCAGCGCGACCGAGCCACGACCGGTCGTCGCCGATCAGCAGCAGCCACGGCCCGCCCGCTTTGCCTTCAGAGTTCCCCACGCGTTCGCCCCTCCAGGACCTGCTGCCACAGCGCGGAATCCCCCGCGCCGCCGCGACGTCGCGGCCAACAGGTCAGTCGGCGTGACAAGGGTTCGGCTCGACCGGCACCGGCGTGGCGGCGCGTCTGTCAGGGTTCGACCATCCCGTACAACCGGCCCGTGGGGTCCGAGAACCGGCGTGCCCGGTTCATGGCGCGCGGGAGGCGCGAGAGGGTCTGATCAGTCGGCTTCGCGCCGCAGCTCCCACGCGCGGCGCAGCTCCGTATCGACCACGCTGAGCGGGGCCTCGGCGATCAAGCGCCTTGCCAGTCGGTTCATGAGCAGCCGTTCCTGGCGGACGCGGACCTCCTGCTCCAGATCGGCGCGCACCACCTCGGGCGAAGGGCGGTCGGTCGCGGGGGCGAGGCGCTCTTCCAGGCGCAGCACGGCGAAGCCGGTCTCGAGCGCGACGGGCGAGCCGCGGACCTCCCCCACTGTCATGGTGCGGAGCGCCTCGCGCAGGGCCTGCGGCCAGCTGGGGTCTTCGGGGCTGATCGGCTCGATCAGCCCGCCGCGGACGGAGCTGACATCGGTCGAGACTTCCATCGCCAGCGCGTCGAAGGGCTCGCCGGTGCGGAGCCGTTCGATCAGGCGCATGGCCTCGCGTGCCGAGCCGACGGTGATGAGGCGGACGCGGAAGCGTTCGCCGTAGCGGACTTCGTAGGCGCGCTGGATCGCCTCGGGCGTGATGGCGACCTCGGTCTGCACCAATGCACGCATCATGGCGGTGCGCCGGAGCAGCGCGGCGAAGCGGACCTCGCCGAGGCCGCGCTCGCGGCGGACCTGGGCCAGCACGCGTTCGGCGGCGGCGCGGTCCTGGCCCGGGGCGGCGCCGGTGATCACGAGCGCCTGCGCCAGCAGCTCGCGCTCGGTGGCGAGCTCCCGCGGCGTGATCTCAATGCCGCGCGCGCGGCACTCGCGCTCGAGCATCCGTTCGAGCACCAGCTCTTCGAGCACCGGGCCACCGACGGCCTCGGTCAGGCGGGGGCGGATCTCGTCCCACGTGATGACATCGTCGGCCAGGAGCGCCACGGGCCGATCGGATTGGCGGGAGCGTTCGGTGGTTGAGGCCCGCGCGCCGGAGTTGGACGAGAGGTAGCGGTCGGTGGCGTCGAGGCCGCGTGTGACATCGCGGGTCACGCCGGTCTCTCCTCGACCGCCGCCGGATCCGGAGCAGCCGGCGAGGAAACCGGTGAGGGCTGCGATGGCGAGCGCGCGGGCGGCGTACTGGGTCGAGTGCGTGCGAAGGGCCCGAATGTGGGTCATGGGGTGGCTGCTCCGTGATCGCCGGATGATGATGGGCCGAGCCATCGCCGGGCGGCCCCACAGGCTACCCAGAGCGGGGATGGGCGACGGGTTCGCGGGTGGGCGGCGGCGGCTGGGAAGGGGGCCGGAGGGCGCAGGAGATGCGTGGGAACCGGCGGCGCGGCCGGTGCGGATACCCTCAGGGGTGACGAACGTCGCCCGGCTGGTGGGAGCCGGGTCAATCCGTGAGCCTTCTGCGCCGATGACCGGACCGTTGAGACACCCCGACCCGGACAAGCTCGATCGCGACCGCTCGGAGGGTGCGCCGACACTGGCGGACACCCCGCCGGTGCCATCGCCTGCGCCGGGCCCGGAGGCCGGGGGCGCTTCGCCGGCGCCGCCGCTGTTTGTGCTGTGCCCGTACTGCGGGCACTCGCAGATGAGCGGGACGCGGTGCGACAAGTGCAAGGGTCTCTTCGAGCCGTTGTCGCGCCAGGCGACGCAGAACAGCATGGGTCCGTGGCAGATCCGGAGCGAGACCAATCCGTTCGGGCCGGGGCTGTCGTACGAGAAGCTGACGGAGCTTGTCGGGCGCGGGCGCGTGCGGCGCGACACGATCGTGCGCGGGCCGACGACGCGGCAGTTCTGGAGCTTCGCGTGCAACGCGCCGGGTGTGGCGGTGCTGCTGGGCGAGTGCCACGCGTGCCACAAGTCGGTGGCGAAGGATGAGTTCATCTGCCCGCACTGCCATGCGGCGCTGCAGCCGAGCACGGACCGGCAGAGCCTGGGGCTTTCGCCGGTGAAGCTGCTGCCGGGGCAGGCGTCGGCACCGGCAGTGGCGGCGAGCATGGTGCCCGGCGGGACTCTTCGGACGACGCGCACGCCGCGGACTGAGCGGCCGCCGGAGCCGCGCCCCGAGGCGCCGATGCCGATGAAGGCTCCGATGGGGACCGCGCCGGTGTTTCTGCCGCCGACGCCGGACGACACGGCCGAGCCATTTGCACGCGCGGTGATTCCCGCGGCTTCCGAGCCCGCGGCGCGCACCACCGGCACAACGCCGATCATCGGCGACAGCACGGCACGGCGGCTGCGCGAGCAGGTGCGGGTGCTGCGGAACACGGTGATTCTGGTGGGCGTTGGGGCCGGCGCACTGCTGGTGGTGCTGATCGCGGTGCTGATGGGCGGGAAGTTCGATGTCGGGACGGGGCGCGGTCCGACGGAGCAGCCTGTGGCGGAGCCGACAACGCCGACGGTTCCGGCGACGCCTTCGCCGACGGTCAGCGAGCAGTCGCCGACTGATGTGGGCCCCGACGTGATCGTTGCGCCGACAACGGATGCGCCAACGGACCTCGAGGGGCCGCACGGCATGGACGCCGGCCTTGGGGAGTGGTCCGAGGCGATCGGGGCTGCGGAACTGGAAGCGGCGAAGGGCACGGTGGAGTCGCTGAGTGCGGCGGTGGAGATGCTGGAGCGGGTGATGGACAGCGCGCGGGGGGCGACGCCTTCGAAGTCGTTCCCGAAGCTCGAGGCGCGGATCGAGCAATTGCGGAACATGCGGGATGATCTGCGGCTGAAGGCGCTGTTGGGCTAAGCGATCGAGACGGCTCCGCCGCCGGCGATCCACCGGACGAGCGCGGTGATGATGCGCACGTTGGCGGGCAGGAACTCTTCCCACGGCAGGCTGTTGATGGCGACCCAGCGGTGCTCGGCGACCTGAAGGTTGGCGGGCGGGGGCGACTGGGGCGCGATCGAGCAGATCACGGGGTGGAGGCGCACGGTGGCGTGCTCGTAGGTGTGCTGGATGGGGGCGAGCTGGGCGATCGGGAGGACGTTCAGGCCCAGTTCCTCCTGGACTTCGCGGATGGCGGCGTGGGTTGGCGACTCGCCGGGGTCGATCTTGCCTCCGGGGAGCTCCCAGTAGCCGGCGTAGACGGTGTTCGCAAGACGTTTGGTAATCAGGATGTCGTGGGTATGGTTCTCGGACCTCCCACCTGTGGGGGTGGGCGTGCGGGCATTTCGGAGGATGAGCGCAACTCCTACTTCGACCGGCCTGGGGGCGAGGCCGGGGACGGGCTGATTTTCTGTAACACCTTGCTGCACAATCATTTGCGCAATCTTACACGGAAGGTGAGTTCGGGGCATTGACGATCTGGCGGGGGTGCCTACGCTCCGGTGTCCTGTCCGCCATGGGGCCCGCTGGGAGGCCCGCCAGACACACAATCAGCAGTCTTCGCGGCGCCTTCGCCGTGGCACGCCGTCGGTCGGAGATCGGAGCCTTCGACCGGCGGTTTTTTCTTGCGCGCAGCGCGATCAGCGCAGGCCGTACTCCTTGAGCTTGCGATAGAGGGTGCGTTCGCCGATGCCCAGGAGCTTGGCGGCCTGTTCGCGGTTGCCGGCGGTGAGGCGGAGTGTTTCGCGGATGGCGCGCTTCTCGAGTTGTTCGAGGGACGTTCCGGCGAGGGAGCCCTGGGCGCCCGAGGCGGGGGCATCGGTGTTCTCGGAGGCGTCGTCGTCGGCCACGACGATGTCGTCGGGGATATGGCGGGCGTCGAGCGTGGTGTCGCCCGCACCGGCGGCGATGACGACCATGTTCTGGACGACGTTGAGGAGCTGGCGGACGTTGCCGGGCCAGTTGTAGGCGGCCAGTCGCATGAGGGCGGCGTCGGTGACGTCGGGGACTGGTTTGCCGAGCTCGGTGGCGTACCTGGCGGCGGCGTGTCGGATGATGCGGGGGATGTCTTCGCGGCGCTCGCGGAGGGGCGGCAGGACGATCTCGGCGCCCTTGATGCGGAAGAAGAGGTCTTCGCGGAACTTGCCGTCGGCGATGGCCTTCCGGAGGTCCTTGTTGGTGGCGCTCACGAAGCGGACATCGGCCTTGCGGGACTCGTTGGAGCCGAGCCGGACGACTTCGCCGGACTCCAGAACGCGGAGGAGCTTGGGCTGCATGGAGAGGGGCATGTCGCCGATCTCGTCGAGGAAGACGGTGCCTCCGGCGGCGTACTCGAAGACGTCCATCGGGTCGTCGGCCGCGGTGTAGGCGATGCCTTGACCGCCGCCGAGGTCGAGCTCGGGCAGCTCGACGCCGTGCTCCTCGCGGACCGCCGCGAGCAGGCCGACCATGCGGTGGGCGGCGAGCTTGAAGCCGTGCACGTCGAAGATGT
>SXGQ01597708.1_pt1 | contig 11463 bp, 11 predicted proteins | sample 3178371 | NCBI WGS metagenome assembly SXGQ01 (sample SAMN11356859, study PRJNA531348) | freshwater metagenome | isolation source: freshwater sample F1-20 | place: China: Fuxian Lake, Yuxi | collected 2017-12-25 | reverse complement strand
CGATGTCGATGCCGGCGATCGCCGTGGCGCGAACGATGCCGTGCCCGTGCCAGAAGTGCTGCCGGTACATCATCTGCCAGAGGTGCTCGATCCGCGTCGGATCCTCGCCGACGAGCAGCGGGGAGAGATCCTCGATCGCGCCCACGATGCCGCGGGTGTGCCACTCGAGCGTGGCCTCGCCCCAGCCCCACAGGCCCGGCTGGTCGGTGACCACCTTCACGAACACCCAGTTCCGCATCCGGGCGTTGCAGACATGGGTTTCGACGGCGATGATCCTCATGGCTTGGGAGTGTATGGGATCGGCAACCGCCCGTCACCATCCCGTCGGGCGCCGGCGTGTGTCGCGGCCTGTGTGCGCGGCAGCCGCACGCCACCGAGGAGTGATCGCCCATGAACGGCCCGATGAAGGTGCTGGCTCCACTGCTCGCGTGGTGTTGCATGCCGGCGGTCGGCGCGGTCGGGGGACCGGCCGAGCCCGAGCCGCGGATCGAGTTGGGTGAACCGGTGACGGTGGCGGTCGCGCCGCCCGATGTCCGCGGCTGGGGGCCGTACCAGTTCCCCGGCCTCGAACGGCTGCCCGACGGCACGATCCAATTGAGCTTCCACGTCGAGGCCGACTCCGCGACGGCCTACGGCAAGCCGGCCGCCCGGGCCGTCTCGGCAGACGAGGGGCGGACCTGGAGAGTCGTTCCCCGCGAGGCCGCCGGCGACGGCACCGCGGCCTCGTGGCAGTCGCCGCCGCTGAAACTGCCGAACGGCGACGCGATCTGGGCGCTGCAGCAACGGCCGCTCGATGCCACCGGCCTCAAGCTGCCCGCGCAGCCGGTGGGCAGGTTTTTCAACTACCAGGACTTCGCCTACTACCGCGTCGCGGATCTGCCGGCCGAGTGCGCCGATGGCTGGTATCTCATGCGGCTGCCGGCCGCCGGCCGGGAGCCGCGGAAGGAACGAGCCACCGTGCGGCTGCCGGGTGAAGTGCGGTGCGTGACCGAGCGGGTGATGCCGCGGCCCTGGCTGCAGACGCTGTTCCTCGCGCCCGACGGCTCGATCTGGGCCGTGCAGTACGACAACCGGCTCGTCGACGGCGGGTTCAAGACGCACTGGTGGGCGATGATCCTGCGGTCCACCGACGGCGGCCGCGCGTTCGACCTGTGGAGCGAGATCCCCTACGAGCCCGACGCCGCCGCCGACCCGCAGGCGGCCGCGCGGGGCGGCTTCACGGAGCCGACCGTCTGCTTCATGGCCGACGGCGCGGCGATCTGCCTGCTGCGGACGACCGACGACAAGGGGCCGGGGCCGCTGTACATCTCCCGGTCGATCGACCAGGGCAAGACCTGGAGCCGGCCGGCCGTGTTCGACGACCTCGGTGTGTGGCCGCAGATGCTGCGGCTCAAGAACGGCGTGACGCTCGCCGCCTACGGCCGCCCCGGGCTCTACGTCCGCGGCACCGCCGACCCGGCGGGCCTACGCTGGGGCCAGCGGGTGACGGTCGTGCCGCCGGGGAAGATCAGCACCGACACGTGCTCCTACACCGCCTTCCTGCCGCTGGCCGACGACCGCGCCCTGCTGGCCTATTCGGAGTTCAACCTCCCGGACGCCGAGGGCCGTCCCCGCAAGGCGATGCGTGTGCGGGAAGTCCGGGCGACGGTCGGGAGCCAGTCGGGCCGCTAGATCGCGTCCGAGTTCCGTGTGGCACCGGCTCGGGGGCGGCGAAAGTCTTGTCGCTGGGGCGAGGATCCGCCCCGCGCTCCTCGAGCGTTCGCCGACCCCCTTCGCCTACCCTGCTTGAATGACCCGAGCCGGCGACACACGTAGGCCGGATGTGGTCTAGCCGGCGGCGCGGCCGGTCAGGGCGTCTCGACGTCCTGTCCCCACGGCATGGGCATCGTGACGGGCGTGCGGTGCAGGTCGCGGCGCGGATCCTGCGGCCGCGGCTGCCACCAGTCGATGAACCGCACGAACTGCTTCACCGCCTCGTCGCAGGCGACCTGCCCTTTCTCGGCCGTGGCCAGCGTCGCCTGCCCGAAGACGCCATGGTCGTTGAAGCTGCTCGTCCAGCCCGCGGGCGTCGCCGGCCCCGCACCGAACAGGTCGACCCAGGCGAACTCGCTGTGTTCCTCGTTCATCTTGTATGTGCCGTCGCGGACGAGTTCGGCCCGCACGTTGCCGCCGTCGAGGTGGAGGTACATGCTCGTCTCCAATTCGCAGGCGTGGGCACAGCCGCCGGGGAAGTGGCTCTCCCGCCACCGCGGCAGGAACGCCTTGTCGACCGTGAGCAGGTTCCACCAGCTCAGGGCGCAGCATTCCGCGTCGGTCTCCAGCACCGTTCGCCGGGCGACGAGGTCGAGCGGCGGCATGTTCGACCCGTGGCCGTTGAGGAGGACGATCTTCTTGAAGCCGTGGTAGGCGAGCGACTTCGTGATGTCGAGCACGTGCTCGATGAAGTGCTGGTAGTGCTGATTGATCGTCCCCGGGAAGTCCATGACGTGGCCGGTGTAGCCGTAGGCCACGATCGGCAGCACGAGGAGCTTCTCGGGGACCCGCCGGCCCGCGCCGTGGGCCACGCCCAGCGGGCAGACGAGGTCGACGTCGAGCGGCAGGTGCGGGCCGTGCTGCTCGACCGCGCCGCAGGGGACGACGCACACCTTTCGCATCCCCACCGCGTCGTTGATCTCGGGCCAGGTGAGTTTTTCGTACCGGTATTCGGTGCGGGCGCGGCTCATCGGCATCGACTCCAGGCGGGAGAGGCGGCCGCGACGTTTCAGCGGGACTCGGCCACGAGGAATCGTTTCACGAACGCCTCGTCGAGCGTGGCGCCCAGGCCGGGGCGGTCGGGCACGTCGATCCAGCCGTTCACCGACTGGAACTTCTCGATCGTCAGTTCGTGCCGCAGCGGCGAATCCTCGACGCAGTCCTCGAAGATGAAGGCGTCGCGGCAGGTGGCCAGCCAGTGGAGGCTGGCCGCGACCGTGATCGGGCTCGTGTAGCAGTGGTTGCACGGCCGGGCGTGGATCTCCTCGACCCGGGCGCGGATGTAGGCGGCGTCGGTGAAGCCGCAGCGGGACAGGTCGACCTGGTAGACGTCGAGGGCGCGGCGGTCGAGCAGGTTGCGGAACGACTCGCGGCCGCACTCCCCCTCGCCGGCCGCGATCGGGATCGGCGAGCGGTCGCGGAGCCAGGCGTAGCCCTCGACGTCGTCCTCGTGGAGCGGTTCCTCCAGCCACTCGGGCCGGTATTCCGCGTAGGCGTGCGCCCGCCGCAGGGCGGTCCGCGGGTCGTAGACGCAGCCCGCGTCGATGAGCAGCGTGGCGTCACCGATCCCCTCGCGGGCCCCGCGGACGAGGTCCACGTCGACCTGCTCGGACGTGCCCATCGGCTCCCAGCCGAACTTCACAGCCGTGTAGCCCGCCGCCACCCAGCGGCGGCCGATGTCGGCCGTCTCCTTGCCATTACGGCCGAAAAGGATCGAGGCGTAGCCGCGGAACCGCTTGTGCATCGCGCCGCCGAGCAGGCGGTGGATCGGCTGGCCGAAGGCCTTGCCCTTGAGGTCCCAGAGGGCCATGTCGACGGCCGCCATCGCCGTGATCGTGACGCCGGTGCGGCCGTAGTACATCGTGCGGCGGAGCATCTTCCGCCACAGCCGCTCCTGCTCGAGCGGATTCTCGCCGACGAGGAGTTCCCGCAGACCGCAGGTGATGTTGTGGCTGGAAGGGGCGTCGACGATCGCCTTCACCACCTCCGGCGCGGAGTCGGCCTCGCCGATCCCCTCGAGGCCGCACTCGGTGCGGACCCGCACGAGCACGCAGTCCTGGCTGCTGGCGGTCTTCGCCGTGACGACCGGGAGGCGGAGAATCTGGCAGACGACGGAGGCGATCTTCATGGCGGGGCAGGAGGCTCCGGGGTTGGAACGGTGATCAGGCACAGGATCGACGAGAGCATAGGGCGTGCGATCAGCGGTTGGCAACGGTCGCAGCGGCCACGCCCGCGCCGCTCGCCAGCTGTGCGTCGTGGGTGCATGACGGTGGGGCTGGAAACCATCGCCGGGGCCGGTGAGAATGCGACCCGTTGTCCGGAGATCAGCGCCGCATCACGAGGCTTCGATGACGTTGCAACCGAGTCGCCTGCTGCGGCTCCTGCGGGAGGGTGGCTACCCCGCCGTGATCAAGGCCGGCTTCGCCGACCCGCGTGTCATCGAGATCGCCGGGCTGTGCGGCGTCGACGCGGTCTGGCTCTGCAACGAGCACGTGCCGACCGATTGGATCGACCTCGAGAACCAGGTGCGGGCGGCCCGGCTGCACGGCGTCGATGCACTCGTGCGGGTGGCCCGCGGCAGCTACAGCGACTACATCAAGCCCTTCGAACTCGACGCGGCCGGCATCATCGTGCCCCACGTCGAGAGTGCCGACGACGCCCGCCGGATCGTCGACTGGGTGCGGTTCCATCCGCTCGGACGCCGGGCCCTCGACGGCGGCAGCATCGACGGCCGGTTCTGCATGGTGCCGGTGGCCGAGTACCTGGAGCATTCCAACCGCGAGAAGGTCGTGATCCTGCAGATCGAGTCGCCGGAGGCACTCGAGCAGGTGGAGCGGATCTGCGAGGTGCCGGGCTTCAACGGCGTCTGCTTCGGCCCCGGCGACTTCAGCCACCGCATCGGCAAGGCTGGGCAGCTCGACGATCCGCAGGTCGTCGCCGCCCGGCGCCGCGTGGCCGCTGCCTGCCGGAACGCCGGCAAGTTCGCGATGGCGCCCGGGCTGATCGCCCCGTTCGAGGACCTCGTGGCCGAAGGGTACGTCGTGTTCGGCGTCGGGGCCGACGTGATCGGACTCGCCGACTACTTCCGGCAGCGGCTCGGTTTCCTGCACGGGAAGATCGCGGATCTGCCCAAGCGGCCCGCCGGCTCGCCTTACGGGTGAGACCGGCTGCCGTCCGGCGAGTTCACTTGGCCGTGTAGCCGCCGTCGACCGGGAGATTGGTGCCCGTGACGTAGGCCGAGGCGTCGGAGGCGAAGAACACGACGGCGCCCGCGAGGTCGTCCTCCCCGGCGAGACGGCCGAGGCAGGTCCGCTCGCCGTAGTTGCGCACGAACGCCTCCGGATGGCCCTCGTTCCACAGGCCGCCGGGATGCAGGCAGTTGCAGCGAATGCCCCGCGGACCGTAGTAGCTGGCGAGGAACCGGGTGAGGTTCGCCATGCCTCCCTTGTTGAAGAAGTAGTCCGGATACCAGCCCTGCATGTCGGTGCCGCGGTAGTTGAGCGGCTCGAGCCCCACGAGTCCCATGATCGAGCCGATGTTGATGATCGAGCCGCCGTCGGCCAGCACCTCGCCCAGCGCGCGGGTGACGAGGATCAGGCCTGTCGCGTTGACCCGCATGCTCTCGTCGATGGCTGCGGCGTCGTCGAAATACCCATGCTTCACCGGTCGGGCGACGGCATTGTTGACGAGCACGTGCAGGCGGCCGCTCTCCGCGACGATGGCGTCGCGGACGGCCGCGATCGACGCCTCGTCGGCCTGGTCCAGTCGGAGCGGGCGGACGTCATGCCCCAGCGCCCGGTGCTCGGCGGCCGCCTGCTCGAGTTGTGCGACGTTCCGCGACGCGATGTACGTGCGGGCGCCAGCCTCGGCGAGTCCGCGGAGGATCTGCCGGCCGTACAGGCCCGCCCCACCGGTCAGCAGGGCGACCTTGCCCGCGAGCGAGAAGCGATCGAGGATCGGCATGGTGTCTCCTTCAGGAAGCGGCCACGGGGATTTCTCGGCCCCCTTGCCGGCGGCTCTCGATGCCGCCGATCACGAGCCGCATCAATTCCTCGGTCTCGGCGAACGGGAACGGGTGGACGCCCGAGCGGAGAAAGTCGACGAACGCCTGCAGCTGGGCCTTGAAGGCGAAGTGCGTGTCGGAGAAAGCCCCCTGGGCGCGGCCCTTGGTGCCGCACAGCGTGAGCGTGCCGAAGCCGCCCAGCATGTCGGCCGAGGCCACCGCGACCACGTCGGCCCCGCGGGCGTGGGTCATGTGCACGACGGCCCGCTCCGCCGTGCCGGTGTGGCGGACGGTGAGGAACCCCGGGCCGAGGATCGGGTAGACGGCCTCCAGGGCATGGATGCCGTAGGTTTCCCAGCTCTTGGCGGTCGTGACGCACGCGAACCGCACGTCCCCGAGGTCGCGGGTGGACAGGCGGTAGGGGAGGAACTCCTTGGCGTAACGCATGCAGCTCGACGACATGATCGGCCGGCCCGCCGCCACCCACGCGGAGAACTGCTCGAGATCGGCCGCGTTGTCGGCCAGCGGCTTGTCGACGAACACGGGCAGCCCAGCCTCGACGAAGGGCCGGGCCCGCTCGACGTGCTCCGCTCCGATGTCGGTGGCGATGATGACCGCATCGACCGCACCGATCACGTCGGTCGGTCGGTCGACGACGTGGGGGATCCGCGAGCAGCGGGCGACGTGCGCGGCGGTGAAGCCGCCGTTTCCGGCACAGTGAACGTGGGTGACGCGGGCTCCGGCGATCGTGAGAGTGTCAACCGACTCCTTCTCCAGGTAGCCGGGAATGCCGGGGAAGGGGCACTCCGCCATCGCCTCCCGCTCATAGCCGTTGAAGATCGCGGCCCAGGAATAGGGGTGCCCGTTGCCGGCGGACGAACCGAGGATCGCAAGGCGGATGTCGTGCGGCGCGGGCACGAGCGGCGCTGGCGGAGGCATGGGGATCGAGCCGTCCTTCAGCGCCGGCCGCGGACGGCCGCGGCGGCCTTGGCGGCGGCCGCCCGCTCCGCGGCCTCCTCGTCGGCGCGGACGGCCATGGCGTAGCGCGACGTGACCGAGGGGATCGCGTCGAGCACGTGCTGGCGCATCCGTTCCCGCGCGGCGGCCGGATCACGGTCGCGGATGGCTTCATAGATGGCCATGTGCTCGGCGGCCGTGACGATGGCGCGGTCTTGCGACGGCAGGTCCACCTTCCGGCCGAGGGCCCACGAGAACGTGTGGGCGAGCACGTTGGCGCTGCTGAAGATGCGGCTGGCGACGGAGTTGCCCGCCGCGGCGAGGATGAGGGAGTGGAGCTGCATGTCCAACTGGTAGACGAGCTGGCGTTCGTCCGTCTCGGACCGCCACCACGACTCGAAGTCGGGGCGGGCGACGACCGCGGCCAGCCGCTCACAGGATTCCCGCATGCCGGCCAACTGGGCCGGGTCGGCGAGCAGGGCGGCGCGTTCCGCGAAGAACGGCTCCATGACCAGCCGCAGTTCGTAGATTTCCGACAATTCCCGGGGCGTGAGTTCCCGGAGCAGGATCCCCTTCTGGGCCCGTTGGACGACCAGACCCTCGGCCTCGAGCTGCAGGATCGCGTCGCGGACAGGACTCCGCCCGATGCCCAGCTGCTCGGCGAGCGTGCGATGCGACATCCGGTGCCCCGGCGGCAGGCCGCCGTCGACGATCATCCGACGGATCGACCGGTACGCCTTGGCGGTCTGGTCGTCGTCGAATGGGCCGAGGTCTCGAGGCTTGGTCGGCATGCTACGGAACTCGCGGAAGGCGGGAACCAGGAATCCCCCGGGCTGCTTGCCATGACATTCACCACGAAAAAGTGTATTTTCCTTCCATGTCGCTCGTCAACCGTCCGGACAAACGCCGACCATTCCCCGCGTTCGCGTGACTCGTGAAACTGTCAGGCAAGATGGCGCTCGTCACCGGGGCGGCCCGCGGCATCGGCCGCGGTTGCGCGTTGGCCCTCGCCCGGGAGGGCGCCGACGTGGCCGTCAACGACCGCGTCGAGGATGACGACCTCCGCTCGGTGGCCGCCGAAATTCTCGGCCTCGGCCGCCGGGTCGTGGTCCTGCCAGGCGACGCCTTCCAGCATGCCTCGTGCGTGCAGATCGCGGAGCGGGCCATCGACGGCCTCGGCCGCATCGACATCCTCGTGAGCGTTCCCGCGTTCTCCCGCCGCGGGGCGTTCCTCGAGTACCCGCCGGAACTCGTCACCCGCACGCTCGAGGGCACGCTCGCCGCCGGCTTCTGGATGAGCCAGATCGTGGCCCGGCACATGGTTGCCCGGGGCGGCCGGGGCAAGATCGTCTACATCTCGAGCGTCCAGGCCCGGATGCCGCACGCGGACACCGCGGCCTACGCGGCCGCGAAGGCCGGGCTCAACCAGATGGCCTTCAGCGTCGCCGCCGAACTGGCCCCGCACCGCATCAACGTCAACGTCATCGAGCCCGGTTGGATCGACACGCCCGCGGAGCGGCAGACGTTCGGCGACGCGGTGATCGATGCCGAGGGGCCCCGCCTCCCCTGGGGCCGGCTCGGCACACCGGGAGACATCGGGCACGCGGTCCTGTTCCTCGCCTCCGACGACGCCGACTACGTCACCGGCTCGGTCGTGCGGGTCGATGGTGGCTACTGGCTGCGCCACGTTCGCCCGTGAGCCGGAACTCGCCATGCTCCCTCCCGACTACCGCATTCGGCTGATGCAGCCGTTCGACTACGCCGCGATCGGTGAGATCTGCCGCGCGGTCTACCCGCACGAGGCCCCCTACACGCCGGCGGAACTGGCCGCGCACCAGGCCGTCTATCCGCAGGGTCAGTTCGTGGCCGAGCATCTTCCCACCGGGGCGGCCGTGGGCGTCCACTTCACGCTCCGGCTGCACATGGCCGACTACCACCTCGACGACCCCTGGGACGTGCTCACGGCGCACGGCACGTTCGCCGACCACGACCCCACGGGCCACACGCTCTACGGAGCCGACGTGTTCGTGGGCCCAGCCCACCAGCACCACGGCTTGGCCCACGCGCTCACCGACGCCACGCGGCAGCTGGTCGTGACCGAGCGGCTGTGGCGGATGGTGGGCGGCAGCCGGCTGCCGGGCTACGGCGCGGTGGCGGCGATGCTGCCGTGCGACCGGTACGTTCGCGAGGTGGTGGCCGGCATGCGGAGCGACCCGGTGCTCTCGGCGCACCTCAAGGACGGTTGGCAGGTGGTCAAGGCGATCCACGGCTACCTGCAGCACGACCCGGAGAGTGCGAACTGGGCGGCGGTGATCCAGTGGATCAATCCCGCCTGCCCGCCGCCCGCGGGCAGCGGCTTGACCGACGCCCGCGCGGCCGGGCGATCCTGACGTCGACGCCGCGGCCGCCGCTTTTGTCCGGCAGCCGTGCTCCACGCCGCCGGCGTGGCGTTTCCGCACGTGCGGCGGGATAATTCTCCGCATGGAAAACACCGGTGGAGCCGCCCGTCCCAATGCCCGAACGCCGGCTCCCGGCCGCGACCTCGCCGGGCGGCTCGTGTTCCTCGGCACGGGCACGAGCGTCGGCGTGCCCGTGGTGGGCTGCGGCTGCGCCGTGTGCGCGAGCGAAGACCCGCGGGACAAGCGGCTGCGGACGAGCGTCGCGGTGGGGCTGCCGGGCGGCACGCTCCTGATCGACACCACGCCCGACCTGCGGACGCAGTTGCTGCGGGCGGCGATCGGCCGGGTCGACGCCGTGCTTTACACCCACGACCACGTCGATCACGTCTACGGGCTCGACGACGTGCGGCCGCTGTGCACCTGGGCGGGGCGGCCGATGCGGGTGTACTGCGAGGAGCGGGTGGAGCGGCGGATCCGCCGGGCCTTCGACTATGCCTTCGAGACGACGCCCGCGCCCGGCGGTGGGATCCCCCGGCTCGAGTTCGAGCGGATCTCGCCGGCGCCCTTCGAGATCCTCGGCGCACGCGTCGTGCCGCTGCGGCTGCGGCACGGCGTCTTCGACGTGCTCGGCTTCCGATTCGGCGACCTCGCCTACTGCACCGACACCAATGAGATCCCGGCCGAGACCTGGCCGCTGCTCGATGGCCTCGACACGCTCGTGCTCGACTGCCTCCGCGAGTCGCGGCATCCGACGCACTTCTCGCTCGCGGAGGCGCTGGCCGTGGCGCGGCGTGTCGGCGCCCGCCGCACGCTGCTGACCCACATGGGCCACGAGATCGGCCACGCCGCGATCGCCGCCGGGCTACCGCCCGGCGTGGAACTGGCCTACGACGGGCTCGAGGTGCCGCTGGCCTGACGGCCGGCCGTCAGGCGGGCAGGGCCCGGCGGAGGAACTCGACCACGTTCCCGTGGAAGATGCCATCGATGTCGGCCTGCGAGTAGCCGCGGGACGCGAGCAGCCCCTGCAGGCTGCCGAGGTCGGCGATGCTGTCGAGGTCGAGCGGGGTCTGCTCCGTGCCGTAGCCGCCGTCGAGGTCGCTGCCGATCGCGATGTGCTTGGCGGAGCCGACCAGCTGGCAGATGTGGTCGATGTGGTCGCAGATCCGCTCGATCTTCAGGCCGAACTCCTGCGGGGTGGAACGGAGATGCGCCCAGCCGTGCACCATCATGATCGCATCGAAGGCCATGCCGATGACGGCGCCGCGGCCGACGAGTTCCTTGATCTGCGCGTCGGTGAACTGGCGGTTCCAGTGGGCCAGGCTCCGGCAGTTGGAGTGGCTCGCCCAGACGTGGCCCGAGAAGCGGTCGAGGGCGTCGCGGAAACTCTCGTCGCAGAGGTGGGTGGCGTCGAGGATGATGCCGAGCTGCTCCATCTGTGCGAGGAGTTCGCGGCCCCGGGCCGTGAGCGGCCCCTCCGCGTCGGTGCCCATGCCCATCACGCCAGGGCCGTAGTGCACCGGGCCGAGGGCCCGCAGGCCGTCGGCGTACGAACGCTCCAGGTGCGCGGGCGTCACGATCGAATCGGCCCCCTCGAGCGAGAGCACGTAGCCGATCGGCAGCCGCGGTGGCTCACCCGCCGGCGCCGCCAGCCACGCGGCGAGCTGCTTCTCGAGCCCGGCGCGGTCGCGGATCTGCACCATCTCGCCGCAAGCCTCCATCTCCCGGTACCAGGCGAGCTGCCCCTGCGTGTGCGCCCAGGCCTGCGATGGGCTCGGGTAGCCGGGCATGCGGCAGAAGTAGTCAACCGACCGTGCGATCTGCGTGGCCACGCAGAGGCCGATCCGGCCCCGGCGCATCTCCGGGAAGCAGACCGTATGCCGCGAGCGGCCCGGCACGTCCTTCATGCCGATCTCGCGGCGGCGAATCCGCTCGTGCGTCCAGCGCAGATCCCGGTTGAAGTCGAGCGCGTTGTAGGAGAGGTCGAGGTGGATGTCGAAGATCAGCTTGGGCGCGACCATGCGGAGGCTCCGTGAGGAAGAGCGACATCATACCGCTCGCTCAGCCGAGGTCGAGCCGGCGGAGCCGCAGCGAGTTGGCGATCACCGACAGCGAGCTCAACGTCATCGCGGCCGCCGCGAGCATCGGGCTCGTCACGTGGCCGAACAGCGGCTGGAGAATCCCGGCCGCGACTGGGATGGCGGCCAGGTTGTAGAGGAACGCCAGCAGCAGGTTCTGTCGCACGGTCCGCATCGTCGCCTGGGCGAGGCGGACGGCCCGCGGGACCGCCGCCAGGCCGCCGGAGAGGAGCGTCACGTCGGCGGTCTCGATCGCCGCGTCGGCGCCGGAGCCCAT